>MKWU01001334.1_pt1 | contig 43492 bp, 40 predicted proteins | sample 809101 | NCBI WGS metagenome assembly MKWU01 (sample SAMN05860141, study PRJNA318959) | sponge metagenome | host: Aplysina aerophoba | place: Slovenia: Piran, Adriatic Sea, Gulf of Piran | collected 2013-05-07 | reverse complement strand
AACCGGTGCGAGACCCGGCGTCGGCTCCGGCGCAGGTGCGGGCAACCCCGGTGCGAGTGCCGGCCTCTGCCAACCGCGCTCCGGCGTCTGGTAGTAGCCGAGTGCCACCATCAGCACGCTGCGGCAGCCGGGCAACAGAGCCCCCGGGTCGGCCTTGAACGGCGCGTGCCGCTCCAGGTACGCCATCGAGCCGTGCCGGCCCTGTGCCAGCCAGCGCCGATAGCGCGCCGCTCGTGCGCGCCGTCGGAGCCGGGCGGGCCCGGGGCCAGCCGGCGCCGATAGCGCGCCGCCGCCGCGTGGTCGTGCCGTGCGGCCAGCACGCCGCACGGCGTCAACCCGAGCTCCCGGCAGTGCTGCGCAATGGGCGCGAACGCGGCCTCGTGCGCCGGCGCGGCACCGGCGTCGTCAGGCTGTAGTGCGGAACCCGGCACAATCCGATAACGCGGTTACGAGGGCGCGTACTCCGGCCGCATCGGCGAGAACACCTCGACGAATTCGCTGTCCTCAAGCATCTCCGCGCCGTGAAACTCGTTCGGACCGAAGAAATAGCTGGTTCCCGCGGTGGCCACGAACTGGTCGTCGCCCTCGCCGCGCCGGAAGCGCACCTTGCCCTTGATGCAGAAGCCGCTCTGCACCGCCGGGTGGTTGTGCAGCGGGATCGTGGCGCCCTGCCTGGCCGTGAAGTGGCACAGCATCGCCTCCGCGCCGTAGCTCAACGTGGTGCGGAACACGCCATCCGGTCCCTCTTCGGTCTTGCCATCCTGCAATTCGATCAGATTGGTCATCACATCACCTCCACGGCTGATTGTACTAGCCCGTCGGCCACTGCATCCATCGCAGCGGCAGCTACTAGCGGGCGCCGACGCGAAGCCGGGGGGCGAGCAGGTCGCGTTGGGCGTCGCCGAACATGTTGAGGCAATAGACGACCACCGTCGCGTTGCCAGACGTGGCGCCGGACAGCGGCGGGAATGTGGCGCCGCCGCTCCGGCTGCTACGTCGGGCGGTCTGCCGCCCGGGAACACGCCGAGCACCGACTGCGGCGCCGAAGTGGCGACCGGCGAGCCCCGCACGGCGGCGCCGGCATGGCAACCATCCGCCAAGGCACCGGACGCGAACTGCGGCGCCGAAATAGTGGCGGACGCGCCCGATGAAGCGCCGCCTGCGCGAGCGCCTTCCAACACTGCCGCCGGCGCCGACTGCCGCGCCGAAGTAGCGGCGCGCGCGCCCGGTGGCGCCGGAGTAGTGCCGCGTCGGCGCCAAGCCGGGGCCACCGGCGCCACGTCCGCATGTGCCCGGTTCCGCGCCCGCCGCGAAGATTCGCCTACGCGCTGAGCCGCCCCGCAACCCCCGCGCCCGATTTTCCCGTCGAATGTCCGACAAATTATTCGGGCACAAACCGCTCAATACGCTCAGTCACTCTGGCACTCGTTGAGCCGTCGGACCGGTTGGGTGCCCTGGGCGCACGCTGACGCGGGTCGGAGCATGGCGGCGAGCGCGGCCAGGGCGCGTCCATCCATCCAGACCTGCCGTTGACGCCGAAGATGGTGCGCGGATACGTTCGCCGACAAGTCTCATGGCTGACGAGCGCGTAGCAGAGCAGGCGGATGGCGGCACCGCGGAGACGGCGGTCAGCCAACCGCACGACAAATACTTCCAGCGCGTGTTCTCGAATGAGCAGGACGCCGCCAGCCTGCTGCGCACCTGTGTGCCGCGCCCGCTCGCCGACACGCTGAAGTGGCCGACGCTCAGCCTGCTGCGCGGTCGCTTCGTGGATGACGACTGGCGCCGCAACGAGACCGACATGCTGTATTCGGTGGAGCGGCAAGGCACCGAGACGCCGGTGCTGGTGTACGTGCTGCTGGAGCATCAGTCGACGCCGGACCCGTGGCTGCGGCTGCGACTGCTGGGCTACTGCGTACAGGTGTGGCAGCAGTGGCACCGGACCCATGAAAATGACGAGCGGTTGCCGCTGCTGGTGCCGGGGAGTTGTACCGCGCCAAGGGGTTCGAGGAAGTGGCCAAGCACGTGGAGTACGTGCTGGCGACGCAGCCGGAAGCACAGCGCAACGTGTTTTCGGAGGCGCTGCGAAGGAACGTGCCGGGACGAGGAGGAGAGGTGATGAACTACGTGGAAGAAATGATCGAGCGAGGGCGGCGGGAGGGCCGCCAGGAAGGCCGCCAGGAAGGCCGCCGAGAGGGTGAATTGAAGGGCCAGGTGCGAGCCATTGAGGGGTTCGTGGCACGAGATATACCGTGGCCCACCATCGAAGCGGCCACGGGCATCGACGAGACGACATTCCGGCGCCTCAGGCAGCGAGTTGACGCGAAGGACAACCGGGCAGAGCCCACCGCCTGAGGGCTGCGGCGCCTCGACCGCAGCCGGCGCGCCGCTTCCCCACTGAAGGAATGCACTCGTCGCGGTTCGCGGTTTCGCGGTCGTCGCGGTTTGACACGTTCGAGCGGCGACAGTAGCTTGCAGTGAGGAGTCGTGCCGTGCAGGAAACCATTACCAGGCAGCCGCTGATCAACGTCAGCGAGCGCGCCATCGCCGAGATCGCCCGGCTTGCCGGCGAGACCGACCAGTTCCTCCGCATCTGGGTCACCGAGGGCGGCTGTGCCGGGATGACCTACGAAGCCGCGGTCGACACCACCGAGACGCCCTTCGACCGGCAGGTGTTCGGCTCCGGCGGCGTCCGCATTCTCGCCGACCGCAACAGCTCGCAGCACGTCGACGGCCTGGAAATCGACTACTCCGACGACCTGATCAACCTCGGCTTCCGGTTCCGCAATCCCAACGCCAGCAAAGCGTGCGGCTGCGGTTCCAGCTTCGCCGTCTGACCGCGCATGGCGGTCGGATCGGTCGACGTCACCGGCGGCGAGTCGGTGTACTGCATCAATCAGACGCAACTGGAAGCCGCGTTTCGGCTCGCCCGCGATAATCCGCAGTCGGCGCCGCGCATCGAACGGTTGCTCACCGCCATCGAGAACGACCTGTCCCGCAACGAACAGGCCGCCCTGGCGTTCGTCCTGATCGACCGGCTGCTGAACTCCGCCGCCTGAGCGGCCGCCCCGGCTCAGGCGAGGTTGTCGGGGCCGAACGACTCCGGCAGCAGTTCGCCGAGGGTGAACTCCTTGCGCAGCCCCTCCGGACCGCACACCAGCACGCGCGTGCCGGCGCCGCCGAATTCGCGGATCTTCTGGCGGCAGCCGCCGCACGGGGTGCATAACTGGTCCCCGGCGCCCACCACCGCGACTTCCGTCACGCGCCGCCCTCCCGCCATCACCATCGCCGCCAGGGCGGATGCCTCGGCGCAAATTCCCTCCGGGTAGGCGGCATTCTCGACGTTGCAGCCGGCATGGACGGCGCCGTCGTCGGTGCGCACCGCGGCGCCCACCAGGAACCGCGAGTAGGGCGCGTAGGCGAGATCGCGCGCCGCGGTTGCCGCGGCGATGATGCCGGCGTCCCCGTCTGGCGCGGCGCGGCGCGGCGCCGGCGTGTGGTCAGCCATGGCGGACGTCCGCCGCCGGCGCCGGTGCGATGCCCTGGACCACCGGCGGCTGTTGTGTCATGGTTACGGACACGATGTTCGCGCCGGTCGCGGCGAGTGGGGAGGCAGGTAAATGCTCAGGTTCTCTGAAGAAATCATGTTGCTGTTGCTTGATGACGGGGATGGTACGTTTGTCGACCTACCGGTGCAATCCCTCGAATTCGCCCTGGCCGGATCGGTGCTGATGGACCTGGCGATGGAGGGCCGGATCGATACCGATCCGGAGCGCCTGTTCGTCGTGGACCGGACGCCGATCGAGGACGAGCTGCTGGAGCCGACGTTCCGCCGGATCACCAGCTCGATGGTGACCTACACTACCCGCGACTGGATTCAGCAGATCACTCCCTCCGCCGGAGAGATCCGCGAGCGCTCGCTCACGCGGCTGGTGGAACGCGGCATTCTGCGCGAGGAACAGGGCCGCTTCCTGTGGGTGTTCCATACCCGCCGCTACCCGGTAATCGACAACCAGACCCTGCGCGAGGTCAAGCTGCGCATCATGGAGGTGTTGTTCACCGACCAGATCCCCGACGTTCGCGACATCGTCCTGATCGCGCTCGCGGACGTGTGCGGCATCTTCAGCAGCCTGCTGTCAAGCCGCGAGCTGAAGCAGGTCACGCCGCGTATCCGCCAGATCAGCAAGCTCGACCTGATCGCCCGCGAGGTCGCCTCGGCGGTCCGCGAAATCGAGTCGTCGCTCGCCTTCGCCATGGTGCCCATCCACTAAGGGACACGCCCGCGGCAAGCGGCCGTTGCCGGCGGCCCGAAAAAGCGTATCTTCCATCCGCCCGGCGACACTCCCTCCGCCCGGCGACACTGATGACGGCAATTCCCACTGACGGTCGCACGCGCGTGCTGGCCAAGGTCACGGCCGGCGCGACGCTGCTGCTCATTTTCATCGGCAGTCTCGTAACCAGCACCGGGTCGGGGCTGGCGGTACCCGACTGGCCGCTGTCCTACGGCATGCTGTTTCCCCCCATGGTGGGCGGCATCCTGTACGAGCACGGCCATCGCATGGCGGCCGCCGCCGTCGGCCTGCTGGTAGTGATCCAGGCCGTGGTGGTGAGCCGGCTCGAGCAGCGCCGGTGGGTACGGATGCTGGCGTGGCTGGCCGTGGCGCTGATTCTCATCCAGGGCGGTCTCGGCGGACTGACCGTGCTGCTGCTGCTGCCCACGCCGATCTCCATGACCCATGCCGTGCTGGCGCAGACGCTGTTCCTGCTGCTGGTGTACATCGCCTACGCGGAGTCGCGCGAGTGGCGCGCCCGCGAGGCCGGCGCCGCGTCGGCGCCTCCCAACCGGGCGGAATCCTCGCCGCACAGCCGGGCGGTGTTCGCGGCAGCGGTCATCCTGGTCGCGGCGGTGTACGTGCAGTTGCTGCTCGGAGCGCTGATGCGGCACACCGAGTCCGGCATCGCGATTCCCGACTTTCCCCTCATGGGCGGCCAACTGGTGCCGCGGTTTGACGACCAGATGTTGGCGCACGTCAACGCCAGCCGCTTTCAGTTGCTCCTGGAACCGGCCACCCGGACCCAGGTGGTGATCCATTTCCTGCACCGTGCCGGCGCCGCCGCCGTCGGCCTCGCCGTGGTCGCCGCCAACCGCGCCGTCTATCGCAGCGGCGCCTTCCCGGCCGCGCGGCGCCTGCTGAAGTGGATCAACAGCGCCACCGTCGTGCAGGCGCTGCTCGGCGTACTCACCGTGCTCACCGCGCGCTCCCCGGCCCTGGCCAGCTTCCACGTCCTGCTCGGCGCCGCGCTGCTTGCCGTGACCCTGCTGTTCCTGGTCAGATGCATCCCGCTGCCGGCATCCGCACTGCCCGCCACGGTCAGTCCGCCCGGCGCCACGGATAGCCAATGAGCCTGCGAGGTACCAGACTGCCGGAACGCGCGCGTGCAGTCTTACTGCCATGACCGGCGCCCCTCCACCGCCGCCGGGCGCCGCGGTCGCCCGCAACGCCAGCCCCGATACGACACGCACGCGTGTGCACGGTAAACATTTCCCGTCCCGGATCGGCGCCCTGCGCTCGCTGGTCAAGGAGCGCATCGTGCTGATGGTCGTGGCGGCCACCGCGCTCGGCTACGGGTCCGCCGGCGCCGCACCGGATGGCGGCGCGGTTCTGGCGCTGGTGCTGATCGGCACCGCGCTCCTGTCGGCCGGGTCCGGCGTGCTCAACAACGTGCTGGAACATGAGGTGGACGCGCGCATGGAGCGCACCCGCCGGCGCGCGTTGCCGCGCGGCGCGGTTTCGCGCCGCGCCGCGGCGTGGTTCGGCGCGCTGCTGCTGGCCGCCGGCGCCCTGCTGTTGTGGCGCGGCGGCGGCGTGCTGCCGGCGCTGATCGGCATGCTGGCGGCGCTGCTCTACCTGCTGGTGTACACGCCGATGAAGCGCCGCTCCTGGCTGAACACCCCGCTCGGCGCCATACCCGGCGCGTTGCCGCCGCTGATCGGCTGGTCTGCCGCCGCCGGCGGCTTGCAGGCCGGCGCCTGGATTCTGTTCGCCGTGCTGTTCCTGTGGCAGCATCCGCACTTCTACGCCATCGCCTGGGCGTACCGCGACGACTACCGGCGCGCCGGCCTGAAGATGGCCAGCGAGGTCGGCGCCGGCGGGCGTTTCCTGACCACCCAGGTAATCGTGTTCGCGGCCGCCCTGATTCCGGTGTCGATGGCGCTCACCGCGACCGGCACGACCGGCGCGGCGTACGCCGCCGGCGCCCTGGTGATCGGGCTGCTCTACCTGGCAGCCGGCGTGTCGTTCGCCCGCCGCCGCGACCAGGACAGCGCACGCCGCCTGCTGCGCGCCTCGGTGCTCTACCTGCCGGCGCTGCTGGCAATCGTCATCGTCGACGGCTGGTTGCCCTGAGCGTCAGGCGCCGGCGGGCCCGGCGTCCGCGTGGCGCGCCGCCAGGTTGGCGAGCTGTTCGCCGGCGTGGTAGGAGGAGCGCACGAACGGGCCCGCCTCGCAGTGCATGAAGCCCATCGACCGTGCCGCGCGGCGCAACTCGGCAAACTCGTCGGGATGCCAGTAGCGCACCACCGAGAGCTGCTGCGCGGTGGGCTGCAGGTACTGGCCGATGTTGACAATCGACACCCCGACCGAGCGCAGGTCGCGCAGCGTCTCGTGCACCTCCGCCGCCGTTTCGCCGAGCCCCACCATCAGGCTGGACTTGACCAGCAGATCGGGAGCGAGCCGGTGCGCGGTGTCCAGGAAGCGGAGGGAGCGGTCGTACCGCGAGTGGGAGCGCACCAGCGGCGTCAGGCGGCGCACCGTCTCGACGTTATGCGACAGCACTTCCGGCGCGGCCCGCACCACGGCGTCGATGGCGGCTTCGCTGCCGCAGAAGTCGGAGGTGAGCAGTTCCACGCTGCAGCGCGATACGGCGCGGATCGCGGCCACCGTGGCCGCGCATACCCCGGCGCCGCCGTCGGACAGGTCGTCGCGGTTCACCATGGTCACCACCACGTGGCGCAACCCCATCTCCGCCACCGCCTCGGCCAGCCGCCGCGGCTCATCAAGGTCCAACTCGGTGGGCAGGCCGGTGGCCACCGAGCAGAATCGGCAGCGGCGTGTGCAGACACTGCCCAGGATCATGAAGGTGGCGGTGCCGTGGGTGCCCCAGCACTCGTGGATGTTCGGGCAGCGCGCCTCCTCGCACACGGTGGTGAGCGCCTTGGCGCGCATCAGGCGCCGCACCGCCCCGAACTCCTCGCTCGCGGTCGGGCGTGTGCGCAGCCAGTCCGGCTTGCGCCGGTAGGCGGTGTCCGGCACCACGGGAGGAGCGGCCTCCGGGGCTGCGGGTGTCGCTGTCGCGTCGCTTGGCTCTGGACCCACGTGTAAAAACAAACGTAGGTTGATGCGCAGTGCAAGTCAATTCATCCAGCGCCACGACGAAGCCGGCGCCGCCGGCCAGTTTCTGGGACGACCTGCCGCGCCCCATGATGCTGCTCGCGCCGATGGCCAACGTTACCGACACCGCGTTCCGGCAGATCATTGCGCGCTGCGGCAGGCCGGACCTGATGATGACCGAGTTCACCTCCTGCGAGGGGCTGTGTTCGCGCGGGCGCGAGCGGCTGCTGGCGGAACTCACCTACCACGAAAGTGAAAGGCCGCTGGTGGTGCAATACTTCGGGCCGCGCCCGGAGCCGTTCTTCCAGTGTGCGCAACTCGCACGGCAGCTTGGCTTCGACGGCATCGACATCAACACCGGCTGCCCGGACCGGCGCGTGCTCCGGCAGGGCGCCGGCGCGGCGCTGATCGGCGACCCGGCGCGCATGCGCGAAATCTACGCCGCCGCGCGCGAGGGCGCCGGCGGACTTCCGGTTTCGATCAAGACCCGGCTCGGCATACGGAGCGACATTCTCGAGGAGTGGCTCGCGGTGCTGCTGGACCTGCGCCCGGCAGCGATCACCCTGCACGCCCGCACCGTGCGCGAGCTGTCCAACACCGCCGCGCATTGGGATGCCGTCGCACGCGCGGTCCGTCAGGCGCGCGGCAGCGGGGTGCCGATTATCGGCAACGGCGACGTGCGCGACCCCGCCCATGGCCGCGAGCTTGCCGCGCAGACCGGGGCCGACGGCGTGATGCTCGGGCGCGCCATATTCGGCAACCCGTGGCTGTTCAATCCCACCGTCAGCAAGCAGGACCTGGGGCTCGAACGGGTGCTCGACACCATGCTGGAGCATGCCGCCCTGTTCGACCGCCTGCTCGGCGACGTGCGCCCGTTCGTGGAGATGCGCCGCCACTTCAAGGCCTACCTGGCAGGCTTCCCGAACACCAGGGCGCTGCGCGTGGCGCTCATGGAATGCGCCGACCTAGCCGCAGCGCAAGCAATCGTGGCGCGCCACCGAGCCTTCGCGGAAGCGGCTGTCGGTCGGGCATCGTGAGGCGCACCCTGCGCAAATTCAACACCGAGGGGCCGGTCATCGCCGACCGTCACTACTGCATTCCACCCCTGCAGAGGCTGAACCTGGACGAGGTCCTGGAGCTGATCCGGGACATGCGATATTTCGTCCTTCACGCTCCCCGCCAGACGGGCAAGACCTCCGCTTTGCTGGCGCTGTGCGACCTGCTCAACAGCGGCGTGGAAGGCGACTTCCGGTGCGTGTACGTGAACGTCGAGGCTGCGCAGGCGGTGCGCGAAGACGTCGGGCGCGCCATGCGCGTGATCGTGGGCAGGTTGGCCTCGCGCGCGCGCCTTGCGGGCGACCGATTCCTGTACGAAAACTGGACCGGCATCGTCACCGACTTCGGCGACGGCGCACTGGCCGAGGCGCTGACCCGCTGGTGTGAAGCCGATCCAAAGCCCCTGGTGCTGCTGATCGACGAAATCGACTCTCTGATCGGCGACTCGTTGATCTCCGTGTTGCGCCAGTTGCGAGACGGCTACGTGCAGCGTCCGGACAGCTTCCCGCACAGCGTCGTGCTGTGCGGCGTGCGCGACGTGCGCGACTACCGTATCCGCTCCGGTTCCGAAAACGCCGCGATTGCCGGTGGCAGCGCATTCAACATCAGGGCCGAGTCAATGCGTCTCGGCGACTTCACGCAGTCCGATGTGCACGCACTGCTCGCACAGCATACGGCGCAGACCGGGCAGGCGTTCACGCCCGCGGCCCTGGCTGCCGTGTGGCGCCAGACGCAGGGTCAGCCGTGGCTGGTCAACGCGCTGTGCCGCAAAGCGTGTTTCGATTTCGAGACCGGGCGCGACCGCTCGCGGGCCATCTCCGAAGACGCCATCCTCAACGCGCAGGAGCATCTCATCCTGAATCGGGTCACGCATCTCGATCAGCTCACGGACAAACTCCAGGAGGAGCGTGTACGCCGCGTGATTGAGCCACTCCTCAGCGGCGCCATGGACGACGCGTCGTCAACGCGTGACCTGGAGTACGTTCGCGACCTGGGGCTGGTGGCCCACGACCGCCCGTTGCGAATGGCCAATCCCATCTACGCGGAGGTGGTGCCCAGGGATCTCACCTACGCCGTCCAGGAGAAGCTCTTGCAGGACCCCGCGTGGTACGTGGACGCCGATGGCGGCCTCGACGTGGACAAGCTGCTGGCCGACTTCCAGTCGTTCTTCCGAGAACACTCGGAGCATTGGGCGGCGCGCTTCGACTACGCCGAGGCGGGGCCGCATCTCCTGCTGCAGGCGTTTCTGCAGCGAATCGTGAACGGCGGCGGACGCATCGAGCGCGAGTACGGTCTGGGCCGCGGGCGCACCGATCTGCTGATTTTCTGGCCACGGGCCAAGCACGAGGGGCCGCACGCCGCCGACAGGTTCGTGATCGAGTGCAAGGTGCTGCGGGGGAGCCTGGAGCGCACGGTGAGCGACGGGTTGCTTCAGACCGCCGAGTACCTGGACCGGTCCGCCGCGCTGGCAGGACACCTGGTGATCTTCGACCGCACCGAAGGGAAGCGGTGGGAGGACAGGATCTTCCGCCGGGAAGAGCGCACCGACCGCGGCTGCCGCATCACCGTCTGGGGGATGTGAACCGACCGTCCGTTCCCGATGGCTGGGCAGCCCGTTCCCGATGGCTGGGCAGCGATGCGGCAACTGCGGCACGGTTGACCCCCTTGGGGGCCGATAGTACTTTGCCGGAGAGGTAATCCCACCTAATAAACTACGCGTTACAAGGAGTAACACATGGCCTTCGAGACCCCTCCCCTGCCGTACGCTTACGATGCCCTGGAGCCGCATATCGATGCGCAGACCATGACCATCCACCATGACAAGCACCACGCCACCTACGTGACCAATCTCAACGCCGCGGTGGCCGGCACCGAGTTCGAGAACTGGGACATCGAGAAGCTGATGCGCGACATCTCCCAGGTGCCCGCCGACATCCGCACCGCGGTGCAGAACAACGGCGGCGGCCACGCCAACCACTCGCTGTTCTGGTCGGTGATGGGCCCCGGCGGCGGCGGTGAGCCGAGCGGCGCCCTGGCCAACGCCATCAACGCGGCGTGCGGCAGCTTCGACGGCTTCAAGGAAGCGTTCGCCGCGGCCGGTACCACGCGCTTCGGCAGCGGCTGGGCGTGGCTGGTGAAGAAGGGTGAAGGCGGCGTCGCCGTGTACAGCACCGCCAACCAGGACAGCCCGCTGATGCAGGGCGACACCCCGATTCTGGGCATGGACGTGTGGGAGCACGCCTACTACCTGAACTACCAGAATCGGCGTCCCGACTACATCGCCGCGTTCTTCAACGTCATCAACTGGGACGCGGTCGCCGAGCGCTTCTCGGCTTAGCTGAACCTCCTGGTACAGGTCGTCCGGTGAAGATAGAGAACTGCGTCATCATCGGCTCCGGCCCGGCGGGTCACACGGCAGCCATCTATGCCGGGCGCGCCATGCTGGAGCCGCTGATGTACGAAGGGTTCATGGCCGGCGGCGTGGCCGCCGGCGGTCAGCTCACCACCACCACCGACGTCGAGAACTACCCCGGCTTCCCGGCGGGCATCGGTGGTCCCGAACTGATGGACCTGATGCGGCGGCAGTCGGAACGCAGCGGCGCCCGCATCGTCACCGAGACGGTGAAGGCGGTCGATCTGAGTGCGCCGCCCTATGGGGTAACCACTGACAGCGGCGCCCAAGTGGCGGCCCGTACGGTGATCATCGCCACCGGTGCGACCGCCAAGCGGCTGTACGTGGACGGCGCCGAACGGCTCTGGCAGCGCGGCATATCGGCGTGCGCGGTGTGTGACGGCGCCCTGCCGGTGTTTCGCGGCAAGCACCTCGTGGTGGTCGGCGGCGGCGACACGGCCGCCGAGGAAGCGACCTTCCTCACCAAGTACGCCAGCCGGGTCACCATGCTGGTGCGCCGCAACGAAATGCGCGCTTCCAAGGCAATGCAGCAACGGGTGTTCGCCAACGACACCATCGACGTGTCTTGGGACTCGGTGCTCAGCGAGGTGCTCGGAGACGACCTGGTGGCCGGCGTGCGGGTCACCAACGTGAAGACCGGCGCGGACAGCGAGCTGGAGGCGGGCGGCCTGTTCTTCGCCATCGGGCACGAGCCCAACACCGGGTTTCTCGCCGGCCAACTGGAAACCGACGAGTCCGGCTACCTGGTCACCCCCGGCAACTCCACCGCCACCAGCCGGCCCGGCGTGTTCGCCTGCGGCGACGTGCAGGACAAGATTTTCCGGCAGGCCGTCACCGCCGCCGGCAGCGGCTGCATGGCGGCCATGGAAGCGGAACGCTACTTGTCGGAACACGCCGCCTAGGCCGGGCGCTGGAGCAGGCCGAGGCGAACCCCGGGCGTCGCGGTTACGACTCCGCGGCCTCCTCGGCTTCCGCGCCGTCGCCGTCCGCGGCGGCCCCGCGCAGGCTGCGCAGTTCTTCCTTCACCCTGCGGATTTCCGCAAACCCTTCCTGAATCTTGGCGAACATATCGGGATTCGCCTTGACGCCTTCGGCGACCAGAAAGGTGGCCGCCGAAGAGCGGTCGGGAAACACCTCCGCCTCGACCAATTCGTCAATCCGCTGCAGATTTTCGTCTTCCGGGCGCACCGTAATCGAATTGGCCCGCGCGTCCAGCGCCCCCGCAACCACGTCGGTCGCCCCGTGTACGATCCCCTCGACTCTCTTCTTCAACAATGAAATGCTCTCCTCAATACCGCACACCCCGTCCGGGTATGCTCTGCGAAGCGCAGTCTACCAGCCACACGGCAGCGCATTCAACGCCCCTGTTCGCCATGGATTCGGGCTGCATGCGCTGCATGCATGCAGCCCACTTGTCATGTCGTTGCGGGTTGTTGTAGGCTAGGTGCGGACTTCGGTATGGACATGCGGCGGCAACTGCTACTCAACCTGCTTCTCACCCTACTGGGCCTACGGGCCTGGGTTGTCGCATGCTCCACCGGGGACCGCATGTAGCGGACGGCGAAGAGCAAAGCCGCAGCCCAGGCTCACAGTTGATTTGAGGATCAACTGCGGTCCTGGGCTTTTTTTTCGCCATTTTTCGCCGAAGGAAGAAATAAGGAGAGAACCATGCAGCGAGGAACGATCACCAAGTACCAACCCTTTCCCGTTATCGACCTGCCCGATCGCCGGTGGCCGAACCGGACCATCGAGCAGGCGCCGACCTGGTGCAGCGTCGATCTGCGCGACGGCAACCAGGCGCTGATCAACCCGATGAACCTGGAACAGAAGCTGCGCATGTTCAATCTCCTGACCGACATCGGCTTCAAGCATATCGAGATCGGGTTTCCGTCCGCCGCCGCGGTCGAATTCGAGTTCACGCGCACCCTGATCGAGCGCGGCCTGATTCCGGACGGCGTGTACCCGCAGGTGCTCACCCAGGCGCGCGACCACCTGATCCGGCGCACCTTCGAGGCGATCGAGGGCACACCGCGGGCAATCGTGCACCTGTACAACTCCACCTCCACGCTGCAGCGGCGCGTGGTATTCGGCATGAACCGTGCGGAGATCCGCGCCATTGCCGTGGACGGCACCCGGCTGGTGCGCGAGCTGGCGGACCGCACCGACACCGACGTGCTGTACGAGTATTCGCCGGAGAGCTTCACCGGCACCGAACTGGACTTCTCGGTGGAGATCTGCGACGCGGTGATCGAAGCGTGGGATCCGAGCCCCGACCGCCCCATCATCATCAACCTGCCCGCCACCGTGGAACTGGCCACCCCCAACGTGTACGCGGACCAGATCGAGTGGTTCCTGCGCAACGTGCAGCGCCGCGACAGCATCATCCTCAGCCTGCATACCCACAACGACCGCGGCACCGGCGTGGCTGCCACCGAGCTGGGCCTGATGGCCGGGGCCGAGCGGGTGGAAGGCACGCTGTTCGGCAACGGCGAGCGCACCGGCAACGTGGACATTGTCACCGTCGGGCTCAACCTGTACACCCAGGGGGTGGATCCCGGGCTCGACCTGCACGACCTGAGCCGCCTGATCGAGGTGTCCGACTACTGTACCGACATTCCGGTGGGCGCCCGCCACCCCTATGCCGGGGAGTTGGTATTCACCGCGTTCTCCGGCTCGCACCAGGACGCCATCAACAAGGGCATGACGGCGCAGGGCAACGGATCGGGCGACCGGTGGGCGGTACCCTACCTGCCGATCGACCCCACCGACGTCGGGCGCTCCTACCAGGCGATCATCCGCATCAACTCGCAGTCCGGCAAGGGCGGCGTGGCGTACGTGATGGAGACCGAGTTCGGCTGCCTGCTACCCAAGACGATGCAGCCGGAGTTCGGCCAGGTGGTGCAGGAGCTCACCGACCGCACCGGACGCGAGGTGGAGGCGCAGGAGATCTGGCGGGCATTCCAGGACGAGTACCTGGACGCCAGTGAGCCGGTGCGGTTTATCGACTACGCCATCGCCACCGCTGCCAACGACAGCTCGCGCATGGACGGCGTACTGACCATCGCCCGGGATGGCACCGAGATGCGGCTGGAGGGAACCGGCAACGGCCCGATCGACGCGCTCAAGGACGCCCTTGCCGCGGCGGGTCTGGCCGATTTCCGCCTCACCCACTACTCCGAGCACTCTCTGGGCCAGGGCACCGACTCCACCGCCATCGCCTACATCCAGATCGCTGCCGGCAACGGGGTGCAGTGCTTCGGCGCCGGCACCCACCCGAACATCGCCAAGGCGTCGGCGCTGGCGCTCATCTCCGCGCTCAACCGCAGCATCGCCGCGCAGGGCGCTGCCGCGCAGGGCGCCGCGCCCCCGGCACCGGTTCCCGCCGGCGTCGCCGCGGTCGAACCGGTGGCAGTCGCCGCCGCGCGCTGACCGGCGGCGGCACCCGAGACGCGCCGCTCACGCGGCCTGGCCTGCCGCGGACCCGCGCGCCTGCGCGCCGATCGCACCGGGGCGTGCCGGCCGCTCTGCGCTGCTAGTGCGGGCGCGGCGCCGGGGTCAGTCGCCGTGAATCGCGGCCATCAGCTCCATCGTGGCGACCGCCTCGTCCAGGTCGCACGCCGGCGGCCCGATGGGCCGCTCGTTGCGGATGCAGTCCAGGAAGTAACGGTCCTGCGCCTCGGTGCTGCCGGCGCCGTTGCCGGTGAGTTTGGTCACCTCGCCGTCCACCACCAGGTGGCCGCGGCTCACCCCCTTCAGGTAGGCAGAGATGCCGGCCCCGTGGATCTCGTACCGCTCCAGCCGCGCGCCGCTGGTGATGTTGGCCACCAGGTGCACGATGCAGCCGTTCTCGCACTGCATCAGCGCCCCGAACGCGTCGCGATGGCGGGACACCGCCCGCCGCGACACGCCGTGCACCTCCCGCACCGGGGCGCCGGCCAGCCAGCGCACACAGTCCAGGGCGTGGATCGGCGTCTCGTAGAAGAACCGCTCCAGGGTCGGCTCGGCAATCCTGCCCTGCCGCTCGATGTCGACCAGGTTCTTGTGGAACTCGCCCACCACCGTTACCAACGGCCCACGCTCGGCAACCCGGCGCTTCGCCTCCGCGATCAGCGGGTTGAAGCGGCGATTGAAAGCCACCATGCAGCGCGCACCGCTGCGTGCCGCCGCCGCGCGCAGGGCCCGGGTCTCGGCGGCGTACAGCCCCGGCGGCTTCTCCACCAGGGTATCCACCCCGGCCTCCAGGCACACCATTGCCGCCGCCGCGTTCAGGTGCGGCGGCACGTTGATCAGCACCGCATCCAGCCCCGCGTCCTCCAGCATCTGCTCGATCCGCTCGTAGCGGCGCCCGATACCGAGTTCGTCCGCCAACCTGTCGCGCGGCGCAGCCAGCGGATCGCACACCGCCTCCAGCCGCGCATCCGGCAACTGCGCCACGATACGCGCATGCCCCAGGCCGCGCGGCCCGCAGCCCACAAGCCCTACCCTCAGTTCCGCTTCCACACCCATAGCATACGCCAGTTCCCATCCGCCGTAATGTGCGATTATACCGCTGCAATGAGTCGGACGCTTGGCATCGCAGTCATTGGCATGGGCTGGATGGGGGCCGCGCACAGCCGCGCCTATCTGCAGGCACGGCATCGGTTCGCCGACCGCGGCCTGGAGCCGCGGCTGGTGGTGTGCGCGGACGAGGTCGGCGGCCGCCGGGAGGCCGCACAGCGTGACTACGGGTTTGCCCGCACCGCCGCCGACTGGCGCGAGGCGGTCGCCGCTGCGGATGTCGACATCGTCGACATCACGGCGCCCAACTTCCTGCACCGCACCATGGCGGAGGCGGCGATCGCGGCCGGCAAGCACGTATTCTGCGAAAAGCCGGTAGGACGCAGCCCGGAGGAGACGCTGGCGGTGGCGGCGGCGGCCGAGCGCGCCGGCATCGTCAGCGGCGTGGGCTACAACTACGTGTTTGCGCCAATGGTGCAGCATGCCCAGCGGCTGATCGCCGGCGGCAAGCTCGGCGAGCTGACCCACTACCGCGGGCGCTTCTTCAGCGGCTACGGGCGCGACCCGAACGGCGTGCTGTCGTGGCGCTTCCAGCGCGAGCAGGCCGGCAGCGGCACCCTGGCCGACCTGATCTCGCACGTGGTCGACACCGCGCACTACATCGCCGGGCCGATCCGGCGGGTGGTAAGCCAGCGGCACACCTTTATCGCCGAACGTCCGTTGGCCACGCCCGGCGAGGGCACCCACTTCTCCGCCAGGGCGGGCGGCCCCACCGGCCCGGTCAGCAACGAGGACTACGTCGGCATGCTGGTCGAGTTCGCCGGCGGCGCGCGCGGCACCCTGGAGGCGTGCCGGGTGATATTCGGACCCGAGTGCCAGATGGCGTTCGAGGTCAACGGGCGGCGCGGCGCCCTGGCGTGGGACTTCGAGCGCCTCAACGAGCTGCAGGTACGCCTGGCCGGCGAGGACGGCGCGGCCGGCGACGGCTTCACCACCGCCATCGCCGGACCGCAGCACCCCGACCACGGGCGCTTCAACCCGGGCGCCGGCATCGGCATTGGCTACGACGACACCCTCACCATCGAACTCGCGGAGTTCCTGACCGCGGTGGCCGCCGGCACGCCGGCGCGCGGGTCGCTAGCCGCTGCCGCGGCGGTGGCGCGCGTGCAGCAGGCGGTGGCGCGCTCCTGGGACAGCGGCTCCTGGGAGACGGTGACCGGCTGATCGAGCCCGCGGCGTGAGCCACTCCCCCAACTCCCCTACCGACCCGGCCTACCGGGAGTACATCCGCCGCCACATGCCGTGGAACTTCTGGGTCAACATCGGCGACCTGTCGTTCGTGCACCTGGCCGGCAGCTTCGTGTTCATCTCCACCATCCTGCCGCTGTACGTCAGCTACCTCACCGAGTCGCGGATGCTGATCGGGCTGATCCCGGCCATCTACCTGGCCGCCTCGCACGTGCCGCAGCTCCTCATGGCCGCGCGCGCCGAATCCCTGGAGCGCAAGAAGCCGTGGATCGTGCGCATCAGCGTGTTCGAGCGCGTGCCGTGGCTGGTACTCGGCGTCGGCATCGTGCTGTGGCCGGTCGCTCCGCCGTGGTTTTCCTACGCTTTCCTGGTGACCATGCTGCTGGTCGGCCAGGGCGCGGTCGGGATCGCGTCGCCGGCATGGCGCGCCATGCTTGCCAAGGTGATTCACCCCGACCGCAAGGGGATGATGTTCGGCCTCGGCGCCGCCATCGGCGCGCTGATGGGCGCCGCCGGCGCATTGCTGGCGCGGCACATTCTGGACACGGTGCCATACCCGCTGTCGTTTGGCGTCTGCTTCCTGCTTGCCTTCGGCGGGCAGGCGATCTCGTGGACCTTCCTGACCTTCAACCGTGAACCGGCGAGCACCCCCGAGCGGGCGCGCGTGCGGCTGGGCGCCTACCTGCGCGAACTCCCGGCCGTGCTGCGCGGCGATCACAACTTTGCCCGCTTTCTGCTCAGCCAGTTGCTGGTGATCTTCGGCGCCCTCGGCGTAACGTTCTACGTAATCTACGCGCGCGAAGCGTTCGCCGTCAGCGATGCGTTCGCCGCCACCCTGACCGTAGTGGCGCTGGCCAGCCAGGCCGTCGGCACGCCCCTGCTCGGTTGGTGGGGCGACCGCTTCGGCCACCGCGCGGCTATCGAGGTGGCCGCCCTGCTGTGCGCGGCCGCCGGGGTGGTGGTGCTGCTGGCCCCGGCGGCGGCATGGATGTATGCCGCGTTCGCCCTGCTCGCCCTGTCCGACTCCGGCATCAAGGTGTCGCGCCCGAGCATGGCAATGGACCTTGGCTCCGCCGGCCGCGTGGCCACCTACACGGCGTTGACCACCACCCTGCTGGCCGCGCCCGCGCTGGCGGCGCCGGTCGCCGGCGGCTGGCTCATCGACACGGTCAACTACCGGCCGGTGTTCGCCGCCGGCGTGGTGCTGTCGCTCGCCGGCTGGCTGCTGCTGCGCTTCGGAGTGGCCGATCCGCGCGTGGCACGCCGCCGGCAGGCCGGCGATCGGTCATAAATGCGCGCCATGAGTGCAGACGGTAACCGCGGCGAAAGCGTCCTGCTGCTTGACGATACGCTCATCGAGGAACAGCGCGGCATCCACCGGGAAGTGCAGACCGGCCGCAAGAGCGGCGTGCTGATGGCCCCGGACCGCGACAAGCCGTGGGAGTACAGCGGGCCGGGCATGACCCGCCGCATCCACCTGTACGGCACAGTGCTGTACGACGACCTGGCCGGCAAGTACCGCATGTGGTACATGGGCCGGATGGGTCCGCACTGGCGCGAGCCGGAGTGCAACTACCAGATTCCGGGCCTGTACATCCCGCGCACCGACGAGCTGCCGATCAACTGCAATGGGGTCACCGAGGACCGCTTCGGTCGCACCCTGCAAAGCAACGACCGCGGCGACCTGACCCTGTACGCGGAGAGCGACGATGGCCTTACCTGGGTCAAGCCGCCGCTCGGCCTCTTCACGTTCAACGGCGACGCTGCCAACAACATCGTCTGGGACCTGCACGGCGCGGCGGTGTTCATCGACCGGCAGGAGGCGGACCCCGATTGCCGCTACAAGGCAATCGGCTACTGCCGCCGCTACCGCGGCATCTTCCTGCTCACCTCGCCCGACGGCATCCGCTGGGACGACAGCCGCCACCTCGAACCGGTCGTTGAACGCGCCAACGAGGGCGCCTTCAACGTCACCTGGGACGACCGCGATCAGGTGTACCGCGCCTACTCGATCCAGCGCGACGCCAGCTTCGCCGGCCGCTGGCCCACCCCCGGCGACAGCCGGCGCATCATCTGCTACACCGAGAGCCCGTCCCTGGAGGGCCCCTGGAAGGCGTCGGTGCCGATCCTGGAACCCACCAGCCGCGACGACGCGGTGGCGGTGGGCCGCTACGACGCACTGCGCGCCGAGTTCTACGACCTGTCCGGATTCCGCTACCGCAACGTCCACATCGGCCTGGTCGGCGCCCTGTACGTCACCGCGGAGCGGATTCCGGGCGAGAAGAACCAGATGCCGTGCGACGGGCCGATCGAGGCGCAGATGGTGGTGAGCCGCGACGGCGTGCTGTGGGAGCATGCCGACCGCGAGCGCACCCCGGCGATCCCGCGCGGCGACGGCTTCGACCGCGGCATGATTATCGGCACTGCCAAGGAGCCGGTCATCGAAGGCGACGACATCCACTGGTACTACACCGGCTGCCGGCACACGCACGGCGAGACCGACCTGGAGAAGCGGGTCAAGTGCCTGGCGCGCGCCACCTGGCGGCGAGACCGGTTCATTGCCCTGCACGCTTCCGAGGCCGGCCTGGTGGCGACCAAGGCGGCGGCCCGCCCGCCCGGCGCCAGCGCGCTGGTCGTGAATGCCGACGCCTCCGGCGGCAGCGTGGCGGCGGAGCTGTGCCGCGCCGACGGCAGCGTGATCGAAGGCTTCTCCCGCGAGCAGTGCATCCCGCTGCGCGGCGACCACCTGGACGGCAAGCTGCGGTGGCAAAACGCCGACCCCGCCGGCCTGCCGGGCTCCGTGAAGGTCCGCTTCCTGGTGAAGGGCGCCCGCCTGTACAGCTACCGCTGGCAGTAAACCCGGCAAGGGGACTGCTACCGGCTGCGCTCCATCTTGCGGGTGAGCCGCGCAATCTCGCGATCCCGGCCGAGGCGCCGCCAGATCGACATCGCCTCGTCGAAGCGCTGCTCACGCTCGAACACGCGGGCAACCCCCGCCTCGTCGCCGCGCGCCGCGTAGAGGCGCCGCGCATCCGCGAACAGCCCGGCGTCGCGGTAGGTGCGGGCGGCGCTCAGCAGATCGCCGCTCTGTTCGCGGATTCGGGCGGCGCGCTCGAAGTCGCCCTGCCGGCTACAGACGGATGCGGCATGCTCCGGTCTCCCCGACTGAAGCATGTGGGTGACCGCTTCGCCGTAGCGCGTGGCGCTCGCCGCAAACAGCGCCATGTTGTGCGGCGCCGGCGCGACATCGGCGATTGCCGCTTCGAACGCCGCCTCGTCCTCCAGCAGCGTACACAGCGCCAGCTCCCGGTCCTGCTCGTCGTCGGCCACCGCGCGCAACCGGTCGAGGAAGTACTCGTGGTCCGCGTCTCGGTCCACCAGCGGAGAGTGTATGCAGGCCACGGCGCCAGCGAGATGGTCGTAGCTGCGCAGCGCGATCAACAGATCGCTGCACTGGCGGGACAGACGGCTCCAGTAGAGAAACTGCGGCGACAGGTCGCCGAGCATGGCGCCAAGCCGGGGCCGGCGATCAGCCTCCCGGCCGCGGCGCAGGCACTCGTACATGACCCGGAACAACACGCCCTTGACTCCGTCATTCCTGGTTCCGCTCAGGTGGGCATCCTCGCCGCTGCCGCCGGCGAGACCTTCCACCTCGGCAATCGACAATACCGGGTCGCCTTGCTCGTCCAGGTAGGCATGGGCCGGCCCCGGCGCGTCGCTGTCCACGCAGAAACGGATTGCATCGCCGTGGCGCCCCAACGCGGCACATGCGGCCAGGATTTCGCGGCGAAAGGTGACCTCGTCCACCAGCAGTCTGCTCAACGCCAGGTAGTGAGCCAATGCCTCGCGGTGCTGGCCGCCACGCACCAGGCGACCGGCGGTGCGGGACAGCTCCTGCACAACTCCCGCCGGTGGCCGGCTGAAGGCGTACTTGCAGAGATACTCGATCGCGAGTTCATCGGCGTCCGCACCGGGCGAGCGCAGCACCTCCCGCACGGCCTCCTTGGGCCGGCCGCAGGCGTCCAGACAACGTGCCGCCTGCCCGTGCTCGCCGCCGGCCGCGTACAGTTCGGCGGCCCGCTGCGGGTAACCACGGCGCTCGTAGACAGGAGCGGCGCGCAGGTGTTGGCCAAGGGCATCCATGCGTACCGCGGCGCGCATCCCCGGACGCTTGGGGGAGATGGTCGACAGGCGCCGTTCCAGGTCGGCGCGCGCGTCCGGCGAACTGTCGGCGTAGCGGCGGAAGCACTCGGCCGCCTTTTGCCAGTTGCGCTGCTCCTCGTACACCAGGGCGGCCTCGTGGGCGCCGCCGGTCTGCATCGATCCCAGACAGCGCAGCAGGGCGGAGCTGTCTCCCAGGCGCCGATACAGTGCCGCCGCCCGCTTGTAGTCACGGACCCGCTCGAATTCCTGCGCGGCCAGCTCCAACAGCCCGCCGCGGCGAAACTCGACCGCCGCCGCGGCGTGGTCGCCGGCCAGCTTCAGGTAGCGCCCGGCCTCGCCGTGCACCTTCCGATCGCGGTAGAACGCCGCCAACTGCGGGTACTGGCGGCCGCGCTCCCAGTTGCGCAGCATCGCCTCCTCCTCGCCCAAGTCCCGCCAGCGTCGGGCGGCCGCCCTGAAGTTGCCCGCCGCCTCGTAGTGGCGCGCCTCGCTCGCCGCCGCGCGCGCCTCCTCGCCGGCACGGCGCCAGTGCCGGGCGGCCCTGGCGAACTCCTCCACCCGCTCCAGGTTGGCGGCCGCCTGCGCCGCGCGGGCGTGTTTGGAGAACAGCTCCGCGGCGGCGCGGTGCTCCCCCTCGCGCTCCAGCCGGTGGGCGCGCGCCACCTCCTCCTTGGCCGCCGCCTGTGCGTTGCGGTAGCACTCCTCGGCGGCGGCGTAGTGTTCGCGTTCGGCGAAGTAGTCGCCCTGCGCCTCCCACTCGGCCGGCGTGGAGACCCGCTGCCACGCAGAGGACAGGGCGGCGGCGTCCGCAGACCGGTACACGTGCCGCGCCAGCGACTCGATGCCCCAGATCGGACTGACCGTCTCGCCGTCCCAGATCACCAGCGTGCTGCGCGCCCGCGTCGCGGCCACGTACAGCAGGCTCAGCTCGTGGCGAATGTGCGGAGCTTCGGCTGCGCCGCGTACCTGGCCGGCCGCGATGCGCCGCCACAGTCCCGGCGCGCCTTCCGTACCGGCAAAGCGCCACAAGAGCACGGCGTCGAATTCCAGGCCCTTGGCGTCGGCAATGGTGAACACCAGCTCCGACTGCAACGCCGCGCGCAGCCGGTCGCGCTCCCTCGGCGTGCGCACCAGCACCACCTGGCCCGCGCCGCCGCGCCGCACCGAGGCCAGCACGGCGGACTCCGCGAGCCCTTCGGCGAGCAGCGGCGGACGGCCCCGGAATGTCCAGCGCTCGGTAATCTCGCCCGCCGCGGCGCCGACCAGCGACCGCTTCAGCAGCAGCAGCTCGTTCGCCAGACCGACTATGTTGCCGACGCTGCGAAAGTTGACGCTGAGGTTGACCACCTCCGGCACCGCCATGCCACGCTCGTAGTAGCGGGCGCGCACCTCTTCCCAGCGGAACCCGCTCGGGTTGATGATCTGCTTGGGATCGCCGGTCAGCACGGTGCGGCGCGGGTCCTCGGTGAGGCGGAACAGCAACGCCAGTTGCAGATCGGTGAAGTCCTGCACCTCGTCGCATACCACCAGTTCGTAGCGGAACTGGTCGTCGTGCCGTTCCAGGTACTGCAGCGCGGCACGGGTCAGGTCGATCTCGTCGCGCAGCGCCGCCGCCTCCAACTGCTCCTGGTAGTACACCGCCAGGGCATGGATCTCGCGCCGCTCGAACGGAAAGTTGGGTGCCCGCCTGGCCCCCAGCCCCTGGTACTCGCGCAGCGTCAACAGCGGCTGATCCAGGCGCGCGGACTGCTTCTCGAGCAGGCGCTGCGCGGCGTCGAGCAGGAACTGCTGCTCCTGCAGCCGGGAGGTGTCACCACCGCGCAGGCAGGCGGCGAAGTCGCGCAGCGTTGCGAACGAGGTCCGGCGCGTGCGCATCGCGTCCAGCCGCGACCCCACCTCCAGGTTGGCCAGCCGCACCACGTATTCCGCCAGCTCGGCCCGCTCCCGCCCGCTCGCGGCCCCGGCGCCGGCGCGCTGCGCCAGCTCTCCGAACCGGCGCCCGCTCACTTGCGGTTTGGCGCCCTTGACGATGGCCCGGATCTCTTCCCACACCAGCTCGGCGTCGTAGCGCGCCGCCGCCGGGTGGTTCTGAAAAATGGCGCGAAACTCGGCCAGCCCCGCCGGCCGCCGCCCCTGTCCGCGCTGTCCGGCACGAGCCAGAATCTCCTCCAGCAGTTCGCCGAACGTGGCGAAACGCACCGTCTGGGGGGCGTGCTCGAGTTCGGTGGCAGCCACCAGGCCGCGATACATCCGCTCCGAGAACCGCTTCAGGTGCGCGCTGTGGGTCAGGAACAGCGCGCGCTCCCGCTCCGGCGGCGGGTGCGGCAGAGTCGCGGCCGGCGCGGCCGGCGCGCGATTGCCGGCCGCCGCATCGAGCCGGCGCACCCGGTGGCGCAACAGGAAGTAGACGGCGATGGTCGTCTTGCCGCTGCCCGCCGTGCCGGACAGCAGCAGCGGCGGCTCGCTGCCGAGCAGGCGCGCCTGCTCGCGCGTCAGGTAGAGGTACAGCTCGAGTTGGTCGCTCTGGTGCGCCTGCTGCAGGCGCTGCCACTCTTCGTCGTCCACCACCAGCCAGCGCTGCGGTCCGGTGTCGGCGCCGCCGTCGGCGCCGCCGTCGGACCACTTGTCAGCGTGAGGTGCGGGCATGTCCCGGCGCGCGTTCGCGAGGTCTCCGGCGGCGGGCTGCGACTGCAACGGCGAGAAATACTCCCCACCGAGCACGTCGGCGTCCAACTCGGGCAGATCCTCGACGGCGAGCGGCTCGAAGTCGAGAAACGGCGCGTTCGCCGGCACGATCCGGCGCTCGGCGGCGCTGACGTCGTCATGTTGCACCACGCCCCACACGTAGATCGGCGTGGCGCCGTCGATGCCCCTGCCGAGCGTGAACAGGATCCGGTCGCCGCGGTTCAGGCGCGCCTCGAACACCGCGCGCGCCGCCCCCTTGAGCTTCTTGACGCGCACGCCGGTGTCCCACAGGCCGTGCTGCAGGAACTCCAGCTTCTCGCACAGGCGCCGCCGGGCGCGGCTGCCAAGCGACAGGAGGTACGCGCGCACCGTGTCGTGCAGGAGGAGCGTATAGGTGCGTGACATGCCGATTGCCCCGCCGCGCGCGCGCGCCGGCACCGGAAACCGGCGCCGGCGTCCGGTGGCGTTAAGCGAGCAGCGCCTTCAGGGCCGCGAGCGCCGCATCGTAGTCCGGCTCGTCCACCACCTCGGGGACGATCTGCTCGTACACCACGGTGCCGTTGGCGTCGAGCACGTACACCGCACGCGTGAGCAACTTCAGCTCCTCGATCAGGGTGCCCCAGCCGTTGCCGAACGCCCGCTCCTGGTAGTCGCTGGCCACGCGGATATTGGCGATCTCCTCGCTGCCGCAGAACCGGGCCTGCGCGAACGGCAGATCGCAGCTCACCGTGACGGCGTTGACCGTGTCCTGCAACGCTGCGAGCTCCGCGTTGAAGCGGCTCGTCTGTGCCGCGCACACCGGCGTGTCCAGCGACGGCACCACGCTGATCAGGCTCGGCTTGCCCTTCAGGTTGGCGAGCGTCAACTCCTGCATCCCGTCGTCGAAATAGTGCAGCTTGAAATCGGGTGCCGCTTGCCCGGCGGCCAGGCGATTGCCCGCCAGCGTCATCGGGTTGCCCCGGAACGTAATCTCTCCAGTCCGTGCCATTGTGATCTCCTTCGAAAGTTCTTGCGGCCCGCAGTATACAAAAAACCGTTGGCTGCCGTGCATGGCTTCACCCGCGGCGCCGCCGGCCAGCAGGACACGCTGTCCCGAATTGACAGGCGCCGCTTCGTGGCACCAAATTGGTGTCATGGCAACTGCCATCGAGCACGGGGCCACTGTCGAGACGGGCGGTACGACGCGCACCGCGGCATCCACCGAGCCGTACGTTCAGTTCCAGAACATCAGCAAGAGCTACGACGGCCGCACCATGGTGGTGCGCGACCTGGATCTGGATATCCGCGAAGGCGAGTTTCTGACCCTGCTCGGTCCGTCCGGCTCCGGCAAGACCACCTGCCTGATGATGCTCGCGGGGTTTGAGGCGCCATCTGCCGGCGCCATCCGCATCGGCGGGCGTTCGGTGCACGATCTGCCCGCGCGGCAGCGCAATATCGGCGTGGTATTCCAGAACTACGCGCTGTTCCCGCACCTGAGCGTCGGCGCCAACCTGTCGTTTCCGCTCGAGGTGCGGCGCATCGACGCGCACCAGCGGCGCGAACGCGTGCGGCGCGCGCTCAGCCTGGTACGGTTGGAGGGCTATGAGGAGCGGCGCCCCGAACAATTGTCGGGCGGCCAGCAGCAGCGCGTGGCCATTGCCCGCGCACTGGTGTTCGAGCCGAGCCTGGTACTGATGGACGAACCGCTCGGCGCGCTCGACCGCAACCTGCGCGAGGAGATGCAGTACGAGATCCGCCGCATTCACCGCCGGCTCGGGGTCACCGTCGTGTACGTAACGCACGACCAGCAGGAAGCGATGGTGATGTCGGATCGCATCGCCGTGTTCCACCAGGGACGCATCGAGCAGGTGGCGGCGCCGGAGATTCTCTACGAAGAGCCGGAGCGGGCGTTCGTGGCGCGCTTCATCGGCGGCAACAACCTCGTGCACGGGCGCGTGGCCGCGGTGGACGGCGACTACTGCCGGGTCGACGTGAGCGGCAGGACGGTGGTGGCCTACCGGGTGACCGAGTGTGCGGCTGGAGACCAGGTAACCGTTGCCATCCGCCCGGAGCGGATCGGCATTGCCCGGCGCGAGGGCGCCTACCGCAACCAGTTCCCGGCACGCGTGGAGATGATTACGTTTCTGGGCGATCACCTCGTCGTGCACGCGGTGGTCGACGAGCGTACCGAGTATCTATTGAGAATCCCCAATATCGTCGGCCACGGCGCGATGCTGGAAGGGGACGAGATATTGATTGGATGGGCTGCCGCGGACTGCCGCGCACTGGCGGACTACCGCGAGCCGGAGGAGAAGGAACGATGACGAGAGCACTTGCCGCGTGCTTCGCACTGGCCGGCCTGGTGGCCGGCACCGGGGCGGTGGCACAGGACCGGATGACCATGGTGTCCTGGGGCGGCGCCTACGGCCGTGCTACCGACCGGGCGCTGCTGCAGCCATTCAGCGCCGCTACCGGCGTGCGCATGAGCATGGAAGACTTCAACGGCGGTCTGGCCGAGATCCGCGCGCAGGTGGAAACCGGCAACGTACACTGGGACGTGGTCGACCTGGAGTCCGCGGACGCCATTCGCGGCTGTGACGAGGGCCTGCTCGAGGAGCTCGATCCTGCCGTACTGTTCCCGGATCAGGACGCGGCCGAGGCGGCCGGCGACTTCCTGCCCGGCACCCTGTCGGACTGCGGCGTCGGGTTGATCATCTACTCCACGGTCTATGCCTACCACCGCGACCATTTCCCGGGCGAGAAGCCGGCCGCAATGGCCGATTTCTTCGACGTGGAGCGGTTTCCGGGACGGCGCGGCATGCGCCGCTCCCCGTACGGCAACCTGGAGTTTGCGCTGGTGGCGGACGGGGTTCCCGTCGACCGGGTATACGAGGTGCTGAGTGCTCCCGGCGGCATCGATCGGGCGTTCGGCATGCTCGATTCCATCAAGGAACACGTGGTCTGGTGGGAGGCGGGAGCGCAGCCCCCGCAGATGCTGGCCGACGGCGAAGTGGTAATGAGCACCGCCTACAACGGGCGCCTGTTCAACGCGCAGGTGGTGGAGAATCAACCGTTCGAAATCGTCTGGGACGGCCAGGTTCTGGATCACGCGCAGCTTACCATCGTGGCGGGATCCCGCAACCTGGACACGGCGCTCGCGTTCCTGGCCTACGCCGCGCGCCCGGAGTCGATGGCCGCCATGAGCCGCTACATCTCCTATAGCCCGGTACGCAGTTCGGCCATGGCGCTGGTCACCACGCACGAGGACACCGGCGTCGAGATGGATCCGTACATGCCGGCCACCCCGGAGCGGCTTGAGCGGTCGGTGTTCAACGACTGGGATTGGTGGGCCGACTTCGGCGAACAGGTAAATGAGCGATTCGGAGCGTGGCTCGCACGCTGACCGGCGCGGCGCGGCGCGGCACCGGACGCGGCCGTAGCGGCGGGCGCTGGCGCGCCGCGGCCCTGGTGCTGCCGCTGGCGGCGTTTGTCGGCACGGCGTTCGTGGCGCCGCTGGCGACCATGCTGGTGCGCAGCGTGCACGACCCGACCGTCGCCGACGCCCTGCCGGAGACCCTCGCCCTGCTGCGCGCCTGGGACGGCAGCTCGCTGCCCGGCGAGGAGGTGTTCGCGGCTGCCGCGCGCGAGTTGGTGCGGGCGCGCGAGCAACGCACGATCGGCCAGATAGCAACGCGCGTAAATCGCGTCGAATCCGGACTGCGCAGCGTCATCACGCGCAGCACCCGGCAGCTGCAGGACGCCGAGCCCGAGTCCTGGCAAGCGGCAATGGCAGCGGCCAATCCGGCTTGGGAAGAGCCCGGAACGTGGCGGGCGCTGCAACGCGCCGGACAGCGCTGGACGCTGCGCCACTACCTGAATGCCGTGGATCGCGAGCGCGGAGCGGACGGCCGCGTGGTACGCCAGCCGGAGGACCAGCGCATCTACCTGCGGCTGTTCGCGCGCACCTTGCTGGTCAGCCTGGCGGTAACCGCGCTGTGCCTGCTGCTCGGCTATCCGCTCGCCTACCTCATTGCCCATGCAACGCCGCGCCGCGCCGCGCTGCTGCTGGCGGGCGGGCTGCTGGCGCGCCGCGCCGCCCCGCCCTGGTGCTGGCGGGCGTACTGCTGCCGTTCTGGACCTCGCTGCTGGTACGCACCACGTCGTGGATCGTGCTGTTGCAGACCCAGGGCGTGATCAACGACCTGCTGGTGGCGATGCGGCTGATCGGCGACGACCAGCGCCTGGCGATGGTCTACAACATGACCGGCACGCTGGTCGCCATGACCCACGTGCTGCTGCCGTTCATGGTGCTGCCGCTGTACTCGGTGATGCGCTCCATCCATCCGCAGTACCTGCGCGCCGCCTCCTCGCTGGGTGCCGGACCGGTGCAGGCGTTCTGCCGCGTGTACTGGCCGCTGTCGCTGCCCGGGGTAGGCGCCGGCACGCTGCTAGTGTTCATCGTGGCGCTCGGCTACTACATTACTCCCGCGCTGGTCGGCGGACGCACCGGCCAGCTCATCTCCAACCTGATTGCCTATCACATGCAGGAGTCGCTCAACTGGGGCTTGGCGGCGGCGCTGGGGGGCATCCTGCTGCTGTGCGTGCTGGTGTTTTACGTGGTGTTCGATCGCGTGGTGGGCATTGCCCGCCTGCGCCTGGGCTGACGCATGGCGAAACCGGCACTTGGCCCACTCGGCCCACTCGGCGCACGCGCCGCACGCCTGGCACTCACGGCGTTCTGCGCCCTGGTGCTGCTGTTTCTGATCGCGCCGCTGCTGGTGATCGTGCCGCTGAGCTTCAACGCCGAGCCGTACTTCACGTTCACGCAAGGCATGCTGCGGCTCGACCCGGACGCCTGGTCGCTGCGCTGGTACCGGAGCGTGGCCGAAGACCCTGAATGGCACCGGGCGCTGGCCAACAGCCTGCTCATCGGCGTCGCCGCCACCGTCCTGACCACCGTGCTCGGCACCCTCGCCGCGCTCGGGCTGGCCAATCCCGCCATGCCGGGCCGTACCGCCGTTACCGCGCTGTTGATCTCGCCCCTGATCACCCCGCTGATCATCTCCGCGGTGGGCATGTTCTTCTTCTACTCCGCGGTCGGCCTGGCGCAGACCCACCTCGGCCTGATCCTGGCACACGCTACCCTGGGCGCGCCGTTCGTGGTAATTACCGTCACCGCGGCGCTGACCGGCTTCGACAGCACCCTGCTGCGCGCCGCAACCAGCCTCGGGGCAGGCCCCTGGACCGCGTTTCGCCGCATCCAGTTGCCGTTGATCGCTCCGGGCGTGGTATCGGGGGCACTATTCGCGTTCGCCACCTCGTTCGACGAAGTAGTCACCGTGCTGTTCATCGGCGGGCTGGAGCAGCGCACCGTGCCGCGGCAGATGTGGTCCGGCATCCGCGAGGAAATCAGCCCGGCGATCCTGGCGGTGGCCACCTTCCTGTTCGTGCTCGCGCTGCTGCTGATGGCCGCGGTCGAGTGGCTGCGCGCGCGCGGCGCCCGCGGCGACAGCACGGCGCCATTGCGGTACAGTGACGCCGCGAAGGAGGACCGATGAATACGAGTTTGACCGGCGAGCAGATCAGTTCGTACCGCGACAACGGGTTCCTGGTTGTTCGCAGCTTCCTGGACGACGGCGAACTCGCCGAGTTGCGCACCGGCGTTGAGCAGGCGGTTGCACAGATGGGCAGGCGCAAGTTGAGCGACGGCAGCGGCGACCGGTGGGTGGAAGGAGATACCTTCTACGATCGCGTGTTCGTGCAGCGTCTCAACCTGTGGAAGATCAGTGCCGCGGTGAAGAAGTACATGCTGGCGCCGGAGCTGGGCGAGATGCTGTGCGCGCTTGAGGGCATCGACGGCATCCGGATCTGGCACGACCAGACCCTGCAGAAGCAGCCGTGGGCCAACCCCACCGCCTGGCATTCCGACAACCCCAAGTGGTCTTACCACTCGCCGCATGCGCTGTCGATCTGGATCGCGCTCGACCCGGCGACGCTGCAGAACGGCTGCATGTACTACCTGCCCGGCAGCCACAAGGTGAACGACTTCAGCAACACCGGCATCGGCAAGGAGATGTCCGAGTACTTCGAAGCGTTCCCGCAGTTCAGCGGCGTCATGCCGGTGGCCGGGGAGATGCAGCCGGGCGACGCCGGCTTCCACAACGGCCTCCTGGCGCACGGCGCCGGCCCCAACATGACGCCCACCTGGCGGCGCGCGATGACCGCCGGCTACATGCCGGACGGCTCGGTGTTCAACGGCATTCAGAACATTCTTTCCGACGCCCAGGTGGCGACGCTCGAAATCGGCGACACGCTCGACGACGAACGGCAGAACCCGCTGCTGTGGCGGCGCCGCACTTGACACCCGCGCGGACGACATGAGGAGCCAGGTGCCGCCCGGCGCCGACCCGGCGGCACCGTCGCCGCCGCGCCACTCAGGGCCGTTCTACGGCTGGTACGTGGCGGGCGCGCTGTTCTTCGCCATGTTCCTGAGCATCGGCATGCGGCAGGGGTTCGGCATCTTCGTCGAGACCTGGCAGACCGAGTTCGGGGTCGGCGTGGCCGCCATTTCGCTGGCCGCGTCGGTGGGCTGGTTCGTCAATGGCTCCAGCCAGGTCCTGATGGGCTGGCTGATCGACCGCATCGGCGGGCGTATCGTGATCACCGTGGCGGCGCTGCTGCTCGGCGCATCGGTGCTGTTGATGGCCGCCGCGAGCAGTGTGCTGCACCTGATCGTGATCTATGGCCTGGTAATGTCGCTGGCATCGGCGGGGCTGGCCGGCGGGCCGCCGGGCGCGGTGGTGGTGCGCTGGTTCCGGCGCAAGCGCGGGGCGGCGATGAGCCTGCTGACCTCCGGCGGCTCGATCGGCGGCCTGGTGCTGGTGCCGTTCCTTACCTACCTGTTCCTGTGGACCAGCTGGCGCAGCGCGTGGCTGATCGGCGGCGGCATCGTGCTGGTGCTCGGCGTGCCGCTGTTGTACCTGGTGCTGCGCGACGACCCCGCGGACGTCGGCCAGCAGCCCGACGGCGCCCGCACCGTTGCCGGCAAAGCGCCGGCGCCCGCGCCGGCCGGGCCGCTGCTCGCCAACCGCTGGAGCGAGGCGTTCCGCTCCGCACCGATGTGGCAGCTCTCCATTGCCTACTGGGTGTGCGGCGTGACCACCGCTTCCATCTCCGTGCACTACGTGCGCTGGGCCGCGGCGGAAGGCATTACGCCGGCCACCGCCGCCCTCGCATTCGGCCTGCTCAGCGGTATCAACGCGGTCGGTGTGCTGCTGATCGGGCCGCTCTCCGACCGCGTGCCGCGCAAGACGCTGCTCGGCGCCGTGTACCTGATCCGCGGGGTGGCCTTTTTGCTGCTGGTAGTGCTGCCCGGACCTGCCGCGCTGTGGGGCTTCGCCATCGTGGGCGGCGCCTCGTGGCTGGCCACCGTCCCGCTCACCACCTCGCTGGCCGCCGACGTGTATGGGGTCCGCCACCTCGGCACGCTGGCCGGGCTGATCAACTTCGCCCACCAGGCGGGCGGAGCGCTGGCGGTGTACCTGTTCGGCCTGGTATTCGACGCCCAGGGCAGCTACGACTATGCCTTCCTCGCCTGCGTGGCGACGCTGGCCGGCGCCGGCCTGGTGAGCCTCAGCATCCGCGAGCGGCGCTACTCCAGCCGCTACGCTCCGACCGCGCAACCCGCTTAGGCGGGCCCGATGCTGCCGGCCATGGCGATCCTGCCGGTGCTCCTGCACCACTCGGAGCCGGCAGATCCGATGCTGCTGGCTTGGATCAGGGAACGCATCGACGCAATCCTCGGCCTCGAACCCGCCACCATCGTGCTGATCCTCGGCGCGCTGATCGTTGCCTTCCCGGTAGCGCTGGGCGTCTGGGTGGTGATCCAGCGCCGCCGAGGCTGACTCAAGCGCTGCCACGGTCGAAATCGTCACTCGCCTCGGCTCGGGAACCCTGCTACGGTAGCCGCGGCACATGAGACACCAACACCCCTTCGCCGGCAACCCGCTCGACCGCGGCGAGCGGGAGCGGCGCGATGAGGCATGGATCGCAACCGCCGCGCGCGCCGCCGAAAGCCGGTTCCTGCCATTCCGCAACCTCGAAGTCCTGCTGAGCGACCTCCCGCAACCGGTTCTCGGCTGGCTGGACGGGGACCGGGTGCGAGCGGCAGCGCCCGACGCGGAGCCAATGTTCCTCGGCCTGGCCGACGGCGTGGCGCACTTCGCCGTGGCCCTTCCGGATTGCGCCGACGCGGACGGAGTCGCCGGCCGCAAGGGCTGGCGGTTCGAGGACTGCCGCACCGCCGGCGGCGTGCTGCCCGGTCCGGACACCGGCATCCTGGCCCAGGCGCGCTCCAACCTGGACTGGCACCGCCGGCACGGCTTCTGCTCCGCCTGCGGCCAGCCCACGGTGGCGCAGCGCGGCGGCCAGGTGCGCCGCTGCACCGCCTGCGATGCGCAGCACTTCCCGCGCACCGACCCGGTGGTGATAACCGTGGTCGCCGACCCGGCCACCGACCGCTGCCTGCTCGGCCAGTCGCGCGGGCGCTTGTCGCGTATGCGCATGTACTCCGCGCTGGCCGGGTTCGTGGACCAGGGCGAGGCGATCGAGGAGGCGGTGGCGCGCGAGGTGATGGAAGAGGCGGGCATCCGGGTCACAAACGTGCGCTACCACTCGTCGCAGCCGTGGCCGTTCCCGAGTTCGCTGATGATCGGCTGCCTGGCGGACGCGGCCAGCACCGCCATTCACTTCGACGACGAGGAAATGTCTGCCGTGCACTGGTTCGAGCGCGGCGAGGTGCTGCGCGCCCTCGCCGGCACCAGCGAAGCGTTGACCGTGCCCGGTCCCATCGCCATCGCCCATCACCTGATCAAGGCATGGGCCACCCGCGAGCGGTTTTAGCCGGCGGGGGGCGGGCCCGGCTCAGCTGTGGGCGGCGCGGTCGTCGGCGTAGCTGCGGAAGCCGGCCACCATCATGCCGAGCTGATTGTCCTTCCTCGCCTCGTCCACCTCGGCCGCCCGCGCCTTGCGGTCCTCGACCGTCGAGGCGCGGATAATGGCGTAGTCGTCTGCCCGGCGGTAGCGGTGAATGAACACCGGGCGCGGCACCGTGGAGTAATTCGGCGGCGAGCCGTGGATCATCTTGACGTGGAAGAAGATCGCATCGCCGCAGTCGCCCTCGATCGGCACCGCCTGGTCGAACGTCCACTGCGTGGGATCGAGCCCGAGGTGGCTCTCGGTATCGACGTGCTCCAGGATCTCCAGGCGGTGCGAACCCGGCACCACGTGCAGCGCGCCGCGCTCGACCGTGGTGGGAATGGTGTAGCACAGCACCCCCACCGGGCCCTCGTACTTGTGCTCGAAGTAGGACGCGTCCTGGTGCAGCAGCTTGGGGTGGCCGCCCGCCGGTTCCTTGCACAGCGACTGGCCGGCCCCGAAGATCTCCACCTCGTTGCCGAGGATCTCCTGCACAATGGCAAGCAGCGAGGGATCGAAGGCAGAGTGGAGAAACGTGCTGCTGGTGTTGTACTGGCAACTCGTCACCATCACCTGCCATTGCCGCGCGAAGCCGTCGGGGGCGGGGATCAGCAAGGTGCCATCGGGTGTGCTCAGGCCCACGTTGGTTTCCCGGTACTGTCCCGCCTCGTACAGGCGGATCGCCTGCTCCATGGTGCGCACCACGTCGGCGCCGATTGCCTCGGCGTAGGCGCTCATCAGGCCGCGCACTACCAGGCAGCCGTGCTCGGCGTAGATCGCCGCGGCGCGGGCCGGATCGAGACCGGCGGCGTGCATCTCGATATCGGCTACCTGAACAGTGGTCGGTTCTGCGAGCGTCACGATTGCCCTCCCTGCGAGGATCAGCGTGGCGGGCCCGCGCGACCGTGTCAATCGACTGCCGTGGCAGAATATGTGCGCCCGGCGACGATTTCGCTTGACCTAATTAATCTTTATTAATCTCATTGTTATCGATTAATTCCATTAATGGAGGATGACACCATGACGTATCGCTTGGGGCGGCTGCTGCTGACAGCGGCCGTGCTGATTGGGGTGGCTGCGGCCGCGTTCGCGGAGGCCGCGCGCGAGAACGAGGTAAACGTATACTCGCACCGGCACTACGACATCGACCTGGAACTCTACCGCCAGTTCGAGGAACAGACCGGCATCGAGGTGAACCTGGTCGAAGGCGGCTCCGATGAACTGATCGAGCGGCTGCTGCGCGAGGGCGCCGAGTCGCCGGCCGACATCCTGATGACGGTGGACGCGGGCCGCCTGCATCGCGCCAGGGAGGCCGGGGTGCTGCAGCCGGTATCCTCTGCGGCGCTGCTGGCCCAGGTCCCGGAACACCTGCGCGACCCGGACGGTTACTGGTATGCCCTGACCCGGCGGGCGCGCGTGGTGGTGTACCATCCCGACCGCGTGGCGGCGGACGAGCTGACCACCTACGAAGCCCTGACCGATCCGCGCTGGGCGGGCCGCATCCTGATCCGCTCCTCCTCCAACATCTACAACCAGTCGCTGATGGCATCGATGATCGCCAACCACGGCGACCACGGCGCGCGCGAGTGGGCCGCCGGCATCGTGGCCAACATGGCGCGCACGCCGAAGGGCAACGACCGCGGCCAGATGTCGGCGGTGGCGGCGGGCGAAGGCGATATCGCCATCGTCAACACCTACTACGTGGGCCGCATGCTGAACTCCTCGGACGCCGAAGAGCGCGCGGTGGCCGAGCAGTTGCGCGTGTTCTTCCCCAACCAGGATGGCCGCGGCGTGCACATCAACGTGAGCGGCGCCGGCATCACCGCCAGTGCCAGGAACGTGGCTGGTGCGCTGCGCCTGCTGGAGTTCCTCACCGCCGAGGCCGCGCAGCGCCTATGGGCGCACGCCAACTACGAGTACCCGGTAAACCGCAACGTGCCGCCGGCGCCGCTGCTGGAGTCGTGGGGCGAGTTCAAGGCGGACAGCCTCGGCCTGCACCGGCTCGGCGAGAACAACGCCGCCGCGGTGCGTATTTTCGATCAGGTGGGCTGGCGCTAGAGGCAGCACAGCCCAGGTGCCGCGGGTGAACGGCCACGAGCTACCCGCCCGCGGTTACCGCTTCGCCGCGACGGCCCGCAACGGCACTCGGGAACCCGGCCTTGATAAAGGGATGGGCACCGCCGATGCAGTAGGTGCATAGGTTGTCCGGCTCCACGCCGAGGCGCTGGTACACCTTGAGCATCCCCTCGGTGGTAAGGAACACGACGCGGGTACCGGCCGCTTCGCTCATCTCGTCCACGCTGCGGTCGCGGGCAAAGAACTCGTCACCGGGGGGCATGTCCACCCCGAACAGGCAGCCGCGCGGCACGCCGTCGTCGCCGACGATGCCGATCGGCGGCGTGTAGAGCGCGTGCAGCACCTCGTCCAACCCAAGCTGTTCGAGCAGCACGTGCTCGCGGCGGATGTTGTTGCCGCGCACGATGGAATCCTCCACCACCAGGACCGAGCGTCCGCGGACGCCGCCCACCACCCCCGGAATCAGGTAGATGTTGGTGGAAATCGACTGCGAGCGTTCGCCCGGGCTCGGCCCCTGAAAGGCGCGCTCGCCGCGCAGCTTGTAGAACAGGGGGTGAAACGGCTTCTCCGCCGCCCGCGCCAGGCCGCGGGCGGCATCCTCCGGCGCACGCGGGAAATAGCTTACGAAGTCGACGCGATCCATGGCCAACTCCTCGGCCAGCATCTCGCCCAGGGCGCGGCGCAGCTTCTTGACGTACAGCCCTTCCACGATCGAGTCGCGGTCGGCGAAGTAGTTCCACTCGAAGAAGCAATGCGCCAGCCGCGGCGCCACCACCTGCTTTTTTCGGTAGCCGCCGGAGGGTTCGAAGTAGTACACCGCGCCGGGGTCGAGGTCCTCCAGGTAGTCGCCGCCATTCTTGCGCAGCGCAACATCCTCGGACGCCGCGACGTGCTTGCCGTCCTTGATGCCGAGCACCCCCGGGCGGATGCCGGTGCGATCGCGCAGCACCAGCACGTCGTTACGCCGGCGGTCGGCTATGGCCATGGTGTAGGCGCCGGGCACGGCGCGCATCAGCTCGATCTCGTCCGTGTCCCAGTAGCGGCGCAGCAACCGGGCGGTGTCGCAACTGTCGGCGCCGCCGTCGCCGCCGGGGCCGGCTCCATCCAGATACTGTTCCTCGACCTGGCCGTTGTGGACCGCCACCGCGTCGCAATTCGTGTAGATGACGTGGCTGCCGTTGTCCGCCATGGAGCCGCCGATCACGTGCGGATGGGCATCCTCCAGCAATCGCCGTTTGCTGCCCTTGGTGGCATAGCGAACGTGCGCCACGAAGGTGTGGTATCCGGAGCTGGGCATGATCTTGTGCAGATCGACCAGATCGACGGTTTCGACCGTGCCGATCCACTTCAGGGCGTCGATCCGGTCGTGGGCGATGCCGGCAATTCCCACCGCATCGCGCCCACGGTGCTGCAGCGTCTTGATGAACGAGTATGCGTCATGCAGCGTGTGCGTTACGCACAATCCGCAATGGTGGTTGATGTGCTCTCCCATGGCTCCGCCGACAGGGCAGCGTAGTCGATAATCAGCCGCCTTTGATAGTGGTCCGGATTGCTCGCGCGGGCAAAGAGTTGCCGCCGCCGAGCGAGCCATCTACTTGACCGCCCGCGGGACGGCGCGCTACGTTTCTGTACGAGTGCTCTTCCTCCTCGGCGAGGTGCTGCAACCCCTCTACGGCCCATTTCGCCTGTTCACGTCGCACATCTTTCTGGCCGGCGCCGCCATCGTACTGTCCGGCGCCGTGACTTGGCTGCTGCTGCCGGCGGTGGCCTCGCGCCTGCCCCGCGACCGCGGCCGCGAGTTCGCCGTGGACACCGAGGCGGCGCGCGGCAAGCCGACCAGCGCCGGGGCGGTGTTCGTGGTCGTCTACCTCGTGGTGGCGCTGATCACCGTGCCGTGGGATCTGCACCACCTGGTCGTCCTGGCCATGGTGCTGCTGGCCATGGCCGTGGGATCGCTCGACGATCGCACCGACCTGTCCGAGTACTGGCTCGGAGCGATCGACTTCGCGATCGCACTGCTGACCGCCATCGTACTGTGCGGGGCAGGGCCCAACGAGGTGTGGCTGCCGTTCGTCACCGCGCCGCTCATGATTTCACCCTGGATATGCGTTCCCGGCGCGACCGTGCTGCTGTGGGTCGCCATCAACGCCACCAACTGCACCGACGGCGTCGACGGGTTGTCTGGCAGCCTGGCGGTGATTGCCCTGATCACCCTCGCCGCGCTCCTCTACTTCGTGGTCGGCCACGACCAAGTGTCAGCCTACCTGCTGCTGCCTCACTATACCGACGGCGCCACCTGGGCGATCAGCGCGTTCGCCATGCTCGGCTGCCTGATCGGCTACCTGTGGTACAACGCCTACCCGAGCGAACTGCTGATGGGCGATGCCGGCTCGCGCGCCGTCGGGCTGCTGCTCGGCATCCTGGTAATCAAGAGCGGCAACCCGTTCATGCTGCTGATCGTGTCCGGGGTATTGCTGGTGAACGGCGGCACCGGCCTGCTGAAAGTAGCCCTGCTGCGCTTTTTCAAGATCAGCATCCTGCACAACATCCGCTTCCCGCTGCACGACCACCTGCGCCACCGCGCCGGCTGGTCCACCAGCCAGGTGCTGGTACGCTTCACGCTGCTGCAGGCGATTATCACCATGGTGTTCATCGTCGCCCTTATCAAGATTCGCTGACCGGCGCGGGCAGGCGCAGGCACGCGCAGGCGTGCGCGCAGCGCGCCACAAGGGTTATAGTTGCTGATGCCATGCTGTTCGGCAACCACATTCCGGGGCACCGCCGGTGCCGGGCACCAGAGGCACGGACGTTCGCCGGCGCGCCGCTGCTGGCCGTCGCGGCGCTGCTGCTGCCGCTGTCCCCGGCGCTCGCGCAGCAGCCAGCCGCGGTGGCGGCAACCGAGCACACCGCCACGATTCGGGCGAGGAGCGCCATGGTAGAGCGCCAACTGCGGGCCCGCGACATCGACAACCCGCGCGTGCTGGAAGTGATGGGACGGGTGCGGCGCCACCTGTTCGTGCCGGAGCGGATGCAGGGCAGCGCCTACCGCGATTCGGCGCTGCCGATCGACGACGGCCAGACCATTTCGCAACCCTACATCGTCGCGCTCATGACTCAGCAGCTCGCGCTTGAGCAGGACGACCGCGTGCTGGAGGTGGGCACCGGCTCCGGCTACCAGGCGGCGGTCCTGGCGGAGTTGGCCGGCGAGGTGTTCACCATCGAAATACGGCCGCTGCTGCATGAGCAGTCGAAGCAGCGGCTGGCGGCGCTCGGCTACGCCAACGTGCGCGCATTCGAGGGCGACGGCTACTTCGGCATCGAGCAGCATGCGCCGTTCGATCACATCATGATCACCGCGGCGATCGACCACATCCCGGCACCGCTGCTGGAGCAGCTCGCCCCCGGCGGCACGATGATTCTGCCGCTCGGCAACCCGTTCAGCTACCAGAACCTGGTGCTGGTTACCAAGACCGGCAGCGGCAGCAGCGGGGCCGACTACACGGTCGACCTGATCCTGGGGGTATTGTTCGTTCCGATGACCGGCCACGCCCTGCAGAACTGACCGGGACGCGTCATGGCGCTGGCGCTGGTTTTCGCGGTATCCGCGGCATCGTTGGCCCTCGAAGCGCTGCTGGCGCGCTACTTCGCGCTGACCCAGTGGCATCACCTGTCGTTCATGGTGATCAGCATCGCCCTGCTCGGGTTCTCGGCCAGCGGCGCCTGGCTCAACCTGGTCGCCGGCGGACGGCGCTGGCGGGCGGCGCACCTCGCTTCGCCCGGCGGCGTGCTTCGCGCCATGCAGCGCGCCGCCGCCGCCATGGCGGTAACCTCGATCGCCATGTTCGTGGTGCTGCGCTTGTTGCCGCTGGACTTTTTTCGCATCCCGAACGAGCCGCTTCAGCTCCTGTTCCTGGCCGCGAGCTACCTCGCCTGCGCGGTGCCGTTCTTCTTCGCCGGCCTGGTCACGGCGATCGCTTTCGCGGCCGGCAACCAGCGCCCGGGCGCGGTCTACGCCGCCGCGATGGCCGGCTCCGCGGTGGGCGTGCTGCTGCCGCTGGCGCTGCTGCCGCTGGCCGGGCTGCGGGCGGCGCTGGTAATTCCCGCGCTGCTGCTGTTGCCGCTGGCCGTGCGCCCAGGAGCGGCGGCCGCGGGCGGCGGCGCCGGAGGGCGCCGCGGGCGGCGGCTGCTGCCGCTGCTGGTGCTGCCGGCGGCGGCGCTGGGCGCCGGCATGGTGCTCGCCTACCCGGCGATGGAGCCGCGCCCCGGGCCCTACAAGTACTTGGCCCACATGCTGCGCTTCCCCGATACGCGCGAGATTTCCCGCCACGACACGATCCGCGGGCGCATCGACGAGGTGGCCGGCCCCACCATCCGCTTCGCGCCCGGCCTCAGCCTCGGGGCCGGCATCGTGGTACCGGCGCAGCGCGCACTGGTGCGCGACGGCGACGCGGCGCTGTTCGTGGCGGAGCCCGGCGGTGCGGTGGAGCGGGGGCCGAACGTGATCTCGTGGCTGGATGCTATCCACCCGGCGGCGGCATTCCACCTCGGGCCGGCTCCGGACACCGCGCTGGTGCTGCAGGAGGGCGGCGGCGTGCTGCTGGCGGCCGCGCTGCACGCCGGCAGCCGGGTGACCGTTGCGGAGCCGAACGGGATAGTGGCACGCCGCCTGCGCGAACTGCCGGAGGCGGCGACCGCCCTGCTGGTGGTGCAGGATGAGCCGCGCGCCCTGGTGCGCCGCCTGGCGCGCCGCGGGCAGCGCTTTGGCGCCGTACTGATCGAGGATTGGGGCGCCTCGCTGGCCGGCACCGCGAGTCACACGCAGGAACCGCTGCTCACGGTGCAGGCGTTTCGGGACTACCTGGCCGTGCTGGAGCCCGGCGGCGTGCTGTCGGTATCGCGGCGCCTGCTGCTGCCGCCCTCCAACGCGCCGCGGCTGGCGGCGGTTGCGATGCAGGCGCTGCCCCCGGAAGCGCGCCGCGCGGCGCAGGATCACCTGGCCATGATCCGCAACTGGGACTCGTTCACCCTCCTGGTCAGCCCGCGGCCGTGGCCGGCGGCCGAGGTTGCGAGCCTGCGTTCGTTCGCCGCCCGCCACGGCTTCGACCTCGTCGCACTGCCCGGCCTGCGGCCCGACGAGCCCAACCGGTTCAACCGCCTTGCAGAACCGTTCCACGCGCACGCCGTAGCCGCCGTGCTGGAGACGATGCGGAGCGCTGCCACCACCACCGCCACCACCGGGGCAACGCCGCAGCGCCGCAGCCAGGCAACCGCAGCGCTGGCTGCCGGGCTGGTCGATCTGCGTCCCGCCACCGATGATCGGCCATTCTTCAACCGCTTCGTGCGCTGGAACCGGCTGGCCGACTATCAGCGCGCCACCGGCGGGCGCCTGTACGGGCTGCTGCTGTCCGGCGACGTGGTTGCCCTTGCGGTACTCGCCGAGGCGCTGGTGCTGGCCCTCGTGCTGCTCGCCGTCCCCTGGCTGCGCGCCGCCCGGCGCCCGGCCGCGGTGCCGTCGACCGCCCCCGTTGGCTATTTCCTGGCCATCGGAGCGGGCTTCATCCTGATGGAGCTGATGCTTATCCAGCGCCTGACGGTTGCCCTCGGAGATCCGGTAGTCAGTTTCAAGGTGGTGCTCGGCGCCCTGCTGGTGTGGTCCGCGGGCGGCGGCCTGGCATCGGAACGGGTGGCGCCGCGCCGCGCCTGGCTGGCGCTGGCCGCCGCCGCCGCCGTGGTACTCGCATACACGCTCGCCGGCAGCCTCGCCATGCCGTGGCTGCTCGGGCTCGCCCGCGCGCCGCGCGTGGCGGCGATCGTCGTGCTGCTGGCGCCGCTCGGCGCGGCGGTCGGCGTGGCATTCCCGCTCGGGCTGCGCCTGCTGGCGCCGGAGCCCGCCACCCGCGCCCTCGCCTGGGCCGCCAACGGCTGCGCCTCGGTGGTGGGCGCCGTGGCCAGCACCCTGCTCGCGGTCGCGCAGGGCATCACCGCGCTAGGCCTGGTCGCGGTCGCCGCCTACGCCTGCGCCGTCCTGGTCGCCGCCGCCGTCAGGAACCGAGCGGCCCCGCCCCGGCAGGACGCACGGTCATAGCAGCCCCCATCGAAGCTGTGCGGCAGCGTCGCGTCAATGCCAGGAGTGGGCGGGTTGCCAGTTGAGCATGCGGCGCGCCTTGGCGATGCTCAGCACGGCGGCATAGCCTTCGAGCGGCTCCTTGAGCGGCACCCCGGGGTACCACTTTGCCAGCGCCTCGCTGGTGGGCAGGTCGAGGATGGTATCGGCGGCATTGATCCAGAACCGTTCGTGGCCCTGCCACGACGCCTCCAGCGCCAGCCGGCAGGAGCTCGCCACGTCGCGTATGTCCACCCAGGACCAGAACCCCTTGGCGCCGCGCTCCTGCTCGGCGCGCGGGTCGCCGCCGGCGCGGGTGCGGGCGCGGATCGCCTCGTCCATCACCCAGGTGTAGCGCAGGCTGGCGATCTGCACCTCGCGGCGGCGCGCGTAGGCGGCGGCCAGTTCCTCGCCCAGCCACTTGGTGGTGGAGTAGATCTCTTCGCAGCGCGTCTCGTGCTCCTCGTCGACCGGGAAGTAGCGCGGCGCCACGACGCCGCCGTTGAAAGACGCGCCGAGGGCGTTGATCGACGACGACATCACCAGCTTCGCGATGCCGAGCAGGTCGGCGGCCTCCAGCACGTTGAAGTCGGTCACCATGTTGGTATGGAACACCTCGCCGGGCACGTGGCCGGTGGGATTGGGGATCGCCGCGAGCTGCACCAGGCCGTCGGCGCCGCGCAGCACCGACACCACGTCGCCGAGGCGGCTCAGATCCGTGTGTACGTACAGCTCGGCGCCCGACTGGTCATACAGCCAGGTGACGTGCGGCGGCGGCGAGCGATCCGCATTCACCACCGAATGCCCGCGTGCGACCAATTCCGCAACCACGTACCGGCCGATCCTGCCCGAGCCCCCGAATACGACGACCTTCATCACACACTCTCCTTTATCGCATTACCGGTACCGCCGACCGCGTCGAGTGGCTTGCCGCAGTGCGGGCAGAAACGTGCGGCAACGGCGGCGGGCGGCTCCGCTTCGGCGGCCTCGGGCTTGCGGGCGAGCGCCTCCACGAAGCCGGAGCTGATGATCGCCGTCGGCAGGGCCACCAGGCCGATACCGAGCACGGCGATGATGCCGCTGAGCAGCCGGCCCATGCCGGTAACCGGGAACACGTCGCCGTAGCCGATGGTGGTAAGGGTCGCCACCGCCCACCACAGCGACGCCACGATGTTCGGGAACGCCTCCGGCTGCACCTTCGACTCCAGGTAGTACATCAGCGTGGACGCCACCACCAGCAGAATGGAGGTGAGGAACACCGCCACCATCAACTCGTGGCGCCGCTCGCGCACCACTGCCGCCATGGTCGCCACCGAGCGCGTGTAGCGGGTCAGCTTCAGCAGGCGCAGAAAGCGCACCAAGCGCAGCACGCGCACCACTCGCAGGTCGACCGGGATCAGGAGCGGCAGGTAGAACGGCAGGATGGCGAGCAGGTCGATGATGCCGATCGGCGACACCAAGAAGCGCACCACCGCGCCCGGCCACGACCCCCCGGGCCGGCGCAGGTCGCAGGTCCACAGGCGCAGCGCCAGCTCTGCCGTGAACAGCGCCACCGACACCAGCTCCAGTGCGAAGAACCACCCGGCGTAACGGTCGTAGAGTCCATCGAACGACTCCAGCACCACCGCCGCGCCGTTGGCGAGAATCACGGCGATGATGGTGATGTCGACCGCTTGCGACAGCCGGTCGCCCTCGGCAGCCTTCTCCAGCACTTCGTAGGTGCGCTCGCGCGCGCGCCGATATCGGGTCATGGGAGCCATTGTGCACCGCCGAGCGGTGCCCGTACACCGGCGCACCCCTGCGCCCCTGCGCACCCCTGCGAACCAGCTGCACGACCGATTGCGCGGCTTCTGGCGCCGCGGTCCGCCGAGATTGGCGCGCGGGAATCGCGGGCGCTATACTTACCGCGACGGCCGCACGCGGTGCCGAATCGTCGCCCGTCCAAGGAGTGGCCCATGGATGCCCTGACCACCACGCTCGAGTTCGTAGTCGAAAAACTGCCCTACTTCGCCGCCGGCATCGTGCTGGTGTTCCTGGGCAAGCTGTTCTACAACCTCACCACGCGCTACGACATCGACCGCCACCTCACCAAGGAGCGCAACAATGCCGTGGCGGTGAGCTTTGGCGGCTATCTGGTCGGACTGGCGTTCGCCATCTCCACCACGCTGCTCGGCACCACCAGCGACCTGCTCGCCGAGTTGTCCGGCATCGTGATCACCGGGGCGATGGCCATCGTGCTGTTGCGCATGAGCATGATGATCAACGACCGCTTCGTGCTGTTCACGTTCAAGGTCAGCACCGAGATCGGCGACGAGAAGAACGTCGGCACCGGCTACGTGGTGGGCGGCATGAGCATCGCCACCGGCCTGATGCTGTCCGGTGTCCTGTCCGGCAGCAGCGGCAGCCTGATGCTGCTGATGCGCGATGTCATGATCTACTGGGCGGCCGGGCAACTCATTCTGGTCGTCGACGGCCTGGTGTTCCAGGCCATAACCCGCTACGACGTGCACAAGAGCATCGAGGACGACGCCAACCCGGCGGTGGGCATCAGCTTCGGCTCCTTCCTGGTCGCCCAGGGACTGATCGTCCGCACCGCGCTCACCGGCGCCGGCAGCGACCTGGGCCGCGAACTGCTCATCACCGCCGTCATCGCCGGCAGCGGCCTGGTGCTGCTGCTGATCGGGCGGGTCATCGCCGACAAGGTATTCCTGCCGCACGGCGTCCTGTCACAGGAGGTCGCCGAGCACAAGAACACCGCCGCGGCGGTAATCGCCGCCGCCGCCTTCCTGGTCATCGCCATCCTGTTCAGCACGGCTGTCAACCCCGGCCTGGCCGCCGGCCCGGCCGCCGCCGTTACGGGAGAAGTGCAGTGAACGCTCCGCAACGCCCGCCCGCCCGCCGGGC
>MKWU01001333.1_pt1 | contig 43533 bp, 42 predicted proteins | sample 809101 | NCBI WGS metagenome assembly MKWU01 (sample SAMN05860141, study PRJNA318959) | sponge metagenome | host: Aplysina aerophoba | place: Slovenia: Piran, Adriatic Sea, Gulf of Piran | collected 2013-05-07 | reverse complement strand
TCGTCGGAGGCCCGGCGCCGACTGTCAGCGGCGTGCTCACCAGCCAGCGCCCCACCCGGGTGTCCACGGGGAAGAACCGCTGCCGCGGCAACAGCCGCTCACCCCAACCGCCGTCGGACTCCCGCCGCTGCAACCCGAATTCCACCCGCCCCGCGGCCACCCGCCGCGCCACGATCCGGACATCGGGTCCGTCGCCGGGGCCACCGTCGGCGGCGCCGCCGACGGCCAGCGGTGTGCTCACCAGCCAATGCCCAACCCGAGTGTCCAACGGGAAGAACCGCTGACCCGGGAGGAGGCGTCGACTCCAGCTCCCGTCCGGCTCCTGCTGCTGCAGCGCGAACTCCACCCGCCCCGCGGCCACGCGCCGGGCCACGATCCGCAGTTCGATGTTCTCCGCGTCGTTGGATGCCGCGCCGGTGGTGCCACCTGCCGAGGGCGTCGTGCCGGTGGAGTTGATCCTCAGGTCGAGCAAGCAGGTCCTGTAGTCGTACGGATCCTGCACAACCCCGCCGGAGCGCACGCCAGTGATCGTGACGGTGTAACACTCGTCACCACCGGCCGGCTCCGGCATGGAGCCGTGTGTGGGGATATCCGCCAGTTCCCACACCAGCGCAGGCCGCGGGAGGTGCAACGAAGCGTCTCCTCGATGGACGATGTCGATCCGGACAGGACCACCGTCGCCGACCACAGCAACCGACGCGGCCGAGAAGTCGAAGTCGCCGAACAACCTGAACGACCAGCGACGAAACACGGCGGCGGCGGGAACATACCCCGGCGGCGGCCACGCCACGAACCCGCGCACCTCGCGGAGCCGGTCCGGACTGCCCGTCAGATCGCCGAGAACGTGCAACGCGTTCGCACTCGACGAACCGAAGGCGGCGCCCATGCCGACGGCACGGACGTACGGCGACAACACCCAGCCACGATGACCGACGCGTTCGTTGCCGCTCCCGCCGTCGCGCACGTACGCATCGACGGCGGCGACTCCCGCGTTGCCGAGCCCCAGGTTGCTCTTCGAGGCCCCGTCGGCGCCCGACACGCTGTAGCACGGCCATGTGGCAGACGGTTCGTGCGTCAGCTCGCCCGCGGCCATCATCATGATCGCGGCACGCTGCGCCGCCACGGTGGAATCGGCACTCTCGGCCACGACATCCACGCCGGCCATCCGCCGGTACCAGTTGATCCGCTGCAACTCACTGTCACGGAACGCCCGGCTCGTCGTCCCCGCCACGCAGGCACCGACATCGCCCGTGTAGCCCGGATCGGGCTCGGCCCGCTCGAACTCCGCCCGGTGCGCGGAAAGCACAGCCGCCCGATCCCACGTGTCGATCCACGGACCCGCCGCTGGCGAGCCACCGCCAGACTCCTGCCCCCCAACCGCCGTAGGCCAGATGCCCACGATCACCGCTGCGAGCGCAGCGCTGGTCACTGTCAGGTGCCAGCACCTCCGCCCTCGCTCCAAGCACCGCAGTCCAATGGGAATTCCCCTCGAACCCGACAGCTTCCTGACGTTGTACCGCCTACTCCCCTTCGTGATCACCTTGTCGCCCAATCCCGCAAACTGGCTCTCCCAAGCTCAGGAGTCTCCACCAAACCCAGGGCGATTCACTCGACCGCGTGGTCATCAGCGACGACGACCAAACACTTCGGCTAGGTCATCGGCGTAGATGCCATAGCCCCGCGAAATAAAGAGGTCTTTCAAATCAGGCTCCAGATTGTTACATCCGTACTGGTAGCTCTTGACCGCGTTGCTCCAGACATCTCCTGCCCAAGCGACAACGAAACCCACTGCGCCTTCTACAAGTTCTAGCGTAGATATTGGGTCATCAACACCAATGGCCTTCTGGGCGGCCCATATTCCAAAGGCCGTCGCGCGGTTCTTAGCGGCAGCCTTTACAAGTGTTCTTAGGCCTTCCGTCGACAGTGATGTGGCGATTGCCGATGCACCGGCTGGTGCCACTGCGACAATAATCGTCGCCGCCACTATACTTAGGGGAATTGCAGCCGCAAAACTGAGTACTTTCACGACTCTTGCGTCACACAATTTAATCGCAGCGGGCTTCAGTTCGGGAAGTATATCGACGAAGTTCAGCCTCACTCGCCTAATCCCGATCGCACCGTAGCGCTTATTGTGGTCGTGACTGACCTCGATCTTGACTTGACCATCCAATTCAAGTCTGGAGTCTCGATATCCCCACCACCTATCCGGCTTCTGCTCGGACTGAGGACTGGGGCGGAATGTCCTTACGTGCCGCCAGCTATTGCTACCAGTTCGTTTCTCGTAGATCTTCCATACTGCGTTACCATCGAGATTGGTAAATCCGTCCTTTGGGTTTTTCCACCAGAACGTAAACACGCCTTGAAGATCACCCATGTGCCATGTGGCTGTTCCACGGGCGCTCCCAAGGTAGTAATGGTCGCAAAAATAGCCAAACGTACACTTCTCGTCATATTTGCGCCAACCGGACGACGATCGGGAGCTAGTATCGGATACTACTGTTGACGTAGTTGGCACCGGATCTACTGAAACTGGATCGAAAGTGACGGTGTCATCCGGAGTCGGAGGGGGCGGTTCACCATTCGTCCGGATGGAGGTGCTTGCCGTTGGACCCGTCCCGTGGCTGTTCATGGCCGCCACTCGTACCGTGTAAGTCGCTCCGTTTCGACCGTTCAGTGTGAAGGACCTGCTTGTTCTTTCGTACGTGTGCGACCACGGATCGACCGACACCGAGAGTCTCGGTCGGGAGACGCGAATGACATACTTAGTGATGCGCGAGCCGCCACTACTCGACGGCGGATCCCACGTGGCCCTGAAGCTATTGTCGTCGGTTAGTGATAGACGGAGGTTTCGAGGCGTCGATGGGGTTCCGACTTGCTCGGGGGGGGGTGGCGGTGGGGGGGGCGGCGGCGGGGGGGGGGGGGGGGGGGGGCGGTGGGGGCGGTGGCGGCGGTGGCGGCGGTGGCGGCGGTGGGGATGATCCGCAATTCGATACGCATCGCATCCTGATGGCGTCGACACCGATACGGCTGGCCCATAGTCCGTTTCTTTCGTGGTGCTCCTTGACATCGTTGTCGAATACGGCGATCACAACGTCCGCGCCATTAGTATTCCAGTTCCCTAGCGAGTACCATTCGGATATATCGTGCTGTGCCACTGCGCGCTTATAGGTATTGCTACCGATCGTTATGTTGTAGTTGACCGTGGCCGTCGCATCCTCGGTCGGAACATAGACTTGGATCTCCTGTCGACCGACGCGGTTACCCATGTACCAGTGAGCCCAGTTGTCGGCGGTACTCGCTCCACCGATCGCATACGTGAAGCGGTAGTTGTTGGCCCCGTAGCCGTGACCAGCCTCGCCCGAGCGCCACCACTGGGACGGCCCGAACAATGCGGGGTTGTCGTTCACGTACCAGCTCGTCTGGGACTGCGCCTGGGCCGGCGCCGAGACGGCGATCGGTGCAAGCACCGTCGAGAGTACGACAGTGGCGAGCGCGGTTGCGATGGTCTTGAACCTCATGGATAGCCTCCGGATTGGCTCGTAATGCGAGGGGTTGAGTTAGGTCCGCGCTTCAGGGCGCGCTGTCGAACGGCCCCACGACGCGTCGTCGAGACGGATGGACCGCTCCACCGGTGACGCCGCACCGATGCCAACGTCGCGGTCCGTTCGAGCGCTTGATTCCCGCCGCCGCAACCGTGCACCAACCGATGGACCTGGCCGAGCCGACACTCGACCCACCGGAGCTGGCGGTAAATCGCAGCGCTTGATCCCGGCCGCGCGAGGCGGGTGGCCGCCTGTCGGAAACGGCGAGCACCGGTCGGAGCGATCGGCGCGGTCGGGGTCGGCGCGGTCGTGGGCCATGACCGGCCACCAGTGGGAGCCATCGGCGCGGTCGGGGTTCCCGCGGCGAACTGAACGGAATGGATCGGGCGGGTCCGGCGCGCGAACTCGGCGGCGGGCGACGGGTTGAACGAAGAACGTCGGCGAGCAGCAGGGACGCCGCCCGCCGACGCAGGGGTGCTATCGCGGTCCGGGCGCGGGTGGCGGGGGGGAGGCGACGTTTCAGCGCCGCGCCGGTCAGCGTCGTCTAGATGTGACGGTCGATTACCGCGGGAAGATGGAAGACCGGTTGGCGGATCGGGTGCGCGGCCAACCCCCCCCCCCGGAGATTCGCTTATTGATCACGGGCAACCCCACTGATCTCTGGCCACGTCAGGGCAAAAACCTATTCGGCCGGTCCAGCATGTGCAAGTCCCTATCCAACCGAGCGATCGTGCGAGGGTCATGTCGCCCGCCGAGGTGCGCGCGCCATGGGTGTGCAGGTCCCCGTCCAACGTCAGACCTGCATCCGGACGACCGCGCTGCTCGCCTACTTCCCCGCAGGGCCCCGGGCGTCTGATCGCGCACCCGGGAGCATCGGGCCCGCAAATCAACTCTGAGAGCACCGGGAACATCTCGCCGGGATCGACCCGAGGCGGGAGCGCGTCAGCGGCGCCAGACCGCAACCGTGAACGCGCCGAGACCGCCCGGGTCGCAGAGAGCCTCCGCCTCGTGCACCCGGCTGCGCGCCTCCAGCGCAGCGAGGTCACCGACCGCGGCCCGATCATGCCACAGCGCACGCCCCTCGGCGACGAGATCCTCGATGCCGAGTGAGCGCAGGAACGTTGCCTGATCGCATACCTCCGCGGTGGGGTGCGCGGCCAGGACCTGATCCAATGGCACCTCGACCGTTATGTCGCAACTCCCCGGGTCGCGTAGTGGCTCGTGGCTCCGCACGCCGGCCCGGTAGGTGCGGACCCACTCCCGAAGCGAGCGAGCCACCAGGGAGGCACTGGTGTCGGTGTAGTCGACAACCACCAGGCTCCCTCGGCGCAGCAGCGCCAGCGCCCGACCCACCCACTCGATCGCCTCGGTGGCCAGCGGCAGCCGCCCACCGACCGGTGCCGCGGGCGCCAGAGCATTCGCAGTTGACTGAATCTCCGGGGCAGGCGGGCACAGAACCTCGATGAGCTCACCGGCGCCGGCGGGCTCCCCCGCTGACACATAGACCTCAGCCCAGCCGTCCGGCGTCCGCTCCAGGAGGCGGCTCGGAAGGTTGTCCAGCAATTCGTTGGCGATCACCACGCCGTCGACCGGCCCATCGGGTAGGTCGGCCCGGGACTCGAAGCCGGCGCACAACCCCGGCGGTTGATCCAGCAGTTGCTCGTGCTGCCGCCGCAGGGCGGTCGACCGCTCCACCAGCACGTAACGCAGAGTGTCGGCACACGCCGGCCGGGCCGCCAGAACGCTGCGGGCCAGCGCGCCCCTGCCAGCTCCAGCGTCCACGAGCGTGAAGTCATCCGGCCGACCCAACCGCTCCCAGCACCGGTCCGCAAGGCGAGCCACCAGCCGCCCGAACAGCGGCCCAACCTCCACGCTGGTCAGGAAGTCTCCGGTCCGCCGCCCCGCGCCGCGCCCCGAGGCATAGAACCCGCCAGGCTCGCCGTACAGCGCCGACTCCATAAACGCATCGAAGCGCAGCCGTTCGCTGGAGGTCACAGGAAGGTGCAGGTCAACAGGTTACGGCAGCGGATTCCGGCGTCCGCCGGCATGGCGCGAAACAGCCACCAGGAAGCTGGAACGAACAGCGGCGGCGGTCTATCGCAGCAAGTCGAGGACGGGGATGCCGGGGACGCCGTAGGCGGCCATTCTAGGCCGCCGGAGCGTCACCGGCAGCACCGGCCGGTCCGTGCAGAGGACCGCAACGGAAAGCAAGCGCTCAGCGCGGCGGCGCCGATTGTGGGGATCGCGGTCAGGCGCTCGACGGCTCCTTGCGGCCGAGATTCACCGGCACCGGGGCGTCGGCGGCGGCCACGGCGGCCAGGTGCATCTCGTTCAACTCGGGGTCGAAGAAGAAGCCGTCGTCGAACGGGGCCGGCTTCAGGTCGTCCCACCAGACCGCTGTGGGGTCGTAGGCGGCGAAGAAAATGCGGTTGGTCCAGTCGGCGTTGCGGCCCTGCAGCATCCGCATAGCGAAGACCTTCTCGCCGTTGACCTGCATGATGTCCAGGACCTGAACCTTGCCCGGCGTGGCCGACATCGAGGGCCCGCGCATGGTGCGGCCCAGGCCGGAGACGTCCCGGAACGCCCCGTTGTAGACGTCCAGGGCCCGCTCCAGGGGCAACTCGAAGTAGCGCTTCGCCCCGGTGTCGCGCTCCACGAACATGTAGTACGGGATGCAGCCCAGCTTCACCTCGCGGCGGATCATGTCGGCCCAGATCTTCGAATCGTCGTTCACGTGGCGGATCAGCGGCGCCTGGCAGCGGATGACCGCCCCGGTGTTCAGGATGTTGCGCACGGCCTTCTCGGAGGCCTCCGTGGCCAACTCCACCGGGTGGGAGTAGTGGCCCATGATGGCCAGGTGTCGCCCGGCGGCGGTGATGTCGTCGAAGAGCCGCAGCGTCTCGTCCGCGTCCTTGTCGTCCACGAAGCGGTGCGGCCAGTAGGCCCCCGCCTTGGTGCCGATGCGGATGGTGAGGCGCTCGAACTCGGGTTCCAGCAGCGGCTCGATGTAGCGGCGCAGTATCTCGGTGCGCATGATCATGGGGTCGCCGCCGGTGAACAGCACGTCGGTGGCCTCGGGGTGTGCCCGCAGGTAGCGCACCAGGTTGCCGCCCTCCTTGGTGGCGAACTTCAGGTCGTCGAGTTTCACGAACTGCGGCCAGCGGAAGCAGTAGGTGCAGTAGGCGTGGCAGGTCTGACCCTGGGCGGGGAAGAACAGCACCGTCTCGTCGTACTTGTGCTGCATGCCCGGCATCGGCTCGCCGTCCACCTGCGGCACGTTCATCGCCACCTGGCCGCTGGGGTGCGGGTTCAGGCTGCGCTGGATGTTCCGCGCCACCTCGTCGATCTCCTTGGCCGGAAGCTCGGCGCGCACCATGTCGGCGATGGTGGCGAAGTGCTCGGGATCGATCATCCCCTCCTGGGGGAACGTGAGCTGGTAGATCGGGTCGTCGGGGATGTTGTCCCAGTCAATCAACTGCTCGCAGACGTAGTTGTTGGTCTTGAACGGAAGCACCCGCGACACCACGTCGGTGACGAGCTGCTGGTGCTCGGTCAGCCGGTCGAAGCCGGGGATGTCCTCCATGTTGCGCCGCTGGAACGTCCGAAACACCGGCCTCTGTCCATTGGTCGCCTGTACCATCGTTCTGCCCCCTTCTGAAGCACGTCGGGCTGCTCGATCCCGAGTAGCCGAGCGCTTCCCCGTCACCGACTCTGGTCCAACCATTCTACTCAAAAAGGCACTCCTTATCCCCAGCGGCCCTCCGAAGGGCGTGAAGCGACACCTCGCGGGCGCAGCTCGACCCCGGTGAACGCCGCCGATCCCTGGATTCCGGCCTCCGCCGGAATGACGTCCCCCGGCGAATGACGTCCCCCGCCGAGGGTGGCGGTGCGCAGGCGGTCGCGCCCCTGGCGGCGCGCCTCGGCGCCGCGTCGCCGCTCGACGGGTTCGTGGACTACACCGATTCGGAAGGGATCTCCCTCTACCCCGCCCAGGAGGAGGCACTGCTGGAGATCCTGGACGGCCAAAACGTGATCATGAACACCCCCACCGGCTCGGGGAAGTCCCTGGTGGCGGCCGGAGCCCACTTCGCCGCGCTCGCAGCCGGGCGCCGCAGCGTGTACACGGCTCCGCTGAAAGCGTTGGTCAGCGAGAAGTTCTTCGCCCTGTGCGCGGCCTTCGGAGCCGATCGGGTCGGGATGATCACCGGCGACGCCGCCGTCAACCCGCAGGCACCGATCATCTGCGCCACCGCGGAAATCCTCGCCAACTGGGCGTTGCGCGACGGCAGCGAAGCGGACGTGGACGTGGTCATTGCCGACGAGTTCCACTTCTACGCCGATCCGCAGCGCGGCTGGGCCTGGCAGGTGCCCCTGCTGAGTTTGCCGCAGTGCCAGTTCGTACTGCTCTCGGCCACCCTCGGACCCACGCAGCGCTTCGCCGACGAACTCACCGGGCGCACCGGGCGGGACACAGCGACGGTGCGATCAGCCGAACGACCGGTTCCGCTGCGCTTCGAATACGGCACGTTGCCGCTGCATGCTTCCATCGAGGACCTCCTCGAGCGCAACCGGGCACCCATCTACGTGGTCCACTTCACCCAGCGCGAGGCCATCGAGGCCGCGCAGGCCTACACCAGCATCGGAGTACTGAGCCGCGCCGAGCGGGAGCTCGTGGCCGAGGCCATCGGCGGCTTCAAGTTCGACTCGCCCATCGGTAAGGACTTGCGCCGACTCATCGGCCACGGCGTGGGCGTGCACCACGCGGGGCTACTCCCCAAGTACCGGCTGCTCACCGAGCGGCTGGCGCAGCAGGGCCTGTTGAAGCTCATCTGCGGCACCGACACCCTGGGCGTGGGGGTGAACGTGCCGATCCGCACAGTGCTGTTCACGCAACTCTGCAAGTACGACGGGCAGAAGACCCGGCTGCTGAACGCCCGTGAGTTCCATCAGATCGCCGGGCGGGCAGGTCGGGCCGGCTACGACGACCAGGGCTTTGTGCGGGTGCAGGCCCCGGCCCACTGGATCGAGAACCGCATCGCCACCCAGAAGGCGGAATCGAATCCCAAGGCCAAGCGCAAGCTGACCAAGCGCAAGCCTCCGGAGCGCAACTACGCCCACTGGAACGAAGAGACGTTCGACAGGCTCGTGGCCGCGGAGCCCGAGCCGCTGACCTCCAGCTTCGAAGTGAGCCACCAGATGGTGATGCACATGCTGGACCGGCCGGGTGACGGCTGCGCGGACCTGCGGCGGCTGCTGGTGGAGAACCACGAGACCCGCCGTCGCCAGCGGCGGCACATCCGCCGGGCGGTTGCCATCTACCGGTCGCTGGTCGACGCAGGGGTGGTCGAGGTGCTCGAAGCGCCCGACGAGTGGGGCCGGCGCGTCCGGGTGACGGTGGACCTGCAGGACAGCTTCGCCCTGCATCAGCCGCTGTCGCTGTTCGCGGTGGAGGCGCTGGGGGTTCTCGACGCGGACGAGACGGACTACCCGCTGGATGTGCTGTCAGTCGTCGAATCGGTGCTGGAGAACCCCGGACCGGTGATTGCAGCGCAGGTCGAGCGGCTGCGGAGCGACCTGCTCGGGGAGCTGAAGGCGCAGGGCGTCCCGTACGAGGAACGCATGGAACGCCTCGCGGCGGTCGAGCATCCCAAGCCGCTGCGCGAGTTCCTCTACGGCACCTTCGACATCTTCCGCCGCCATCACCCCTGGGTGGAGGCCGAGAACGTGCGCCCCAAGTCCATCGCCAGGGAGCTGCGCGAGCGGGCCATGACCTTCGGTGAGTACGTGAACCACTACGGCCTGAAGCGCTCCGAGGGGCTGCTGCTGCGCTACCTGAGCGACGCCTACCGGGCCCTGATGCAGAACGTGCCCACCGATCGCCGCACACCGGAGCTCGACGAGTTGACCGGCTGGCTGGGAGCGCTGGTGCGGGGCGTGGACTCGAGCCTGCTGGACGAGTGGGAACGGCTCACCGCAGTGGCCGATGGGAGCGGCGACGGCGAGGACGGCGGGAGCGGGAGCGAAGGCGACGGCGGGAGCGACGGCGAGGACGGCGAGGACAGCGAGGACAGCGAGAGCGACGGCGGGAGCGAGAGCGAGAGCGCCGGCGAGGACGGCGGGAGCGACGGCGAGAGCGGGAGCGACGGCGAGGACGGCGAGGACGGCGAAGACAGCGAGAGCGACGGCGGGGACGTCAGGCGTTGAGCAGCAGGAAGATGCCGGTGATCGTGAAGGCCAGCATCATCACCAGCAACCCGTACTGGGACCGCAGCGCTTTGCGCGGCGAGAACCGGGAGACCGCCTTGTCGTGCGCCAGGACCACGCCCGCCAAGTGGCCCGCAACTGTTGTGAGAGCCTGCACGAGGGCGATCGCCCCGGTGGAGACCAGCAGGTAGTTGACGTCGAAGTGGGCCGTGCCGAACAGGTCGGCGGTCCCGCCGAAGGGGCGCGAGAGCAGGGCCAGGAAGTTCTGACCCTCGAAGATGACCAGCGAGAAGTAGTGCCCCACGTGGTAGGCGAAGGCGATCGGCACGATGGAGGGGGCGAAGTCGGTCAGCATCTTCCGCAGCGGCGTGCGGGTGAGCGCGGCGCCGACCGCCATCGCCGCGATGTACAGCACCACGAAATCGGCCGCGAACTGCAGCAGCCCGAACGTACCGAAGCCGACCGTCTCCCAGCCGAGGCGCGGCCCCAGCAGGCCGCCCCACCACTCGGTACGGGAGATGCCGTCGAAGCTGGTTGTGCCCGGCATCAGCAACAGCACGAAGGTGTGCGGCAGGGTCATGCGCAGGCGTGCCAGACCGACGATCGGGGGGCGAACGGCCAGCCGACCCTTCCCATCGCCGCAGAAGATCCCCATGGCGCCGATGTGGCGGAACACCACGCCGAACCCCTCGCTCTGGCGTAGCCACTCGCGGCCCCAGAGCGTCGCCCCCGCCAGCATCAGCCCCGAATAGGCGGCGATGGCGATACCGAGCAGGCGGGTCTCCGGCGGGTTGGGGTGCACCAGTTCCAGGGCGGCGAAGCAGAGGATCGTCGCCACACCCAGCCAGCCACTGCGCACCGGGTCGGGTCGCCAGAGCTTGTGTGGCGGCACGTGGCCGAAGAAGCGCCGGCGCACCGCCGCGCCCACCAGAGCCAGCGTCTCCCAGGGGCTGAGGAGGCGCCACACGTCGCCGAAGACGGCGGAGAGGAACAGCAGCCCCACCCAGACCCCCACGTACACCGCAACCGGGGCGATCGTGGCGTACGCCCCGAGGTCGCCGGCCAGAGAGGCCCACAGCACCACGACGAACATCGCGAGGCCGAACAGGCGCAGCACGACGGCCAGCCCACCGGCCACCGGCTGAACGGCGTTGGGCAGCGGGCGGGGTGCGAAGCGGCCTTCCAGCCTTGGCTTCTGCCAGAAGCTGCCGAGCAGCAGGAACGAGACGATCAGAGCAGCGCCCGCCACGTAGGCGAACATCCACACGGGGATCGGCAGGTCACCGCGCACACCGATGCCGTGCGCCAGCACGCCTGCGGGAATAGTCATCGCCTCGGCGCGAACAGTGCGAACGGCGACAGGCGCAGGCCGTGCCGCCGATTGGATTCCGGCCTCGGCCGGAATGACGGAAGGATCGGGCCTGGCATCGGTCAGCGGTTCCTCACGAGACCTGCAACTGGAAGAGTTCCCGGTGCGAGGGATGCAGTTCGGCCTCCCACACGCCGGGCAGATCGGCCTCAAAGGTCAGAGTCACCGTGGCGCCCGGTTCGAGCTGCAGGTACAGGTCGTACCCGTGGAGATGGACCTCTTCGGCCACGTCGGAGGTGACACGGACCTCAACCGTGTCGCCGAAGGAGACCTCGTAGCGGCGTTCGGCCTCGATGCGACCGTCCACCAACGCCACGGCGATGACCACGTCGGCGGCCGGCGCCGCGGGGGGTGGTGGAGGCGGCGGCGCCGCCGTGGTCGGTGGAGGCGCCGCGGTCGTGCTCGTGGTCGTGGACGGCGGCGGAGGGGGTCCGGGCGGTTCATAGCCACGTGGCGGATCCGGCTCGGTGGCCGGCGGCGGGTCGGGCGGGGGCTCGGTGGCCGGCGGTTGCGGCTCCGGTGAGGGCGACGGCTCCGTGGTCGACGTGGTGGTCGACGTGGTGGTCGACGGCTCGCCGGGAGAGGGCGGCTCGCTCGGCGCGGGCGGCGGTGCCTCTGTCGGCGGCGGCGCGCTCGTAGGCGGCGGGGCGGGCACGGGCAGTGCCTCCGGTTCACTCGCGGGCGGAGACGGCGGAGCCTCACTCGGCTGTGGCGCGGGCGGCGCCTCCGCTTCGGGCACAGGCGGTGGAGACGGGGCCACCGTCGTCGCGGGCGAGGCGGCCTCGGCAGCGCCCGGCTCCGGCTCGATGGAGCCGCAGCCGCCGACCAGCACGAGGGACACGGCCAGACTGGCGCCGGCAAGGATGCGCCGAAGTGTCACGGTTAGCATTCTGGCAGCGGGGAACGCCCGATACCTACCCCCCGAGGGCAAGCACACGACCTTGGCGCTTCCCCCGAGGAGCAACGACAGAGGGACGCCACCAGCGATGAGCGAGATCAGCACCGACCGGCTCCGAGGCATGACGCGTGATCTGGTCGCCGATATGGGCAGCGACGCTGGCATGGCGACGTTCCGGGGCGAGCAGTTCGACCGGGGATTGGCCGTCGTCCAGTTCCCGGCAGGCCTGGGCGGGCTCGGGCTGAAGCCGCAGGCCCAGGCCGTCGTTGACGACGAGTTGGCGAACGGCGGGCGCCAGTACCACAACCTGGCCGTCAACCCGATCGGCATCGGAATGGGCATGCCCACGGTGCTGGCACACGGCACCGACGAGATGAAGGACCGGCTGCTGCGACCCTGCTTCACCGGTGAGGAGATCTGGTGCCAGCTGTTCAGCGAGCCGGGAGCCGGCTCGGACGTGGCCGGACTGGCGGCCCGCGCCGTCCTCGACGGCGAGGAGTGGATCGTCAACGGCCAGAAGGTGTGGACGACGCTGGCCCACGTGGCGCGCTGGGGGATGCTGCTGGCCCGGACCGATCCCACCCAGCCCAAGCACAAGGGCATGACCTACTTCATGATGGACATGCAGGCACCGGGGGTCGAGGTGCGGCCGCTGTTCCAGATCACCGGCGAGGCCGAGTTCAACGAGGTGTTCATGACCGACGTGCGCATCCCCGACTCCATGCGCATCAGCGCGCGAGGTGAGGGCTGGGGCGGTGCAATCACGACGCTCATGAACGAACGGGTGGCGCTCGGCGGGGGTGTGCCCGCCAGAGGCTCCGGGAACATCGGGACCCTCGTCAAGGAGTGGATCGACCATGCGCCGGCGCCCGGGACGGCCGCCCATCACCTGGCGCGGGACCGGGTGAGCAGGCTATGGATCCGCGCCGAACTGCTCCGGCTCACGAACCTGCGCGCCCGCGAGTCTGCGTCGGCGGGCGTGCCGGGCCCCGAAGGGTCGGTCGGGAAGCTCCTGTCGGCGGAGTTGAACAAGGAGATCCTCGAGTGCGCCGTGGACGTGCGGGGCAGCGGTGGCATGGTGCACGCACACGGCTACCCCATGGTGCGTCCCGAGCAGGCAGGCGGTTCAGGCTCGTTCGACACGAGCCGCCTGTTCCTACGAGCCCGCGCAAACTCCATCGAGGGCGGCACGTCGGAGATCATGCGCAACATCCTCGGCGAGCGCGTGCTGGGCCTGCCCAAGGAACCACAGGTGGACCGGGACGTTCCCTGGAGCGACATCCCCCGCAACTGAGGAGGGCCGGACTTGAAGTCCGGCCCTCGCAAGATTCGATTCCAATGCCCGCTGAGCGGGCGCTCCGTTAGCGGATGGCGGTGCGCACGCGCCGTCCGGCGCCGATCACCAAGAGGCCGGCCGCCAGGATGCCGGCACCCACGATGACGAGCAGGTTGCTCTCCGAACCGGTCACGGGCAACTCCTCATCGCCCGTGCCGTCCATCGGCTCCTCATCGCCGGAGTCGTCCATCGGCTCCTCATCGGCCGCGTCGTCCATCTCTTCGCCGGAGTCGTCCATCGGCTCCTCTTCACCGGAGTCGTCCATGGTCTCGCCGGAGTCGTCCATCGGCTCCTCTTCACCGGAGTCGTCCATGGTCTCGCCGATAGCGATGACCCCGACTGTGGCGAACGACTCGGGATCGGCGAGCGTGTCGGTGCTCAACCATCCCGCCATGACGACGAGAGCGCCGGCGTCGATGTCGGCCTGCGTGATGCCGGCCGTCCACTCCGTCGTGAAGCTGCCGTCGTCCCACGTCACGGCGACAACCGCCGCCATGAGGTCCGGACACATGGCAATGGCCTCGGGGGCGCTGGTAAGGGCCAGCGGCGCAGCCGGATCGCCCGCGGCACCGGGGCAGGCAACGATGAAGAACGGCGTCGGCTCGGACCAGTTGGCCCCGGCGACCGTCACGGTGACATCACCCACCTCCGCCGGCACGCTGGCCGGGTCGATCGTGATGGTGGGAAGATGGCCGTCGGCGGCCGCAGGTGATGCCCACAGCATTCCGACCAGCGTCATCACCCCGGCAAGTACGAACAGTCTCTTGAGCTTCATCGTGCGCCTCTCCCGATGGGACACTCCAACGGGGTGAGATCATAGCGCGTGCGAACCGCCCGGACCGGGGAGCACACTACGAGAATTTGGGGACAGAACTGGGGATTTCCACTGGATAACCAGGGGAAACGGTCACAGCCGCAGCAGTTGCTTACCCTCGTTGGCCCCGCTGAACAGCCGGAGGAACGTACGCGGGATCTTCTCGAACCCCTCCTGGGTGTCGACGCGGTAGGCGATCTCGCCCGCCTCGACCCAGCGCCGCAGATCCACCGAGGCCTCCGGGAGCCTGTCCAGGAAATCCCACAGCAGCAGTCCCTGGATCGAGGCGCGCCGGACGATCAACTGGAACAGGTTGCGGGGCCCGGGTCGTGCCTCGGCGTCGTTGTAGCCCGAGATCAGCCCACACAGCGCGATGCGGGCACCGAACGCCAGGTTGTCCAGCACCGCCTCGAGGGCGGCGCCGCCCACGTTCTCGAAGTACACGTCCACGCCGTCGGGACAGGTCCGGCGCAGGCGGGAACCGAGGTCTTCGTTCTTGTAGTCGATGGCGGCGTCCAGCCGCGCCTCGGTCAGCAGCCAGCGACACTTCTCGGCACCGCCGGCGATGCCCACGACACGGCAGCCCTTGATGCGGGCGATCTGCGCAGCCACCGAGCCGGTCGCCCCCGCCGCTCCCGACACCACGACGGTGTCGCCGGGTTCGGGACGGCCCACGTCCAGCAGCCCCACGTATGCCGTCATGCCCGTGCTGCCGAGCGGGCCCAGCAACATCTCGGCGGGCATGCCGGCGGGGACCCGGCGGTAACCCCGGCCGGCGGTCTCGGCAGACCAGCGGCCGGTCACGTATTCCGACCAACCCATCATCCCGAAGACCACGTCGCCGGCGACATAGTCGGGGTCGTTCGACGCCACTACCTCCGCCAGGCCGGGCGCCCGCATCGGCGCACCGACTTCCACCGGCGCCACGTAACTCTCCCGCTCGTCCATCCAGCCGCGCATGGCGGGCTCGAAGGACAGCCACCGGACACGGGCCAACACCTCCCCCGGTCCGATCTCCGGAACGGGCCGCTCAACCAGCTCGAAGTCCGACTCCGACACCATCCCCAGCGGCCGCCGGGCCAGCAGCCATTGCCGGTTCCCTGCTGCGATGTCCTCGCCTGCCGCCATCTCGCGCTCCGATCGGTGCCATCCGGAAGCCGTAACATGATCGCCGGCATCGAGATGCCAGCGAGCGATGACGGATGATAGGGGAGGCCCATGGCCAGGCTCTGCGAAGGACGGGTGGCCGTCGTCACCGGGGCGGGACGCGGAATAGGCCGCGAGCACGCGCTGATGCTCGCCGCCGAGGGCGCCAAGGTGGTCGTAAACGACCTCGGGGGCGACGCCGCCGGCGGGGGTATGGACATCACCCCGGCCCAGCAGGTGGTCAACGAGATCGTCGCCTCCGGCGGCGAGGCGGTCACCAACGGCGACGACGTCAGCGACTTTCACCAGGCCAAGGACATGATCCATCAGGCCATCGACACCTTCGGGGGTCTCGACATCCTCATCAACAATGCCGGGATCCTGCGGGATCGCATGGTCTTCTCCATGTCCGAGAGCGACTGGGACGCGGTGATGGCCGTCCACCTCAAGGGCACGTTCGGCCCCACCCATCACGCCGCCGCGTGGTGGCGCCAGCAGGCGAAGTCCGGTGCCGAGCTCGACGCCAGAGTCATCAACACGTCCTCGCCCTCGGGCATCTACGGAAACGTCGGCCAAACCAACTACGGGGCCGCCAAGGCCGGGATCGCCGCCTTCAGCGTGATCTGCGCCATGGAGTTGGCTCGCTACGGGGTCACGGTGAACTGCCTGGCCCCCAACGCGCTCACCCGCCTCACAATCCCCATCGTGGGCGAGGAGAACGCGCCGCAGCTGGCCGAGTCGTGGTCACCTCGCTGGATCGCCGTGATTGCCACCTGGCTCGCCTCTCCGGAGGCCGCGGGCGTGACGGGCCGCGTGTTCCACGTGAACGGCAAGCAGCTCGGAATCGCCGAGGGCTGGCGGCTCGGCCCGATCACCGACCAGCCCGACGACCCGGCGCAACTCGGCGAGGTCGTGCGCTCGCTGATGGCCGACGCCCGCCTCAACGTCGACATGGGCGGCCTCGAGACAGAGGGTCCGGGCCGCCCGTCCAAGACCATCTAGCGGATCGCCGGCGCTCGCGGGACGTTGTGTTGGTGCACTCGGGAGACTGTCCGGGGATCCACCCGTGAGCATCGCCGCCTCGCGACGACTGCACCGGTGGGTCCTCGTCACCGCCGACCGCTGGTTCTCGCGACGGGTCTACTGGCTGTGCCGCAATGCCGGGCTCCTGGCGGGACTGTTCTACTTCCGCATCCACGTGCACGGGAAGCAACACCTGCGCACACCCGGACCTGCCATCCTGGCGCCGGTCCATCGTTCCAACCTCGACGTTCCCCTCATCGCCGGGCACTGCCCGCGGCGCTTGCGTTCCCTCGCCAAGCAGGGCATGTTCCGGGGACCTGTCAGCCGCTGGTTCTCCTCGGCCATCGGCGCCTTCCCCGTCCACCGCGACCAGTTGGACCGCGTGGCGCTGGAAACTGCGCAGGCACTGCTGGCGCGCGGCGAGATGCTCCTGGTCTTCCCCGAGGGAACGCGAGGCACCGGACCCGCCATCGGTGACGTGCACAACGGCTGTGCCTACCTGGCCGCCACCACGGGGGCTCGGGTGATCCCCATCGGTGTCGCCGGCACCGAGGAGGCCATGCCGCCCGGCGCCAAGCTGGCGCGGCCGAAGCGGGTGGTTGTCACCGTCGGCGAACCCATCGAGCCGGCGCAGGCCACAGCGGAGACCGATGCCGGGCGGGAACGGCGCCGTGTCCTTTCCGTTCGCGTCCGGGCGGAGATGCAACGGCTTCTCGACGAGTCCCACGAGGCCCTGGCGGCGCGCTCCCGCACCGGACGGCGGCAGGCGGGCTAGCCGTCACGGCGCACGCGCCGGGGCAGTGGGCCGGGGTCATCCGGTCGTCTGTGGCGAGGCGGGTTGAAGCCGGGGACGCCTCGGGCTAGGTTAGGAGTGCCTAACCACCGACCCACGGATGTTGCCGAGGCCCTACCGATGATCGTTTGCCACTGCCTGGCCATCAACGACCAACTCATCGAAGCTGTCGCCGCGGGCCGGACGGTGACCGTCGAGGACGTTGTCCAGCGCTGCGGCGCCGGGGCGCGGTGCGGCGGCTGCCGCGAGTCGATCCAGCAGGTGCTCGACGAAGCCCGCCATCGGGAGACCCCTCTCACTCTCGCCGTCCCGCGCTAGGTCGGCCGTCGCCCCGCCCGCGGCCGCTTCGGGGGGCCGGCGCTAGGCTGGCGACATGCAGGGATCACCGAAGATCATCGAGTTCCTCAATGAGGCGCTGACGTCGGAATTGACGGCCATCAACCAGTACTTCGCGCACGCCAAGATCTGCGAGAACTGGGGCTACAACCGCCTGGCGGCGAAGTACCGGGAAGAGTCCGTCGAGGAGATGAACGACGCCGAGAAGCTCATGGACCGCATCCTGCTGCTGGACGGAATGCCCAACATGCAGCGGCTGAACAGCGTCCGCATCGGCGAGACCGTGCCCGAGCAGCTGGCCGTCGACAAGTCGCTGGAGGAACACGCCATCGCCATGTACCGCCGGGGGGTGGCGCTGGCGCTGAGTGAGGGCGACCCCGGCACCCGGGAACTGCTCGAGCACCTCGTCGTGGGCGAGGAGGAGCACCTCGACTGGATCGAGTCCCAGGAACAGATCATCGGTGACATCGGCGTCGAGCGCTACCTCCAGTCGCAGATCGGCGAGTGAGCCGCACGCGCTGAGACCCCCCGACCATAGGCTCGGGGCATGGGCGAACGGGCTCCCTACCTCACGACCCGGCTTCAGGGGTTCGGCGCGACGATTTTCGCGGAGATGTCCGCGCTGGCCGTACGCACCGGCGCCATCAACCTCGGCCAGGGATTCCCCGACACCGATGGGTCGCCGGAGGTGCTGCAGGCCGCGATCGACGCCATCGGCGGTGGCCGCAACCAGTACCCGCCCGGCATCGGCATCCCGGAACTGCGCCACGCGGTCTCGGCGCACCAGAAGCGCTTCTACGACCTCTCCTACGACCCCGACAGCGAGGTGCTGATCACCGCGGGCGCCACCGAGGCGATCGCCGCCGCCCTGCTCTCGCTGTGCGAGGTGGGCGACGAGGTGGTGTGCTTCGAGCCCTACTACGACAGCTATGCCGCCGGGATCGCCATGGCCGGCGCGGTGCGGCGCCCGGTGCTGCTGCGGGGGCCCGACTCCTCCTATGTCCCCGAAGAACTCGAGGCGGCGATCGGGCCGCGCACCCGGCTGATCCTGTTGAACTCGCCGCACAACCCCACCGGCAAGGTCTACAGCCGCGCCGAGCTGGAGCACGTGGCCGAGTTGGCGATCCGCCACGACCTGCTGGTGGTGACCGACGAGGTCTACGAGCACATCGTCTACGAGGGCACCCACATTCCCCTGGCCACGCTGCCGGGAATGCGCGACCGCACCGTCACGATCAGCTCGGGCGGCAAGACGTTCTCCACCACGGGATGGAAGATCGGCTGGGTGTGCGCCACACCCGAGTTGGTCACCGCCGTGCGGACCTCCAAGCAATTCCTGACCTACGTGAGTGGCGGGCCCTTCCAGTACGCCATCGCCGAGGGGCTCAACCTCGGTGACGACTACTTCCAATCGCTGGCCGACGGTCTGCGGGAGCGCCGCGACCGCCTCAGCGCCGGGCTGGCGAACGCCGGGTTCGACGTCTGGAACTCCGCCGGCACCTACTTCGTGACAACCCACCTGGCATCCATGGGCACCGACGACGGCGTGGCCTTCTGCTGGTCCCTGCCGGAGCGCTGCGGGGTCGTGGCGGTTCCCAGCGTGGTGTTCTACGACAGCAAGGACACCGGGCGGCCGCTGGTGCGCTTCGCCTGCTGCAAGCGGCCCGAGGTGATCGCCGAAGCGGCCGAGAGGCTCGCCACGCTCCGATCGGGTTGATAGGAGGTCCCACCGTGAAGGTCGCCGCGCTGCAACACGACATCGTCTGGGAGGACCGCGAGGCCAACTTCGCCCGGCTGGCACCGATGATCGCCGGGGCGGCCGCCGCCGGGGCGCGGCTGGTGGTCCTCACCGAGATGTTCAGCTACGGGTTCTCCCTGGACGCCGAGCGGATCACCGAGACACCTGGCGGTCCGAGCACGCGGTTCCTGCGCGAGACCGCCGCCCGGGCGGACATCTGGCTGTGCGGATCGATACCGATCTTGACACCCGGCGACCCGCGCCCGTGCAACCGCCTGGTGCTGGCCGGCCCGCGCGGCGAGTTGGGCAGTTACGCCAAGATCCACCCGTTCAGCTACGGCGACGAGCACCTCGTCTACGACGCCGGCGACAAGACGGTGACCGTGCAGGTGGACGATCTCCGGGTCAGCCTGTTCGTCTGCTACGACCTGCGCTTCGCCACCGAGTTCTGGTCGGTGGCGCACGACACCGACCTCTACCTGGTGCCGGCCAACTGGCCCCGCCCGCGGCGCACCCACTGGCAGTCATTGCTCGTCGCCCGGGCGGTGGAGAACCAGGCCTACGTGGTGGGGGTCAACCGTGTCGGGTCCGGCGGCGGGCTGGACTACGCCGGCGACAGCCGCATCGTGGATCCGATGGGTGAGATCCTGGCCGGAGGCGCCGACGTGGAGGCCACGCTGATCGCCGAGGTGGACCGGGCGAGGGTCACACAGACACGCGAGCGCTTCCCGTTCTTGCAGGACCGCCTCTGACGCCGGATCCCCCGGACTCCGGTAGGCGCCGCGCCTGCGCCGGACGTCCCGGGCGGGCGGGAGGCCGAAGGTCGGCGCGATCAGCCTCCTGACCAGGCGGCCACGACCTCGTCGGTGTTGGAGATCGTGGCCACGAACGCCAGCGAGTGGTCGATGGCCATCTCCGCGTAGTCGGTGGGGATACCCGTCACCGCATCACGGGGAATCACCACGTCATAGCCCCTGTTGATGGCGTCGAACGTGATACCGGTGATGGCCCAATTCACCGCGATCCCCGCCGGGACGATGGTACTCACTCCCTCGTTGCGCAGCAGGGAATCCAGCTCGCTGACCGGGAAGGGTGAGACCCCGTGGTGGCGGGCGATCGTGAAGTCGGCGGGCTCGACGCCGATCTCGTCGAGGACCTGTACCGCGGAACTACCGGGATACAGCTTGACCGGGGACTCGTCGACCAACCTGAACAGTTCCCGGTCGGTGTTGTCGCCCCATCCGTCGGGGCGTTGATGGAAGACGCTGTGGATGACGCGCACGCCCGCCGCGCGGGCGGCGTGCACCAGCCGGGTCACCGCGTCGATACAGCCGGTGGAACGGGCGATCTCGGCGAGGGCCGGCAGCCCGGATTCGGTCCCGATGATGCCGTTCTGGCATTCCTGCAGCACAACGGCCGTGCGGGAAGGTTCGAGGAGTTCTGGGACGGAGAGTGCCATGCCGCGCACTCTAATGAGTCCGCCGGCGGCGTGTCTGCGGCGCCGAGAGCGCGGCATCGGTCTCGCGCAGGCCAGACTTGAGCCATGCCCGGCCCGCAAACCGGCACGCCCCCTGCCTCGGTCTACGAGCAGTTGGGGGGCGCGCCGTTCTTCGAGAGATTGGCGGCGCACTTCTACTCGGGCGTGGCCGGCGACCCGGTACTGCGACCGCTCTACCCCGAGGACATGACCGACGCCGAGGTCAACCTGCGGGACTTCCTCATCCAGTACTGGGGCGGACCCGACGACTACAGCCGCCGGCGAGGCCACCCCATGCTGCGCGCCCGCCACCTGCCATTCGCGATCGGCCCGGCGGAACGTGATGCGTGGATGCGCCACATGGGTGCCGCGGTCCGCGCCTCCGGCGCCCGTCCCGACCTCGCGGCGGAACTGCTCGGCTACTTCGACCGCGCCGCGACACACCTCGTCAACACCGAACCGCCGCGGCCGGGCCACCTGCCCATCGTCCCGCCGCCCTCTGAACTTCCACGGGACGACTGAACCCGGCGCCGAGCACGCAGGTCCACCACTCGGCGACGCCGGGGCCGGAGGGATCCAGTGCGCGAGGAGGGACTTGAACCCTCACGTCCGTATTGGACACAGGAACCTGAATCCTGCGCGTCTGCCAAATTCCGCCACTCGCGCGTGGCCGGCAAGGCTACTCGGGGACACCTGCGGTGGCACTGCCGGTACCGGCCGCCGCACGGGCGCCGCGCCGGCGCCGCGGCCCGGATGCGGCGGGACCTCCGCCACCTAGAATCGACCGATGACCGCATGCAGCGCCACGACCTGCCGGGAGTCCTCCCGGCGGCGGGCTCGAGGCGCAGCGGCATGAGCCGACGGGACTTCCGACTCGACGCCGACGCTCGCACCCACGTGGGCCGCCGACGGCGCCGCAACGAGGACGCCTTCCTGCTGACCGACGACCTCGTGGCGGTAGCCGACGGCCTCGGCGGGCACCCCGGCGGCGATCTGGCGTCAGCGGTGGCGGTCGAGTCGCTGCACTCCTCGGGCGCCGCCGCCGATCCCGACAGCCTCCGTGGCGCCTTCGTGGAGGCACATCTGGCCGTCCAGCAGCGCGCCGCTGAGGAGCCGGGACTGGCGGAGATGTGCACGACGCTGTGCGCGCTGGCGCTGGATCCCGCAGGGCGACTGGTTCTCGCCAACGTCGGCGACTCCCGGATCTACCGGCTCAGCGGTGGCCGGATGACCCAGGTCACCTGGGATCACAACTGGGCGAACGAGTACATGCGGATGGGTATGAGCCCCGCCGAGGCGCACCGCATGAAGGGGGCCGGCTCCCTGTCCCGGGTGATCGGGGCGTTCCCGGAGCCGTGCGAGGTGGACATCTGGACCTTCGACGCCGGCGACGGCGACCGCTACCTCCTGGCCAGCGACGGTCTCACCCGGGAACTGCCCGATGGCGACATTGCGGTGCTGCTGGCAGCCGGTGATCCGCCCGAGGCCACCGCCGGCGAACTCGTGGAGGCGGCCAACGACCGCGGCGGGAACGACAACATCACCGTGATCGTGGCCGACGTCGTCGCGCCCGAGTCGCGGCGGCAGCCGTGACCTGTCGCGGCGGCAGCCGTGACCCGTCGCGGCACCGAGACCGCAGCCCCGCGCTCGTAAACTTCCGGTAGCTATGGCAGCTCAGAACCCACCCACCCTCGGCGGGCGCTATGAACTCCGGCGCCGGCTGGCCCAAGGGGGCATGGCGACCGTCTACCTCGCCAGGGATCGCCAACTGGACCGCCAGGTGGCGATCAAGATGCTGCACCCCCAGGTCGCCGCCGATCCCACATTCGCCGAGCGCCTGCGCCGGGAGGCGCGCGCCGCGGCGGGGCTGAGCCACCCCAACATCGTCGGGGTCTACGACTGGGGCCGCCAGGGTGAGCGCTACTTCATCGTCATGGAGTACGTGAGCGGTCACAGCCTCGCCGAGATCATCGCGGCGCGGGGCCCGCTCGGCCCCAAGGCAGCCGCCGCCATCGCCTTCGAGATTGCCGCTGCGCTGGCTTTCGCGCATCGGGCAGGCATCGTGCATCGCGACGTCAAACCGCAGAACGTCCTTCTGAGCAACGACGGCCACGTGAAAGTGACCGACTTCGGCATCGCCACGATGATGGGCGGAGGCCCGTCGGCGGGCCTCACCGAGACAGGCACAGTTGTCGGCACCGCCTCCTACCTCTCACCCGAGCAGGCGCGCGGCGAACCCACCGATGCCCGCAGCGACCTCTACTCGCTCGGCGTGGTGCTCTACGAGATGCTCTCGGGGTACCCGCCCTTCCGGGGCGACACGCCCATCTCCGTCGCCTACCAGCACGTCCAGGATCTGCCGGTGCCCCTCGGAGAGATCGCCGCGGGGGTGCCGAGGGTGCTGGAGAGCATCACAATGCGACTGCTCGCCAAGGATCCCGAGGACCGCTACGAGCGTGCCGAGGATCTGCGCGAGCACCTCCGGATCATCCGCGAGCGGCTCGAGCAGCCCGCACCGGAACATCCGCCGGAGCCGGAGCCGCCCGCACGCCCACCGGCGCCGCCCGCACGCCCACCGGCGCCGCCCGAGCGCCCGGCGCTGCCTCCGCCCCCGCCGACGCCGCGCCGCCCGGTCGTATCGAGCCCGCCGCGCCGCCAGGACCCGCGTCCGGGAGCACAGCCTCGACAGCGGCCCCCCCGACCCCAGGTGCGCCGAGCGCCGCCGAGGGGTATCACCCAATGGTGGACCGGCCGGATACCCGCGGCGCGCCGCCCGCCCGGCTACGGGCAACGGCCCGGCAGCGACCGCGGCGGGAGCCGCGACATCTACGGCCGCCTGGAGCGCCAGCGCCGCTCCGGTTTCTTCTTCGTCGGCTTCGCCGTGCTGCTGGTGGTCCTGCTGATCATGATCGTCGTGCTCGTGGAGGTGCTGGGTCCCGACGACAACGAGACAGGCACCCCGGTGCCGGCATCGGTCTCGGTGCCGTCGGTGTTCCAACTCGAGGAGGCGGTCGCGGTGCGCACCCTCGAGTCGGCGGGCTTCCCCGTCATCACGGTGCGGGAGGCGAACGCCGAGATTCCCGCGGGGCGCGTATTCGACCAACAGCCGCGCGCCGGGACGAAACTGGCGCCCGGCTCGACGATCACCCTCACGGTCAGCGCGGGCGCCTCGGCGGTTCCCGTGCCCAACGTCCAGGGATGGCAGGCCATCGACGCCGAGCGGGCCCTGCGGGGGGCGGGATTCGCCGTCAACCTCGTCCAGGTGGGCAGCGAGCGACCCGCCGGGGAGGTCCTGCAGCAGGAGCCGGCGCCTCTGGTTCCCCACGAGGTCGGCACCGCGGTCACGCTGAACATCTCCGCGGGCCCCGCGGCCATTCTGGTGCCGAACGTGGCGGGAATGGACGATGTCGACGCGGCGGTGGCCATCACGAACGCCAGGCTGCTCGTCGAGCGCCTCGACGAGCCGTCCGAGGCGGTGCCCGAGGGTGTGGTCATCCGCACCGAACCCCAGGCCGGCAGTCAACTTGCCGAGGGCAGCCAGGTACTTGTCTACGTGTCGTCGGGACCGGAGAGCGTGACCATGCCCGACCTGACGGGCCTCAACCCCACGACCGCGCTCATCCAGCTCGACACGCTCGGCGTGACCGCCGATGTCGTGGCCGTGCCCCCGCTGGATGGCGAGACGCCGGGCCTCATCGTCTCCCAGGAGCCCGAGGCGGGGACACCGATCGGTCCCAGCTCGATCCTCACGCTGTACGTGATCGGAGAACTCGAGACCGGAGAACCCGAAGAACCCGACGGCGACGAGTTGATACCGCTCGACGGCGACAGCGGAGGCGAGACGCCCCCCACCGAGGGTGAGACCGATCCGTCCGGGCTGCCGGAACGCCCGGCGCTCGAGGAGGGCTAGCCGGCCCGCTCAGCGTCCGTTCCCGGCAGTCCCAGGAAGTTCGCCAGGATGGCGTGGCCGTCGACGGTCATCTGGGACTCCGGGTGGAATTGCAGTCCCTCGATGGCCATGGAGCGATGGCGCAGCCCCATGATGACGCCGTCGGCTGTGGTGGCGGTGACCTCCAGGCTGTCGGGGACCGAGGAGGGTTCCACCACCAGGGAGTGGTAGCGGGTGGCCTGCAACGGGTTGGACACCCCCTCCAGGACACCGGCACCGTCGTGGTGGATCTGCGACACCTTGCCGTGCATGACCGCGGGGGCACGCACGATCGTGCCGCCGAATACCTCGGCGATGCACTGGTGTCCCAGGCACACCCCCAGGATCGGGCAGCGGCCCGCCAACTCGGCGATCGCGTCGCAGCAGATGCCCGTGTCTCCGGGACGACCGGGGCCGGGGCTGACGAGCATGGCCTCGGGCGCCAGGGCAACGGCCTCGCGCACCGTGAGCTCGTCGTTGCGTGCCACGATCGTCTCGGCGCCAAGTTCTCGCAGGTACTGCACCAGGATGTAGACGAACGAGTCGTAGTTGTCGAGGACCAGTACCCGGCGTCGCACGGGTGTTGAGGGTACCGGCCGCCTATCCTGCGGGCATGGCGAATCCTCCCAAGCGCAAGGTCCAGGGCGGCAGGGTGACCCCGAAAGGGACGCGACCAGCGGGGGAGCAGTTCCTGCCCCCCGAGGCCAAGGTGAGCCCCACCTGGGTCCCGGTCCTGCTGTTCTCCCTGCTCGCCGCAGGAATGATCCTCATCATCGTCAACTACCTGAACCTGATCCCGGGTGGCACCAGTAACTGGTGGCTGCTGGCGGGCTTGGGGCTCATCCTCGGCGGGGTGATCACGGCAACCCAGCTGCACTGACGGCGGGCGGCGCGACGGGACTCGTCTTCCGGCCCGCACAGCCGTCCGCGGCCAACAGGACCGGTGGCAGGCACGCAGGCGGCGGGTCGGAGCGCAAACTACATACTCGTACTTCCCCCCAAGGTTTTCCACACCTGTGGGAAACCTTGGGCGCCGGGCCCTCAGTCCTCGATCGGCGCCATGATCGACATCTCCTCGGCGCAGTGGCGCGGCGGTTCGGGATCCTCGGTCGGTGCGACCGTCATGCGGACCTCGGTCCCGCACAAGGTGCAGCGGTAGGTGAGGCGCACCTTGCGCAACTCACCCGGCGGCGGAGGTTCGGGCTGCGGTTGCGCCAGTATCCGGAGGATCACGATTCCCACCCAGAGGATCGCCAAGCCTCCGAGGGCGGCTGCGAGCGCCTTCAGCACCGTCCCCACGGCACTCGCCAGCACGATCCCGACGGCCACGAGGTCGACTGCGGCAGGCAGGTCGGCGGCGGCGCTCATGTCTCCAACAGTACGGCCACGCCGTGCCCGTCGACAGCGTCACAGGCCGCCAGGCCGTTGGCACCGCCTCCCAGTGACGCCAGCCCCCGCTCCAACCGCGCCAGTAGTCCCAGCCCTGTGGCGCCCTGCGGGTGGCCCAGCGCCAGGGAGCCGCCGTCAGGGTTCAGGGCCTCGGCCAAGTCGGGGCAGCTGCTCTCCCAATGCGCGATGCCCGTGGCGAACAGCTCGGCGAGTTCGACACGGCGCACGTCGCCCGCGGTGACGCCGGCGATCGCCAGGGCGCGCCGCGCCGCTGACGGCGACGATCCGCAACCCGCGCCGGGGTCACCCCCGACCGCCGCTTCGGCAACCACCCTGGCGACGGGTTCGAGACCCAGCCGGCGCGCCGCCGACGGCGATGCCACGACGGCCGCCGCAGCGCCGTCGGCCATGGGGGCCACGGTGGCCGCGGTCAGGAGACCGCCACCGCTGTAGAGACCCTCGGCGAGCCCCCGAGCCTCCGTCTCGCCGGCACCAAGCAACTCGTCGCCGGCTGCGGTTTGCGACACACCGCGGGTCGGGGGCAGCAGTTCGGCCGCCAGTCGCCCGGCCGTCTGCGCCTCCCGGGCGCGCCGGCGGCTGCGTTGCGCCAAGGATTCCAGCCGGTCCCTGCCCACACCGTGGCGCTGCGCCCACTGCTCCGCCGCGGGACCCGGGGGCGGGAGTGCCTCGCCCTGGGTCGGCGGCAGGGGAAGACCGAAACCCCGATGACTCATGTCGGCGCCGGCGGGGACCGTGCTCATCAACTCCACCCCGCCCACCAACACCACCCCGCAGCGGCCCGACCGCACCGCGTCGACCGCCCGAATCAGGGCCGTCAGAGAGGACGTGTCCCGCGTGCTCACCACCGAGGCCGGGGCTCCCTTTGAACATCCGGACGCACGGGCCGCGGCACCTGCCAGATTGCCCGCCTGCGCTCCCACGGGTGTCGCGCACCCCACCAGTACCTCGTCGACCGCCTCGGGGTCCGCGCCGCTCTCCGCCAGCACGGCGGCGAACGCCCCACCGAGCAGTTCAGCGGGGTGGCGCCGGGCGAAGCGACCGTGGCGGGCGCCGAACGGGGTGCGCCCCACCTGAACGATCAGCGCCTCGTGCACGTCACCGGGCCCGGAGATGTCCCGCCGGCCGACCGGGACGCAGGGGTCGCCGCACTAAGATCGGCGACCGCACGGGGAGCGGCTCGGGCGCAGGGAATCCCCCGTGCGCACAGCGTCCGGCGTGGCTCGACGGGAGGGCAGTGGAAGTAGGCGATTGGGCACTGCTGCTCTTGCGGGTCGTGGTCGGTCTGACGCTAGCCGCCCACGGTTACAACAAGTTCTTCGGCGGCGGGCGCATTGCGGGCACCGCGCGCTGGTTCGACAGCATCGGCATGAGGCCCGGCCGGCGCCACGCCACCCTGGCGGCCGGCGGCGAGATCGGTGCCGGTCTGGCGCTGGCCGCCGGGATCTTGACGGCGCCGGCAGCCGGCGGCTTCGTCGGGCTGATGGCGGTGGCGTTCTGGGTGGCGCACCGGAGCAAAGGGTTCTTCGTCATGAACGACGGCTGGGAATACACCGCCGTCCTCGCCACGGTGGCCGTTGCGGTCGCCATGGCGGGGCCGGGTGATATATCGGTGGACGCCGTCATCGGAATCGCCGACGTGCTCGACGGCTGGGTGGGGCTCGCCATCAGCGCCGGAGGTGGCCTCGGGGCCGCCACCCTGCTGCTTGCGGTGTTCTACCGCCCTCCCTCCCCTGACGCCTGAGCCGGCGAGACCTTCCGGGCGCCGCTGACCCTTCCGCAGCCGCACCAGAGTCACCTTGGCCTTCCTGCTCGGCGTCCTCGTCGCCGCCAGCATCGGCTCGGCGGACTTCCTCAGCGGGATCGTGGCACGCCGCATGCGCACGTCGGTGGTCGTGACGTACTCGCAACTGTGGGGCCTCGCCCCGCTGGGGATCTACATCGCCGCCAGCGACCGGACCCTCCCGCCGGCATGGGATCTCGTGCTGGGGGTCTTCGCCGGCTTCGGGCTGGTGGTGGGCATCGTCTGCCTGGTGCAGGGACTGGCGGTCGGACGCATGTCGGTGGTGGCACCCACCACCGCGGCCCTCGGAGCCACAGTGGGCGTGGTCTACGGGTTCATAGTCGGCGAGCGCCCGGGGGCCGTCGCTGTGGTTGGAGTGGTCCTCGCGATCGCGGCCGTCGTGCTGATCGCCCGCGTCGCCGAGCATCACGAGACGGACGTGGGTACCCCGCAGGCCCACGCCCGCAACACCATCGCCAGCCGTGGCCAGGAGATCATCCTGGCCACCGGGGCCGGCCTGACGCTGGGCGCCACACAGATCTTCTTCGCTGCCGCCAGCGAGGACGCCGGAATGTGGCCGGTGGCCTCCGGGCGCCTGACCGCCGGCGTCCTGGCCGGCGCGTTCGTCCTCTGGCGGCTCCGGACCGACGGGCGCCCGGCACCGCTCACAGTCGGGAATGCCCGCCTGCTGGCGGGCTACGCGCTGCTCGACACGCTGGGGACCTGCCTGCTTATCGAGGCGTTCCGCCAGGGGCTCGTGAGCCTCGTGGCCCCGGTTGCCGCGCTCTTCCCGGCGGCGACGGTGCTGTGGGCACGGCTGATCCTGCATGACCGCATGAACCGCGGCCAGCTCGTGGGGTTCGGTCTCGCCGCCGCCGGGTTGGTGCTCATCGGACTGGGTTGAAGCTGTCCGGCCGCCGCATCCGGCGCTGAGTAGTCTCGCCCGATGCACCCTTGGTCGGCCCAACGGGCCGGGTGAGTATTGGACGTTCTCCTCGGGCTGGCCGTGGCGGTGAGTCTGGGGATCGCCGACGTGACCGGCGGGGTGGCCGGCCGGCGCCTGGGCCCGCTACGCACCACCACGGGGGTCCACCTCACCGGTGCCGCGCTGATCGGCATCTACCTGCTCGCCACGATGCAGTCGCTCGGAGGTGCGCGCGAGATGCTCCTGTCGTTGGCAGCGGGCGCGATCATGACGTTCAGCGCGCTCTGCTTCTACGCAGGGCTGTCCTGGGGTCGCGTGGCGATCTTGTCGCCGGTCTCCTTCGCGACGATTGCCGGGTTGACCTTCACCGTCGGGTTGCTGCGCGGCGAGCGCCCCTCGCAGCTGGCCGTCGCCGGCGCGATCCTCATCATCCCGGCGGTCGTGATGGTCTCCCGCCCGGTGCGGACACCCCGGCCGTTCGACCGCAGAGACTCCGAACGGAGGCTGGGGCTCCACGGCGAGTTGGCGCTGTCGGTGTGCGCCGGCGGCGGCTTCGTGGCCTTCCAGATCGTGCTGCTGGAGATCGGGGTGGGGGACGGCCCGGCGCCGCTCCTCATCGTGCGCAGCGTGGGCGGCGTTCTGGGGCTCGCCGCCCTCGCCGTGATCCGCAGGAGGCCCCCCGCCGAGGCGGCCCCGGGCCCGCAGCGACGAGCGATCCTGCTGGTGGCTGCGGCGGGAGCACTGCTGATCGTGTCCCACGCGTTGCTGATCGAGGCCCTGGACCGGGGATTCCTCTCGGTCGTGGGCCCGATCACCGCTCTGACGCCCGCCTTCACCGTGCTCGGGGCACGCATTTTCCTGCGTGAGCACGTCAGCCGTCTCCAAGTGGCCGGCATGGCCGTCATCATCGCCGGGTTGGTGCTGCTGGCGCTCGGCTAGCCGCTGACCGCTCAGGTGACCGCCAGGATGCCGAGGTAAGCCGCCGCCACCCCGCCGGCCAGCGAGGCGGCCGCGTAGCCCACCGCCCGCGGGCGGTTCCGGCGCCACAACTCGGTGGTCTCGACCGCCAAGGTGGAGAACGTCGTGAGAGAGCCGAGGGCACCGCTCGCCACGACCACCGTCGTCGCCTCGCCGGCGCCGGCGAGCAGCCCCAGGGCGAACGAGCCGATCACGTTGACCGCCAGCGTGCCGAACGGGAACGCCTCACGGTTGAGGCGCGCCGATGCCGCCACTCGCAGGAGGGTGGCGGCCCCGGCGGCGGCCAGGAACCCGACGGCCGTCACGCGAACACCCGACGCAACCGGCGCCGCACCAAGCCCGCTGCGGTGGCCGCGGCGATCGCCGCGGCCAGCGAGATCGCGACATAACCCAGGCCCGTGCCGGGTTGGCCCGACTTGAGGTGCTCGGCGGTGATCAGGCTGAACGCCGAGAACGTGGTGAAGCTGCCGCAGAAGCCTGCTCCGGCGGCCCTGGCGAAGACGCTGCGGCCGGCGTCCGCCGCCAGCAACCAACCCAGAACCGCGCTGCCGGCGACGTTCACGATCAACGTCGCCCACGAGGTCGAGGCGCCGGGCCAGAGGTCGTGCACCCACCAGCGCAGCGCGGCCCCGGCCATCCCGCCGAGGGCGATCGCGGGGGTCGCCCGGAGGTCCATCGCCGCCGAAGGTAGCGCTACGACCGGACTAGCCTCGCCTGATGTCCCCCAGCGCCCCACGACGCCATCGCTGAATGGAAGTCCTTCTCGGCGTCGGGGTGGCCGCCGGCCTGGGGTTCTCCGACTTCGTCGGGGGGACAGCCGGCCGGCGCACCGGGCCGTTGCGGGCCATCACCGGGATCCAGTTCATCGGGGCCGCCATCATCGGCATCTACCTGCTGGTGACGTCGCAACCACTCGGGAGCCTGCGCGTGACGGTGCTGGCGGCGATCGGCGGCGCGGCTCTGTCCTTCGGCGCCGGGTGCATGTACGCGGGGCTCTCCTGGGGTCGCATGTCAGTGATGGCGCCGGTGACCGCTGCGGCGGTGGCGGTGTTCACGTTCGGGGTGGGTCTGGTGCGCGGCGAGCGCCCGTCCGATCTGGCCGTGGCCGGGGTGGGGTTGGCGATCGTGGCCGTGATCGCTATCTCGCGGCCGCCTCCTGCACCCCATGTCTCCTCGGTGCCGGGGGGCGCGCCGCGGCGGATCGGCCTCGGAGCGGAGTTGGCCCTCTCTGTCGTTGCCGGAGCCTCATTCGCCACGTTCCAGACCACGATCGGCGAGATCGGTGGCGAGGCGGGCGTGGCACCCCTGCTGGTCGTGCGCGCCGCCGGCGGGACCCTCAGCCTGCTCGCCCTCGGTGTGGTCTGGCGACGGGCCGGCTCTCCCCGCCTCCGGGCGCCCAAGCGCAGCACGCTCGTGCCGGTGGCGGCGGCCGGGCTGCTGCTGCTCGTGGCGCACACACTGTTGATCGAGGCCCTCTCCCTGGGCCTGTTGTCGATCGTCGGACCGATCACCTCGCTCTCACCCGCCTTCACCGTGATCCCGGCGCGGATCTTCCTCCACGAGCACATCAGTCGCACGCAGATCGTCGGCATGGTGCTGGCGACGGTGGGGCTGGTGCTCGTGGCGCTCGGCTGAGGGCGGGTCGCGGCGCGGCACCCGGCACCTCAGGCGACCCCGGACGGCCAACCCCCAGCGCACTAGTCTTGCCGGGTGTTTTGCCCCGGTGCCGAGTTGAACGACTAGGGAATGGACGTCCTGCTAGGCGTCGGCGTGGCTGCCGGCCTGGGGCTCGCCGACTTCTTCGGCGGGATGTCCGGCAGGCGCACCGGGCCGATCCGCACCATCACCGGCGTTCAGATCGTCGGCGGGGTGATCATCGGCATCTACGTGCTGGCCATATGGCAACCGCTCGGCGACACCCGCACGATGCTCCTGGCGGTCCTGGCCGGAGGGGCGCTGACATTCGGCATCGGCTTCATGTACACCGGCTTCACGTGGGGTCGCATGGGGGTGGTCGCTCCGGTGACCGCCGCGTTGATCGCGGTCCTCACGTTCGGGGTGGGTCTGGTGCGCGGCGAGCGCCCGTCCGCGCTGGCTCTTGCCGGTGTGGCGCTGGCGATCGTGGCCGTCGTGCTCATCTCGCGACCGCCGCGGGCGGCCGACGCAGCGGCCACCGAGACCAGGAAACGGTTCGGGCTGGGTGCCGAATTGGGTCTCTCGCTCGCCGCCGGCGCGTCATTGGCGACGTTCCAGACGACGATCGGCGAGATCGGCGACGCGGCGGGCCTGGCACCCCTGCTCGTCGTGCGCGCCGCCGCCGCGACCCTCAGCCTGCTCGCCCTCGGTGTGGTCTGGCGACGGGCCGGTTTCCCCCGCCTCCGGGCGCCGCGGCGCAGCACCTTCGTGCCGGTGGTTGTCAGCGGCATCCTGCTGCTGCTGGCGCACGCCCTGCTACTGGAGGCGCTCTCGCTGGGTCTGCTGTCCATCGTCGGCCCGATCACGGCGCTGTCCCCCGCCTTCACGGTGATCCCGGCGTGGCTCTTCCTCCACGAGGAGATCAGCCGCGTGCAGGTATTCGGCATGGTCGTGGCGACGGCGGGGCTGGTTCTGGTAGCGCTCGGCTGAGGGCTCGCCGGCGCCGGCCACCCGGCACTGGCGACGCCGACCGCGCCGGAACTGCTCCGCGGTGGCCTGGCCTGGCCCGGAGCAGGCGGAACGAGGCCTACCGTACGTGCGTGCACCTGCCGGTCATGCCGCCCGTGTCTCCGATGCTGGCCCGGTCCGCCGAGTCACTCCCCGCCGCCGGAGCGGGCGAGTTGTGGTTCGAGCCCAAGTGGGACGGCTTCCGTGCCGTGGTCTTCCGCGACGGCACCGGGGTGGAGATCGGCAGCCGCAACGAGCGGCCGCTGACGCGCTATTTCCCCGAATTGCCGGGCCCCCTGCGAGCGCGCCTGCCGCAGCGCTGCGTGCTGGATGGCGAGTTGGTCATCGCTGGACCCGGCGGGCTGGACTTCGCTGCCCTCAGCGCCCGCATCCACCCGGCTGCCAGCCGTATCGGGCGGCTCGCCTCCGAGACACCGGCGGAGTTCGTGGCCTTCGACATCCTTGCGCTGGGTGACCGGGACCTCACCGGCCTGCCGTTCAGCGAGCGCCGCCGCGTCCTGGTCGACACCGCAGCCGGTTTCGCCCCACCGGTGCATCTCACCCCCGCCACCACAGACCGCTCCGTCGCCGCCGACTGGTTCGAACGCTTCGAGGGAGCCGGCCTCGACGGCATAATCGCCAAACCCGCCGCAGGCGCCTACGAGGCGGGCAAGCGCGCCCAGTTCAAGATCAAGCACCGCCACACCGCCGAGTGCGTCGTGGCGGGCTATCGCCTGCACCGCAGCGGTGACGGGGTGGGCTCGCTGCTGCTGGGGTTGCACGATGCCCGGGGCGTGCTGCACTACGTGGGTGCGGCCTCGGGGTTCGCGGCCGGCCGGCGGGTCGAGCTGGCAGAATTGCTGGCGGCCCACCGTGTCGATGACGCCGCAGGGCATCCCTGGACCGCCGACGGGGCGCAAGGACGCCTGCCGGGCGCACCGAATCGCTGGCGCACCGGCACCGACGCCTGGGTGCCCCTCGCCGGCGCCCCCGTGGCCGAAGTGGCCTACGACGCCGTGCTGGCGGGACGGTTCCGCCACAGCGCCCGCCTGCTGCGCTGGCGCCCCGACCGGCTGGCTGAGAGTTGCGGCTACGCCCAGATCGTGCGCACTCCCCCGGTGGAGCTGGCGGAGATATTCGGCACAGCCGCTCGAGAGACCGAATGACGGCGATGTCGTGACGCGCCGCCGACCGGGCGGAGGCCAGAGCACCGCAGCCGGACCAGTTGCACCGCGGCGGGGTGCCCAACCGCTAGACAGCACATAGTGCACACGGATCCCTTCGGCGACCGACACTCCGCCCACGAGTCGCGCCGGCGCAGGCTGTTGTTGCTCGGCGGTCTCATCCTCGCCGTCACCGTCATCGTCGTGGCGGTCGTCGGTATCGGCGGCGACGAGACCGGGCCCGACGGGTCGGGCGGCAGCACCACCGAGGCGACGCCCGCCGAGGAGGCACCCCCCGCTTCCCCCACCGAGCCGCCCACCACGACCGAGCCCCCGACCACCACCGAACCGCCACCACCCACCACCACAACCACCACCGAACCACCACCACCCACCACCACGACCACCACCGAACCGCCACCACCCACCACCACGACCACCACCGAACCGCCCTCACTCACCACCACGACCACCACCGAACCGCCACCCCCGCCGCCGGTCGCCCTACTCACACCGACGGGCATACCGGTCACCGTCCTCGAAGTGCTCGAATCGGGCTTCTTGGTGCGAACACCGTGCGGGAACACCGCCGAGATCGCCGGCGGCGAGCGCATCGAACCGGTGCAGGTCGTGCTGGATCCCGGCCACGGCGGACCCATCGAGACCGGCACGGTGGGCCCCAACGGACTCGTCGAGCGCGACCTGAACCTCACGCTCACCGATGCCGTCCTCGCGGAGCTCGGCGAACGCGGCATCACCGCCACCACGACCCGGACGGGCGACTACATGGTCCGGCTGGGGGTCCGGGTCGAGTTCGCGGACGCCTTGGAGCCCGAGGCGCTCGTTTCGATCCACCACAACGGCCCGACATGGGATCTGGGGGACGTCCCCGGAACCGAGGTCTACGTGCAGTCCGTGTCCCCCACCGAGGTTCGCCCCGAGTCCGGCCGTCTCGGTGGCCTCCTGTACGAGGAGATCACCGCGGCCCTCAGCACTTTCGAGGACGTCCAGTGGAGCGCCCTCCCCGACGCGGGTGTCAAGCGCGTGCTGCTTCCCGACGGGACCGACACGTACGCGCTGGTCAGGGGCCCGGCAGTGCCCTCGGCGCTCGTCGAGTACGGCTACCTCACGAACGCATCGGAGGCCGAACTCTTCGCCACCGAGGAGTACACAGGCGTCGCCGCTGTCGCCACGGCCGACGCCATCGAGGTGTTCCTGGAGACCGACGAGCCGGGCAGCGGGTTCATCGAAGAACCTCGCGTCTACGACCCGCCCGGCATACACATCGAGTGCACTGACCCACCGCTGGAGCCGGAGCCCGCCGAGCAGGTCGACGACACCGAGGGGGACGGCGACGGGGAGCAACCGGAAGCCGCCGGCGACGGCCCCGACACCGAGACGCTCGGCGAGCCCGACAGCGACGAGACCGGCCCGGAGACCGACGCCGGAACCGACTCCACGACGGATTCGTAGCCGAGCGGCACCCCCACCCGGCGCGCTAGGAGCGTCGCGGGTGGTGCGGCGGCCAGGGAGCGTCGGCGACTCCTTGCGCGGCGTCCCGGCGGGCCAGCGCCAGCAGCGGCGCCAGCGAGCCGGCCCGGTCCTCCAGGGCCGCTTCCACGTCGCCGGCGGTTCGCCAGCGCTCCGGCATCGTGGCGAGCGTGAAATCACCCGGCTCGGCGCCGGCCACCTCGTCCCAGCGCAGTGGCGCCGCAACCCGCCCGTCGGGGCCGGGGCGCGCCGAGTACGCAGACGCAAGCGTGCGGTCACGGGCGTTCTGGTTGTAGTCCACGAAGACCTTCGGGCCCCGGTCCTTCTTGCGCCAGGCGCTGGTGATGAGGTCGGGCCGGCGCCCCTCGGCGGCCCGCGCCAGGGCAAGGGCGGCATCGCGCACCTCGCTGAAGCCGGCAACCGGCACGATGCGCACCACGATGTGCATGCCCCGCCCACCGGAGGTCCGCGGCCAGCCCACCAGGCCGAACTCGCCGAGCAGCTCCCGCAGCAGGAATGCGGCCCGGCGGACCGCCTCGAAGTCCAGGCCCGGTGCCGGATCGAGGTCGACGCGAAGTTCGTCGGGGCGGTGCGGTTCGAATCGCCGCACCGCCCAGGGGTGCAGCTCCAGGCACCCCAGGTTCACCGCCCAGAGGACGTGGGCCAGATCGGTGGGGCACAACTCGGTGGCTGTGCGCCCCGATGGGAACGCCACGACGGCCGTCTCCAGCCAGTCCGGGCGGCTTTCGGGCACCCGCTTCTGGTAGAAGCTCTTACCCTCGGCGCCGTCGGGGAAGCGGTGCAGCACCGTGGGCCGGCACCACACGCCTCGCAGCGCCCCCGGACCGACCGTCAGGTAGTGCCCGACGAGATCCAGCTTGGTCTCACCCCGGGCGGAGAAGAACACCTTGGCGGGGTTGGAGATCCGTACCTGGCGCCCGTCCACCTCGACGGTCGTGAAGTCTCCGGCCATCGGTGGCCGTTGCAGCGGTTGCTCAGCCGCCGGACCGGCGGTCCGCCGCAAGCGCTGCGGCCTGTTCCGCCAGGCGCCGGGCGTCGATGCGCCCGCACAGTTCCCCGAAACCCGCCCGGGGCCCGACCCAGGCCAGCGAGTCGACCGCCCCGCCGCCCCCCGGCGGCGTGCTGTCCAGAACCCCCGACACGTCGGTGACGAGTGTGGCCAGGCGCCGGTACAGGTACGCCTCCTCGCGCCCCGCCGCCAGCCGTGCGGCCAGGTTGACCGCTCCCCGCACCGCCACGTCCCACTGACCCGAGGCGTCGGGGATGTCCTCGATCCGGCCGTAGCGACCCAGAACCGCCGCGGCCGACTTCGCGCCCCAGCCCGCCAGGCCACCGAATCCGTCGGCGCTGTCGCCCACCAGTGCCAGGTAGTCGGGAATCGAGGTGGGCGGGACGCCGAACCGCTCCACCACCCCGGCCCAGTCGGTGATCCGGCCGTGACGGCGATCGAACTGCACCACCCGCCCGTCGCCGCTCACACACTGCGCCAGGTCCTTGTCGGGGGTGCAGACCAGGATCCGCTCCACGGCGGGATCCGTCGCCGCCCGGGCGGCGGCCGTGGCCAGCGCGTCGTCGGCCTCGTAGTCGGTCATCGCCCATACGGTGAAACCGGCGGCGGCGGTCACCTCCTCCAGCAGAGGGAACTGCGCCAGCAGGTCGGCGTCGATCCCCTCGCCGCTCTTGTAGCCCGGGTACATGTCGTTGCGGAACGACGGGATCACATGGTCGGTGGCGACGCCCACGTGGGTGGCGCCGTCGGCGACCATGCGAAGCAGGCCGCTGACCACCGCCCGGGTGGCCGCCACCTCCTGGCCGGTGATGGTGCGGTGCGACGGGCGGGCGAAGTACTGCCGGAACAGTTCATAGGTTCCGTCGACGAGGTGGACCTGCATTCCCTGCCCCCCTGGCCGCCCGCCCCGGCCTACTCCTCGACCAGCTCGATGAGCGTGCCGAACGATCCCTTCGGATGCACGAAGGCGATGGTCGTGCCGCGTGAGCCCGACCGGGGCTCCCGGTCGATCGGAGTGGCGCCGGCGGCGACCATGGCGGCCAGCGCCGCCGCGCAGTCCTCCACCCGGTAGCCGACGTGGTGCAGCCCCTCGCCGCGGCGCTCGATGAACCTGGCCACCGGCGAGTCGGGTCGCGTCGGGGAGATGAGCTGGATGTAGGAGTCCGCCACCGCCAGCAGGGCCTCCTCCACGCCGTCGCGTTCGACGGTCTCCCGGTGTGCCACGGTGGCGCCGAATGCCCGGCGGTGGTAGTCCACGGCGGCTTCGAGGTCGCGCACGGCAAGGGCCACGTGGTCGATCTCGGTGAGCAGCACAGCCCCATGATGCCCGCGGCACCACCCAACGCGTCGGGGGTGCGGCTGCGGGGCACCGCTAGCGTGGCCGGGACAGCCCCAACCCGCCGCCACGGAGGTCGACATGAGCCCAACGCTGATCCTTGGAGGTGCCCGCACGCCGATCGGCAGGTTCTCGGGAGGGCTCTCGTCGTTCTCCGCAACCGACCTCGGCGGCCTCGCCATCAGCGCAGCCCTCGAGACAACCGGCGTTCCGGCCTCCGAGGTGGACTACGTGTTCATGGGGCAGGTGCTGCTGGCCGGCGAGGGCCAGGCTCCGGCACGGGCCGCCGCCACGAAGGCGGGCATCCCGCTCACCGCGCCTGCCGCCACGGTGAACAAGGTCTGCCTCTCCGGGCTCAACGCCGTCTACCTGGCCGGCCGGATGATCGCCGCCGGCGACGCGGACATCGTCGTGGCTGGTGGCATGGAGTCCATGAGTGGGGCGCCCTATCTGGTGCCGGGGGCGCGTGCGGGGCTGCGAGCGGGCGACGCCACGTTGTTGGACTCGATGATGCACGACGGTTTGACCTGCGCCATCGAGGGCCGGTCCATGGGCCTCAGCACAGAACACCATCTCGCCGCCATCGGCGGCATCAGCCGCGCCGACCAGGACGCCTTCTCGGCCGCCTCGCACGAGCGGGCCGCACGAGCCACCAAGGACGGACTCCTCGACAGCGAGATCGCCCCTGTCGAGGTGCCCCAGCGGCGCGGCGACCCCGTGGTCGTGGCGAATGACGAAGGCATCCGTCCCGACACCAGCGCCGAGTCACTGGCCCGGCTGCGCCCCGCCTTCGATTCCCAGGGCACAGTGACCCCCGGGAACGCTTCGCAGATCTCCGACGGCGCCTCGGCGCTGGTGCTGGCGTCGGCCGCCGCAGCCGAGCGGCTCGGCCTGACCCCGCTCGCCGAAGTCATCTCCTACGGCCAGGTGGCCGGCCCGGACACCTCGCTGCTGACCCAGCCGGCGGTGGCCATCGACAAGGCGCTCGAGCGGATCGGCACCGAATTGGGTGACATCGACCTCTTCGAGATCAACGAGGCGTTCGCCGCGGTGGTGCTCGCCAGCATGGCAGCCCTGGGGGTACCGCACGATGTGGTGAACGTGAACGGCGGCGCCGTCGCCCTGGGGCACCCCATCGGGGCCTCGGGCAACCGCGTCCTGCTGACGCTGATGCACGAGCTGCAGCGGCGCGGCGGCGGGCTGGGTGCGGCCGCCCTCTGCGGCGGCGGCGGGCAGGGCGATGCGGCCCTCGTACGGGTTCCCGCCGCTCCGTAACCCCGACGTTACGGACGTAATATTGCAGACATCGCTTTGAACAGGGAAAACACGGCGCTGTCGGGCGTACTTGACACATCTGCGTCAAGCTCGTAACATAAGCCTCGTGGTTCTCATCGGGGTTTGCACGATCTTCCCCTCCCCCGGTGCGACGGTCGGGGCGCTGCCTCGTCGGGCTGTAACGTAGCCCGCGCCCACAGCCCACGAGGAGCGCCCCGACCGTATTTCTCCCGCTGATTGGTTGCCGCGGGTCTCAGTCCCGCAGGATGTCCCGGCGGCCGGTGAGCGCCCGACCCAGCGTCAACTCGTCGGCGTATTCCAGGTCACCACCCACGGGCAGGCCGCTCGCCAGGCGGGTGACGCTGACACCGAGTGGGGCCAACACGCTCGCCACGTACATGGCGGTCGCCTCCCCCTCCAGGTTGGGGTTGGTCCCGACTACGACCTCGGTGACAGGCTCGTCGCCGACGCGCCGCAACAACTCCGCCATCCGCAGTTGCTCGGGCCCGATGCCCTCCATGGGATTGATCGCCCCGTGCAGGACGTGGTAGAGCCCCTTGAACTCCCCGGTCCGTTCGAACGCCACGACGTCACGGGGGTCTTCGACGACACAGATCAGGGACTCGTCGCGACGAGGATCGCTGCAGATGTCGCACAGTTCGTCTGTGGCCATGTTGCAGCAACGGCGGCAGAACCGCACGCTGCGCTTCGCCTCGTTGATCGCCGCTGACAGGTCCTCGGCATCGGCCGTCGGCGCTTTCAGCAGGTGAAATGCGATGCGTTGGGCCGACTTCGGGCCGATGCCGGGCAGGCGTCCCAGCTGGTCGATCAGCTCCTGGATCGGGGCGGTATAGCCGCCGGTGGCCACGGCGTGTCCCGCTAGGTGGCTTCGAGTTCGACGAGGCGTGAGCCGGGAAACGCCTGCTGAACCTGCGCCACCCCGCTGCGGTCCCCGCTGATCGGCCGCGCCTTGGGAAGGGCCGTGGTCTTCAAGACCTCCCCGAAATACGGCGAACTCGTGGCCGGGGCACCCGCCGACTCCGACGGCGGGCCCGGCGTGCTGCGGTCGTCGAGTACGAACTCGACGGTCACGGGACGATCGAAGCAACGCCCGAATTCCGCCTCGACGGCCGAGCGCAAGTCCTCGCACCGATCCAGGGACCCGGGAGTGGGGAACGCCAGCCGGAGGGCGCCGGGCGCGTTCGGCAGGAAGCGCCCGGTGGCGAGCCGCGCGCCGGCGCTCTTGGGCAACGCCGACACGGCCCGCAGCGACGGCAGGATCTCCTCCACCCACGCCAGCACTGCTTCATCGCGATCCGGCGGCGGCGCCGCTGTGGCCGGTTGGTCCACGGGGCTGCCGGCCTGGGTGGTCGGTCGGTCGTCAACCGGCCCGGGCGCCACAGCTGCCTGCGCGGCGCCCGAGTCGCCGCCTCGGGGCATCGAAGGCTCGGCATCTCGTGTGGTGGCAGGCGGATCACCGCCCGGCTCGGGCGGGGGTTCGGGCCGCGATTCGGACGGCGATTCGGGCGAGGGTTCGGGCGACGCCGGCTCGCTTCCGGCGCCCGGCTCCGGCGGTCTTGCGTTGGCAATAGCGTCTTTCGCTCCGGCGAAGGCTCCGCTCGGGCGCGCCCGACGTTCCCGGGGGCCGGCGCGGTCCGGGGGCCGGCGGGCGGGCGACGCCGCACCCGGTGGGGCGGCTGGGCTCGACGCTCCCCCGCTGCCGCCCCGCTCGAGACGTTCCACGCGTTCCGCCAGGGACTGCAGGGTGAGACCGATGTCGGGATTGGTGAGCCGCACCAGCGCCAGATCCAGGTCGACGCGGGGATCGGGCGCCTCGCGCATCGCCACCAGCGCCGTGCCCAGGAGTTCGAGCGCGGCGGTGAGGGCGCGCGGGCGGAGCCGGCCCGCCAGCTCGACCGCTGCGGACCGCTCGGCGGCCGGCAGATGCTCCAGTGGTGCGTCCACCGAGGCCAGGAAGGCGTTGCGCAGCCGGGCTAGGAGGGCTTCGCCGAGGATGCGGGGCTCGCGCCCGGCCCGGGCGGCCGCGTCGGCGGCGCCGAGCGCCGCAGCGGTTTCTCCCGCCGCGACGGCCTCCAGTACCGCGGTCACCACATCCGCGCCGTCGGGTGCCCGGCCGGCGGCAGCCACGGCGTCGAGCGCGGAGAGGGTGTCGCGAGCCGACCCGCCGCCGGTGGCCAGTACGTACGCCAGGTCCGCCTCGGACACGGCCAAACCGGCGTCGGCCGCCACGGCCCGGACATGACTCTCCAACGCTCCGGCGTCAAGCAACTCGAAGTGCAGGTGCTGCGTGCGGCTGCGGATGGTCGGCGCCACCTTGTGCGGTTCGGTGGTGCAGAGCACGAACACCACATGGGGGGGCGGCTCCTCGAGCGTCTTCAGCAGGGCGTTCTCCGCGCCTGGCGTGAGCATGTGCACCTCGTCGAGCACGTAGACCTTGGCCCGGCCCGACGTGCCGATGGCGACCCTGCTGATGAGTTCCCGGATGTCGTCGACCTTGTTGTTGGAGGCGGCGTCCAACTCGTGCAGCTCGTAGGAGGTGCCCGCGGCGATGGACGTGCAGAACGGGCACGTCCCGCACGGCTCACCGTCGCTGAGGCCCTCGCAGTTGAGAGCCTTGGCCAGGATGCGGGCGGTGGACGTCTTCCCCGTGCCGCGGGGACCGCTGAACAGGTAGGCGTGGCCGACGCGATCGGTGGCCACGGCGTTGCGCAGCGCGGCGGTGACGTGGTCCTGGCCGATGATCTCGCCGAAGCGCGCCGGCCGGTAACGCAGGTAGAGCGACTGATGCACCATCGGGGCCGAGCCTAGTGACCCCCTGGGACAGCCATCGGACCGCCGGGCGGCTCGACATCGGACCGGCGACCGTCCTCGGATGTGGCGGCCAGGCGATCTGCGGCGCTCCGGGGTTCCCGCTGAGAGCTGCTGCCTCCCGGCCCTGACTCGGTTCACAGGCCCCGGTCGCACAGGACCCGGCCGCCACGTCCCAGGACACTCACCGGCCACCACAGGGTACCCTTGTCCGGCCTTCGGCGCTGCGGCACGGAGGCGACTTGGAGGGATGCGAGAGCGGACGATTCGGCACGCCTGGAGAGCGTGTGTGGTCCTTGGGCCACCGTGGGTTCGAATCCCACTCCCTCCGCTCGAGCGGGCTGCCAGCACGCCGGCCCACGGCACCCGCAGCCGGCGGCGTCCTGGACGGTCGGCCGGCTGAGCGACCGCCGGGAACGGACGGCCATGGACCCTGACCCCGAAACCGCGGCCATGCGCCTGGCCCTTCGCGAGGCAGCCGCGGCGACCGATCACGGCGACGTGCCGGTGGGCGCGGTCGTGCTCCACGACGGCGAGATGATCGCCCGGCGGCACAACGAGCGCGAATTGCAGGGCGACCCGACGGCGCACGCCGAGGTGCTTGCGCTACGCGATGCCGCCGCGACCCGGGGCACCTGGCGCCTGGACGGGGCAACCCTGGTTGTCACCCTGGAGCCCTGCCCCATGTGTGCCGGGGCGGCCCAAGCAGCACGGGTGGACCGAATCGTCTTCGGGGCCGCCGACCCGAAGGCCGGCGCTTGTGGATCCCTCTACAACTTGGCCGCCGATCCGCGCCTGAACCACGAGATGGACCTCGCCGGCGGCCTGCTGGCCGACGAGGCCGCCGGGCTGCTGCAGGAGTTCTTCGCCGCCCGGCGCCGCTAGCTTGTCCGGCGGAGGGTTGCCAGAGCGGACGAATGGGGCGGCCTCGAAAGCCGTTGTGGCCTCCGGGTCACCGTGGGTTCGAATCCCACACCCTCCGCCGTAACCACAGCCGGCTGCAGTATGTATAATACGTACATGCCAAACAAGACGATCAGCGTGCCCGACGATGTCGTGCCGATCATCAACAGCCTCGGCGTCCCCTTCTCGAGATGGGTGACCGAGCAGCTTCGCCGCCACTCGGCTCAGTCGACGACCACCTTCGCCCGACAGCTCCTGGCCGATGCCGCGCTCGCAGCAGGCCAGCCGTTGACCCGGAGCGACGCATTCGCAGCGGCCGAGCGGATGGAGCGATCTGCGCCGTGGTAGCGCGCGGCGGCGTGTACTGGGTCAACATCGACAAGCGTCGGCCGTGTGTTGTCGTGTCCTCTCACGACGTCCTCGAGGTCGAGGTTTGGCAGACCCATGTTGTGCCGCTGACCTCGAATCTCGACAGAGCCGGCCTCGCCGGCAACGTGCTGCTCAAGTCAGCGGCTACGGGCCTGCCCGAGGACTCCGTCGCGGTGCCGCTCGGGTTGGAGTTGATCGACCGGGCCTGGCTGACGGATTGCGCCGGACAACTGCCCGGCGCCCTCATTGATGCCATCGATGACGGCCTCCGAGCCGTGCTCGGACTGTAGCCGGCACGCGGACCTGCGATCGAAGCCGAGCCGATTGCTCACGGGACGATCGTGACAGTGCCGCCGTCCAGCGAGCGCATGACGCTGAAGTGCTTAGAACGTGCGCGGGTAGGTGGTTGGGTGGGGTCCGCCAGCGGTCGCGCCAGTCGTTGAGTCTGGCGCGGATCAACAGCGCTCTGGCGTTGCTGACGTTGCGCTCCGGGAAACGCGTCGCGCCGGTCGTTGGGTTTGGCGCGGATCGACGGGGTGATGGCGAGGGCGGGTTGGGCGGGTCGGTGCTGGGGGCGCCGGTCGGTGTTGCGGCGGAGTTGGCCGAAGTTCGACAGCCACGGGTTGGTGCGTTCGACGGGCCGTCGCAGCGCCGATGGGGTGGTGGTTTCGTGCGTGGCGGCACCGTGTGGTCGGCGGCGGGCGCAGATGACGTCGTCGGTTCCCGCGTCGGTGCACGCTCGGGGGTTGTGGCGCTGTCATAGCCGCGGTCCAGGTGCAGGGTCTGCGCGTCGGCGA
>MKWU01001332.1_pt1 | contig 43540 bp, 39 predicted proteins | sample 809101 | NCBI WGS metagenome assembly MKWU01 (sample SAMN05860141, study PRJNA318959) | sponge metagenome | host: Aplysina aerophoba | place: Slovenia: Piran, Adriatic Sea, Gulf of Piran | collected 2013-05-07 | reverse complement strand
CGATCCGGCTCTGGCCCCGATCCTCGCCCGGAGGGCCGGCATCGAAGCCCGGATCGCCGAGTTGCGGGCCGCGAGGGAATCGATGGACCCGGCGGACTACCGCGCCGCGCTCGAGCCGCGGCTCGCGGCGCTCGCCCCCGCCTCGCGGGACCCCCGCCGCCGCTCGGCCGCCGCCGGGACGCCGCCGGGCACAAGGCTCGACCCATGATCTGTCGCGACTGCGGGGCGGAGATCGACGACCGGGCGCTGATCTGCTTCCGCTGCGGGACGGCGACGGCAGAACGGCAGCTGGAGCCGCACCAGGACGCGCCCTCGCGCAGCACCCGTCCCTGGGCGACCATTGGTCTGGCCGCCGCCTTCGTTCTCGTCGTCGGTTTCTTCCTCACCCCGCTCTACGGCGGCGACCCTCCGCACCCGTTCGTCTGGCTCGTCCTGACCGTGGCCGGCCTGCTGCTCGCGTGGCGCATCCGCCTGACGCGGTGAACGGCGCGCGAGCCCCGGCGGGCGGGTGATAGCATCGTCATCGCGATGGCGGATCCCCAACTGGAGGTTGCGGACCCCGCGGGGCTGCAGACCGTCTCCGTAGACAAACTGCCGTTTCGGCTCGGCCGGGGCGCCGGGAACGACCTGCTCCTCACGAGCGGGGAGGTGTCTCGCGTGCACGCCGAGATCGTGGCGGCCGGCGAGGGCTACGCCATCCGCGACTGCGGGTCGCGCCACGGGACGTTCGTCGACGGCACGCCGGTGCGCGAAGGGCCGCTCGAGGACGGCGCCCGCGTCCGCCTGGGCCGCGGCGGCGCCGAGCTCACCTTTCGGTGCGCGGCGTACGAGACCACCCTGCCCCCGGCGCGCCGCGTCGAGACGATCGGCGACCTGCGGCAGGTAGCCGTGCTGCTCGAGGGGTTGCGAGCGCTGAGTTCCGCGCGGGTGCTCGACGACGTGCTGGTGCTGGTGATGGACTCGGCAATCGCCGTGAGCGGGGCCGAGCGCGGGTTCATCATGCTCGCCGCCGACGACGGGCAGCTCGAGTTCACCATGGGGCGGTCGCGCGACCGGCAACCGCTTCCGGGCAGCGGGTTTCAGACGAGCCGCAAGATTCCGGAGGAGGTGTTCCGAACCGGGAAGACGCGCATCGAGGCCGATCTCCTCGACGGGGACCTGGCGGACGCGCACCAGGGAACCGTGGCGCTCGGCATCCGGCATGTCCTGTGCGTGCCGTTGCGCCTGGTGCGCTATGCCGACGCCGCCGAGCCCGAACCCTCGGGGGAGCGCCGCGTCGGAGTGCTCTATCTCGACAGCCGCGAGAAGGGGATGCTGCTGGCTTCGTCGACCGGAAGCTCGCTCGAGACGCTGGCGAATGAAGCCGCGGTCGCCATCGAGAACGCCAAGCTCTACCGGGCCGCGCTCGAGAAGGCGCGCCTCGACCAGGAGATGCGGACGGCGGCCGACATCCAGCAGGCCCTGCTTCCGACGCGCCACCGAGCGGGGGATTTCTTCGCGGCGGCGGCGGAGACGCTGCCCTGCCGGGCCATCGGCGGCGACTTCTTCGACTACCTCGACCTGGGGGAGGGCCGGCTGGGACTCGTGCTCGGCGACGTGGCGGGGAAGGGGCCGCCGGCGGCGCTGCTCAGCGCCTTCACGCAGGGGTCGCTGCAGGCGCAGGCGTCGGCGGCGGGCGGCGAGGGGCCGGCGTCGATCCTCGCCGCGGTGAACGCGGCCCTCGTCCGGCGCGGGATCTCCGGGCGCTTCGTCACGCTGTTCTTCGCGGAGCTGTCGCCGGACGGGCGCCTGACCTACTGCAACGCCGGGCACAACCCGCCGATGCTCGTCGGGGCGGACGGGGCGGTGCGGCGGCTCGAGGTCGGCGGGCTCGTTCTCGGGCTCTTCGAGGGCGTCGACTTCCGCGAGGCGACGGTCGAGCTCGCGCCGGGGGACTTCCTCGTAGTGTTCAGCGATGGCGTCTCCGAGGCGATGAGCGCCACCGAGGAGGAGTACGGGGACGACCGGCTGATCGCCAGTCTGGCCGACATGCGGGCGGGCGACGCCGAATCCCGTCTCGCACGTGTCTTCGCCGACGTGGAGCGGTTCACCGCCGGCGCTCCCCAGCACGACGACGTGACGGCGATGGTCGCGATCTACCGCGGCACGGGCGCGTAGGCCGTTCGTTCAGCGAGCGTCCACGGCGACGTAGTCCCGCTGGCCGGCGCCCGTGTAGACCTGCCGCGGCCGCGCGATTCGTTGCTCCTTGTCCTCGAGCATCTCCTGCCACTGCGCCACCCAGCCCGCGGTCCGGCCGATGGCGAACAGCACCGGGAACATGCCCGGGTCGAAGCCCATCGCCTCGTAGATCAGCCCGGAGTAGAAGTCGACGTTGGGGTAGAGCCGGCGGCCGACGAAATACTCGTCCTGCAGGGCGATGCGCTCGAGCTCGATGGCGACGTCGAGCAGGGGGTTGCGCCCGGTCACCTCGAAGACGCGATAGGCGGTCTCCTTGATGACCGCCGCACGCGGGTCGTAGGACTTGTAGACCCGGTGCCCGAATCCCATCAGTCGGCGCTCGCCGGCCTTCACGCTGCGGATGAAGCCGGGGATCTGGTCCACCGAGCCGATCTCGGCGAGCATGCGGAGCACCGCCTCGTTGGCCCCGCCGTGGAGCGGGCCGTAGAGCGCGGCGGCGGCACCGGCGAGCGCGGCGAAGGGGTCGGCCTGCGAGCTGCCGATGCCGCGCATGGCGCTCGTGCTGCAGTTCTGCTCGTGGTCCGCATGCAGGATGAACAGCACGTCGAGCGCGCGCTCGAGGACCGGGTCCGGCCGGTACTCCCGCTCGATGCCCCGGTGGAGCATGCTCAGGAAGTTGCCGGCGTAGCTCAGGTCGGGATCGGGCGCGACGTAGGGGCGCCCGACGCTGTGGCGGTAGGCGCAGGCCGCGACGGCCGGCACCTGGGCGATGAGACGGGCGATCTGCGTCCGGCGCGAGCCGGCGTCGAGAACCTGCTTCGCGTCCGGGAAGAAGGTCGACAGCGCCCCGACCACGCTCAGGAACACGCCCATCGGATGGGCGTCGTGGCGGAAGGCCTCGACGAGCTTCTTGACGTTCTCGTGGTATTCGACGTGCCGGCCGAGCTCCGCCGTCCAGGCTTCGAGCTCGTCCTTCGTCGGGAGCTCCCCGTTGAGCAGCAGCCACGCCGTCTCGACGAACGTGCCCTGCTCGGCGAGCTGCTCGATCGGGTAGCCCCGGTAGCGCAGGATGCCCTTGTCGCCGTCGATGAAGGTGATGCTGCTACGGCAGTTCGCCGTGTTCAGGAACGCGGGGTCGTACGACAGGAGCCCGAACTCGTTCGCCTCCACCTTGATCTGGCGCAGGTCGATGGCCCGGATGGTGCCGTCGGTGATCGGGACCTCGTACTGCCTGCCGGTCCGGTTGTCGGTGATCGTCAACGTATCGGCCATGCCAGATCGTGTCCTCGCGGTTCCGAATTAGCGATCGTCGTCCCGCGCGCCGTCTTCCGCCGCTCCCCCGTCCGGGACGGACGCAGCCTCCCCCGGAACGCGGTACCGGCCGTCCATCCAGTCGCGCAGGTCGAGCAGGCGGCAACGCTCGCTGCAAAACGGCCGCCAAGCGTCAGCGACCGGACGGCGCCGGCAGTAGACGCACTGCCTCTCTCCGGCGGCTGTCGTCATCGGCCTTGGGGCATCCTTCCGGCCCGCTCGGCGACCGGGCCGCCAGCGACCGTGCGGATCATAGATCGGTACGTCGCCGTCCGTCAGATGGTGGGTGCGCCGGCGTGGGCCTGGCGGGGCGCCTAGCTGAACCGCTCCTCGCCGTTCAGCGGGGCGAACGCCGCGACGAGCGGGAGCCGGCCTCTCCGCCGCCGGCGGCCGGACGGCGGCGCTGCCGGGCGCGGCGGAGCGGGGCGCGCGTGGCGTCGGCGTTCACCTCGAAACGGATGATGCGGCCGAGTATCGCTTCGAGCGGGGCGACGCTGCGCTGCGCGGCCCAGAGCTCGAGCTCCGTATCGCCCGCGGGAGTGAGCCGCAGCAGGTAGTCGCGCAGCCCGGGCACGATCTCGAACGAGCCGACGCTCTGGGCGTGGCTGCGATCGAGCCCTTCCGCCAGGCGCAGCATTGCGGCCAGGGTCCGCACCGCCCGGCGGAGGCGCGCCGGGAGGCTCGCGTAACCGCCGCGCGACTTGTTCGGCAGGGCGCGGCGGGGGGGGGGGGCGGCCGGCCCGCGGAGCCCCCCCCGCCCCGCCGGGGGGGGGCGCGCCGGGAGGCTCGCGTACCCGCCGCGCGACTTGTTCGGCAGGCCGCGGCGGTGGTGGCGCGCGACGAGCGCGATGACCTCCACCTCCTCGGGCTCGAAGCCCCGCAGGTCGCCGTTCTTGATCAGGTAGTAGGAGTGCTTGTGGTGGCGCCCGTAGCTGATGTGCACGCCGACGTCGTGCAGCAGCGCGGCGTGGTCGAGCCACTCCCGCTCGCGCCCGCCGAGGCCGTGCGCGGGCTGGGTCTGATCGAAGAGGGAGAGCGACAGGCGGCGCACCTGCTCGGCGTGCTCGGCGGCGTAGTTGCACCGTTCGGCGAGCTCGACGACGCTGCGCCGCCGCACGTCGGGGAACTGCTCGACCTTCGCGATATGGGCGCGGTTCCGGCTCAGGTAGTCGAGCGCGAGGCCCTCGCGGAGCGCGAGGTCGCACAACGTGAGCTCGACCGCGCCGATCTGCCGCAGGAGGGTGTCGAGGAGGATGGACCCGGCGGCGGCCAGGTCGGCGCGTCGGGGGTCGGGACCGGGGGGGGGGGGGCGGGGGGCGGGGTCCCGGGCGCGGCCGTGCCCGCGCGGGGGGAGGGTGTGGGGGAGGATGGACCCGGCGGCGGCCAGGTCGGCGCGTCGCGGGTCGAGACCGGGGAGGCGGAGCCGGCCGGCGAGATCCAGGGCGCAGACCTCCCGGCGCAGGCGGCGGATCTGCTTGGTGCTCACCCGGCGGCTGCGGAGGGCGTCCGAGCCGACGGGCCGCGCGCGGCCGCGCGGCGGCCGGGCGGCGGCCCCCCGCCCCCCCCCCCGCCCCTCGCCGACCGCGAGGGCGCCCAGGCTGAGGATGGTTCCCGATGTTCCGATCACCCGGTCGAACCCGCGGCCGACGATCTTCTCCACGGTCGGCGCGATGGTCTCCGTGATGTGGGACACCATCTGCCGCTCGTCCCGGCGGTTGAGGGGGTCGGAGCGGATGAACTGCTCCGTCAGGCGGATGACGCCCAGCTTCAGGCTCTGCGCCACGTGGGTGCGGGCCCCGGTGCCCTGCGTGAGCTCCACGCTGCCGCCGCCGATGTCGATGACGACCGCGGCGCCCCCGGAGACGTCCACCCCGTAGACCGCGGCGCGGTGGATGAGGCGTGCTTCCTCGGTTCCCGAGATGACGCGAACCTGGATGCCGGTCCGCTGGCGGATGGCGTTCAGGAACTCGCGGCCGTTGTCCGCCTCGCGGACGGCGCTCGTCGCCGCGGCGACGATCTCGTCGACGTCGTGGGACTCGGCCAGGCGCGTGAACTTGCCGAGCGCCTGGAGAGCCGCGAGCATCGCCGGCTCCGTGAGCGAGCGTCCGCCGAGGCCGCCGGAGCCGAGCCGGACCATCTCCTTCTCGCGGTCGATGATCTCGAACGAGCGGTCCGGACGCACCTGCACGACGATGATGTGGACGGAGTTGGTGCCGATGTCGATGGCGGCGATGCGCATGCCGGGACCGGTTGGCGTGGGGAGATCGGCTCGAACGGGCGCGCGGCCGGGGGCTCGCTCTGACCTCGATCTAAGCTATGGGTACGTCTGGACCCGACACGCATCGTAGCATGGCCCCTGCACACCCGTTGCGGCGATCTCTGGAGCAGCAATCGTCGGTCTTCAGCCGGCACGCGGCCGCGGCCCTCGCGGGTGAGGCCGACCCCTTGCATGACGCCCGCGTGGCGACGCGGCGGCTCCGGGAACTGCTCCCGCTGTGCGCGGGGGAGATATCGGGCGGCGCGGTACCGCGGGCACGCCGGCGCGCCCGCCGGATCGGGCGAGCGTTCGGCGGGGTGCGCGAAATCGATGTCGCTCTCGACCTGGTGGCTTCGCTGTCCGCTGAGAGGTTGCCCGCGGCCGGGGCGGGCCGGCTGCGCCACCACCTGACCGAGGAGCGGGCGAGCCGGCGCCTGCGCCTGCTCGCGAGAGTGACGGGGGCGGAGGTTCGCAAGCTCTCGCGGGACGTAGCGGACCTGGTCGGGGCGCTCGACGCCCGGCCATCCACCGGCGCCTGGGCCGCCGCGCTCGCCGCCCGGACCCGGCGCCACGCGGAGCGCGTGCGGGTCGCGGTTGCCGAGGCGGGGTCGCTCTACGCATCCGAACGGGTCCACGAGGTGCGGATCGCGGCCAAGAAACTGCGCTACGCCCTGGAGATCGCCGCTGCGGCCGGCGACATCGAGACGGCGGCGGCAACCGCCAGGCTCAAGTCCGTGCAGGACACGCTGGGCCGCCTGCATGACCGGGAGGTCGTGCAGAGCCTCATCCAGGAGATGCCGATCCCCCACGGCCGCCCGCCGGAGTGGGCGACGCAGCTCGAGCGGCTCCGCGGCGACCTGGCCGCCGACTGCTGCCGGCTGCACGCCGACTTCGTGGCAGCGCAGCCGGCGCTCGTCGATCTGTGCGCGAGGGCGGAGGAGGGCGCCGAGCGGCTGCACGGGTGGCCCGCGGGGGGCGGGGCCGGCGCCCGGGGGCGGGGGAGGAGCCCGCCGAGGGGCTGCACGTGTCGCCCGGGGGCGACGGCGCCGACGACCGGATGCTGAAAATGTCCCTCGATGGGGAGCCGCCGCGCGAGGCTGCCGCCGGCGATCCGGAGTCCTAGCCTTCCTAGCCGGTCCCGTGCAGGAGCCAGCCGGCGACCGCGCCCGCGAGGATCAGCCAGGTCGAGTTCGGCTGCCAGACGACCAGGATCACCGCGGCCGCGGCGGCCACGCCGGCCGTGGCGGGGTCCGTGATCGCCGCGCCCGCCAACTGCCACGTCACGGCGAGCATCAGCCCGAGCGACGCCGCGACCACGCCGTCGAGCGCGCCGCCCATGAGGACCGAGGCGCGCAGCCTCGGAATGATCGGCTGCGTGAGCGCCACGAACACGAAGCCCGGCAGGAAGATGGCCACCGTCGCCAGAACCGCCCCCGGCACCCCGCCGAGGAGGTAGCCGATGAAGGTGGCGGTCGTGAACACCGGGCCCGGCGTCACCTGTCCCACCGTCACCGCGTCGATCAGTTGCTGTTCGGTCAGCCAGCCCCAGCGCTCCGTCAGGTCCGCGCGCAGGAAGGCGAGCAGCACGTAGCCGCTGCCGAAGAGGATCGACCCGACCTTGAGGAAGAAGAGCGCCAGGCGGGTCAGGGTGACCGGAACGCTGGCCGCGGCCGCCGTCACCGCGCCCGCGGCGCGCAGGCAGGCGCGCCGCCCCCGAGCAGCAGGAGCTCGTTCACGCCCGCGATCGCCGCCGCCGCCGCGGCGCCCAGCAGCGCAGGGGCGACGCCCGTCACCGCGGCGCGCCCCAGCTTGATCACGGCCTGCGCGACGATGGCGATGATCACGGGCGCGATTCCGTAAGCGAGCCAGGCGGCCTGCGGCGTCTCGCCGTAGCGGGCGTAGGCCCAGGCGATGGGCAGCACGATGAGCGCGGCGGGCAGAATGAAGCAGACGCCGGCGAGCGCGAGCCCGGCAAGTCCTGCCCGGCGGTAGCCGAGATGGATCGCCATCTCCGTCGAGTTGGGGCCCGGGATAAGGTTGGTGGCGGCCAGCAGGTCCAGGAACTCGGCATCGGTCAGCCACTTGCGCCGGTCGACCACTTCGTCGCGCATCATCGCGATGTGGGCGGCGGGGCCGCCGAACGCGGTGACGCCGAGCCGCAGGAAGAGGGTGGCGAGCTCGGCCAGTGGGGCGCGTGTCGTCACGCGCGGATCCTACAGGGTAGGCCGGGGCGAGCCGCCAGTGCGGTCGGAGGGCGACGACGATGTGGACCCTGACCGTGACCGGCGTCGTCTTCGGGCTGGCGGCCGGCGTGACCCCCGGGCCGCTCCTGGCGCTCGTGGTGACCGAGTCGCTGCGCGGGGGGGTGCGGGCCGGGATGCGGGTGGCGGTGGCGCCCCTCCTGACGGACGCGCCGATCGTCCTGGTGTCGGTCCTGCTCCTGACCCGCGTGACCGGTACGACGGTTCTCGGCGCGTTGGCGCTCGCCGGCGCCCTGCTCCTCGCCTGGCTCGCCTGGGACAGCCTGACCGTAACCGCGCCGGAGGCCGCCGCCGAGCCGGCGCAACGCGGCTCCGCTCTCGCCAAGGGTGCGGCCGTGAACCTGCTGAACCCGCATCCGTACCTCTTCTGGATCGGGATCGGCGGTCCGACGCTGCTCGGCGCGTGGGACGAGGGCGCGGCGCCGGCCGTCGCCTTCCTCACCGCGATGTACGGCTGCCTGGTCGGCTCGAAGATGGTGGTAGCGTGGGGGGTGGGGAAGGGGCGCCGGTTGCTCCAGAGCCGCGGCTACGTCTACCTGGTCCGCGCGCTCGGCCTCGCCCTCGTCGTCTTCGCCGTGCGCTTCGCCCGCGAGGGCCTGCAGCACCTCGGCGTGATCTGAAGCTGCGCCGTCGCGAGGGGCACGGCCCGAAAGCGCGTGCGGGCGCGCCGGTGCGTTCGTCAGACCGCCAGCACGCGCTCCACCGTCCAGTACAGGCCCACGGCTGCGATGCCGAGCGACAGCGGCACGACGACGCGTCCGCGGTACCACTCGCGACCACGGAACGCGGCCACGGCGGCCAGCGCCGCGCCGATGACCGTGAGCTGCCCCGCCTCGACCCCGACGTTGAACGTGACGAGCGCCGTCACCAGCTCCCCCCGCGGCAGCCCGAGGTCGGCCAGCACGCCGGCGAACCCCATGCCGTGCAGCAGCCCGAAGGCGAAGACGAGCACGATGCGCCATGGCCGCAGCTCGGTCGTCACCAGGTTCTCGACGGCCACGTACGCGATGGAGAGCGCGATGAGCGGTTCGACGATGGACGGCGCGAGCGAGAAGACCCCGTAGATGGTCAGCGCCAGCGTGATCGTGTGGGCGACCGTGAACGCCGTCACCTGCAGGAGGAGCGGCCGCAGGCGGGCGCTGAGCAGGAAGAGGCCGAGGACGAAGAGGATGTGGTCGAGCCCCTTCGGCAGGATGTGCGTGTAGCCGAGCCCGAGGTACTGCACCGCCACTTGCACGGGCGTGAGCGGCACGAGGTCGGCGATGTCGAGCGGGGGGCTGAGCTGCGCGGGCTGCAGCCAGCGGGTCACGCGGGCGACGTTCATCGGATCCTCGTCGACGACGCGGTCGTAGGCGAACTGGAACCTGACCGCGTCGGCCGGCACCGTCCCGGTGAGCCGGATGAGTCCCGGCTCCGCGAGTCCCCACGGTCCCGAGCGGTCGGAGGTCGGCGGCGGAACGTAGGTCACCCCTTCCGGCGGCACCGGCGACCCGTCGAACACGAGCGTCATGCCGGCCGCGAAGGCTGGGGTGCGCTCGGCCAACTGGCGGTTGCGCTCGCCGACTGCAGGCAGATCCGCGGCGGTGGCGACCGGGTGGACCTGCAGCCACAGCCAGTCGGCGTCGTTGAGGACGTCCACGCGATAGGTGTCGTCCGCCTCGAAGACGACCATCACGTGGGTGTTCTCGACGTCGTGGGCGGCTACCGTCGCCGGCGGCAGGAGCGCCAGGACCGCCAGGAGTGCCCGGAGCGCCAGGAGGGTCCGGGGCCGCTGGAGCCGCAGGAGTGCCAGCGCCGGGAGTGCCAAGGGGACCGGGACCGCCGAGGGCGGCGGGAGCGGCGGGAGCGCCGGGAACGCGGCGGCCGCGAGAGGCGGCGTTCGCGGTGGCCGGAGCTCGTCGGATGTCATGGGCAGGGATTGTAGCGGCCGGTCGCGGGACGGGCTTCTGGGTATGATGGGCGACAGGCGGTGCGCTGGGGGAGCGCCCTTGCATGCCGCGGCTCTCCGTTGGAAGCCAGGAGGTGGCTGTTGCGGAAGATTCTCGCTCTCTCGTTCGTCGTCGCCCTCGGCGCCGCACCGGCGGCGCAGGGGCCGCTCCCCGACGTGGACCGCTTCGGTCCGCAGGTTGGGGAGGCCGTGCCCGACTTCGCCCTCGCCGACCAGCGGGGCGAGGAGCGCGATCTCGAATCGCTGTCCGGACCGAACGGCACGATGCTCGTCTTCAGCCGTTCGGCCGACTGGTGACCGTTCTGCAAGACGCAGCTCGTGGAGCTGCAAAGCCGTTACGCCGACCTGCAGGCGCGGGGCGTGGGCCTCGCCGTCATCACCTACGATTCGACCGACACCCTTGCCGGCTTCGCGGCCGCGCAGGGCATCGAGTACCCCCTGCTGTCCGATTCGGGATCGGCCACGATCCGGGCCTACGACCTGCTGAACCGGGAACTCGACCCGGACCGCGCGCCGGCGGAGCAGCGGGAGATGATGCAGCGCATGTTCGGGGTGCCGTACCCCGGCACGTTCCTGCTCGACGCGGACGGTCGGGTGCGCGAGCGCTACTTCGAGCCGTCGTACCAGGAGCGCTTCACCATCTCGAGCATCGCTGTGCGGCTCGGCGACCCGCTCGAGGGGACGGATCGCGATGCCGTGCGGGTGGAGACGGACCACCTCACGGCAGAAGCCTGGGTCACTGACGAGGTGGTCGCTCCCGGCAACCGGTTCTCCCTGGTCGTCGACGTCACGCCGAAGCCCGAGATGCACGTCTACGCGCCGGGCGACCACTCCTACCAGGTCATCCGGCTCCGCATCGACGAGCCGGAGTTTGCGCGGGCGCACGACGTGGCCTACCCCGATTCCGAGATTTACCACTTCGTGCCGCTCGACGAGCGGGTGGAGGTCTACGAGTCGCCGTTCCGCCTCGTGCAGGAGGTGACCATCCCGATGAGCCGCGAGATCGCCGGCCAGGCGGCCGCCCCGGACGGCACTGTGACGATCTCCGGCGCGCTGGAATACCAGGCCTGCGACCACGAGATCTGCTACGTCCCGGCCGAGATTCCGCTGACCTGGACGCTCGACTGGCGCCCGCTGCTGTTCGAGTAGCTCCCGAGCACGCTCCGAGGCCGGAGCCGGCGGGGTCACGGCCTCGCCGGGCGCACGGGAGCGTCCAGGGCTCTCTCTGATGGGCCGGCGCCCGTCCTGGCCCAGCGGAGGGCGACGGGCGCCGGCCGCCGTTTCGGCGCCGCAGCGTCGGTCCGTTGGCCTCGGCGTCGGTGACGGGTCGGAGGAAGGTCCGCTGCAGCCAGCTCGACGGCTCAGAGATCGCGGACGCCGCCCCGGCGCAGCAGGAAGACGGCCGCGACCAGCATCAGCAGGAAGCCGTTCGCGGCGATGACGGTCGGCACCGGCGCGAACGTCGTGACGTAGCCGCCTGCCAGGCTGCCGAGGGGCATGCCGCCGCGGAAGGCCATCAGGTAGATGCTCATCACACGCCCGCGCAACTCGTCCGGGACGGCGAGCTGCACCAGCGATGCGGTGAGCGAGAAGGCCATCAGGAGCGCTCCGCCGCCGAGGCAGAGGAGCACGTAGCTGAACGCAGTCATCGGCATCAGGGCGAACGCCGCCACGAGGGCGCCGTAGGCGACGAGCGTCACGAGCAGCGTGCGGCCCATGCCGCGGAAGGTCCCCAGCCAGGCGATGACCAGCGCCCCGCCGACGGCGCCCACCCCGACCGCGGTCATCAGCCGGCTCAGGTGGTCGGCGTCGGCCGCGAAGACCGGCAGGAACGTCCGGAGCGGCAGCCCCAGCGTGGTGGTCGCCAGCGCCAGCACGGTCAGCGCGAGCAGAGATTCTCCGTGCCGCACGTACGACAGACCGCCGCCGAGCTCGACGAGCAGCGGCCGCCGGCCGTCGGTCGCCGGGCGCGCCACCCCCTGCATCAGCGTGAGCACGACGATGACGACGAGGAACGAGACGCTGTTGATCCCGAAGCAGGCGGCGAGGCCGAGCGTCGTGAAGACGACGCCGCCTAGGAACGGGCCGACCGCCTGAGCCAGGTTGTGCTGGATGGAATTCAGCGCGATGGCGTTCGGGAGCGTCCGGCGGGGGACGAGCGCCGGCACGATCGACTGGAACGCGGGCCCGCCGAAGGCCTGCGCGAGCCCCGTCAGGAACGAGAGCGTGAGAATCCACGGAAGCTGCACCGCGTCGAGCACGACGAGGGCGGTGAGCGCGACGGCGCACGCCATCTGGAGGGCCTGCGATCCCATCAGCAGGTGGCGCCGGTCGTAGCGGTCGGCGACCACGCCCCCGATCAGCGTGAAGAGCAGCAGCGGCAGCGCCCCGAGAAACATGTCGAGACCGAGGTAGAACGCCGAGCCGGTGAGGTCGAAGACGAGCCACTGCTGCGCGAAGCGCTGCATCCAGGTACCGACGGCCGAGGTGAAGGCGGCGGTCCAGAGGTTGCGGTAGCGGGCGAACGTGAACGCCTCGCCGATCCGGAACAGGGCTCCGCCGATGACGCCGGTAGGCGCGCGGACCTCGTCGGCGCCGGGGGACGCGCCGGCTGCGGGCGACGCCCCGGCGGCCTCGCCCGCGGCCGGCGCGCCGCGGCCGCCTACCGGTGCGGCCACGCGATGTACAGCCCTTCGCCGAGGAAGATGATGCCGACCCAGAGCCCTTGGGAGAGGCGGTGGAAGAGGAACGGCCCCAGCGCGGCGAGCGGCGTCCAGACCAACACCCGGCCGCTCGTCGTCAGCGAGGTGAACGCCTCCGTGACCCAGGCGCCGACGACCACGGCCGCGAGCGTCAGGCCGAGGTTGATGTAGACGGCGCCGAACCACTGGCCCGGCTCCCGCTCGAAGCGCTCGCCGCAGGCGGAGCAACGCGTGTGCATGTGGAACGCCGACCGGAACAGCCGGCCGTAGCCGCAGCAGGGGCACCGCAGCCGGAGCCCGCGCCACAGGATGTCGGCGGCTTCCCGCAGCACTTCACGAGAATACCCGAACGAGCGGGCCGCTGCGGACGGGGGCGTGGGGTCAGAGCTCGAAGCCCCTCCCGGCGAGCGGCTCGTTGAGGAACCCGATGAGCGGGCCGAGGTGCCGGAAGAGGCGCACGAGCGAGCTGTAGAAGCGCGGGCCGATGGCGAACTCCGGCGGGCGGTTGCACCCGGCCAGGAACTGCTTGTGGCGCAGGTAGTCGGCGCCCGGATGGTCGGCGGCGAAGCCGCGCGGGACGCGCTTGAGCTGCTCGCCGCCCAGCTCGCCGAAGCTGCGGCGGAATGCCGGCGCGGCCAGGATCGCCGCGAGGCGGCCGGGGTCGGCGGCAATGTGCTCGCGCAGGCGCTGCAGGTGCTGCGGCGTCGGGGCGTAGACGCCGCCGCCAATCATGACGTGGTCGCCGGAGACGTGGACGTACAGGCCCGCCCCCTCGTGGCGCCCGCCGCCCCGCAGGGGGAAGATCGCCGCGACCCAGGTCTTGTAGGGCGACTTGTCGGCGGAGAAGCGGGTGTCGCGGTGGATGCGGTACATCGACGTCCGGGTCGAGGCCACGAGGTCGGGCGCGAACGCCGGCAGGTCGATGGCGAGCTGCTCGATGACCGCGAGCATCGGCGCCCGCACGTGCGCCTCGTAGGTCTCGCGGTGCTCGCGGAACCAGTCGCGGTCGTTGTGCAGCTTGAGCTCGCGGAGGAACGTCAGGGTCTCGGCGGAGAACTTCGGGGCGGGCACGACGGGGCGGAGTATAGACCACGGCCCGGGATTCTCGCGGTCGGCCGCGCCGGAGTCGCGCCGGGCCGCGGCCGGCGACACGCCGAGGCTGCGGGCGGCGTCACAACGGCTCGATCAGCCGGACCCGGGGGGCGAGCGCCCAGTCGAAGCGGTCGAGGCGGTGAGGCCCGAGCCGCTCGACCTCTGCCCGCATGCGCTCCGCCTGCCCGAGCAGGTCGGAGACGTCGACCGTCTGGCAGCGCGGCGCGAACGGCCGCAGGTAGGCCGGCCCGCGCGTGAGCATGTGCATCGCGCCGTGGTGGTTGCGCCGCCCGATCTGGTAGGCCGCGACCCCGATCTGCAGGATGCCCTGGTAGAGCCGGCGGACCTCGCGGGTCTCGGCGCGCCAGAGGTCCTCCAGCGTCTCGTGCTGCTCGAAGAACTCTCCCCGATTGAACTGCTCGACGCCGTGCAGCAGAAGCGCCGGCGGCGGTTCCGAGCACCAGTCCGGCATGGGGCGCGAGTATAGCCGTCGTATCTGGCCACCCCCTCCCTTGGCCTTCCATCGGGCGCCGCCGCCGGGATGTACCCGCGAAACCCAGCCTGCGCTCGTCAGCGAGACCCGTCTTCTTCCGCGAGCCGGCCCTGCGGCCCCGGAACCGGAACCGGTCGGCCGGTCAGCCAGGCCGCGATCAAGGTGTTCACCGTCTCCGGTGCTTCCTGCTGCACCCAGTGGGAGATGCCGGGGAGCGTCCGGAGCACCAGGTCGGGGACGAAGGCGCGGGTGCCGTACAGCAGCTCCCGGCCGAGGGCGAAGTCCTCCTCGCCCCAGATCATCAGCGTCGGAATCTCGATCCGCTCCCGCAGCGCGGCGACCGCGTCGGGCGGCGGGCCCGCGAGCGGCAGAGCACGGTAGTAGTTGAGCATCGCCGTCATCGCCCCGCGGCGCGCCGCCGCGTCCCGGTAGACGCGGAGGACCTCGGGAGGAAAGCGCGAGCGGTCGGACGCGGTCGCCGCCATCGCCTCCGCGGCCAGCCAGCCGTGGCCGGCGGTGAGGATCCGCTCGGGCAGCCACGGAACGTGAAACGCGGCCATATACCACGAGCGGAGCCGCTGGCGCCACCCGGCGAGCCCGTCGAGGAAACAGGCCGGATGCGGCATGTTCAGCACGATCAGCCGCTCGATGCGCCGCCGGAGTCCGCGGGCGGCCTGCCAGGCGATGGCGCCGCCCCAGTCGTGGCCGATCAGCAGCGTGCGGCGCGCCCCGGAGGCGTCGATCAGGCCGGCCACGTCCGCCACCAGGTGGGGCATCGCGTAGTCGGCCACCGAGGTGGGCCGCGACGTGCGGCCGTAGCCCCGGAGGTTCGGCGCCCAGGCGCGCCAGCCGAGCCGCGCGAGCAGCGGAAGCTGGTGGCGCCACGAGAACGCCAGCTCCGGGAATCCGTGGAGGCAGAGCGCGAGGCGGTCGCCCTCGCCGCAGGCATCCACCTCGAACGTCAATCCGTTGGCGTGGACCGCGTGCGTCTCGATGCGCCGGCTCATGGTAGGCTGGCGCGCTCCTGCATCCGATGGCCGCGCCCCACTTCCTCTATCTTCACGGGTTCGCGTCGTCTCCGGCGTCCTCGAAGGCTGGACTGTTCCGCGAGCGGCTGGCGGCGGAGGGCCTGACGCTGCACTGTCCGGACCTCAACCAGCCGGACTTCGCGACGCTCACGACATCCCGGATGATCGCGCAGGCGGCCTCCACCGTGGCCGCGCTGCCCCTGGGCCCGGTCGTCCTGATCGGCTCCAGTCTTGGGGCCTTCGTGGCTTTGCACGTCGCGGAGCGGGCGGCGGCGGGCCCCCACCCGATCGAGCGGCTCGTCCTGCTGGCCCCGGCGCTCGATTTCGGGCGGCGGCCGGTCGGCGAGCTCGGCGCGGAGGGCATGGCCCGCTGGCGCGACGAGGGGTGGTGGGAGATGACGCACCATGCCTCCGGCGAACGCTGCCGCGTGCACTACGAGCTGTTCCGGGACGCGCAGCGCTACGACTCGTTCGCCGCCCGCCGCACGCCCCCGACGCTGGTGCTGCAGGGGCGGCGGGACGCCGTGGTGGATCCCGACATGGTGACCCGGTTCGCCGCGGCGCGGCCGCACGTGACGCTGCTCATGCTGGACGACGACCATAGGTTGACCGCGGAGCCCGAAGTCCTCTGGGAGGCGACCGCGCGCTTCCTGGGCCTGTCCGCGCCGGAACCCGACGCCGCCGGGAAGTAGCAGGGACGCCGCGCCGCGTTGGGCGTGCCGGCAACCGGGCGGACCCGTCGGCCGCGCGCGCCGGGGAGCGGGAGGGGTGACGTGCCTGCCGGACCGGTAGGGCGGCGTCCGCGGCCGGCCGCAGGGGCAAGCGGGCGCCGCGTCACGGCCCGTCGGCCGCCGCGCCGGGGTCGAGCTTCGTTCGCATCGCCTGCAGCATGTTCAGCATCGCCGCGCGCCCTTCCCGATTGACGATCGGCGTCACCATCCAGCGCATGAGGAACGGGATGGAACGGCTCAGCGTCACGATCTCGCACTCCATCAGCACGCCCGCGGCGACCTCCTCGTAGCGCCAGTACACGTTCAGCCGCCACAGGAAGCCGCGATCGTCGCCCACCGGCTTCTCGCGTTCCTCGGGCGACCCGAAGGCCTCCAGCTCGGCTATCCGCAGGGACCGGCTCCGGCTCCACGCGCGGCCTCCGCCGGGGTGGACGTACTCCACCGCGTGCTCGGTGTTGTAGTGCATCGTCACCACCGACCTGCGATTCAACTTGAGGAACGTCCGCAGCCGGTTGCCCCCGCGCCACAGGACGCGCGACTCGACGACGTCGCTCTGAAGCTCCTCCGGCGGGATCGTGTGCAGGAGACTGTCGACCACGTGGTCCACATCCGCGTTGGGGACGAGTATCGCGCCTCGCCAATGGTGGATCCGGCCCTTGGGAACGTCGATTTCCTCCCCCCGCGCATCCCGTGTCTCGATGCGATCGATGACCGGCTCGCCCGCCAGCAGCGCCGCGCGCGCCCGCTGCGCATCGGGAAGAAAGTCCAGGATGAGGAACCGGTCGCCGTCCTCGATCTCTACGGCGATGCGCCGTTCGGTGGCCGCGACATAATGGTCCCACGCCGCGATTGTCTCCTCGTGGAGCTCCGCCGCGCCGAGGCTCGCCGCGCTCCCCACGAGGAGGCTGACGACGAGCACCAGGAGAGGCAGCGGTGCTGTTGCGACCGCGTGAGGACAGGCAGCGTGCGTCAACGGACCCTCTCCTCTCCATGGTCGCATACGCGGCGGGCCAGGGTGGGTGGGCTACGATTCGGAGCGGACGGCGGACCCGAGGCGCCCGAGCGGGGAGCGCCGGAGAGAAGCTCGTGCAGGTATCCATCGTCATCCCGGTGCTTCGGGATTCCGTACAGCTCGATGGGCTCCTGGCGTCGCTGGCACGCCGGGCGGACGACGCCGCGGTCGAGATCATCGTGGCCAACGGCGACGCCGATGATGGGGCGGTCGCGGGCGTGCAGGCGCGCCACGCGGCCGTGCGCTGGGTCGCGAGCCCGCCGGGGCGGGGGCTGCAGATGAACGCCGGCGCCGCGGTCGCGTCGGGCCGCTGGCTGCTGTTCCTGCACGCCGATACGCGGCTCGACGAACGGTGGCTCGACGCCCTGCGGCAGGCGGAGTCGCACGGCGCGGTGGGCGGCGCGTTCCGCTTCACGCTCGACTCGCCACGCCGCGTGGCGCGAGTGATCGAGCGGGGCGTCGCCTGGCGGACGCGGTGGCTGGGCCTGCCCTACGGCGACCAGGGCCTGTTCGTGCGCCGCGACGCGTTCGAGGCGCTGGGCGGCTACCGGCCCTACCCGCTGATGGAGGACATCGACCTGGTGCGGCGCCTGCGCCGGCGCGGGACGCTGCGCCTGTCGCCGCTCCCCATCCGCACGTCGGCGCGGCGCTGGGAGCGCGACGGCTGGGTCCGCCGCAGCCTGCGCAACCTGACCCTCGTCGCGCTGTACTTCGGCGGCGTGTCGCCCCGGCGACTGGCCCGCCGCTACGACGCCCGGTCGGACCCATCGTCCACGGCCCCGGCCCGTCCGCGCTGGCTTGGCTCGCGGCCGGGCCGCGGCCGGACGGACGCCGCATGACCGTGCGCGGCGGCGCGCTCCCGACACTCGTCGGGTGCGGCGTCGTTCTGGTCGCGAGCCTGGCGACGGCGAGCCGGATGGACGCGCGCGGCGAGGCCGGCGTCTTCGTCATCCTGATGATGACGTCGGCGGCCGCGTACGTCGGCGCCCTCGCGGTCGTCCGGCGCGGTCCGCCGGCGGGCGGACGTGCACTCGCCGCGTGCGTCGCGATCGGTGTGGCCGCCCGAGTCCTGGTTGCCGGCGGTGCGCCGCTCGTCTCCGACGACGTCTACCGCTACCTCTGGGACGGGCGCGTTCAGCAGTTCGGGCTGAGCCCCTACGAGGCTGTGCCGGACGACCCGGCGCTGGCCGGCCTCCACACGGCGGCGACACGGCGGATCGACCCGACCAGCGCCGTCCTTCCGTCCCTCTACCCCCCGCTGGCCCAGCGCTTCTTCCTGGCCGTGACCGCGGTCGACGACTCGGTGGCGGCGATGGTGGCCGCGGTGGTCCTCTGCGATCTGCTGACGCTGCTGGTGGTCTGGCGCTGGCTGCTCGCGACGCGACGCAGCCCGTGGTGGATGCTGGCGTATGCGTGGCATCCTCTCGTCGTCCTCGAGTCGGCGGCCGGGGCCCACGTCGACATCCTCGGGACGTTGCTCGTCGCGGCGGGCGCATGGGCACTCGTGCGCCGGCGGCCGCTGGCCGCGGCGCTGGCCGTTGCCGGAGCCGTGGCGGTGAAGTTCCTGCCGCTGGTGCTGCTGCCGCTGCTGTGGCGGCGGGTCCGCGTCCGGCACGCCGTGCTGGCGGTCGCGGCCGTGGTGCTGCTCTACCTGCCGTTCGCGGCGCCGGACGGGGCGCTCCCCATCGGCTCGCTGGCCACCTCACCCGCCCAGCGGCGCCTCCACCGGACCCTCTTCCGCGGGCTCGCAGCGTGGATCGGTGTGCCGGGGGCCGTCGCCGCCGCGGTCGGCGCCGGACTGGCGGCGGCGTTGGCGGCGCGCCGGCGCCTGGCGCCGGAGGACCCGGCCGCCTGGGCGTGGCCCCTGGGGGTCACCGTGGCCTTCCTGCCGGCCGTCTATCCGTGGTACCTGGTCTGGATGACGCCCTTCCTGACGTCGAGGGCCGTCGCGCCGCTGGCCGCCTGGACGCTGGCGGCGCCGCTCACCTACCTGGTGTGGACGTCGGAGCTTGCGGGGCGCGGCTGGGTGCTGCCGCTCTGGGTGGAGCCGGTCGAGTACGGGCTGGTGGCGGCCGTGGCGGCCTGCGTCTGGCTCGGCGTACCGCGCGGAGGCGTTCGGGCCGGGGCATCGTCCGGGCCGGGCCGCAGCGTTGACCCGGGACAGGCCGCAGCATCGACCCGGGCCGGGCCGCGCTATTGACAATGGCATCCCCGCGGGGCGACCATCGAGGCAGGGCAGTGAGCACTGATCAACGACCGGTTCGCGCGAGCCTGGATCCAAGAACAGAGGTAAGTCGAATGCTGATCAAGCAGGCGCCTGACATTCCGTCCTCCGAGATCACTCCGGAGCACGTCTACTACAACCGGCGGCAGTTCATCGGGGCGGCCTCCGGGGCGGCGCTCGGCGCCGCCGGCGCGGCCCTGCTCGGCGGATCCGGCCGCGTGCAGGCCGCTCCCCAGGAGGACATTCCGGATCTCAAGCCGAGCCCGTTCAGCACGGACGAGCGCCTGAACTCCTACGAGGAGATCACGAGCTACAACAACTTCTACGAGTTCGGCCTCGACAAGGAGGACCCGCGGCGCTACGCGGACGACCTCACCGTCGAGCCGTGGAGCGTCCGGGTCGAGGGGCACATCAACCGGCCGGCCGCCGACTACGCGCTCGAGGACATCCTGCAGCCCCACCCGTTCGAGGAGCGCATCTACCGGCTGCGCTGCGTCGAGGCATGGTCCATGGTGGTGCCCTGGGTCGGGTTCCCGCTCGCCGATCTGGTCCGGCGCTTCGAGCCGACGTCGCGCGCCCGCTACGTTCGGTTCGAGACGCTCTACCGCCCCGAGGAGTTCCGGGGACAGCGCCGGCGCAACCTCGACTATCCCTACGTCGAGGCGTTGCGGATGGACGAGGCGCTGAACCCGCTGGCGATTCTCGTCGTCGGCCTCTACGGCAAGACGCTCCTCAACCAGAACGGAGCCCCGCTCCGCCTCATGGTGCCCTGGAAGTACGGCTTCAAGAGCCTCAAGTCGATCGTCAAGATCCAGTTCGTCGAGGAGCAGCCGCGCAACACCTGGAACGTGGCGATTCCGCACGAGTACGGGTTCTACGCCAACGTGAACCCGGAGGTGAACCACCCGCGCTGGTCGCAAGCGACCGAGCGTCGGATCGGGAGCTTCTTCCGGCAGCGGACGCAGATGTTCAACGGCTGTGCCGGCCCGGCGGGGCCCGGCCGGGCGCGGGGCGGGGCCCGCGCGGGCGGCCCCGCCGCACGGTTCGCGAGGATGGCTACAGGATCCGTGGTTCGCCGCGCCAAACCGTTCGTATTTCTCGCCTGTCTGACGCCGGCGCTGCTGCTCGGCTGGGATGCCTTCACGGGCGGCCTGGGCGTCAACCCGATCGAGGACATCACGCACCGGACGGGCAACTGGGCTCTCCGGCTGCTGCTGGCGACGCTGGCCGTGACGCCGGTTCGCCGGCTGGCGGGCTGGCAGGCCGCAATCCGCTTCCGGCGGATGCTCGGCCTGTTCGCCTTCTTCTACGCGACGCTGCACTTCTCGACCTACCTCGTCTTCGACCACTTCTTCGATCTGCTTCTCATCCTCGAGGACGTCGCCGAGCGCAGGTACGTCACGGCGGGGTTCTTCGGGTTCGTCCTCATGATCCCGCTCGCCGTGACGTCGACCCAGGGCTGGATTCGGCGTCTCGGCAGGCGCTGGACCGCGCTGCACCGCCTGGTCTACGTGAGCGCCGCGGCCGGCGTCGTGCACTTCCTCTGGCTCGTCAAGATCGACCTCGTGGAGCCGCTCATCTACGCTGCCATCCTGGCCGGCCTGCTCGGGGCGCGCGCCGCGCGCAGGTATGCCGGACGGAAACGGCCGGTGCAGGCCGAGGCGGGGGGCGCGGCGCAGTCGGCCCGCTGACGGCCGGTCAGCGAGCGGCTGCCGGGAACGCGCCGCACGCCAGGAGCCTGCGCCGTCGAACGGCGCGGCTCGTTCTGCCGGGTGAACGGCCCGGGGGCCCCTCAGAGCACCTGGCGTTCCCGGTTGCCTTCGTGGGCCGCCATGGCGACTTGGGCTTCCGGTGTTCCAGTGCCGGCTATCTGCCCCGCGACGTAGCCGCCCACGGCGGGGCCGAGCTTGAACCCGTGCCCCGAGCCGCCTCCGGTCAGCCAGACGTCGCGGTACGCCGGATGCCGGTCGATGAGCAGGTCCCCGCTCGGCGTGTTGGCGTACTGGCAGACGCGTGCTTCGAGCAGCGGCGCCTCCCCGAGACCCGGCAGGCGGTCCGCAACGATCCGCCGGGCCGCCGCCATGCCCTCCGCCGATGCGTCGCGGTCGCCGCGGTCGGGATCGAAGGGCGGACCGAGCGCGGTCACGCCGACCTTGATGCCGCGGCCCTCGATGTCGGGCAGCCCGTAGGCGCTGCCGTGGAAGTCGATCCAGGCCGGCAGGGAAGGCGGCGCGAAGCGGCGGTCGCCGGCCGCCGTTCCGAAGAAGAAGACCTCCTGGCGGGTGATCCGGAGCAGCGGACGGAGGAGCTCCGGGAAGAGGCGGGGCAGCCAGGGGCCGCAGGCGAAGACGAGCGCGCCCGCCGACAGGCGGGTGCCGTCGCCGAGGCGTACCCCTGTCGTGCCGGCCCGAGGTTCGACTCCAGCCGGATCGACCGACGCATGCCGGTAGTCGACGCCGTGGCGTCGTGCTTCGTCCACCACCGCGCGTATCGCCCGGCGCGCGAGCAGGACGCCGCTCCGCGGTTCGAGCACCCCCTGCGTGATGCCGGTGACGTCGAGTTGCGGGAAGCGCGCCCGGAGCTCCGCACGGGTGAGCGATTCCGCGGCGATGTCGAGCTGCGCGAGGATGCGCGCCGAGGACTCCACGTGGGGGTCGTCGTCACGGCCGAGCCAGAGGACGCCGGTCTCCCGGAAGAGGTCGGTCCGTCCCGCCTCCTCGAGCAGGGCCTTCCACTGCGGCAGCGACGCGTGCGCCCAGCGGGAGTAGAGCGCGCGGTCCCCGTAGCCGCAACGGATGATGCGCGACTCACCGCCCGAGCTCGCCCGCGAATGGCCGGCGCCGAACGCGTCGACGAGAACGACCGTGCGGCCGGCCCGGCGCAGGTGCCACGCCGTCCAGGCGCCGAACGAGCCGGCGCCCACCACGAGAACGTCGGGAGAGCGCGCCATCCAGACGATGATAGCGTTGCGGAGGGATGGCGCCGCGGCGCACGGGACTTGCAGCATGCACACCCAGCGGACCGTCGAGATCGCTCCCGGCGCGTTCCACCTGCCGGGATTCCTGCCGGAGCCCGACCAGCGCCGCGTGCTGGCGGCGGTCGAGGCGATCGCGGCCGGTCCCGCCGGCTTCTACCGGCCACGCGTGCGGGGCGGGGGCATGATGCACTGCGAGATGCTCTGCCTCGGACGACACTGGAACGCGATGACATACACCTACGAGCCGGTCCGGGCGGACTACGACGATCGACCCGCGCCGCCGCTGCCCGCCGATCTCGCGCGCCTCGCGGAGCGTGCGGCCGCGGTGGCCGGCTTCGGTCTCGCGCCAGACATCTGTCTGGTCAACCGCTACGGCCGCGACGGCCGGATGGGGCTGCACCAGGACAAGGACGAGGACGCGTCGGCGCTCGCGGCCGGGGTGCCGGTCGTGTCGCTGTCGCTCGGCGACACGGCACGCTTCCTGCTGGGCGGTTTTCGCCGGCGCGAGCCGACGGTGGCAGTGACGCTCGCCTCCGGGGACGCGTTCGTCATGGGTGGGCCGAGCCGCCTCCGCTACCACGGGGTCGCGCGCATCCTCGCCGGATCCGGTCCGGCCGGACTCGGGCTCGACGGGCGGATCAGCCTGACCTGCCGCCAGTTCGCGCTCGCGCGCCCTCGCGGGCGCGCCGGGAGTCCGAGTTCGCGCGAAGTACCGTAATCGCGTCAGGCGCTGGCGGGGCGAGAGCGTGGCCCGGCCCCGCGTCCGCTACGGCGTCACGTGCTCGCAGCGTCCTGCGGCGCAGGCTCCAGGCCCCGCACGAACGCCGAATGCCAGAGGCGCCCGGTATCGGCGGCGGTCGGCCGTCCAGGGGCCAGGAGGCCCGTTCACCCCGACCCTGCGCCCCTCCGCGGGAATCGCTGGCGCCGGTGCCGGGGTTGTGGCTATTCTCTGACAGCGCGAGAGCCGCAGGAGGGTGGCGGCCCACGGTCCGGGCCGGCGCCGCAGGCTGCGCTCGAGCGGGAGAATCGACATGCACAAGCCGATCAAGTACGTGGAGAAGGGGCTGTCGCTCGCCGCGAACGGGGCCTGGTTCTTCTACGACCGCTACAACCGGATGACCGCGCAACCCTCGTTCACGCCGAATTGGTCGGACAAGCCGCTCCTGAAGTCGCACGAGAAGGTCAAGCCGCCGCTCGGCTGGCCGCGCGAGACCGACTCGCTCTGCCCGACCTGCGTCCGCGAGGCGCGGCAGGACATCCTCGACGGCAAGAAGGACTACCGGATCCTGCTCAACGAGAAGGTTGGCGAGATCAAGGCGCAGATCATCGAGCGCGACGGTCAGATCCTGATGGTCAAGGAGTGTCCGATCCACGGGCGCTTCGAGGACGTCATGGCAATCGACACCGAGTTCTTCCAGCATTTGGAGGACGCGTTCCCGGGCAGCGACATTCGCGCGCACAACGACGAAAAGCTCCACAATCACGGCAGCAGCACGATCAAGTACGGACGGGGGTCGGTGCTGACGATCGACCTCACCAACCGCTGCAACATGATGTGCGACCCGTGCTTCATGGACGCGAACCAGGTCGGGTTCGTCCACGAGCTCGGCTGGGACGACATCAAGACGCTGCTCGACAACGCGATCTCGATCAAGCCGAAGCGGCAGATGTCGGTGCAGTTCTCCGGGGGCGAGCCGACCATCTCGCCGTACTTCCTCGACGCGGTGCGCTATGCCCGCGAGGTCGGCTACAACAGCGTGCAGGCCGCCACCAACGGCATCGAGTTCGCCAAGAGCGCGGACTTCGCGCGCGCCGCGGCCGACGCCGGTCTGCGCTACGCCTACCTGCAGTTCGACGGCATCGGCAACGCGGCGAACTCGCACCGGCTGGTCGGCAACCTGTTCGACGTCAAGCTGCGGGCCATCGAGAACCTGCACAAGGCGGGCGTCGACATCGTGCCGGTCATCACCATCATCAACGGCATCAACAACGAGCAGGTCGGCCGGGTGGTGCAGTTCGCGCTCGACAACCCGAAGACCATCAGCTTCCTCTCGTTCCAGCCGGTATCGTTCACCGGCCGCGACGAGGAGATCACCGACGACCGGCGGCAGGCGCAGCGCTACACGCTGTCGCACCTCGCCCACGACGTGAAGAACCAGACCGGAATCGGCGAGCCGGCGCGCGACTGGTTCCCCATCTCGTTCATGGGCACCTTCACCGACTGGGCGGACCTCGTGCACGGCCCGCAGGAGAGCTGGGGCCAGCTCAACTGCGGCTGCCACCCGAACTGCGGCGTCGGGATGGCGGTCATGATCGACAAGGAAACCAAGGAGGCGGTGCCGTTCACCGCGTTCGTCCGGGGCGAGCAGCTCGCCAAGGACATCGCGCGGGTCAACGACGCGGCCGGCAGCCGGTTCCGCTCCGTCCTCGGGATGGCGCTGGCGCTGATGCGGAACTACGACTCGTTCCGCTCGCCGACCCACTTCAAGCTGACCGATCTGCTGAAGAAGTTCGACAAGACGTTCGGGGCGACCGGCAAGGACTATGGCAGCGTCTCGGGCGAGCGGACGCAGGACGACATCGCGAAGCGCCGCGCCGACCGCTGGAACTTCCTCTTCGTTGCCGGCATGTGGTTCCAGGATCTCTTCAACTACGACTTCCGCCGCACCGAGCGCTGCATCATCCCGTACGCGACGCAGGAGGGCGAGATCTCCTTCTGTGCCTACAACACCGGGATCGGCTGGCGCAACATCATCGAGAAGATGCACATGACGGCGACGCTCACGAAGTGGTACGAAGAGCGCGGCCGGCACGAGATCTTCGCGGGCGGCAAGAAGGTCGAGCTCGACTCGAAGGAGCATTCCCTGGTGCTCGACCCCGAGGCGGTCGCCGCCGGAATCCAGACCGACCTCGACGAGCAGGGCGTCGCCAAGAACGCACGCCAGGAGAAGCTGGCCGCCCGGGCCGCGGCCAAGGCCGCCAACGGCAACGGGGCGAACGGCGCCAACGGGACCAACGGCGCCAACGGGACCAACGGCAACGGCAAGTCGGCCAAGGACGCCGCCTACGACCAGCAGATGGCGGCGCTCTATCGCCAGCACGTGCTGAAGGAGCAGGCGCCGCCCGTCGTCCAGATCCAGGGCCTCAAGAGCAGCAAGGCAGAGGACCTGGCTGGCGTCAGTTGATTTCCTCCGGCGAAATCGCCGAGCTTGATCTGGGTGCCGGCAGGTGGGCGAGGGTTCCCTGCCGGTGCCCAGTACGTGCCTTCCAATCAATCCACACCGCGCTCATCCGACCTTCTCACGCAGCTCGTCGACTCGTCTTCGCACCCGGTCGCTCTCGGGGAGCCCCAGTACTTCCACGGTTGGCAGCACCTCCTGCTCGTAGATGCGCAGGGCTTCGACGGGATCGATCGTCCAGCATGGCCCTGGCGTCAGCCCCTACCCGCGGTTAGTCAGGATTGCGGCGTCCAGGGCGACGGCGCCGCGACCCTCGGGGAGCACGACGAACGGATTGACCTCGGTGCTGTCGATTCGGTCGCCGTGCGCCGCCGCGAAGGCCGAGAGGCGCGCCAGCGCCGCGGCCAGGGCGGCTACGTCGTACGGGCCTCGTCCCCGCACCCCTCGCAGCACCCGTCCGGCCCGCGTCTCGGCGATCATTCGGCGGGCCTCCGCTTCGTCGAAGGGCGCGACCCGGAAGGCGACGTCCTCGATTACCTCGACGAGGGTCCCGCCGAGCCCGAACACGACGACGGGGCCGAACGTGGGATCGCGGCGGACGCCGAGAATCGTCTCCACGCCGCCGGAGACCATCGGTGCCACGAGCACGCCCTCGATCTCGAGCGCCGGGTCGGCGGCGCGGGCCCTCGCCGTAATTGCCTCGTAGGCGTCGCGCGCCGCGGCGGGGGTGGCGACGTCGAGCGCCACGCCGCCGAGCTCGGTCTTGTGCAGCACGTCCGGCGCGCAGAGCTTGATCGCGACCGGCTTCCCGAACGCGGCGGCGATGCGGGCCGCCTCCTCCGCCGTGCGGGCCAGCTCTTCCTCGACGACCGGCACCCCCGCCGCGGCCAGCAACCGCTTCGCGGCTCGCTCCGACAGGGGGCCGTCGGGTAGCGGCGCGGCGGGCGGCGGAAGCTGTGTGCCGAACGACATCGGGGTCGGCGGTTCTCCGCCCGGTCCCACTGCCTCGGCGGACCGGCAGGCGTGCTCGGCGAAGCTGCGCCCGAAGCGATGGAGCGCGGCGACGGCCCGTACCGCGCGCGTGGGGTCCTCGAACACGGGACAGCCGACCGCTTCGTACTGCCGGACGACCTCCGGGGGGGCCACGATCGAGAGCACGAGCGGGCACTCCGGGCGGCGGGCGTGGGCGGCCTCGATGGCGCTCCGCACCGGCTCGACCATGCCGTCCGCCGCGGCCACGTAGGTGAAGAAGGCGACCACCGCGTCGTGCCGGCCCTCCTCGATCACGATGCCGAGGTTGTCGCCGATGAGATCGATCTGGTTGAACGCCTGCGCGGTGATGTCGACCGGGTTGCGCGGCGAGGCATAGGGCAGGGCAGCCTTCAGGCTCGCCTGCGCCGTTTCGCTCAGGGGCGCCACATCGAGCCCGAAGCCGACCGCGGCATCCGCCATCTGCACGCCCACCCCTCCGGAGATGGAGACGAGCGCCACGCGCGGGCTCTCGGGAAACTGTCCGAAGCGGGCCGCGTAGGCGATGTCGAGCATCTCGTCCGTATCGCGCGCCCGGTAGGCGCCGAACTGGCGGAACGCCGCCTCGTAGACGGGGTCGGCACCGGCCAGCGACGCGGTATGGGAACGCGCCGCCTGCGCGCCGATCTCGGTTACGCCGACCTTCTGGAAGACCACCGGCTTGCCGCGGGAGCGTGCGGTCGCGAGGGCGCGCAGCAGGGCGTCCCGGTCCGTGATCCCTTCTGCGTGGGCCATGATCACGGCGACGTCGTCTTGCTCCGCCAGCCACCCGAGCACTTCCGGCACCGAGACGTCCACCTCGTTCCCGGTCGTCACCCAGTAGCGGATGTCGATGTTGCGCTTGCGGGCGAGGAGCGACAGATGGCTGCCGTAGGCGCCGCTCTGGCTGACGAGCGCGACGCGGCCCGGGGTCGGGTAGCCATCCTCGAGCGTGGTGCTGAACGTGGCGTAGGCGCCGAGCTCGGAGTTGTACACGCCGAGGCAGTTGGGGCCGACCACGCGCATGCCGGTCGCGGCTGCGATCGCGCCGAGCCGGTCCTGCTGACGGCGGCCGGCGGCCCCCATCTCTGCGAAGCCGGCGCTGAAGACCACGGCGACCCGCACGCCGCGCGCGGCGCAGGCCTCGACCGTCTCCACCACGCTCGGGGCGGGGACAGCGACGATCGCCAGGTCGGGCGCTTCCGGTACCTCCGCGATACTGCCGAACGCGGGCAGCCCCTGCACCTGGGCGTACCTCGGATTCACGGGGTACACCCGGCCGGCATAGCCGGCGGCGCGCAGGTAGCGGACCGGGCGTCCGCCGATCCGCGTGGGGTCGTTCGAGGCGCCAATCACGGCGACGGACGCCGGGCGCAGCAGGGCTTCGAGAGAGTGGCGGGCGGGGGCGGTGTTCGTCATTGGTGGGGCACTAGACTACCAGTCTCGCTCCCGCTCCGTGCGCCGGCCGGACCGGTCGGCCGCGGCGCGCGGGGCGCGGAGCCCGCGCGTCGTGCGCGCGCCGGGCCGCAGGGGTGCGTCCCGGGCGGAGCGCGCGCGGCGTTCCGGGCACGGAAGGCGTGATGGACGTTCCGGCGCAGCGAACGGTCCGGATTATCGGCGCGTCGCCGGAGGCGGGAGAGACGTGGATCGCGCGTCTTGCGGAGGCCGGCTACGCGGTCGATCAGGAACGCTTCTCCGGGCCGGAGGACCTGAAGCGTCTCGGCCGGGAGCCGCCGTGCGCGGTGGTGATCGATCTGGATCGCGCGCCGGCGCGGGGCCGGGACATCGGCCTCGCGTTGCGCCAGCGCGTCGCCACCCGGCGCATCCCGATCGTCTTCGTCGCCGGCGACCGGGCCGTCTTCGCGCGGCTCGAGGCGCTGCCGCTCGAGACGATGCACTCGGCGCCGGAGGACGTCGTGACGGCGGTCGCGAGCGCGCTGGCGATGCCGCCGAGCGGGGCGCCGCCGCGCGCCCCGCAGAGCGCCGACTACTCCGCGACCCCGTTGCCCAGGAAGCTCGGCATCAAGGCCGGCTCGCGCGTGGTCCTCGTGCGGCCGCCGGAGGGCTTTGCGGATCTGCTGCAGCCGCTGCCCCCGGACGTGGCGTTGCGCACGACGAATCGGGGGAGGCGAGACATCACGCTGTGGTTCACCCGTTCACGGCGCGAGCTCGAGCGCGGGGCGGCGCGGATGGCGCGCGCCGCCGGCCCGGGGCGGCTCTGGATCCTCTGGCCCAAGCGGACGTCGCCGCTGGCGGCCGACCACACGCAGCGCGACGTGCAGCGGGCGGGGCTTGCGGCGGGTCTCGTGGACTTCAAGGTCTGCGCCGCGGATGCGGACTGGTCCGGGCAGGCGTTCGTGGCGCGGAAGGGGCGGGCGGCCGAGGCGGGGTAGCCGGGCAGCGTGCGCCACCCGGCGGGGGAAGCGCGCAGGCACCGCGCGGGTCGACGCAATCGGTTCCCTGTCCTACACTTATGCGACGACGGTAACGAGACGGTTGTGCGTGGTTGCCATACATTGCGCCGCGATGCATAATTCCTCCATGTGTCGGGCTCGACAGGCTCGCAGCAACGGGACGTCCGGAGGCCGCCGACTCCCATGATCCTCGTCAATCGGCACACGGATTCGGGCGGTCCGTTCCACGCCACCCTGCGCATCCAACCGGCGTCGCGCGTCGACCTCATCGACGTGCGCGGCCGCCTGCGCGAGGAGTTCGGACCCGACTTCACGCAGTACCCGCAGGCGTTCTACATCTCGGACCACACGACGGCGGGCTATCTGGACCGGCGCATCGCGGAGGTCCTCGAGCACGACGGCGAGAACATCCAGGACTACCTGCAGGTCTTCCAGAAGCTCTTCCCCCCCGACGCCGGCTACACCCACGACGAGCTGCACCTTCGGACCGAGCTGTCGGACCAGCAGCGGGCCACCGAGCCGCGCAACGCCGACTCGCACCTGACGTTCATGGGCGGCGGGTTGCGGAACTGCGCGTCCTACGAGCAGCGCGGCGACGAGCCGGTCTGGTTCGTGGAGCTCGACGGCGTGCACGCGGGGGGGGGCGCGGTTGTGGTTGGGGGCCGCCGCCGGCGCGCCCGGGGGGCCCCCCCCCCCCCGCCGCACCAGCGTCATCGCCTATCGCGGGGAGCAGGAGGTGCGGCAACTGCAGGTCTCGCTCGCTGCGTCGCCCCACCCGATCGACGCCCAGAACCTGCGTGACCCGCAGCTCGGGTTCATCGCCCAGCTCCAGCACCTGGTGCGCGAGCACGGCGTCTCTTTCGGCCGTCTGGACGTCTCGCTGCCGCCGGGGGAACGCCACGCGGGCCTCACGGTGAACGAGTACGAGACGCTGCTCATGACCCACGACCTGCGCGAGGTGCTGCGGAATCCCCTGCGCTTCATGGCGCGGTTGGGCAAGGGCGCGCTGCAGGAACCGCTCGCCATTCCGGCCAAGACCCTCAACTACGCCCAGTACGACGCCGTGCAGCTCTTCAACGAGCTCATGGATCGGGTCGGCGTGCGGCGGTCCCTGGTCGAGCGGCTCGTCAACCGCGCGCTGGCGGTGCCGGTGTCGCACTTCCTGCGCATGAAGCGCGGGATCAGCCTCCCGGTCCTGGATCGGCGGGGCGAGGGGGTCGGCGAGATCGGCTGGGGCACCTACCAGAGCCCGATCCTCGTCCAATGGCGCGGCCCCGGCGGTCCGGCGCGGGTCCTCGACGTCCGGCTGGTGCGGTTCGTGTAGAGCGTCAGGCGACTGTTGGGCTAGCCGCCCCGCGTGTGCATCTCGAGGTGCGGTTCCCGCTGCAGCGTCTCGATGGGAATGAGCGGCTGGCGGTCGCCCGCCTCGAGCCGCAGCTCCGCGCCTCGGTCGCGCCGCTCGGACCAGATGGTGCCGATGAAATCCCCCAGTTCCGCCCGTGACGCGCCGGCGCGCAACGGTTGCCGGAGGTCGGTGCCCGTCCGGGCGTAGAGGCAGCGGTACCAGAGGCCGTCCGCGGTGAGGCGGCTCCGGTCGCACGTGCGGCAGAACGGCTCGGTGGTCGACGAGATGATGCCGAACGTCTGACCGTCCGGCAGCCGGAAGCGATCCGCCGGGGCCGACGTCTGCTCGTCGATCGCCGCGACGGGTCCGCGCGCGTCGCCGATGACCCGCAGCATCTCGGCGCGGCTCACGACATCACGCGTCGACCAGCGGGTGGCGCCGCCGACGTCCATGTACTCGATGAAGCGCACCTCGGCATCGACCGAGGCCGCATACGACAGGAGTTCGAGGAGCTCGTCGTCGTTCACGCCGCGGATGACGACCGTGTCGAGCTTGAGGCCGGTGAACCCCGCCTCGGCCGCCGCCGCGATGCCCGCGCGGACTGCGGCCAATCCGTCGAAGCGGGTGAGGTCGCGGAAGCGGTCGGCGCGCAGCGTGTCGAGGCTGACGGTCAGGCGGTGCAGCCCGGCCGTCCGGAGCGCCGCCGCCTGGTCGGCCAGCAGCATGCCGTTCGTCGTGAGCGCGAGGTCCCGGAGGGCGGGCCTTCCGGCGAGCAGGCGAATGAGGTGGGGAAGGTTCGTGCGCAGGAGCGGCTCTCCGCCGGTGAGCCGCACCCGGTCCACGCCGGCATCGGTGAACGCGTCGACGAGGGCGCCGGTCTCCTCGAAGGTCAGGATGTCGCGGCGCGGCAGCCAGACGTACTCCTCTTCCGGCATGCAGTACTGGCAGCGCAGATTGCATCGGTCGGTGACCGAGATCCGCAGGCTGCGGAGCGGGCGATCGAGCGCGTCGCGCACAGTCGTCACCACGCCATTATCGCATCGGCGGGCCCCGATGGGGGCGGTGCCGCGGGCGAGGGCGGCCGGTCGTGAGGCTATAATTCCCCAGGCGGCGCGCTCCCGCCCGCCCGTTGCGCGGCGGCGCTTCCCGATTCGCGACCATTCCATGATTCCGGCCATCCGCGGCACGCATGACATCCTGCCCGGCGAGATCGAGCGCTGGCAGCAGGCCGAGCAGGTGGTGCGCGACATCTGCGGCCGCTACGGCTACCGCGAGATACGGACGCCCGTCATCGAGCGCGAGGAGCTGTTCGCGAAGGGGACCGGCGAGACGACGGACATCGTCCAGAAGGAGATGTACGCGTTCGAGGACAAGGGGGGCGAGCGGGTGACGCTGCGTCCGGAGGCGACGCCCAGCATGGTCCGCGCCTTCGTCGAGCATGCGTTGGAGCAGCACCTTCCGACCGTCAAGATCTTCAGCCTCGGGCCGATGTTCCGCTACGAGCGACCGCAGAAGGGGCGCTACCGGCAGTTCCATCAGCTCGACGTCGAGGTGTTCGGAGTGTCGGACGCGGCGCTCGACGCCGAGGTGATCGAGATGGCGGCCGGGCTCGTCGAGGCACTCGGCATCGAGGACGCGGAGGTGGTCGTCAACTCGGTCGGGTGCGCCGAGTGCCGCCCGGTGTTCGGCCGCGCGCTCGTGACCGCCCTCGGGGACCGCGAGGCGGACCTGTGCGGCGACTGCCGTCGCCGCGCCGCCGTGAATCCGCTGCGCATCTTCGACTGCAAGGTGCCGTCGTGCCAGCCGATCGTCGACGCGTTGCCGCACGCCACGAACTACCTCTGTGACGCATGCCGCTCGCACTTCGACGCGACCACCGGCCTGCTGGAGGCGCTGGGGGTTGCCTTCCGCGTGTCGCACCGCCTGGTGCGCGGCCTCGACTACTACACGCGCACCACCTTCGAGATCCTCGGCGGCCGGCTCGGGGCGCAGAACGCGCTGCTCGGCGGCGGTCGCTACGACGGGCTGGTACGGCGGCTCGGGGGGCCCGACCGGGCCGGCATCGGGTTCGCGGCCGGAATGGAGAGGCTCGTGCTGGCGATGCCGGACGGTTCCGGTCCCCGCGCGCCCGGCGCGGTCATCGTCGCCCCCGGCGGCGCGGCGCCCCCGCCCGCGCGCGTGCACGCCCGCATCTACTACGGCGACCGTTCGATGAAGGCGCAGATGCGGCGGGCCAACCGCACCAGCGCCCGGCATGTCCTCATCCTCGGGGACGAGGAGATCGCGCGCGGAAGCGTGACCATCAAGGACATGACCTCGGGCGGGGAGACGCTCGTGGGGTGGGACGACGTCGTACGGAAGCTGACCGGCGACCCCATTCCGGCACCCCCCGAGCAGCCGACCGGGAGCCGCCGGCTGCGGGTTCGAGACACAGCGTGACGAGAGTGTCGGATGACGGCGTGCAGCGGCCTGCGCCGGCCATGCCGCCCGCGCGGCTGGCGGCGCGGGGCCGGCGGGTTGGACGGGACGACGGTGACTGACGAAGCACACGGCGACGCGGGCGCGCCCCTCGGCACCCGTACCCACACCTGCGGCGAGTTGCGGCCGGACGACGTCGGCGCCGATGTCGTCCTGATGGGCTGGGTCCACAAGGTGCGCGACCTGGGCGGGGTCACCTTCATCGACCTCCGCGACCGCTACGGGATCACGCAGGTGGTCGCGCGCGACGGGAGCGAGGTGCTCGCCGCCGCCAAGCGGGTGCGGGCAGAGTTCGTGCTGGCGGTGACCGGTCCGGTGGAGCGCCGCTCCGCGGAGACCCTGAATCCCAAGCTCGCCACCGGCGAGGTCGAGGTGAAGGCACGCACTATCGTCGTGCTGAGCGAGGCGCGCACGCCCCCGTTCCAGATCGACGAGGAGACGCCCGTTTCCGAGGAGGTGCGCCTGCGCTACCGCTACCTCGACCTGCGGCGCGCGCGGATGCGCGACAACCTCGGCCTGCGCCACCGCATCACGATGGCGGTCCGGAACAGCCTCGACGCGGACGGCTTCTGGGAGATCGAGACGCCGCTCCTGACCAAGTCGACGCCCGAGGGTGCGCGCGACTACCTGGTACCGAGCCGCCTGCACGCCGGATCGTTCTACGCGTTGCCGCAGTCGCCGCAGATCTTCAAGCAGATCCTGATGATCGCCGGCACGGACCGCTACTTCCAGATAGTCAAGTGCTTCCGCGACGAGGATCTGCGCGCCGACCGTCAACCGGAGTTCACCCAGATCGACATCGAGATGTCGTTCGTCGACCAGGAGGTCGTCTTCGCGGCGGTGGAACGGCTCCTGCAGGCGATCTTCCGGGTGGTGGGCAGGGAGGTGCCGGCACCGTTCCCGCGCCTCACCTACGACGACGCGATGACGCGCTACGGCAGCGACAAACCCGACCTGCGCTTCGACATGCCGATCCAGGACGTGTCGGAGGTGTTCCGCGACGGCCGCTTCAAGGTGTTTCGGGAACTGGTGGCAGGGGGCGGGTTCGTGCGCGCGCTGGTCGTGCCGGGCGCCGGCCGACAGGCCCGCGCGCAGATCGACAACCTGGTCGACGAGGCGATCGCCCTTGGCGCCAAGGGACTCGTCTGGGTGCGGCGGTCGCCGGAGGGGGCGGTGCAGAGCTCCATCCTGAAGGCGGCCGGCGAAGGGGCGCTCACGCGCGTCGTCGAGTGCACCGCGGCGGGGCCGGACGATCTGACGCTCCTCGCCGGCGGGGAGGGCTACGAAGCGTCGGTGCTGCTCGGGCAGCTCCGCCAGCGGCTCGCGGCGCGCGCAGGGCTCATCGACGAGGAGGCCGCAGCGCTCGCCTGGGTGGTCGACTTCCCGTTGATGGAGTGGAGCGACACGGAGCAGCGGCTGGTCTCGATGCACCATCCGTTCACGTCGCCCCGCCTCGACGATCTCGAGCGCCTGGAGGACGATACCGCCGGGGTCCGGGCGCGCGCCTACGACCTGGTCCTGAACGGCAGCGAGATCGGGGGCGGCAGCATCCGGATCCACGACGCCGAGCTGCAGGCGCGCATCTTCCGGCTGCTCAAGATCGACGACGCGGAGGCTCGGGCCCGCTTCGGGTTCTTCCTCGATGCGCTGCGCTACGGCACGCCGCCCCACGGCGGCATCGCGCTCGGCCTCGACCGCATCGTGGCCCTCGTGGCCCGCGAGCCGTCCATCCGGGATGTGATGGCGTTCCCCAAGACCGCCGCGGCGGTGGATCTGATGGCGGGCTCGCCCTCGACCGTCGACCGGCGCCAGTTGCGCGAGCTGCATCTCGATGCGCCGTCTTGACCGCTCGTCGAAAGCTTGGTAAACAATCCGGCAGCGGTAGGGGAGATCCCGATAGCCACGCCGTCCCTCGTGAAGATCCCGATCCCCGACGAAGGGGTCGAGGCTCTCTTTGGTTCGCGCGACGAGAACCTCAAGCAGATCGAGCACCTGTTCGATGTCCGGATCCGGACCGACGGGCACGATCTTCTCGTGAGCGGCGACGCCCCCAGCGTGGCGCGTACCGAGCGGGTGATCGACCAGCTCGCGGGGCTGCTCCGGGAGGGGTATCACTTCTCCCGTGACGACCTGCGGCGGGTCTCCCAGCTCGTCGAGGACGATGCGGGGGTCGATCTGCGCGACTACTTCGCGCAGGGGCCGGTCCGTGCGTCCGACAAGCGGCACGTCACGCCGAAGACGGTCAACCAGCGGCGCTACCGGGACGCCATCGAGCGCTACGACGTGGTCTTCGGGGTCGGACCGGCGGGCACGGGGAAGACCTACCTCGCAATGGCGCAGGCCGTGGCGTTCCTGACCGCGAAGCGGGTGAGCCGGATCATCCTGGCGCGGCCCGCGGTCGAGGCGGGAGAGAAGCTGGGCTTTCTGCCCGGCGATCTTCAGGAGAAGGTGAATCCCTATCTGCGGCCCCTCTACGATGCCCTCTACGACATGCTCGACGGCGACAAGGTGGGGCGTCTGATCGAGCGCGGGGTGATCGAGATCGCTCCGATCGCCTTCATGCGCGGGCGGACCCTGAACGACGCCTTCGTCATTCTCGACGAGGCGCAGAACACGACCCGCGAGCAGATGAAGATGTTCCTGACGCGCCTCGGGTTCGGATCGAAGGCGGTGGTCACCGGCGACATCACGCAGATCGACCTGCCGCCGGGCCGTACCTCGGGCCTGGTGGAAGCAATCTCGGTCCTGCGCGCCGTCAGCGGAGTGGCGCTCGTCCGCTTCGACGACCGCGACGTCGTCCGGCATCCCCTGGTGCAGCGCATTGTGAAGGCCTACGAGGCGTGCACGGATCGTGCTTCCCATGACAACTGACGACCCGGACCCCGATCCCGACAGTTCGCGGGCGGGGAGACGGCTCGCGTCGTGACCGGCGACCGCGTGCTGCGCGTCGTGGCCACGGACGGACGCGGGCGGCCCCTTGCCGCCGATGCGGTCGGCCCCTGGCTGGAGCGGTGCGCTCCGCGGGCGGCCCGCGGCGAGGTGGCGGTAGCGCTGGTCGGAGACCGCAAGATGCGCGCCCTCAACCAGCGCTACCGCGGGATCGACCGGGCGACCGACGTGCTCGCCTTTCCGGCCGACCCCGCCGGCGGGCGCGCGCCGCGCGGTGCGCCCCGCGTCCTGGGCGATATCGTCATCGCCACCGGCGTCGCCCACCGGCAGGCGCGCGACGCCGGTGAGCCGCTCGAGACCGAGTTGCGCCGGCTGGCGCTCCACGGGCTGCTGCCCCCGCCGGGCTACCGCCCCACGCGCGCCCACCGGGGGGGGGGTCGGCTCCGAGCGCGGCCGCGCGGTCGGCGCCCGGCAGGCGCGCGCCGCCGGTGAGCCGCTCGAGACCGAGTTGCGCCGGCTGGCGCTCCACGGGCTGCTGCACCTGCTGGGCTACGACCACACGCGCGACAACGGCGAGATGGTCCGCTTCGAGCGCCGGCTCCGAAAGAAGGGGGGGATCGCGTGATCCCCTACACGCTGATCCTCGAGAGCTTCGCGCTCTTCCTGCTCGCCTGCGTCCTCGCCTATCTGGGCACCGTGGACGCCGCGTTCACCGCCCTGATGCGCCTGCCGCTGCGGCTGAGCGCGTAGCGGGGGCGCGCGCTCGAGCGGCTCGGGCGCCTCGGCGGCCGCTGCCCGCCGCTTCCCCGCCCTGGTGCCGCCTGCCGCGGCGGCTGAGCGCGGAGCGGGGGCGCGCGCTCGAGCGGCTCGGCTACCTGGACGATCCGGCCCGCCTGTTCGTCCCCGTTCGGCTGCTCCAGGTGCTGACGGTGTCCCTCGCGGCGGGGGTGTCGCTGCTCGTCGCCGGCGGTGACGGGCTCGTCTCGGCGGGCATCGTCGCCGGGGCCCTGGCCGTCGCCGCCGTGGTATGCGGGCAACTCGTCCCACTGCTTCTCGTCCGTCGCGATCCGGAAGGAGTGCTGGTCCTGCTGCTCCCGTCGTTCGAGCGCGCGGTGCGGCCGGTCCGTCCGTTGAGCGAGGCGCTCGTCGGTCTCCTGCAGGGCATCGGCTACCGTTCGGAGGCCGTCGACGGCAACGGCGCTCCGGGCTCCGCGGGCGGCGAGGAGCCGCCGGCGGCGGGGCGCGCCGCGGCCGAGGAGCAGGACGAGCGCGAGCTGCTGCAGTCGGTCGTCGAGTTCGGCGACACGCTCGTGCGTGAGGTGATGACCCCGCGCCCGGACATCGTTGCGGTCCGCTCGACGGCGACCCTCGACGAGTTGCGCGCACGCTTCGCCGAGGAGCGCTACTCCCGGCTGCCGGTGTACCAGGACAGTCTGGATACCATCCTCGGGTTCGTTGTCGTGCGCGACCTCGTCGGGCTGACCGACGCGTCGGGGAGCGAACGCATCGTCGAGCGGCTGCTCCGGCCCGCCCATACGGTGCCGGAGACGAAGCGGGTCGCGGAGCTGCTCAAGGAGCTGCAGGCCGAACGGGTCCAGAGCGCGATCGTGCACGACGAGTACGGCGGCACGGCGGGCCTCGTGACCATCGAGGATCTGCTCGAGGAGATCGTCGGCGAGATCCGCGACGAGTACGATCGGGAGGAGGACGAGCCGATCGTCGACGAAGGGGACGGGACGTTCCTGTTCGCCGGCGGGGTCAGCGTAGACGACATGAGCCGGCCGCTAGACGCGGCGATCGAGCCGCAGGGCTTCGAGACGGTGGCGGGCTACGTGCTCTCCCGGCTCGGACGCGTCCCCCACGCGGGAGAGACGTTCGATGCGGACGGCCTGTGCATCGAGGTGGTCGAAGCGGAGCGCCGCCGCGTGCGCCGCGTCCGCATCCGTCGGGGCGGCCCTGCGCCGGAAGCCAAATGAGGTCCGGAGTCGCATCGCTCATCGGGCGGCCGAACGCGGGCAAGTCGACCCTGCTCAACCGGCTGATCGGAACCAAGGTCGCGATCGTGGCGGGCACGCCGCAGACCACCCGGACCCGCATCCTCGGCGTCAAGAACGTTGCCGGCGAGGACGCGGGCGACGGCACGGGCGGGTCCGGTCGGGGCCAGATCGTGTTCGTCGACACGCCGGGCATTCACCGCCCGCTGCACCGCATGAACGTCCGCATGGTGGATCTCGCGGTCTCGACCATCACCGAGGTGGACGTGATCGTCGTCGTGCTCGACGCCTCCGTTCCGCCGGGCGCAGGCGACCGGTTCGTGCTCGGGCTCCTCGACGGCGTCCGGACGCCGGTGGTCCTCGCCCTCAACAAGATCGACCGGATGGCCAAGCCGCGGCTCCTTCCGCTCATAGACCACTACCGGGAGCAGCGGGATTTCGCAGCCATCGTGCCGCTCTCCGCCCTCACCGGCGACGGCGTCTCCCGCCTCGAGGCCGTCATCCTCGACGAGCTGCCCGACGGGGAGCCGCTCTATCCGGACGACTACCTCACCGACCAGCCGGAGCGCGTGCTGGTGGCGGAGACGGTACGAGAGAAGGTGCTGCACCACACGCGGGCCGAGCTGCCATTCTCGACCGCCGTCGTCGTCGATCGCTTCGAGGAGGAGACGGCGAGGCCGGACGCCGAGGCCGCGGCCGAGGGCGAGCGCGGGGGCGACGGTGCGGCCCGCGCTCTCGCCGGACCCCGGATCGGCGGGCTCCTGCGGCTCTACTGCTCGATCGTGGTGGAGCGGCCGTCGCACAAGCCCATCGTGATCGGCCGCTCCGGTGCGCGGCTCAAGCAGATCGGCAGCGAGGCGCGGGTCGAGCTGGAGCGCTTCTTCGGCGCGCGGGTCTACCTCGACCTGCATGTCCGGGTCCGCGAAGGGTGGCGGGAGAGCCCGCGGGCGCTGCGCGATCTCGGCCTGCAGGGCTGAGCCGCGCTCCCGCCGTGGTACAATCGGGCCGTCAGATGACCGAAGACGTGGGACAACGACCCACACCTGTCCGGGCGCTGGCGGGGCACACGCCGCTCCCCGGTCACGATCATGCCGCCCCTCCGTCGACTCGACGTCGTGCTCGATTCAGTCAAGCGACTGCAGCGGATTGGTGCGACCGCCAACCTGCTGAATCTCCTGCAGAAGCAGCACCCCGCGGATCTCGCTGAGGTCCTCGGCGACCTGCGGCCCCTCGAACGTCGGTCCGCTTTCGAGACCCTGCTCGGCCACAACAGCCGCCTCGCGATGGAGGCGCTCACCGAGCTCGACCGCGAGGTCGGGGCGGCGTTGCTCGTCGACCGCCCGGCCGAGGAGCTCGCGCGCCTCTTTCCGGTGCTTCCCTCCGACGACGCCGCCGCCCTGATCGACCAGCTTCCCGAGGAGCTGTCCGCGAGCGTCCTCGAGCTGATGCGCCAGAAGGAGTCGGGCGAGGTCCAGCACCTCCTGGAATACGAAGATCGGACCGCCGGTCGCATCATGAATCCGGAGGTCTTCGCCCTGTCGGAGGATCTGACGGCGGGCGAGGCGATTCAGGCGCTCCAGGGGTCCCGCGACGTCGAGATGGTGTTCTATCTCTACGTCGTCGACGAGCGGCGGCACCTCGTGGGCGTGGTCTCGCTGCGACGGCTGCTGCTCGTGTCTCCCGAGACCCCCCTCAAGCGGATCATGACGACCGAGCTGATCCGCGCCCGGGTGGACACCGATCAGGAGGACGTGGCCCGCGAGGTGGCGGACTACAACCTGCTGGCCATACCGGTGGTGGACGGGGAGAACAAGCTGGCCGGCATCATCACCGTCGACGACGTCATCGACGTCATCAAGGACGAGGCGACGGAGGACATCCTGCGGCTGGCCGGCGTCTCGGCGGACGAGCACGTCGCGACATCACCGTTCGAGGCGTGGCGCAAGCGGCTGCCGTGGCTCGCCGTCAACCTGGCGACGGCGGCGCTGGCGGCGCTTGTCGTGCAGCGGTTCGAGGCGACCATCGACCGGGTGGTGGCGCTGGCCGCCTTCATGACCATCGTCGCCAGCATGGGCGGCAACGCGGCCACCCAGACGTTGACCGTGATCGTCCGCGGGATAGCGCTCGGCGAGCTCACCTGGGGCAACACCCGGCGGGCGCTCGGCAAGGAGACCCTGGTCGGACTGGCCAACGGGCTGGTGTTCGGCGCGGCCGGGGCCGGCATCGCCTGGTGGGTGGTGGGCAACCCCTACTTCGGCGGCATCCTGGCGCTGGCGATGGTCATCAACCTGATCGTCGCCGCGTTCGCTGCGACCCTCATACCGATTTCGCTTCGCGCGCTCAAGGTCGACCCGGCCCTGGCCTCGGCGGTCTTCATCACGACGCTCACCGACGTGTTCGGCTTCTTCGCCTTCCTCGGGCTGGCGACGTTCTTCATTCGCTACCTGTAGCGGGCCGTAGAATGGGGGCGCGGGCGGTCGCGGGAGGCCGGCCCGCGGGGGCGGATGCCGCTGCACACTGCGGACGCGCTGGTGCTGCGCACCTACAAGCTGGGCGAGGCGGACCGGATCGTGGTGTTCCTGACCGCCGACCGTGGCAAGCGGCGCGGAGTCGCGAGGGGCGCACGCCGCCCGCGATCCCGTTTCGGCGGGGGCCTGGAGCCGCTCACCCACGTGCGCGCGACCTACTTCGAGAACGAGCGGCGCGAGCTGGTTCGCCTGCGCCAGGTCGAGCCGCTCTCGTCGCCGCTGACGAGCGGCAGCGCCGAGGCGCTCCTCTACGTCAGCTACTTCGCGGAGCTGATCGACGAGTGGGCGCCGGAGGCGGATCCGAACGACCGCCTCTTCCGCCTCGGCGCGGCCGTGGCCGAAGCCCTCGCCGGCGGCGCGCCGGTGGAACGTCTCGCCCGCTACTTCGAGTACTGGCTGCTGCGCCTGCAGGGGGTGTACCCGTCGCTGACCGCGTGCCGGCGCTGCGACGGCACGCTGGCCGGCGGCACGGTGCGGCTCGCGCCCCGACTCGAGGGTCTCCTCTGCGCGCGCTGCGCTGCGCCGGCGGAGGGGGCGCCCCTCTCCGGCGAAGCTATGGCGTTTCTTCTCGCGGCACGGACCGCGCCCCCGCAGAGCCTGTCGGACGTGGCGCTGCCCGCCCGGGCCGAACGCGAGCTGGCATCCGCCCATCGCCGACTGCTCGCCGCACACCTCGACAAGGAGCTGAAGTCGGCGCGCGTGGTGCGGGAGCTCGCCGCCGCGTACGGCGCCCCCGAGGCCGAAGCCGGCCCGGCCGGGCGGTGACCGGGCGCGGTCGCCCGAGCGTGGTCAGCCGCGCCGCGGAATGGCGCGCTTGAGGCGATCGGCCAGCGTCCGCACCACCTTCAGCCGCGCGAACCGCTTGTCGTTCCCCTCCACCAGGGTCCAAGGCGCGCCGCGCGTGGACGTACGCGCCACCATCTCGTTGACCGCGGCGGCGTAGGCCTTCCACTTCCTGCGGTTCCGCCAGTCCTCGTCGGTGATCTTCCAGCGCTTGTACGACCTCCGCTCCCGCTCGCGGAAGCGCCGGAGCTGCTCGTCCCGGCTGATGTGGAGCCAGAACTTCACGACGACGGTGCCGTGCTCGACGAGCTGCTCCTCGAACTGCCGGATCTCGTGGTAGGCGCGCTGCCACTCGGAGGGGCGGGCGAGCTTCTCCACCCGCTCCACCAGCACGCGGCCGTACCAGCTCCGGTCGAAGATCACGATCTGCCCCGCGCGCGCGAGGTGGCGCCAGAAGCGCCACAGGTAGTGGTGGGAGAGCTCCTCGTCGGTCGGCGCGGCGATCGGGATGACGCGGTAATAGCGGGCGTCGAGCGCCGCCGTGGCGCGGCGGATGGCCCCGCCCTTGCCCCCCGCGTCCCACCCCTCGAAGACGACGACGGTCGACACGCCGCGCTCGCGTGCCCGCTGCTGCGCGCGGTAGAGCCGGCCCTGCTGCCGTTCGAGCTCGGCCCGGGAACGGTCGCGGTCGATGGAGAGCGAGAGGTCGAGCGCCCCGAGGTGGTCTTCGACGGAGACCTCGGCGGCCGGCTCGGGCTCCGGCCGGGTCGGCTTCCCCCGCGCGGGAACCGCGAGGGCGGCGTGGATGCCCTCGAGGACGCGGGTCGCCACCGCCAGATCGCGGTGGTGGCGGTGCGCCGCGTCGATGACGTGCCACGGCGTCTGCTCGGTGCCGGTGACGGCGGCGGCTCGCTTCCAGGCCGCGACGACCCGCCGGTGGACGTTCAAGCGTTGCTTCTGCGACTTTCCGGCCCGCCAGCGCCGGAGCGGGTCCGACGCCAGTGACTCCAGCCGCGCCCGCTGCGTGCGGTGATCGACGTGCAGCCAGCATTTGACGAGGACGGCGCCGTCGTCGGCCAGCGCCCGCTCGAGAGCGGCGATGCGCGCCACCCGCCGATCGAACGCCTGCTTGCCGATGGTCCGCTCCGCACGTCCCAGAAGCGGCGGGCCGTACCAGCCGCTGAGGAAAAGCGCGATCTGCCCGCGGCTGGGCAGCGTGCGCCAGTAGCGCCAGAACGGGGGACGCTCCCGTTCCTCGTCGGACGGCGTGCCCCACGCTCGCGTGACGATGCCGCGCGGGTCCATCCACGCGTTCAGCAGGTCCGCGGTCTCGCCGCGGCCGGCCGTTTCGGGGCCGACGAGCAGGACGATGACCGGACCGGCGGCGGCGTGGCGCAATTCCTGCTGCGCCGCGAGCAGCGCCGCGCGCACGTCCGACACGGCCTGATCCGTCGCGTCGCTCGGTCGTTCCTGCACTGCTGGTTTCGACATACCGGTCCGGAGGCATCGGCCGCGGAATCGGACCACGCCGACCACGGCGCGCCTATCGTACTACCTCCGCGCCGCCGCCGATTTCCGTGGCCGGTCCGCTACCGCCGTTCGAACGCGTATGATCCCGTCTCTCATCGGCAGGAGCAGGTTCTCCGGCCCAACCATGTGCATCCGTCCTTCCGAGCACGGCTGGCGCTGTTCGGTGTTCGTGCTGCTGTTGCTCGGCGCCGCGGCGGGATGCGGCGCCCGCACCGCACCGACCGTCTCGCCGGCGGTCACGGACGCGCGGACGGTCGTGCGGGTCAGGACGGCTCTCGTCAACGACGCCTTGCTCGGCCCCCTGCCGATTGACGTCCGGGTACGCGACGGGGTCGTGACGCTCCGCGGGACCGTGCGCCTCCCCGAAGAGGTGGATCTGGCCCTGGCCGTAGCCGGCAACGTGGACGGCGTCGTGCGCGTGGCGTCGGAGCTCGAGGTCGGCGAGATCCGTCCCCGCCCGGCGGTGGCGGGTCAGCCGCGGGACGCCGCGGGCGAGGGGCCGGTGCGCGAGCGCGCGCGACTCCCGGCGCTGGCGCCCCCTGCGGAGGGCGGGCCGCTGCGGCTGATAGCCCTGGGGGCCGCCGCGCGACTCACCCGGCCGTCCCAGCCCGGCCTGGAGGCGGCGCTGGCCGGCGGGCCGCTCCTCCGGCTCCGGCCCCGGAACGGGCTTGGCCCGACCATCGCCTTCAACTGGATGAACGCGGACGTCGAGGCCGGGCCGTCCGGCCGTCCGGCGCTGGCGGCGCTGCGGCTGCGGCCGGTGATGGCCGGCGTCGAGTACGGCATCGCGCGCGGACGGTTCGCGGCGGGCGCGTCGGTCGTTGCGGGCTACTCGTTCAACGGTCTCGACATCGATACCGCGCGGGCGGGGGCCGGACGAGCGATCGCCGTGCGCAACAGTTGGGTGTGGCGTCCCGGCATCGGCGCCTGGTGGGACGTGTCGCGGCGATTGGGAATCCACGCGTTCTACGGCTATCTCTTCACGCAGCCCGCCGTGACGTTCGCGAGCGACGCCGCGATTGCGACGGAGCGGCTGCGCGTGAACGCGGCAGTCGTCAGCGTGGGCGTGGCGTACTGGATCTTCTAGTGTCCCCCGCCGCAAGTTCTTGACCAGTAAATCGGCTTGTGGTACGGTCGGCCCGGAAGAGAGGGCCGTGCCGAATCATTACACGCGTGAG
>MKWU01001329.1_pt1 | contig 43654 bp, 55 predicted proteins | sample 809101 | NCBI WGS metagenome assembly MKWU01 (sample SAMN05860141, study PRJNA318959) | sponge metagenome | host: Aplysina aerophoba | place: Slovenia: Piran, Adriatic Sea, Gulf of Piran | collected 2013-05-07 | reverse complement strand
ACCGGGGCGACCCCTCCGAGATGTCCGAGCAGATGCAGCGCCTGCAGAGGGTGGCCAACCGGGTGGTGTGGGTCAACCCGCTGAAGGCGTCACCGGGGTATGCGCCGCTGGCCCGGGGGATGGCGGCCGCCCTGCCCCACGTGGACGACTTCGTGGAGGGCCACAACCTCGAGTCGCTGGAGCGCCTGGCCCAACTGGTGCTCGCCGACACTCCCCGGGCGTCCCGGCCGTTGGGCGCGACCCACGCCGCAGGCCCGGCACTGACCGGAGCCTCGCAGTGAAGGAGATCCAAGAGTGAAGGGGATCCAAGAGTGAAGGGGATCCAAGAGTGAAGGGGATCCAAGAGTGAAGGGGATCCTGGTGTGAAGGAGATCCTGGCCGAACTCGACCGCTGGCAGCGGGCCGGCGAGCAGGCCGCGGTGGCTCGGGTCATCGACCTGGAGGGCTCGGGGCCGCGCTCGCCCGGCGCGGCCATGGCAGTCACCGCCGGCGCCGAGGTGGTCGGCTCGGTGTCTGGCGGCTGCGTCGAGGGCGCGGTGGTGGCCGAGTCGTTGGAGGTGATGGCCGCCGGCGACCGGCGAATCGTCACCTTCGGCTACAGCGACGACGAGGCCTTCGCGGTCGGGCTCACCTGCGGCGGGACCATCCACCTCTTCGTGGAGCCGCTGGAATGGGGTCCGGTCCATGACGCGCTCGCCTCGGATCTGGCCGGCGAGTCCCCCGCGGCGCTGGCCACGGTGGTGGAGGGTCCGGCGGTGGGCGCCAAGATGCTGGTCCGACCCGAGGGGATGCCGGCGGTCGGCTCGCTGGGCACCGCGGGCCTCGACCGCGCCGTGCAGCGGGACGCCCGGGGTGAGCTGGTGGCGGGCCGCTCGGGGCTGCGCCGGTACTCCACCGACGGCGAGTACTCCGAGCAGGGCGAGATCCGCGGCGCCGAGGTGGCCGTGTTCGTCGAGTCGTTCGCCCCTCCGCCCCGGATGCTGATCTTCGGCGCGGTGGACTTCACCGCGGCCCTCGCCAGGGTGGCCAAGGTCCTCGGCTACCGGGTGACGGTGTGCGACGCCCGGCCGGTGTTCGCCACCTCCAAGCGGTTCCCGATGGCCGACGAGGTGGTGGTCTCGTGGCCCGACCGGCTGCTCGACGAGGTCGGGCACGGGCTGGGCCCGCGGGACGCGGTGTGCGTGCTCACCCACGACGCCAAGTTCGACGTGCCCGCCATCTGTTCGGCTCTGGGCACCGATGTCGGCTACATCGGGGTGATGGGAAGCCGCCGCACCCACGACGACCGCACCCGCCGATTGGTCGAGGCCGGGGTGACACAGCAGCAGCTGGACCGGCTGCGCTCGCCCATCGGGCTCGACATCGGCGCGGCCACCCCCGAGGAGACGGCCGTCTCGATCATGTCGGAGATCATCTCTTTGCGCACCGGCCGCCAGGCCCGCGCCCTGTCCAGCACCAGCGGCCCCATCCACGACTGACCTCCGGCCCGACCGGCGCCCGTCGAGACCAGATGAGGGAACCGGGTGCATGACGTACCTGCGCCGGACAGCCGGGAGGCCGCAGAACAGCTTGGTGCTCCTCATCGGTCGCCAGGACCGGCGCCACGGCCTGGACACCCACGGCATCGGAGTTGCTTCAGTAGGCGCACCACGCGTGCTTGGACGGGCTGTCGCAGGGCTCCATCAGCACACCCCAGCACTTGGTGTCGGGTTGTGCCGGGCCTCTGGTGCGGTGTCCCGGTCTGGGGGGCAGAATGGGCCCGTGAGGGAGGATCACGACGAGGGCCCACGACTAGGGGTGGCTGCGGTGGTGTTGGCCGCGGGGGCCGGCGTCCGCTTCGGAGGAGACCGCCACAAGCTGCTGTGCGAGGTGGGGGGCGTGCCGCTGGTGCGCCGGGCCGTGGACGCGGCGCTGGCCGCCGACCTCGACGAGACCATCGTGGTGATGGGGGCGGTCGACCTGCTCGAGGTGCTCCCCGAAGAGGTGACGGTGCTGCACAACGAGGCCTGGGAGCTGGGCCAGGCCACATCGCTGGCCGCGGCCGTGAGCTACGCGGGCTCGCGGGGCCACCGGGCGGTGGTGTTCGGATGCGGCGACCAGCCCGGCGTGCCCGCCTCGGCGTGGGCCGCGGTGGCCGAGGCCGACGGCGACCTCGCGGTGGCCGACTTCGGCGGCGCCCGCCGGCCCCCGGTGCGGATCGGCGCCGCGCTGTGGAGCCACCTGCCCCTCACCGGCGACGAGGGCGGACGTGTTCTGATGCGCCGCAGACCCGAGCTGGTGCAAGCGATACCCTGCGAGGGGAACCCCGACGACATCGACACCCTGGAGGATCTGCGGAAATGGAACTGAAAGACTCATTCGAGGTGCCCTATCCGGTCGGCGCAGTGTGGGACGTGATCACCGACGTGGAGCGCATCGCGCCGTGCCTGCCCGGCGCACAGCTCACCGGCAGCGACGGCGACACCCACGAGGGGCTGGTCAAGGTCAAGGTCGGCCCCATCACGTCGCAGTACAAGGGCAAGGCCTCCTTCACCGAGCGCGACGACGCCGCCCACCGGCTGCTGATGTCGGCCAGCGGGCGCGACACCCGCGGCGCGGGCAACGCATCAGCGGAGATCACCGTCGCGCTCGAGTCGGTTACCGACACGTCCACCATGGTGAGCGTCCACACCGATCTCACCATCACCGGCAAGGTCGCGCAGTTCGGCCGGGGCGTGCTGGCCGACGTCAGTCGCAAGCTGATGGGGCAGTTCGCCGACAACCTGGCTGCGCTGGTCGCTGCCGATGCCGACTCTGATGAGCCCTCGGAGGCTGCCGGCGAGGCCACCGGGTCGGAGGCGGCCGGCGAGGACGCTGCGGCCGAGGCCGCCGCGGAGCCGGCGCCCCGGAGCGAGGTCGAGGCGGTCGACCTGCTGAGCGTGGCCGGCACTCCGGTCCTGAAGCGGCTGCTGCCGGTGATCGTGGCCGTCATCGTCGTGGTGATCGTGGTCATCATCGCGGTGGCTGCTTGACCGGCGGGGGTGGACCCCGGGCGCGCTAGCGTCTCTAGCTATTGTTTGCTGCTAGCGTAAGATCATGGAGACAGTACGCACCACCTTTACGTTGGAAAGCGAACTCGCCGAGCAGGCTCGCCGGCTCAATGTGAACATTTCCGCCGCGGCCCGAGAAGGGGTTGCTGCGTCGGTGAGAAAGGCACTGGCAGAAGCCGACAGGCAGGCCTATCTGCGCCGCCCGGAGCAGCCCGATGACTTCTGGGAGCAGGCCCAAGCCTGGAGCGACACGTGAACCGCGGTGAGATCTGGTGGACTGAGATCGCCTCGAAGAGGCGCCCCGTGCTGGTGCTCACCCGGGCTGAAGTCATCGCCGTTCGCGAGCTGGTAACCGTCGCCGAGGTCACCACCATCGACCGGGGACTCTCCGTCGAGGTGCCTCTCGATCCTGAGTTCAGCGGCCTCACGAGAAAGTCGGTCGTCAACTGCGATGGCTTGTACACCGTGCGGCAGTCGGCCCTGCGCCAGCGCGCCGGGCAACTCAACGGCGCCGTGATGGAGCGAGTCTGCCGGGCGGTGTCTCACGCGCTGGGCTGTCGATGACTACCGCCACCTCCGGCGGCGACTACGAGCAGGTGGCGCACCTGCTGGGCCGCCCGCCGTCCGGCGATTTCGACGTGGTGGTCCGGGACGCCTCGGGGCGCCCCGCGGTCATCCGCAACGCCCCGATCCTTCACGGCGGGCGGCCCATGCCGACCCGCTACTGGCTGGTCGAGGAGCAGCTGCGCCGGATGGTCGGCCGCCTGGAGGCCGAGGGCGGGGTGCGGGGCGCGGAAGCGGCCGTCGACGCCTCGGAGCTGGCTGAGGCCCACGCCCGCTACGCCATCGAGCGCGACGCAGCTGTGCCCGACGGCCACGACGGGCCGCGTCCGTCCCACGGCGTGGGAGGCACCCGCCGCGGCGTGAAGTGCCTGCATGCCCACTACGCCTGGCACCTGGCCGGAGGCGACGATCCAGTGGGCCGTTGGGTGGCCGAACGTCTCGGCCCGGAGGCCGCGGCCTCACTGCGAAGGGTGAGGTGAGGGATCTGACGGACGAAGGCCAACCGGGAGGCGGTCGGGTGCTGACGGATTTGCTGAGGATGACCAGGCTGGGCGCGGCGGAAGCTCCGGGGAGGGCCAGGTGAGCGCCGCACCGGTGGCCGTGGTGGACTGCGGCACCAACACCACTCGCCTGTTGATCACCGGGGGGCCCGGTCCGGCCGTTCAACGGCGCTCGGACATCACCCGTCTCGGGCGGGGCGTCGACGCCACCGGTCGCCTCGACGACGGCGCCGTGCAGCGCACCCTGGAGTGCCTTCGCCAGTACCGGTCCGCCATCGACCGCCATAATCCTTCAGCAGTGAGGGTGATCGCCACCTCGGCGGCCCGAGACGCAGCCAATCGAGCCGAGTTCTTGGAACCGGCCGAAGCCATTCTGGGCGCAGCACCGGAGGTGCTGTCAGGGCGCGAGGAGGCCGAGCTGGCCTTCCGGGGAGCGGTCAGCGAGCTGGACCCGGCCGACGGCCCGTTCCTGGTGGTCGACATCGGCGGCGGGTCGACCGAGCTGTCCTACGGGGCGCAGCGCTGCAGCGATGCACTCTCGCTCGACATCGGCAGCGTGCGCCTCACCGAGAAGTACATCCATCACGACCCGCCGCAGCCCGAGGAGCTGGCGGCGTGCCTGTCGGTCACCGAGCTGCACCTCGACGACGCGGTGCGGGCCATCGGTGCTCTGAGCAGTGACTGCCGGCTGGTGGGGGTGGCCGGGACGGTGACCACGGTGGCGGCGGTGGAGCTGGGCCTGGCCGCCTACGACCGCGACCGGGTGCACCATTTCAGGCTGTCGAAGGAAGCGGCCGAGGACGTGTTCCGCACCCTGGCCACCGAGACGCTGGCCGATCGGGTCCACAATCCCGGCCTGCACCCCGGGCGCGCCGATGTGATCGTGGCCGGGGTGTGCATCCTGGTGAGGATCATGCGGTACTTCGATTTCGACGAGTGCCTCGTCTCGGAGGCGGACCTGCTCGACGGCCTGGCCCTGTCGCTGCTCGAGGCCTGACACCGGGCCGGTCCCGCCGTCGGCCGTCCTGTTCCCGCTCCTTCTGCGGGCTAGAGTGCGCGGCCGTGAGCACCGTGCTCGGGCGGCGAGTGCTGCTGCGGCCCCTGACACGCAACGACTTCGGTGAGTGGCGTGAGGTACGCCGGCGCAACCGTGCCCGCCTCAAGGAATGGGAGCCCCGGGCCCTGCCGGGGCGTCTCGACTCGACCGAGGATCCCCGAGCCTTCGCCGACCGCTGCTCGGCCCGTCGGCGCGAGCGCCAGAACGGGACCGGCTACGGGTTCGGGGTCTTCGTCGACGGCCGCTTCCGGGGCGAGATGAACCTGTCGTCGATCCAGCGCGGGCCGTTCCAGTCGTGCTACGTCGGCTACTGGATCGACGAGGCAGTCGCCGGCAACGGCTACACGCCGGAGGCCCTGGTGGTGGCGGCCCGCTTCGCGTTCGAGGAGCTGCGGCTGCACCGGCTGCAGGTGGCCATCGTGCCCCGCAACTCGGCCAGCTTGAGGGTGGTGGCCAAGCTCGGCCTCCGCTACGAGGGCCTGGCCGAGCGCTACGTCGAGATCAACGGGGTGTGGGAGGACCATCACCGTTTCGCCATCACCGAGGAGGAGTGGCGAGTCCGGGCCCCGGAGCTGATCTCGGAGTGGATCGCGCCCGTGCGCGATGGTCGAGCCGAGCCCCCCGTCTCGGAGCTTGTGCCGGGGCGTATCGACAACCCCGGCTGAGAGGCCGAGCGGGTAGGCGGGACAGTGCGGCCCATACGGCGCGCGGCCGTGGCCCGAGCGGCCCGTGAGCGCAGCGAACAAGAGCGGGAATGACACCGCTGCCGCATGAGGGGCTCTCACCTATTCGTGGACGCTCCAAGCGGCCGAGCGGGTAGGCGAGCTCCAGCGCAGGGCTCTAGCTCTCGGTCTCGGGACTGGCAGAGCGGCCCGCGGGGCGGATCTCGAGGATCAGGTCGCCGGGTTCGAGCAGCCCGCCCGCCGCGGCTGCGATCGACTCCACGGTGCCCGCGACCGGAGCGGAGATGGACGACTCCATCTTCATGGCCTCTATCACGGCCACGGTGTCGCCGGCCTCCACCCGGTCGCCGACCTCCACCGACACGTTGACGGCCCCCCTGAACGGCGCGGCCACGTGGCCCGGCATGGTCGGGTCGGCTCTGGCGTGCTCGGGCCGGTCCGAGGCCACCGTGCGGTCGAGGGTGTCGATGTCGCGGGGCTGGCCGTTGACCCTGAAGCCGACGGTGCGGATGCCCTCGTCGTTGGGCTCGCTGATCGATCGGAGTCCCAGCAGGAGCCGCACACCCCGGCCCAGCACCACCGCGGTGTCGTGCTCGTGGGGGTCGAGGCCGTACCAGAACAGCAGCGACGGCAGCACCGAGAGGTCGCCGTAGCGGTCCGTCTTCTCGGCCTGCTCCGCCGACGGTGTGGGGAACAGCAGCCGGTTGAGCGTGGCCCGGCGGTCGGTGGCCAGCCCGGCCTCGTCGGCCTCGGTGAGGTCCTTGTATGTCGGCGACCAGGACCGGCCCTCGGTGGCCCGGGTGCGGAACGGCTCGGGGAACCCGCCGGGGGGCGTGCCCAGCTCCCCGTGGAGGAAGCCGATGACGCTGTCGGGGAGGTCGACGCCGGCGGGGTCCTCCAGCAGCTGCTCGGGAGTGACCCCGGAGGCCACCAGGTGCAGGGCCAGATCGCCGACCACCTTCGACGACGGCGTGACCTTGATGGGGCGCCCGAGCAGCTCGTTGCAGGCGGCGTAGAGCCGCTCCACCTCCTCGAAGCGGTGGCCCAGGCCCAGCGCCCGGGCCTGTGACCGCAGGTTGGAGAGCTGGCCGCCGGGAATCTCGTGGCGGTAGACGGTGCCGGTGGGCGACTGCAGGCCGGCCTCGAACGGGGCGTACACCCGCCGGACCGCCTCCCAGTAGGGCTCCAGATCGCCGATGGCGTCGAGGCTGAGGCCCGTCTGGCGATCGGTGTCGTCGGTCATGGCCACGACCGAGGCGATCGACGGCTGCGACGTCATGCCCGACAGGGGCGGCGCCGCTGCGTCGATGGCGTCCACGCCGGCCTCGATCGCGGCCAGGTACGTGGCCAGCTGGCCTCCTCCGGTGTCGTGGGTGTGCAGGTGCACCGGCTGGTCGAAGCGCTCCCGCAGGGCCGCGACCAGCGTCGCGGCCGAGCCTGCCCTCAGCAGGCCGGCCATGTCCTTGATGCACAGGATGTGGACCCCGGCTTCGACCAGCTGCTCGGCGACCGTCAGGTAGTAGTCGAGGGTGTACAGGTCCTCGGCAGGGCTGGACAGGTTGCCCGAGTAGCAGATGGTGCCCTCGGCCACCGCCCCCGCCTCGAGCACCGCGCTGATGGCCGGAGCCATCTGGTCGATCGAGTTGAAGGCGTCGAACACCCGGAAGATGTCCATGCCGGTCGCCGCGGCCTCTTCCACGAAGTGGCCGGCCACCGAGTCCGGGTAGGGGGAGTAGCCGACGGTGTTGCGGCCTCTCAGCAGCATCTGGGTGCAGATGTTGGGGGCGGCCTCCCGGATCCGGGCCAGGCGCTCCCAGGGGTCCTCGTGCAGGAACCGCAGGGCCACGTCGAAGGTGGCGCCTCCCCAGCACTCCATGCTCAGCAGCTGCGGCATGGTGTGGGCCATCTCGCGGGCCCCGGCCACCAGGTCGATGGTCCGCAGCCGGGTGGCGAGTATCGACTGGTGGGCGTCGCGCAGGGTGGTGTCGGTCACCTGCACCGTGGCCGCGGCCCGCAGGTCGGCCGCGAACTTCTCGGGACCGAGCTCCAGCAGCCGCTGGCGCGACCCGGCCGGAGGCCGGCCCGTGTGGGCATCGGGCAGCTTGGACGCCGGGCTGACCCTGGTGGGGGCGGGGCCGTGGGGTAGGTGGACGGTCACGTCGGCGAGGTACCGCAGCAGCCGGGTCGCCCGGTTGGCCCCCACCGACGCTGCGGTCAGCTCGGGCCGGTCGTCGATGAAGCTGGTGGTGACCGGTGCGGCCCTGAACTGCTCGTCGCCCAGGATGGCCTGCAGGTAGGGCTGGTTGGTCGACACGCCGCGGACCCGGTACTCGGCCAGGGTGCGCTGCATGCGGCGCACGACGGTCGGGAAGTCCTTGCCCCGGCAGGTGATCTTCTCGATCATCGAGTCGAAGTGGGGGGTGATCTCCACCCCCTGGTACACGCAGCCGTCGAGGCGCACCCCGGCGCCGCCGGCCGGGCGGTAGGCCACGATCCGCCCGGTGTCGGGGCGGAAGTCGTTGGAGGGGTCCTCGGCGGTGACCCGGCACTGCAGGGCGAAGCCCCGCAGGCTGATGCTGTCCTGGGTGAGGCCGAGGTCGCCGAGGGTGGCCCCCGAGGCGACCAGCAGCTGCGATTCCACCAGGTCGACGTCGGTGACCTCCTCGGTCACGGTGTGCTCGACCTGGATGCGGGGGTTCATCTCGATGAAGACGTAGCGGCCGGCGCCGTCCACGAGGAACTCGACGGTCCCCGCGTTGCAGTAGCCGATGGAGGAGGCGAAGCGGACCGCGTCGTCCAGCAGGCCGGCCCGCACTCCGGGGTCGAGGTCGCGTGCCGGCGCCATCTCGACCACCTTCTGGAAGCGGCGCTGCACCGAGCAGTCGCGCTCGTAGAGGTGCACGACGTCGCCGGCGCCGTCGGCGAGGACCTGAGCCTCGATGTGGCGGACGCCGGTCATGGCCTCCTCCAGGAACACGGTGGAGTCGCCGAAGGCGCTGCCCGCCTCGCGCCGGGCCGCCTCGACGGCCTCGGCCAGGTCCGAGGGGCGCTCGACCCTGCGCATGCCCCGTCCGCCGCCGCCGGAGGAGGCCTTGACGAACAGAGGGAACCCGATCCCGGAGGCGAGGTCGGCGGCGCCGGCGGGGTCGTCGATGGGCGGCGACTGGCGCAGCACCGGCAGGCCGGCCTCATCGGCGGCCCGCCGGGCCCGCATCTTGTTGCCGGTCAGCCTCAGCACCGCCGCGCTCGGCCCGACGAAGGTGACCCCGGCGGCGTGGCAGGCCTCGGCCAGGTCGGGGCTCTCGGAGAGGAACCCGTATCCGGGGTAGACGGCGTCCGCCCCCACCTCGACCGCCTTGGCCACGATGGCGTCGTGGTCGAGGTAGGCCCTCACCGGCCGGCCGGCCTCGCCGATCACGTAGGCCTCGTCGGCCTTGATCCGGTGCAGGGCGCCGCTGCGCTCCTCTTCGACGGGGAGGATGGCGACGGTACGGATCCCGAGCTGCGTGGCCGCCCGGAAGGCGCGGATCGCGATCTCGCCCCGGTTGGCCACCAAGAGCTTCTCCATGACCTCCCCTGTACCAGGCTCCGGCTCCGGCGTGCGCGTCGGATCGCCCCACGCGGCCACGGACATTACATCGCCTCGGCGCGCCGGTGCTTCCTTCCCCCGATCAGGCTCGGAGCGGGTCAGGGCTTGGAGGCGATCTGCGACTGGAGCCTGCGGACCAGGTCCTTGAACGGAGCCTGCTTCATGGACCACAGCTGCGGGTGCAGCTCGCGCTCGACGGCCGCCTCCGAGTCTGTGACCTCGTCCAGGCACAGGATGGTCGCCTTGGTCCGGGCCACCAGCTCCTTGGGCTGGGCCGCGGCCCTGGCGGCCAGCTCGTGGGCCCGGTCGAGGAGGTCGTCGTCGTCGACGACCTGCCAGGCCAGCCCGGTGCGGTGGGCGTCCTCGGCCGACAGCACCTCGCCGAAGACCACCATGGCCATGGCGGTGGTGCGGTCGGTGACGTGGCGCAGGCGCCAGGTGTGGCCTCCGCCGGGGTGCAGCCCGATCTGCAGGAAGCGGGAGTCGAAGCGGGCCCAGCGGCGTCCGGCCAGCACGATGTCGCAGGCCAGGACCATGTTCATCCCGGCCCCGACGGCGGCGCCGTTGACTGCGGCGACGGTGGCCAGCGGCGAGTGGGCCACCCGCAGGAAGCCCTCGTAGATGCGGGTGATGCCGGTGGACTCCGCGGCGAGCAGGTCGTCGAGGTCGGCGCCCGCGCAGAATCCCCTGCCTGCGCCGGTCACCACCAGAGCGCCGATGGCCGGGTCGGGCTCGAGCTCGTCGAGGGCTGCGCAGATCTCGTCGTTCATGGTCTGGTTGATGGCGTTGCGCTTGCTGGGATCGTTGAGCGTGAGTCGGGCCACGCCGTCGGAGATGTCGATGTTCACGAAAGGCATGGTTCGCAGTATGGCGCGGCACAGATACGAAATCGGCAGCCGTTCCGGGTGCCCGGCGCCCACTGCGCCGCCGGATTCGTGGGGTGGCGATGCTGCTGGCGGGACTCGGGTCGGCAGCACCGGGCGCGCCCGGCGGTACGGTGCTCCGGTGCCCCCAGCTGTGTTCGCCTCCTTCGGTCATCGCAGCTACCGCTACTTCTGGTTCGGCGGGTTCACGGCCAACTCGGCGCGCTGGTTCCAGTACGTGGCCCTGCCCGCCGTCGTATGGGATCTCACCGGAAGTCCTGGCTGGGTCGGCTTCGCAGGGTTCGGGCAGTTCGCGGCGATGGCGGTGGTCGCGCCGGCTGCGGGGGTGCTGGCCGACCACTACTCGAGACGCCGGATCCTCATGGTCTCGCAGTCCCTCATGGGCCTGGTCGCGGTGGTCATGGCCCTGGCCTGGATGCAGGGTGTGCGCTCGCCGGCCGCCTACGTCGCGCTGGCCGCGGCCTCGGGGCTGGCGGGAGGTCTGAACCTGCCCGTCTGGCAGGCCTTCGTGAGTGAGCTGGTGCCCCGCGAGCTGCTCCTCAACGCGGTGACCTTGAACTCCGCGCAGTTCAACAGCTCGCGACTGGTCGGCCCGATGCTCGGGGGCATCACCGTGGCCGCGGCCGGCCCGGCGGTCGCATTCTGGGTCAGTGCGGCCGGCGTCCTGGTGGTGCTGTTCGCGCTGGTGCGCGTCGAGTCCCGCAGGGCGGCGCGGTCGTCTGGGATCCCGAGCATGAGGCTGATACGCAACACGGTGGCTGTGGCCCGGTACGTGCGGGCCCGCCGCGGTCTGGTGGTCGCCTTCGTTGCGGTTGCGCTGATCGGCTCGGTCGGGTTGCCGATCCAGATCCTCAGCGTGGTGTTCGCCGAGGACGTGTTCGCGCGGGGACCGGGCGGGTTCGGCCTCATGCTCACCATGCTCGGCGCGGGCGCGGTGGCGGCTGCTCCCGTGGTGGCGTCACTCGGTGGACGGGTGTCGCGGTCGATGATCCAGCGGGTCGCACTCCTCGTCTACGGCACCGCCGTGCTGGCCCTCGCGGTCGCACCCACGTTCGTGTCGTATCTGGTTCCGTTGGTGGTGATCGGGGCAGCCCACCTTGCGACTGCGAGTGCTCTCAACACCGCGGTCCAGCTCCAGGTGGACGAGGAGCGCAGGACCCAGGTGCTGTCGCTCTACATCATGGTGCTGATGTCGTCCAATCCTCTGGGGCAGCTCGCTCTCGGTCAGCTGATCGAGTTCATCGGACCGCGGCCCGCCTTCGGCGTCTACGGCGCGGCGCTGCTGGCAGGCACGGTCGGGCTCCACGCATCGGGCTGGTTGCGGGAGCTGGATGTGGAGGTCGGGGAGTACTCCCCGGAGGTGATGCCCGAGGTCCATCCGACCACCCCGTCGCCTCCCCGCCGCGAGGGGTGTTCCTAGAGGCCGAGCGGCCAGGCCCGCCACTCACACCCCACGAATTCGCGAAGGCTCGAGTTCTCCGACCCTTCACCGCCCGGACGAACGATCCGCTGGAGCGCCATACCCTCTCTCCGGGACTCTCGACGCCCCGGTCCGACGCCCCGGTCACGTCGTGGAGTACGTCAGAAGATGTGGGGCTTGTCCTGTGATTGTGCGAGGTGGATCACCGGGTGACGCGGACACCGCCGCCCCCGCAGTCCCTCGCGGCCGGCGCGGTCCCGCACTCCGGGCAGCGGCGGCGGCCCGTCAGCCACCGGCGGTCTCCTGGCGCTCCTGGCGGTCAGCGGCGGCCTCCTGGCGGCGGCGCTCGCGGTCAGCGGCGTGGGCGTCCAGCAAGTCTTGAGTGGTACACGTCCACTCCTCGTAGCAGGCGATGGCGTCATCCAACGATTGCGGCGGTTGGGTGGTCGTGGTCGTGGGCGGCGGTGGTTGGGTGGTCGTGGTCGTGGGCGGCGGTGGTTGGGTGGTCGTGGTCGTGGGCGGCGGTGGTTGGGTGGTCGTGGTTGTCGGCGGTGGTGGTTGGGTGGTCGTGGTTGTGGGCGGTGGTGGTTGGGTGGTCGTGGTTGTCGGCGGCGGACCGCTGCCTTCGGGCTCGCCCTGCTCGGGCTGCTCCGGTCGTCCCTCCTGAGGTTTGTCCTCCAGCGGTTCCTCCGCGACGACCTTCTGCAGCCCCGGCGGGAGCAGCGGGTCGAGTTCGATGATCGTCGGCCGATGCAACTGCAGCTTGTGAACCGTCAGTTTCACGGGGGTCACGAAACTGCATCTCGTGACGTCCGCGGCGTTCCCGTTGCGGATGTACAAGATGTTGAACGTGAACGGGAACTGGTCGCGGAACGGCGGCCTCTCGTCGACATACTCCGGACGGGGGCTGAACGTGAACGTCGCGGTGTACGTCAGAAGAACGTGGGACTTGTCCTTTGATTGTGAGTAGTGGATCGTCGAGTGAGGACCATTGAGGAAGGGGTGGAGGTAGACGTGCACTCGGCGATCTCGCGGTTCCGGATAGGTGATGGCGACCGTGAACGAGTCCGTCATGGTGTGCGCCATCCAGCTGTCGCCGGTGCGGACCGCTGTTGTGCCGTTGACCGCGACACCGCTGAGCCCGCAGTCATACGCGGCCTGCGCGGTCTGCACGGGCACCACCAACGCAGCCAGCAACGAAACCGCGACCAGTGCGACGGTCGTGGTCCTCCGAGTCAGGACCCTGATCATGTGCCCCCCCCCCCCCGGAGACCGGGGGATGGTGTAGACCGTCTACCACAACCTTCGTCGATGTGGAGACCTTCATTCGGCAGTATCAGATATATCACACTCGGGTCCGCGCCGGCAAGTTGAGCGATCGCCGCGGCACGCGTCATCGATGCCGAGACATGCCTCGCCACCGACGACCGCAACGAGGCGCTGATGGATGCCGCACGCACACTCGGGTCGAACGTGCGAACAGTCCGAGCCTGAGCCTTCCGGCAGGCATGAATGCGACCACGGGCGTCGCCCGTGCACAGGTGCCTGCTGCCTGGCCGCGCTCACTCGCAGAGCCGGCCGCTCACCAGTCCTCGGAGCGGCCTTCGGCTGACTCCTCGAGGTAGGCCCTGCCCTCGTCGCAGTCGGGCTGAACCGGGCACCATCGGCATGCCGGGCCCGGCGCCACGGTCGGGTGGCGCCGACCGCCGACCAGCTCGACGTAGCGCTCGGCGCCGTCGATCACCCGCTCGGCGGCCGACAGCAGCAGGTCCTCGGTCACCTCCTCCGGGTGGATGCGGCCCTGGTCGAGGTAGTAGGTGGCCAGCAGGCGGGGCGGCAGGATCCGCAACGCCTCGAGCAGGGCGTAGAAGCGGAGGTCCTCGCGGTGGGCGGGGGAGAACGAGCCCGTCTTGAAGTCGATGACCACCTTGCCGGCCACGGTGCCGTCGGGCTGGCCCAGGGTGAGGTCCGGCTTGCCCGACAGCACGATCGCCCCTGCGTGCAGCGAGGCCCTTATCGGGCTCTCGGTCGCCGGCCGCCAGGCCGGCTTCAGCGGCGGGAAGCACTCCTGGAACTGGGTCATGGCCGCGCTCGTCCCGGCCCGGAGCTCGGCCCGCTCGGCCTCCGAGCAGGTCGCCAGGTAGTCGGCGATTCCCTTGTCGGCGTTCTGGAGGCTGGCCATGGCCTCGTCCACCAGCACCATCGGGGAGTTCTCACCGCTCCAGTGCACCGACAGCTCGATGGCCTTGTGCATGACCGTGCCCCGGGCGATGGGCGGCGACCACTCGAACGGCTCGGATCGCTGGGCCAGGAACTTCCGCTCGCATCCGAGCACCTGGGTGAGCATGTACTTGCTGAGGAACAGGCTGTCGTCGTCGAACGAGTCGGCTCCGATGCGCTCCACCAGCGGCTCCAGACGGTCCTCGAGATGGGCTCGAAGCTCGTCGCGCAGGCCGGGGTCGAACTTGGGGCGAGCGTCTCTCGGTGCCCCGAGCAGGGTCACGACTTCCTGCTGGGCCGGGTTGTGCTGGTCGGCGTGCATGGGGCTCGAAGCGGCTCCTGCGAGTGGGGGAGGGGCTCATGTCACACCCCCGTGCGACGATAGCTGCCATGGGAATCACATCGCTCGACTTCGGCTCGGCGGCTCGCGCCCTGGGCCGGGCCGCCCGCCTGCGGGATCTGGTCGTGCCGGTGTTCGCCAGCCCTCCGTCCCGCCGAGACCTCGACCGGGCCATCCGCCGCCGCAACGGATCGCCCATCCTTGCCGCGCGGCCCGCCGCGGGGGCGCGCCCCCCCGCCTGCGGGATCTGGTCGTGCCGGTGTTCGCCAGCCCTCCGCCCCGCCGAGACCTCGACCGGTCCATCCGCCGCCGCAACGGATCGCCGATCGTGTCGGTGCGTCTCAAGGGCCGGCCCCGGAGTGCGGTGCTGGCCGACATGATCGAGGGGATCGTGGTGGCCAACTACCTCACCGGCGCCCGGGCCGACCTGGCCCGCTCCGCCCTGTGGCTCGCGGTCGACGGCGACTCGGCTGCGGATCCGGCCACCGAATTGCCGGCTGCCGACGGTGCTGACGAGCGGCGCGGGAAGCGAGCAGCCACCGAGGCGCCGGTCCGGACGAATGGCAGCGGTGCCGCGGCGGGGCGCGGGCAACCGGGAGCCACCAGTGCGCTACCGCAAGAGAGCGTCGCCGCTTAGAGCTCCCGCACTCGGGTGGATGAGGCGTGACGGACTAGGTTGACGACCGTGCCCGGGTGGCGCAACTGGCAGACGCGGCCCGCTTAAAACGGGCTGCCCCAACGGGCATGTGGGTTCGAGTCCCACCCCGGGCACCATGAACCACCCAAAATAGCCTCTGAGCTTCATATATCGGCTGAGCACTCGATTGGTTACCACTTTGGTTACAGCTCCGTCAGATCAGCCGTCTGCGGCGTCATGGCCTGAGTCGAAGCAGTGCTCGCCACTCGACTCGGGATGCGGAACCTAGGTCCTCTCGGCCGCATGCCACGTAGTCGTCGGAGCCTTATGCGACACCGAATGCAGGCATATCATGACGACGCCATGGAAGCCTCGAGACTGATTGCGTCGTTCGGCCGGTACGTTGACAACCGGGAGGCGACCATTCTCGTGGGCGCTGGCTTGTCGCGGGAGGCTGGCTACCCGGACTGGCCGGGCCTCTTGGAGAAGGTACGGGACGCGCTGGGGCGGCCCGACCTGAAGGATCTCCCATTGCTGGCGCAGTACTACACAAGAGAGTTCTCCGAAGGAGACCTGCAGCACCTAATCCGGCAGGAACTCAAACGAGACCCGCTGCCACAACCCACGCGGTGTCATGACCTACTAGCAGCGCTTCCGCTCGCGGAGATCTGGACAACCAACTACGACGACTTGATCGAACGCGCCATGGCGGACGGTGCGCGCACCTTTGTCAGCGACGACGACCTTGCCCGAGCAGACGGCAGCATGGGGTGCCGCGTCTACAAGATGCACGGCTCACTCACGCACCCGGATCAAGAACTGATCATCGCAAGAGACCAATACATCCGTTACCCCGATTCGCACAAGCGCTTCTGGGCGCTGCTTCAAGCGAGCTTCCTCACCAAGAGCTTCCTGTTCCTCGGCTTCAGCTTTGAAGATCCCAACTTCGACCAGGTCTTTCAGGCGATCCGACGAGCACGCTATGGCATCCACCGCGAGCACTTTGCTGTGTTGCGGGAGCCGTCTGGAGAGCAGGAGAAGATTCTCTTCAGGCTTCGCCTCAAGGATCTGGAAGCGATCGGCATCAATGTTGCAGCGATTGATGAGTACTCCCAGCTTGAGGTGCTGCTCAAGCAACTGATTGCACGCTGTCGGCCATGTCGTCTGTTCATAGCGGGGTCACCGCCCGAGGAGAAGCCAGACGTCGGAGACAGCTACCCGTCGATCGATCTGCCTGAGCCGATGTCAGACTTCGCGGATCAACTGGGAGCTGCCTTCGAAGAGACATCGGTGGCCTTGAGTGCTGGCGGCGCGTTTGGTGCGCGGGTCGGCTACGCGCTTCTCAGAAGGCTGCAGGAGACTGGCGGGCTCCACGCTGAGCGGTTCATGTTGCTGAGGCGGAGCAAGGATCAGCCCCTGGATGAGCCGAGCCAGCGATTAGGCAGCATCGTCTTCCAGGGGTCGGACGAACACGAATTGCGCGATGCGGCGTTCGGCGGGGCGCGCGCCGTTCTGGCGATCGGTGGTGGATCCGGTACTGCCGACGAGATCATGCGAGCGCAACAGGACGGACTCGGAGTTGTCCCGATAGGCAAGTTCGGTGGCTCGGCGCTGCAGGAGTGGACTCGCATCAGCGAGAGTCTGGAGGACTATCGGCTTGGCGGACTGCCCGTAGACCGGGCGGACTTCAACTCGCTCCGCTACGGCGGCCCGCAGGAGTGCTCCCGAGCCGCGGCTCGCCTGTCAAAACAAGCGTTGTATATTCCTCAAGGAGGTTGAAGGCATGACGGCTACCACGACCGCTACCGGCGATGGCTCTGGTTCGCCTATTGACGTGATGTGGTCCGTCGACCAGGTTGCTCGCCTGCTGGCCCTCGCCGAGCAGACTGATCGCTGCGACGGCTGGTTCACCGCGGACGATCTGCAGCGGCTGTCTCTCGACACGCCCTGTGAGGACGACGGCGAGAAGTGGCGAACCGCCATCGCGAGACTAGGTGAGCAATTCACCAACTTCCAAATCTTCTTGGCTGATTCCCCTGGCTATCCGCATTTCTTGCTCCAGACGGCACATGCCCCTGCAGTCCTGTTCGTTCGAGGCTCGCTGGACAGCAACGGCGCGGGCTCTGTGGCAATGGTTGGAAGCCGTGACGCGAGCGAGCAGGCCGCCGAAGCGGCAGGTGAGGTCGCGGCCACCCTTGCCGACGGCGGCACAACCATCGTGTCGGGGCTCGCCCGCGGTGTCGACACCGCTGCTCACCGGGGAGCTCTCGACGCCGGCGGACGCACAACCGCTGTCGTCGGCACGGGTATCGATGTGGTCTTCCCTCCGGAGAACCGGCATCTCATGGAGCGGATCGTTCGCAACGGCGCGGTCGTGTCGCAGTTCCCGCCAGGTCTAGGTCCGTCCAAGACCAGCTTCCCGGTGCGCAACGCTGTGATCGCCGGACTGTCCAGCGCCAGTGTGGTCATCGAAGCCGAGGAACTCAGCGGCACCCGCATCGAGATGGACTACAGCCTCGAGTTCAACCGGCCGGTTCTGCTATGGGCGCCCGTGCTGGGCAAGAGGCCCTGGGCGCGCGGCCTCGCCGCCGCTGACGACAACGTCCATCTGGTGTGCTCAGCATCGGAGATCAGGGAACTGGCCTTCCAGCACTGAGATGAACCAGGCGCTCGCCTCTCTCGGCGATTCGCTCGCGTCCGACTGCGTCACCGTGCCGATGCAGGGCCCCGATGTGTGTCCCATCTGCCGGGGACATCGCGACGAGACCGAGGGTCTCTGCGACAGCTGCACCGTCTGCCACCAGATTCTCGGGTCCCTCCGGCCGGTCGTGCCGATATCGCTGTACGCAAAGCCATCGACAATGCGAGACCGACTGCGGCACTACAAGGACAGCGACGACGCATCGACGCGCCGACGACTGAGCCGAGAGGTGGCCGCGCTCATCGAACGCTTCTTCACTCAACACAGCGCATCGCTCGCGCACCGACTCGGGTCCTGGGACGCCGTGTGCATCGTGCCCTCCACTGATCGCGAGCCGCCTCACCCCCTCGCGCGGGCGCTGTCGGACCACAACGTTGCGTGTCTCGGACCGCTCGAACACTTGCTGCGCCGAGGGCCCGGCGGGGTCGCGCACCGCAGACCTGACCGCCGCGCCTTCGAGCCGACGACCGCAGTCGCGGGCCGCCGCGTACTGCTGCTCGACGACGTATTCACCACCGGCGCAAGATCGCAGTCGGCCGCACTCGCGCTAAACGAAGCCGGTGCCGACGTGCCAGCCATCGTTGTAGTCGCCCGGCGAATCAATCCCGACTGGCGCCCAGAAGTCGCCGAGTGGTGGAACCACCAACTTGCGATCCCCTTCTCGTGGTCCACTTGAACACGTTCTTTCTGTCCGGACTTGAGCGGGGATCGGCGATGAGGGAGTGACGATGTCACAGCGCTGGCGATCGTAGGGCGCTGCTCGACACCCTCACTCCGACCTGAAACGCGGAGAGCCCCATATGGTCAACGGCTCCGCCGTGGGGCGCCGAGCGCTTGCGCCGAGCACGGTGTGTGGTTCGACGCTGAGCTGCTCAACGCGTAGGTGCCCTACGAACGCCCAGAACTCGACGTCGATCTTCCACAACGTCATCCCCGCGGAGATCGTGGCCTTCGCCAACGAAGTAGCCCTTACAGTCGCCGAACGTGAGAGTCAGAACATCAACGCCCGACGCCGCTACGGCAACGACAGCAGCGGAGGCCGTGGAATGGACCGGTAACCGGCCGCCACCGACAAACGATGTCCTCACGGGCACACGCACCACGCTTTTTCTGGATCCACCGAAGCGGCGGGTGCGCGGTGGGGGTTGCGTCCACCAGAATGAACCGCAGGGCGCGGTGCCCGACAAGAAACGGCTGCGATGCCAGACGGCTTGTGCGGTGGCACACTGTTCCGCGGGTGGGTCTCGAGTCCCACCCCGGGCGTGGAAGACGAAGTTCGCATTCGCAAGGAGGGCTTGATGGCCGATTGCTCATTCGTGGGGCTGGGGGTGATGGGCTTTCCGATGGCCGGCCACCTTGTGGCGGCCGGTCATGACGTCACGGTCTACAACCGCACGGCGTCGAGGGCCGAGGCCTGGGTGGGCGAGCACGGCGGCACGGCCGCTCCCACGCCCGCCGGAGCGGCAGCCGATGCGGAGTTCGTGTTCGTGTGCGTGGGAAACGACGACGACGTCCGCTCGGTCACCACCGGCGAGGGGGGCGTGCTGGAGGCGATGGCCTCGGGATCGGTCCTGGTCGACCACACCACCGCGTCGGCCGACCTCGCCCAGGAACTGCACGCGGCCGCGGCCGAGCGGGGGGTCGGGTTCGTGGACGCGCCCATCTCCGGGGGACAGGCCGGCGCGGAGAATGGCGCGCTCACTGTGATGTGCGGCGGCGACCAGGCCGATTTCGGCCGGGCCGAGCCGGTGATCGACGCTTACGCGAAGGCGGTGACCCTGCTGGGCGGGCCCGGCAGCGGCCAGCGAACCAAGATGGTCAACCAGATCTGTATCGCAGGGCTGGTCCAGGGTCTGGCCGAGGGGATCGACTTCGCCCGCCGGGCCGGGCTCGACGTCGAGCAGGTGGTCGACACCATCTCGCAGGGCGCGGCAGGCTCGTGGCAGATGGCCAACCGGGGGGTCACGATGGCCCGGCGCGAGTTCGACTTCGGCTTCGCCCTCGACTGGATGCGCAAGGACCTGGACATCTGCTTCGCCGAGGCCGAGCGGGTGGGCGCCACCCTGCCGATCACCGCGGTGATCGACCAGTTCTACGCCCGCCTCCAGCGCCAAGGCCACGGCCGCTGGGACACCAGCTCCCTCATCGAACTCCTGGTAGACGGCTAGGCACGCTCATGAGCAGGGATCCCAGGCTGCTCCTGCTGGTCGCATTGGCCACACTGGCTGGGATCGTGCTGCTGCCTGAGTGGCTGGGGATCCTGATCCTGCCGGTGATGGTGTTCGTAGCAGCCTGGCTCTTTCCGGAACATCCGGTCATCACAGCCACCGCTCTAACCGCGTTGACGGTACTGCCCGGCATCGTGCTGCTGATCATGAACGCAGACTCCTGGTTCACCCACTACTGGGACGGCTACAACCTGCTGAGCTTCGACCTCGTGCCCGCATACCTGCTGGTGGCCATGGACTTCTTCGTGAACATCCTCGTCGCTTGGGGATGGATGGTCTTCGTGGCCTACATGGGTGCGGGCATTGCGCTGCGCCTACGGAACCGGAGCCGGGCAGTAGCCGCCTAGCGCCTCAACACGGACCGATCTGTCTCCCGTTGCGCTCTGGCGTTGTGCAGGACGGCTCGGGCGACGCCGAGGTCATCGCCGCCGTCGACGGTGTCGTGCTGGGTTGCGCTCTGGCGTTGTGCAGGACGGCTCGGGCGGCCGCTGGCCCTGCACGGGCCGATGGAGCGGTGAGGTGATCGAGGGCGTCGGCCATGCACTGGTGGAATGTGCGCCGCTCGTCGGGACCGGCCTCGGCGGCCTGCTTCTTGTCGATGTCGTACAGGCGGCGGGCTTCGGCTTCGAGCCGGTTGCCGATGCGCCCGCCGGCGACGGGATCGAAGGTGCCGTGCAGTTCCACGGTGCCGTCGTCGCTGTCCCAGATGCGTACGCAGCGACGGGCCCGCAGCCGCCGGTAGTCGGCCTCGCCGCCGCCGTCCTGGCGGTCTGCGGCCCACCGGCGGGCTTCGCGGGTGAACTGGTCGGGGCGCATCGATTGAGCCTTGGCCAACAGGTCGCTGTCGGACTCGACGTCGGCGGCGCTTGTCTTCTCGATGGTCTCGGCCAGCCGCTTGATGTTGGCCTGCGGCACTCTTCCGCTCTCGGCTGCGTCGCGCACCGCGGGCGCGGCCTCGATCACTCGTGCCGTCTTGACCTGGCTGCGTGCCTCGCGCCGAGTCAGCCCGGCAGTGTCCGCCAGCACCTGGGTGCCGCCGTCGCCGTGGCGCTCCGCGCCGGCGACCACCTTGGCCGCGCCAACCTGGAAGGCCGTGTCGTTCGGCCGGATAAGCGCGGGCTGGTAGCGCTGGGGGAGCTGGGCCGCCAAGCGAACGCCACGTACCTCATCACCGATGTTCGATCCTGATCGGCCCACCTCTGTCGACCCCTCGAAGGCCCCCCACCGGTAGTAGCCTCGACAGGTCCGTGTCAGCCGCATGCAAGGCTGTGGCATCAGGAACTGGCCGTGGCATTTGGGTGCCCTCTAGCTTCGGCTGACCTGATGCTGTGACCGTACGCTCGCATCATCGTTGCATCACTGATCGGTTACATGGCCTCAGCATTACCGTTCGGTGACACCGGATGTAGGATGAGGGTATGGCACAGGCGAGCAATGAACGCCCCACGCTGCGACACATGCGCAGGCCTCACGAGGTCGGCGCAGCGCTGCGCGCTGCACGCGAGGGGCTGGGGCTGACCCAGGCCGAGGTCGCGTCGACGGCCGGGGTCTCACGGAAGTGGCTCTCTGAGGCCGAGGGCGGCAAGGCTGCGGTGAGCCTGGGCCTGGTGCTGGGGGTGCTGGACGTTCTGGGATACCAGATGGAGTTCGTGCCGCAGCCCGACGAACTCGACCTCGAAGCGCATCTCGACCACCTCAGCTCAACTCACGAAGACAGCTCGTGGCAGGCGTCGACGTTCTCATAGAGGGCCGCCTCGCCGGCTCGATCGATCTGCCTGGCTCGGGGTGGCCGCGGCTGCGTTATGACAGTGCATACGTTCAGGCGTCGTCTGCGACGCCGTTGTCGACTCGGTTCGTGGTCGAGCGGCCCGACCACTCGGGCGAGGCTCTGGCGAACTGGCTGGTTGGGCTGTTGCCTGACGACGACCGCGTGCTCGATTCGCTGCGGGAGCGTTACGGAACCCACAAGTCGCGGCCGCTGGACCTGCTGGGCACCCCGATCGGCGAGGACTGCGCCGGCGCGGTGCAGTTCTGCCCGCCCGAGCGCACGGAGGACCTGCTCGCCGGCCGTGGCGGGCTGCATCACCTGAGCGTCGATCAACTGGTCGAGTGCCTCGAGGAGATCCGCCGTGATCCCGCCTACAGGCCCGAGGGGTACGACCCGGGCGGCGGTTTCAGCCTCGCTGGGATGCAGCCGAAGATCGCCCTGCGCCACACGCCATCGGGGTGGGCGTTGCCGTGGGGGGCCGAACCCACAAGCCACATCATCAAGATCACCCGCCACGAGTCCTACGCGCACGAGGCGCTGATGGAGCATGTGACGATGGCCACGGCCCGAAGCCTCGGCCTGCGGGTCCCGCACACAGGCGTGATCCGCCGTGGCGATCTCGAAGCGATCGTGGTGACCCGATACGACAGGACGACGAGCGACGGACGGTTGGTGCGCGTCCATCAAGAGGACCTCTGCCAGGCGTCTGGGCTGCACCCCGACTACAAGTACCAGCGCGACGGCGGCCCCTCCCCGGCAGAGGCAGCCGCGCTGTTGAGACGAGTCGTTGGCGCACCCGCGGCCGCTGCGGCCGTCGACCGACTGCGCGATCAGCTGATCTTGCAGTGGCTGGTCGTTCACAACGACGCCCACTCCAAGAACTTCTCGATCCTGCTCGCCGGCGGGAACCGCTCCCTTTCTCCGCTGTACGACGCCTGCAGTTGGCTGCCGTGCCGGTGCCGGACTCCGATCTCCAAGCTGCGCATCGCCATGAAGATCGGACGCGACTATCGAATCAGCACCGCGGACCGGGCTGAAGCTCTCGCCCGCCTAGCGGACGCGCTGGGTCTCGGCAAGCTGGCCACCGCCCGGCGCTTTGAGGAACTCGCCGCCGGGCTGCCTGACGCCTTGCGCCAGACGGTGGACTCGCTGCCCGCCATCGACCAGGCCCGGCCCATCGTGGCCGACTACGTCATCGAACAGACACAGCGAGCGCAACACTGCGAGAAGATCGCAGCGACCGCCGCCAGACAGGCCGCTCCCCGCCGTTCCCCGCCAGCAACGGTCGTCGCTGCCAGCGTGCAGCAGAAGCCGACGACCTGCCAGCATCCCTGCCCAACCAAGGGCGGAAAGCCCTGCGGGAAGAAGATCGGCGCCTCGGGCCGTTGCGGCGTGCCCGCACACGACCGTCATCGCTCCTAGCTGGTAGCTGGGACACAACACCGCGCGAACCCGCACGTTTCCCCGGGGCCCGGAACTTCAGATCTCGCACCGACTTGCGCGGGGCCCGAGTCAACCCCCACAGGCCAGCGAGAATCAACCACGTCTCGCTTCAGGCAAACGCGTAATGAAGAGGCTCGGAGCCGATTTTCTGCAGCATGTAATCCCGCTCTGGGAACTGCTCGCTGCCGTGGGCGTCGGCCTCCTCTACAGTGTCGAACACATCGACAAGCTGGCCATCCCGCATCAAAGCGACCTTGCCGCGATGCTCTCGCTCCAACTGCTCCTTGTAGTCGGCCACGTAGGCCGGGAAGTTGACGTTGATCTGATGTTGGATGTGCTCTAGATCGGTCATACCACCCTCCTTCCCCGGTGTCCTACACGCAACTATAGGCAGCACCCCTCCGTCAACCCCCAATTCTGGGGCTGTGCAATATGTCACGGTCCTCGTTTCGCGTGCCGGTAGAGCTTGCCCAGGTTTGGCGCAGTGCGGAGGCCGTCTTGGTGTCGATGGCGCCGATCAGGCCCGCCGCCCCGTCGGAGACCACCAGCAGCGGGGGGCCGCAGCCCCCGGGCTGCGAGGTCCTCGAGGAAGCCCGCCCAGGCGTCGTGGGACTCGTCTCCGCCGGGCTCGACGGCCAACAGCACCGGCCGGCCGACGGTGGTTGTGCCGTAGGCACCACGCCCCTGCCCAGCAGCTGCGACGCGGACGCCTCGGCGGTGTTGCGCAGCTTCGGGCGCTTCAGCGCCGACCGGCCCCGCGGTGGTCTTGACCGTCACGTCGCCGAAGCCGTTGCGCTGTCCGGCGCGCCCGCCCCCGGCGCGCGAGTTCCAGTCCCGGCCCAGCCACGACGTCACCTCCTCCTCGAGGTGAACCTCCCCGGGTCTTGCGCACGCCGATCAGTAGTCGACGTAGAGGCCCATGTCGGTGCACAGTTCCGTAACGAGGGTCAGCCCGTCGCCATGCCCGAGGTCGGCGTATTCGATCGAGGCCTCAAGATGCCGGCTTGCTTCTCCGGTGGTGTCATAGACGACAGCCGTACGGGCGGCTTGTTCGACGCTGGTGAGCAGGATCTGCATCGGCATCCTCGCGTGCGTAGCAGCGAGCTCCATCTGGCGGGAGTGCCAGATGATTCCGGTTGTCGGCTTCCCCTCGATGTGGGATTGGAGATGACGGTCCGCCCAGCGACGCGTGCACGCGTAGTGCTCCGAAGGGCTGGATGCGAGTTCCTCTCGGTCGAGTCCATAGCCGGCGAGTTGGTGGTCTCGCAGGTCGACGACCCACAGGTCGCTCGTGCATACGATGCGCCGCAGGCGGCGGCCGCTCAGATCGGCATGCTGTACGGCCGAATTGGTTCCCCAGGCATCGTGAAGCGCGGTCTCCAGCAGCGCACCGATCGGGTTCTGCGCGAGATAGACGTAGGGCACCACCCGACCAGCGGAGGTGAACAGCGGCGCGAACCGACTGTCGCCGCCTCCAGCCGAGTTGAACACCTCGTCATGGCGCGACACGTTGAACCACTCTGTACCAGCCCTGATGACATGGGGCCGCAATGCCCCGGGAGCACCAGGATGCAGAACCCGGCAGCTAGTGCTGTGTCCACTAACCTTCGCACGCGTGCTTCCGCCTCTGTGACCTGCAAGGAACGGATCTCGGGCATTCCCAACCCGACGAACGTCTGTTGACAGGGCGCTAGCCGGGTCAGGGCAGGTCACTCTGCGAGTTGGGCTGCTCGGCGTTCGGCGGCCGCGTGCACGCGGTCAGGATTGGTCTCGATGACGTCGGCGGCGGTCTCGCCAGACAAACCGGCGTTGGCTTCCGCTATCCACCGCCAGATTCCCCAGGCGTTCATACCGGCCTCCCGCAACATTGACACGACAGGCGTCCAGTCCTCGCGCACTTCGAGCGCCTCATCGAGCAGTACGGCAGGCACGTGCTTCTCGCCGTTGACCGCAACGGTGAAGATGGCACCGCGCTCGCAGGCTCGCCGAACTTCCTGGTAAATGGTGTTCCTAGGGCGATTCCGCGCCGTTGCGATCTCCCGTACCGTGTATGTTCCTTGGTCGACCAGCGCCTGCCGTCCGGCGTGGACACGCAACACGTTCAGCAGCAGGGCCTCCGGATCGGGCCGCTGGTAGCGATCCCCGATCGCGCTCCGCGCCTCGGCTGCGCTGAACTCTTGCTCATCGCGACGCGGCCGCGATCTGAGGCTGGACGGAGCAGAATCCGAGTCTGCGAAGCCCCACAGAGTCAGCCACCGAGCGCAATCGGCAACCTGAGTGCTGACTAGTCGGATCGTCTCTGTGGCCGAGTCCTCGCTGTCGAGTTCTCTGAGCATGGCCAGCACCTCCTGTCCAAAGTGTACACAAATTAGCGATACGTGACAAACCAGACAACTACGAGACCGTCAGGCGTCGCCTCTGCGGTGGTTGTCGTGGGAGGGCTTGCCGTGGATGCGATTATGTCGCTGGTGTACGATGCAGTTCATGGCAGGCGATCTCCCAGACGCCGACGCTGCCATCAGCCCGTTCGAGGGGCTGAGCGCGGACGAGAACCTGGTGGCGGCCGCGCTCAGGGGGCGACACCGCGGGGCGACCGTCGCGTCGCTTGCTGCGGATGCCGCCCTCTCCCAGCACATGACACTGCAGTGCCTCGGCGTGTTGCAGGCACGGAACCTCGCCGAGGCCACGCGCCGGCGGGTCGCGTCGTTCCATGTCCCACTGCTGGTGGACGTCTGGAGCTTGTCGAATCTGGCGTGGAAGGCGCTGCGCTGGATGCCTGCGCGGCTGAAGGTTCCATCGTGTGGTGATCCTGGCGCAGATGCCGGGTTGCCGGTGGAACTGTGGCCGGTGTTCTGGTCAGGGCAACATGTTTCGGAGTTCCGAGTGGCCGCCGACGGTGAGCGCATCTGCGAGTCGCTGCTGCAGGCCCCGATGCCCGAAGCCCGCGTGTGGGCGCTGCTCAACTTGCCTTGCGAGGTGCTGGAGAGTTCCCGCCATCAGGACGAGCCGCTGTTGCGTCACCTGGTGGCCGCAAGGCGCGAATGAACTTCATCGCCAGGGTCCGTGAGCGTCTCACGGGCTGGCTCCGAAGGTCCTAGCAAGCACTGCTCAGCCTCTTGACGCGTGCTTGTAACCGCTCGAACACATACAGCCCCATGAGTCCGTTCGTTCCCCGCGGTTTGTCGTTCCCGTACGGTAACATAGATGTATGGACTCTCAGTCGATGCGACACCCTATCCACAAGCGTCCTATCAGGCGTCCTGACCAGTTCGGGCTGGCCTTGCGGTCCATTCGCCTGCATCGTGGCATGACGCAGGCTGATCTGGCAGAGAAGGCGCAAGTCACACGCAAGTGGCTCTCCCAGGTGGAGAACGGCAAGCGCACAGCCGAAATCGGTCTGGTCTGCCGCGTCGTGAGCATCCTCGGCTACGAGATGCAACTCGTGCCCGCTGCCGCGCCGTCTTTCGATCTTGAAGCTCACATCGCGACGTTGACCTCATCGGAGGTCGAGTTGTGAGACTCGATGTGCTCATGGAGGGCCAGATCGCGGGGAGTCTGGACCTGAGCGATGCTTCCCGACCAGTCTTCGCGTACGACGCCTCCTACCTGGATGAGCCGCACGCGACGCCGCTGTCCACCAGATACCCCTTGGATGATCGCCCAATCGGTGACGTTTCTCTCCGCAACTGGCTCACTGGGGTGCTCCCCGATGATGAGCGCGTGCTGAGGTCGTTGTGCGAAGACCACGACGTGAGCGCCGCGGACAGGCTGGTCCTGCTCGGCACACCCATGGGCGCTGAGTGCGCCGGCGCGGTCCAGTTCTGCCCCCCCGACGAGACCGCGAGGCTTGTGGCTGGTGAGGGTGGTCTTCAGGAACTCTCCGACGATGAAGTCATCGATTGGCTTCGCCGTCTCAGGAACGATCCCGCCTATCGTCCTGATCTGGCGCTGGTGTCCGCAGGGTTCAGCCTCGCTGGGATGCAACCGAAGATTGCCCTGCGCCTAGAAGACGACAGATGGCATGTCCCGTGGGGTGCCGAGCCGAGCAATCGCATCATCAAGGTCACCCGACACGGCGCGTACCCCCACGAGGCGGTAATGGAACATCTGACGATGCGAACAGCAGCACGAATGGGGATTACGACAGCACGAACCAAGGTGATGAGTGTTGAGGATGTTGAAGCCATAATCATCACCCGCTATGACCGGGCGCGTCTCGGCGATTCATCGCTACGGAGGGTGCATCAGGAGGACTTCTGCCAGGCATTGGGCGTTTCGCCCGACATGAAGTACCAGTTTCAGGGAGGTCCGACCCCTGAGGACATCGCCAGGCTCCTGCGCCGAGTTGACGCCTCGGGGACTGTCATGTTGGAGAGGTTCTTGGACATGCTGGTGTTCCAATGGCTGATTGTAGGCAACGACGCGCACTCCAAGAACTATGCGCTGCTGCTCAGCGGCGATGACTGCCTGCCTGCCCCGCTCTATGACGCCTGCTCGTGGATACCGTTCCGAGATCGCAGAGAATCGATCTCCCAACAGCGCACTGCCATGAAGACCGGGAGAAACTACAGGATCAGGAGCGCAGACCAACCAAGCGCTATGGGTCACACCGCCAAGAGGCTGGGACTACCGGAGGCAGCAACCATCGAGCGCTTCGAGAGTCTCGCAGCAGCCATGCCCGATGCCCTAGAGGACGCCATCAATCACCTACCCGGCCATATGGCCGACCTGCCGATTGTGGTGAACTACGCCATCGAGCAACGTCGCCGGGCCAACCGATGCGAGACAATAGCGAACAGAGCGGCCAGAGCCGTTCGTCCGCGTCGTTCTGTGAATCCTCACCGAAGTGGCGGCGCTGGTCAGAACCTTGTCCGCAGCAGTGGAGCTGACCACCAAGCCTCCGTACAGCCGGGCGGCGACTCACCCGCTCCCTCTATGCACTCGACAAGGAACTAGCCAGTCTCTCGCCTGGCTCACGCACAACTCTCGCTGTGTGGCTGGCGGCAGCGGCGTCTGTCGCAGGCAGGGACTCCTCGCCGCCAGCGGCCATTGGGTGGCCAGCATGCGCCCCACCGCCTCCGGGTGGCTGTTTTCGGAAGTATGTCCCCCACGGTGGTATGCTCTTGGGATGGTGCCAGCGACCGTGAACTGTGCCGACAGCGTCGAGGCGTCGGCGTTGCAAACGATGACAGCGGCACGCTGGCCTGAAGGTGCGCAATGCCCCAGATGTCGAAGCGGTGCCGTATCGCGCCGCCGCCGCGGGTGGCGCTGCGGGAGTTGTCGCAAAGATTTCACGGTCATCACAGGCACAACTCTGCACGGATCCAAAGCGCCGCTGTCGGCCTGGGTCGATGCAGCCGTCAGCGACGCAGACAGCGCCGCTGTCAGCGACAAGACACAGCGCAGCATCCGCAGCGTTGTGGAGTCCACCGGTCTCGCGGCCGGTTCTCGCCGCCTGGCTGCGCTGTTGGCTGCGGCACCGGGTGTTGGCACGCCCGGACCGCTGGCAGGCGTGGGGTCGGGGCAGCGCAAGATCCTCGCTGTGTTGCGCACCCGTGCGGCGGGCGCCACTGCTGGGCTTGTCGCTGCCGAGACCGGCCTGTCGTTGTCGCATGTGCGGCGATGCCTGAGAACGCTGCGCTCCGACGGGTTCGCAGAGACCCGATCGGTGTCGGTCATGTGGGGGTACCGCCCTCAGCGGCTCACGTTGTGGCGGCTCGCCATGAACGAACACACGATCGCAGCGCTGCCTCAGATCGGTTGGAGTCCGCCGCAGCCGGAACCGTCTCCAGATGGCGTGCCCGGCGAGTTCTGGTGGTTGTTCTGGTCCGGGACCTGCGCCTCGCGGCTGCGCATCCCCGAAGACGCCGTGCACATCGCTGACACCCTCATCGGCGGTCCCGACCCGGCGGCGCGGGCCTGGGCGCTAGAGATGCTGCCGCTGTGGGCGCTTCAGCAGCTGCGCACCATGCGCGGGTATGACACCGGCGAGGCTGCCCGGTGGCTGGATTTCACCATCAAGCAACGCCAAGACGTCACAGATGGCTGAACTTGACAAATGCGGATCATCCAGTGCCATGACCTCAAGCGGCAAGTCCTTGATCGACAGGTTGAACGCCATAAATGTCGATACAGCCAGTACGTTCAACTGAGAGCTGGAAAGGACTGTTCTAGGCTCGTCGACAGCTATGAGCTTGCCATTTGTTGCAGCCTCCAGTCTCGTCCACAGCCGTCCCCTCCCGCGGTGCCGACCGGTCAACAACCGCACCGCCTTGAATTCCGGGTGAGGATCAACGGTGGCATAAACCGTCTGCAGTAGATCTCCTATCCGGACCAATTCGTCCTCAACGAATGACTCCTCGCGAACTCTCACAGCCGCATGTAGTTCTTGCGCATCCTCCGACGCATCGTCGCGCAGATCACACTCCGACTCCTGGTCAGCGATTCTGTCAGTGAGCTCGACGACTTGTTGTCGCAATCGTTCAGCCTCAGTCGCTTCGGCCGCCCGGGCCAAAGAAGCCGAGAGAGCCGGTTGGCGATGACGTTAAAGACAACTCTTGACATTTGTCCGAGAGAGCGTATAATGGTTTCTCGAAGACCCCGGAACCGTCCCTGCCTCCGGGCAAACGGCCGGGGTTACGCCCTTCTGGAGCCTGTTCGCATTCCTCCTGGAATGTCGTGGACGCCCAAGATCCTCAGCCGGAGCTTGTTACTCTGCTCGAGGCGGTGGAGGGATCCATCGTCCTGGTTTCGCGCATCGCTTGGATGGGTGTTGAGGACGCTGTCCTGCATGATCTCCGCAACGCCGATCAGGCCCGCAGCTCCGTCGGAGATGACCAGCAGCGGGGGCCGCAGCCCCCGGTGTGTGAGGTCCTCGAGGAAGTCCGCCCAGGCGTCGTGGGACTCGTCTCCGCCGGGCTCGACGGCCAACAGCACCGGCCGGTCGACGGTGGTTGTGCCGTAGGCGACCAGCACCGGCTCGGGACCGCAGGCGCACCTGTATGATATTGCGGAATCTCTATAGTGGCTGTATTGTCTGACGCCGACGGCTTAGAGACCCTGCGCGTCTCGGGTTCTGGCGTTGGCTTCCGAGCCCGTTGCTCCCGTCGATTTAGATGGAGGGACCCGTCACGAGCCTTGACATGATCTCTCGTACTGCTGCCAAGTTCCCCCCGTACGGCTCCATCCACGCGTGTGCGTCGCCGACCGTGACACTAAGCCATGCGGTGTCGGTGGCGTCAGCGCCCGTGTGTTGGCCCATTCGTCCAATTACGCACTGACGCAGGATCGACTTGGGAAAGACCCAAGCGTGCGCGTCGTATGGTGATATTCCTAGAGCGAAGAGGTAGTCGTCGTCCTGGTCACGGATCTGCTGGAACTTATAGACGCCAGACTTCCAGAGTGTCGAGAACTTGATCTCGAATCTGTACCCCTCAATGACACGGTCAGCCTCCGAGTCGCCGGTTTTGACGACATCAAACCCTTTGGCTGCGCACCAGGCCGAAACGAGTTTTTCGCCGACGGCTCCACGCTGCCTTGGTGATGGGAGCTTCTTGATCCAGCCGAAAGGGCTGTCTCGCCAAGGGTCCGGGTCGTCTGACCCGAAGTCGGAGCGAATCATCTCCGCATACGAAGCCAGCTCCCGTACTTCGGGATCCTCGATTCGGTGATGTTGACCAGTCACGCGAACAACCCCAGTTGACCTGATCGGGACTGATTTACGGGCAAAGGGTTCAGGGCTCCGTCCACGTAGCGGACACCAACCGTGCCAAGGCGGCGGGTCATGACGTCTATCGCCTCATCGTTGTTGTCGATCATCACGAAGCGCCGATTCATCTGCTGTGCGACGGCACCCGTCGTGCCCGACCCGGCGAAGAAGTCGAGGACCCAGTCGTTCTCCTGTGACGATGCACTCAGGATCCTGCGGACAACGCCCTCAGGCTTCTGCGTGGCGTAGCCGGTCTTCTCCTTGCCGTTCGTGGCCACGATCGTGTGCCACCAGACGTCCGTCGGGAGCTTGCCACGTGCCGCCTTCTCCTTCGATACGAGCCCGGGAGCCATATAGGGGATCCGCTCGATGGCCTCCTGATCGAAGAAGTAGCCATCCGCATCCTTGGCGTAGACGAGGATGGTGTCATGCTTTGCCGGCCAACGTCTCCGTGAACGTCCGCCGTAGTCGTACGCCCAGATGATCTCGTTGATAAAGCAGTCGCGGCCAAAGATCTGATCGAGCAGAACCTTGCAGTAGTGAGCCTCCCGGTGATCGATATGGAAGTACAGGGTCCCGTCAGCGGTCAGGAGGCGGTGGGCGTGCTCAAGCCGCGACGCAATGAACGCCAGATAATCGTCAAACACATCGGAATACGAAGTAGCACCGAGCGTGACGGTACGGTATCGGCGGCCGCCGAAGCCGACCCTGTCCCCGTCGTTGCAGCGAACTGTCGCGAGTTCCTTTCGGCGCTGGACCTTTCCACTGTTGAACGGCGGATCGATATAGATCAATCGGAAGGTGCCATCGCCGAGCCGGGGAAGCGCGTCGGCGTTATCCGCGTACAGCACCCAGTTGTCCCCTCCCGACAGATCGACGGCTCCTGTCTCGGTCTCAAGTCGCTCACCATCCATGTCGGCCACCCTAGACGGCTAGTTCCAAGGGGTGCGGGCGGAACTCGGCCCTGGATGCCAGCGCCTGCTCGGCCGCCTTGTCGAGCTGGCGCACATGCCCGAACGTGAACGACCGCAAGAAGGTCCCCACAGTCGACGGAATGACCGTCTTGTACAACGCCATTCTCCCACGTCAGGAGGCCTTTCTGGTGGACGCGCCAACCCCAGTGCGCTCACCGCTTCGGTTGGCCGTGGCAGCAGCCCCAGAGGGCCGGGAGGAACACGTCGAAGGCTTGTTGGACACCGGCACCACACAGAGCTTCATCAGCCGCGACCTGATCAGGCGGCTGCAATTGGAAGCCATCGCCAATGGCGAGGTGCGCCCTTGCTCTCTCAATTTCCGGTGGTTTTGGGCGACTATCGACCCTAACCGCCGGAATATACGGCCGACGCCCCGCCCCCCGGCGGTGAACCTCGAACGCGGACGGTTGGTGTGGCGGATCCTGCGCCAGTGTTCGGCGGGGAACCGCAGGTGGGCGGTGAGCAGGCACTTGACCGCGGCGGGGAGCTCGCGTTCGTAGCGGCGGGCGAAGGCGTCGATGCCGGCTTGCGCGGCGCGCACGGCCTGGGCGCCTGGGTCGGTGTCCTCGGGCAGCTCGAGGATTGCCCAGAACGGGGCCTTGGGCTCGTCGCGGCGCTGCGCGGGGACCTTGGCCAGGACGTTTCGGCAGCGGTGGATCAGGCACCGCTGCCGCAGCGCGGAGGCCGTCTTGGTGTCGATGGCGCCGATCAGGCCCGCCGCCCCGTCGGAGACCACCAGCAGCGGGGGCCGCAGCCCCCGGTGTGTGAGGTCCTCGAGGAAGCTCGCCCAGGCGTCGTGGGACTCGTCGCCGCCGGGCTCGACGGCCAACAGCACCCGCCGGCCGACGGTGGTTGTGCCCACCCCGAGACGACCAGCGCCTCCAGCGGGCTCGGTGCGCACCACGCCCCTGCCCAGCAGCTGCGATGCGGACGCCTCAGCGGTGTTGCGCAGCTTCGGGCGCTTCAGCGCCGACCGGCCCCGCGGTCGTCTTGACCGTCACATCGCCGAAGCCGTTGCGCTGCCCGGCGCGCCCGCCGCCGGCGCGCGAGTTCCAGTCCCGGCCCAGCCACGACGTCACCTCCTCCTCGAGGACCTGCTGCAACACGAGCCGCGCCCACAGGCCCATCACCTCCTGCGGGACCTCAGCGATGTCAGCCGGCCCTTCGTGACCCGGCCGGTGTCGATGCTCACTTCGGCCTTGTGGCCGCTGTACTCGGCATGGAAATGGGGAGGGCTGTGGTCGTCGTAGAACATCTTGATCACGATGCCGTAGAAGCGGCAGATCTCAGGCATCCGCAGTGTCCCACATCTCTGGGAACAGTTCCTCCGAGGTCATGCCGGTGAGTTTCAGGTAGAGCGCGTCGCCGCACAGGTCGAGATCATCGCCCCAGACGATCGAGCCGCAGGAACCGAGCCGCACGTCGGAGAAGAACGAGTGGTCCTCCCAGGCTGCAAACACACCGTCGCCAGCCAGGTACGACAGATCCAACTCACCTTCAACCCCGTCGTCATAGCGGAGTCAGATCCGGTACGGCTCCAGGGCGCGCACCTCAACGAGGCGGAGCGTCTTGTCGCTCGCGGGTGTTGGCAACCAGGAGGGTCTGTGGTGACATGCGATGTTGTCGCAGCTCGACTTCATCCGCCACGGAACCCATCATCGTGATCCTCGCTCTCGCGCTGGCCGAACGCGCACTACGCCATCTGAAAGACGGCGTCTACCTCGAATCGCACGCCTATTGAGCCAGGACGGAAAGCGTCAGTCTGTCTCTTGGGTATCTCACTCTTCTCCCAGCTGACGAGCGACACTTCACGACCGGCGACCGCTGCGCATCCCGTGAGGCCCTGAACCACACTGTCAGCTGAGAGCTTCTTTCCCGCCATACGAACGACCACATGACCACCTCGCTCCACTAGGAATCCGGCAGTCCGCCAGAAGTCAGCGACCATCCGCCAATAGGCGCTCGCAAGTTCATGTCGGTCATCCCGCGAGATCCGATTACGGGTTGGATGGGGAGGTCCGCCCAAGAACCAAAGGCGTAGCCACTGATCCTCCTCAAAACTCGTCACATCCAAATACGGAGGTGAGGTAATGATGCAACTCGCTTCTTGCCGCTTGGCTGAACCGTACCGGTGGAGATCTCTGAAGTCGGTCAGTTCGACCTGCCCACGAAGTTCCGGCAGTGGAGATGCATATCGGAATCTTGCTTGGCGAGCAAGCAGTCCGAAGACATCTCGTTCTGGGGGATGATAGTCGTGCTTGTCCCAGAATCGGACCGAGTATGCGGGCTTCGTAGAAATCGTTCGCGGCATTTGGGCACTCAGGTATGACGGAGACTTCTCCGACTCACCGTGCAGAGCGCCAAGAATCAAGGCGGCGACCATCGCATCAGAACGTCTCAAACGCCACCGAAGCGCATCTCTAAGGTAGAGGATCTGGGCAAGGGTCCGCGGGTTGTATCCGCGCTCGAAGAATGCCGGGAGTGTCCGCACACGCGGTCTCCACTGACGCGCCTCATATTCCTGTCTAAGCTGTGATATTCGGCGACGAACTGTCGAGAGGGCAGGACTCTGTGTCTTGGCGGCAGTCAAGCAATAGGCGACTGGATTGATGTCGCTCGCCAATGCGTTCCTACCCATTAGAAGTGCTTGGAAAGGAGCCGTGCCTCTACCACAGAACGGGTCGACTACAAGATCGCCGGGATTAGTCAACTCGTCAATCCACTTCTCGGCGAAGGCCTCCGGGAACATCGCGAAGTAAGGGCAAAGTGCGTGGAATCTGTTCCTCATGTGCGTACCCGCGAATCTAGAACCGCATCCGACCACCGTATGCCGCGATTGCGGGTGCTTCCCGGGAGTTCAGGAGCGTGATAGGCGATCCGACACCGCTCGAACAGAACACCACCGATGGTCGCCCTCGTCTTCCATTCGTTGCTCGTCAGTCGGTGCGGGACGAAGAACATCCTCACGGCCGGGACGCTCGGAGGGTCAAGCATCCAGGCCTGACACCAACTCCGCGTATCGGGAAGCTCGCTGAGCTTTGAGGTCCAGTTAGCTCCGGCCGCACACTGGCCGAATGCGATCAGCTGACCCGGCCGCTTGTCTGCGAAGCCGTGCCACACAACAAGGTCCAGGTTCGCGTCCTTCTGATTGGCGGCGGGCCCGACCGGCTTCGCGCCTCCGCCCTCGCCCAGCAACTGAGCCAGTTCATCGACAGCCGCTTTGAATCCCTTCGCCTTCGTTCGTCTCGGAAAGGCAAAAAGGTAGGAGCCATCGTGTGGGTTGAACCCAAAGTAGCTTTCGGCTGCGACCTTGCTGATGTCCTCGAAGTCTCGCTCCGGACGGACTCGGGCATTCCTACCAGCATCGACTCCAAACCAACTCAATAGCAGGAGGAAGACGTACGTCGAGCCCGAGTCCAACGCATCTGGGTCCAGTTGGATGGCTTGGGAACCAACCGAGAATGGATATCCATCGCCAGCAGCCCGTACGCGCCCCTCAAGTTCCGCGAAGACATCGTCAGCCAACCGTTCCGACGTCTCGCCTCGTGCGTCCACAAGTGCATCCAAAGACTCTTGGACTGCGTCCGTTGATCCGTCACGACGTATCTCAGCCACGAGATCCTGAAAGCTGGAATTGCCGTCGGCAGCGGCCAAGGCCTTGAGTTCGAGCCAATCGGCCTGAGTAGTAGGGTCGCTGGAGGCAGGAGGGACTCCCATTCCCGTTGTCACGGTGAGGAGCGGGCTCGACGACGACCGGCACGACCGGCGCTACGCTGGTTCTCCATATCCGAGACAAGCCGATCGGCGAGTTCGAAAATCTCGTTCGCAACCCGTAGAGTATCGCTGTCGCCAGAGTCTCCCGTTAGCTGTTTGCCTCTAGCGTCCTGTAATCGCTGCCGAGCCTCTATTAGATGCCCCTTGAAGAGTTCTTCATCGCCAACACTAATGTCAATCACAACATCGAGGGGCAGTCCACGTCGCAGAGCGATCAGCCCAGCATCGCTGCCGATAGCTGAGTCGAGCCGTCTGAGATCGGGGTTTTGACTCTGTACAAGCGGCTGCTTATCTGCGGATCTACTCCCGTAGAGCCATAGGCAGAGGTCGCCTAGTGCCTCTAGCCGTCTTGTTGGAATTGGGTCGGGACCGAAGCTGCTCTCATTGTCGATTCCCAGCAGCTCCTGAATATTCTGGTAGTCCAAACCGGTATAGAGATGCGAGAATGAGAAGTGCTTCTTCCATCGGTCATCTAGATCAAACTTGCCCGACTTCTCTGCTTGGCGCAACACCATCAAGCCTCGGTAGAGCCTCCTGACCGTCAGATGTCGATCGCCAATTTGTTGAGCGATTTCTTCGAGTGAGACGCTAAGTTCATTATGTACCCAGGCAACGTACTGTGCCTTCGCGTACGACTGCCAGTTTTGCGGACCGTTGACATGCTTGAATCCGACATACTGCCAAACGTCCTGTCGGGCGCACTCAATCACTGGCAGCGAGGCCAATTCTCTGCTCCGCGCCGCCGTGATCTTCGGAAGATCCGTTGCCCCAGCCCTCTTGCGGAGAGTGCCGTCCAACAGCAACTGGACCGCCGCCAACCGGCGGTTGCCCTCAACGACCACATACCGGCCGTCTTCGTGCGCGACGAAGAGCGGCTCGTGCTCAAAGTACCCGTTGCTGGCAATAGACAGCGCGAGCTCGTCGACTGCGAAGTCCTTCCAGAGGAGGCTAACCAGTTCAGACTCGTCCAAGTCCCCGTCGAGGAAGAGCCTCGGATTCCGCCGATCGAAGCAGAGCTCTTCTGTTCGGAATGGTCTAGCCGTCGGCATGCCTCGGCTCGCTGCTTGGTCCGATGCCATGATCGTCACACTACCGGGGCTTCGCGTGCCAGTGCAGCCAGCTCCGCTGAGGCGTCCCAGCCATCGGAGGCAGCAGATGGGCTCCTGGGTCTGCACCAACCGGAGATTCAGACGGTCTTGTGCTGCCTGCTACCGAGGGCACCGCACACCCGTGATGCCCGGCAGGACGCTGGTAGTCATTCATCGCCACCTCCATTCGCCATGGTGTCATATAGGAGAACCCTATGCAGGTCCTCAAATCATCTGCTCTGGACATACTATACCTGAAACATATGTCAAATACATAGATCTGATCATAACTCAAGGAATCATCGACCTGCCAGTGCTGCCGTCCGCAGCCCAGGCGGCTCGACGAGGTTGGCCCAGCTGGTGCTGGTGGGGGTGAAGTGCAGGTGCCAGCGCTCGCGGCGGGGGTTGGACAGCCATTATACTAGGCGGTATGACTCACAGGGTAGGCTTGAAGGGGCAGGTGGTCATTCCCAAGGATCTGCGCGACCAGTTCGGCATCGAGCCGGGTGACGAGGTGGACTTCTGGGACTGTGACGACCACGTCGCGGTTCGCCCGGTACGAAGCACCGGGCCCCTGAGGGGACGCTTCCGCGGGCTGGACCTGGCCGGCGATCTGGAAGCTGAGCGACACGCCGAGCGCCAGCGCGAGGACCGCCGATAAGCGAGGACCGCCGATGAGCGTGGTACTGGATTCCTGGGCGATCCTGCGGTACCTCGAGGACAGCGACCCGGCGGCCTCCGCAGTGGCTGGACTTCTCGACTCGGAGACGCCGACAGTGAGCTGGATCAACCTGGGCGAGGTGTTCTACATCCTCCGCAGGCGCGCCGGAGAGACGCAGGCCCTGGCCGCGGTGCGCGATCTCCGGCATGTCCTCGAAGCGGAGTTGCCCACCTCCGAACGGGTCCTCGAAGCGGCTCGCATCAAGGCCGAGCACCGAATGGCCTACGCGGACGCCTTCGCCGCCGCCACCGCCGCGGGCCACGGTGCGACGCTGTGGACCGGCGACCCGGAGCTTCTGATCCGCGACGCCCCCTGGTCGTGGCACGACTTGCGCCCCCAGCCCTGAGAGCCCGGCATTCTGCCTCGCGCATGGGCACCTGCACCATGCAAGAACTCCGCACCCGTCCGGTACGCGTCGCAAGCGACCACGAACGCGTCCTCGTGATCGCTTCCGCCGAGGTCTGCCGATGCGGTTGCGAGTGGCGGGCGGCTTCCGGCTAGACCGAAGGCATGCCGCTCAGGATGGCCTTGGCGGCCAGGAGAGCGCTGTCCTCGTCGGCCGCCTGACGTGCCGCGTCGACGGCCGCCCCGAAGAGAGGATGCGGGTCCGTCGCTTGCTGATCGGCTTCGCCTCCGGTGTGGCGGGCCCGAAACACCGCCAGGTAGGCGACATCGTCGGCGGCGGTCTCGGGAGTGCTATCGATGGGCAGCGGCACGAGGCGGGATCGGTCCTCGTCGAGAAGCCGCTGGATGTCGGGGCGGTCCTGTAACGTCGCGTCGTGCTCGGTCCACCCGGGCGCCGGCGAGAACACGAGCGTGCCGTCGCCGGACGCGGTCACCAGGTAACGGTCGTAGCGGGCCCGTCGGAGCCCGTCCAACGACACGCACCCGTTGGAATCGACCTCCACGATCCGGCTGCTGTCGACGTCATCCACTTTGATTGCTCCAACTCACCTTCAACCCCGTCGTCATAGCGGAGCCAGATCCGGTACGGCTCCGGGGCGCGCACCTCGACGAGGCGGAGCGTCTTGTCGCTTCGAGACATGGGGGCAGCCTACCTGGGCGCCACCGCGCGGACCGCCCGCTGCCCTGAGCATCAGCGGTGCCGCGGCAGGCCTCAGGGGACGCCGCCCTCAATCGGGTGCTTCTCGTGCCGGTGGGTGCGGGGGTTCTGGGCAACTGGGTCCGCAGGGACGAGGTCGAGCGGGGCGAGGCCGAGGGCCTGGGCTCCGATGAGCGAGCCGAGTTGGTGCGGCTGCGAAGGCGCTGCGCGGAGTTCCCGACCGCCGGCTTCGGGGACAGCGCAGCGGTCACCGATCCTGATCGTGCGATCGTCTGGGGCGCCATCGCACGCGAGCGGTCGCGTCGGCCATAGCGGATGCCCGAGGGCACCTCTACATTGGAAGACAGACAACCCTTGTTGCAATCCCTACGGAGGACAATCCCTACGGAGGACAATAACGATGCTTAGTCAGGACAAGATGAAGTCGCACAGAATTAGGTGGGCAGAGGCAGAGCGGGAACTGGCAATTCGAGAGTTCTTGCTACCGGCGAAAGCAGCCCAGCGCGAATACGCAGTGCCACCGGTTCCCGAGACTGCTGATCCAAGCAAGGTAGAGCCTCGAAGCGGTCCGTAAGGACGACCTACTGAAAGATCTGGGCTAGTCGTCGACGGTGGCGTGTCGAGGTCGGTCGGGCTTCGGTCGGACCAGCCCGGCTGTGGTGCGGTTGGGCGGCCCCGCCCGTTAGATTGAACAGGTGGAGCGTAACTGCGTCGGCCTCGGTCGTTCTGCGGTTCGCTCGGCTGGCTGGCGCATCCGCCGCGTCGTAGAGATGTGCGACGCTGGTTTGCGTCGCCGTCACGTGGCCGGAGGAAAGCGTTGTCCCCTGGACCTAGCAGGACGTTGGGGTGCAGCTTGGTGGGGCTGCGCGGGGGATACACCGAAATTGCGTCTTGGAGCCGGTCAGGCTTTACTTGTAACCCCACTGGAGCCGATTGTGGCTCTGACGCGGCGGGCGTCACGACCGGGAAGCACAACCACAGAAGGGAGACGGCACATGGAGGAGGCGATCACATGAGGGAGACGGCGCTGGTCATTTCCGCTCGAAGCCTCAGCGCTCCCATCATTGCGGAGCTTGCCCGCCTGCTGGGGCGTTCGTCGTTGCCGTTAGACGATGTTGCTCTCGACAAGGATGCGGGAATGATTGAAGACGACGAGTTCATCGGTGCGGTGTGGCAAGAGGTCGGCGACGACTTGCGCGACGCCATGCGACGGTACCCCCGTGCATAAGGCCGCCGCGGACGCAGGCAAGGCTCTGCCGGTTTCGGCTGCATGACAAGCGACCGACCGGAGAACGCCGCGGGCGACCTCGACGAGAATCCCGAACACTCCGGCGACGAGGATCCCGAGCCTGCCCAGCAGCTGCGACGCGGACGCCTCGGCGGTGTTGCGCAGCTTCGGGCGCTTCAGGCTGACCGGCCCCGCGGTCGTCTTGACCGTCACGTCGCCGAAGCCGTTGCGCTGTCCGACGCGCCCGCCCCCGGCGCGCGAGTTCCAGTCCCGGCCCAGCCACGACGTCACCTCCTCCTCGAGGACCTGCTGCAACACAAGCCGCGCCGGCAGGCGCATCACCTCCTCTGGGACCTCCGCGATGTCACGGCCCGAGCCGAACAACTCGTCAATCTCAGCGCGGACAGCTTCTGTGGGGCGATACTCGTGCAGGCACGGGCGTAGGTCTCCTTCGTGAGCAGGCAGCTTGCTGAAGGAACCTACGCCCACGCCGCTATTGCACCGGCGATAGGACGCCACCACTGCTGCCCTGCGGTTGCAGGCTTGCGGCATCGGTCTGCCGCTCGACGGGGCGCCCGTTTGCGGGGCCGCGGACCGGCTCAGGACCGCAGGCGCATCTTCACGATCTTGTAGAATCTCTACAGTGGATGTATTATCTGACCTTGCTAGCTTTCCCACCGCCGTGTGAGAGCAGACGCAGGTCGAGGCGAAATGGAGCCGTTTGAGTTGACTGGGTCGAGGAACCAACTACGTGTCCGGTCTGGGCCGGGCGTCCATGGCGTGCTCGGCGTCCACGCAGGCGCAGGGTCGAGGAGCCGACGACGCCCCCGGTCTGGGCCGGGCCCGGTCGCGTCAGCGTCCGCGGCTCCGGCCGTCGCAGGCTCCGCGGTCGGGGGGGGGGGGGGGGCGCGGGGGGGGCGGGCGCGCGGGGGCCAGCGGTCCGGGGGCCGGGGGCGGCGGGGGCCCGGGGGGGGGGGGGGGGGGAGCACGGATGCGGCGGCGTCACGGCACCGGGCCCTCCGCCCAGAGTCTCACCGCGACCACGGCGGCGGTGCCGGCTACCAGGCCCGGCGCCCAGCGGACCTTGGCGTCGCGGCCGTGCCTAGCGAGGGCCACGAGGGCTGCGGGCCATTGCGCCAGCGCGCCGGCGGTGAGCGCCCACAGCGCCCAGGCGGGGCCCCACCAGCCGGCCAGCAGGCTGTTGACGACTATGAGCCGCACGTCGCCGTAGCCCATCCAGTCGGGCCGCAGCCGCCAGACCGCCTCCAGCGCCACAGCGACCGCCGCGGCGGTGCCCAGCGCCCAGCCGAACCGGGCGGGCTCGCCGCCCGTCACCGCCGCGGCGCCGAGCAGCAGCGCGACCGCCGAGCCGGCCGGCCACACCGCCCGCCGCGGGATCACCGCCCGGCGAAGGTCGGTGACCGACACGTAGCCGCCCAGCGCGGCCCACACCGCCACCGCGGCCCATACCAGTGCGGAACTCAATCCCCCCCCCCGATGTGACCATGTCGGATCCGGTGGCCGGAACCCGCAGAGCCTACGGCGCTAGTCCCCGGACGACCGCGGCGGTGCACGCACCGGCCACTGCATCGCGATGAACGAACCCGACCGAAACCCTGCACGACCTATAAGGAGCAGACAAATGACATCATCCCCCGCCCGAATCCGTGAGCGCTTGAAGAGGCGATCGGCCAGCGCCCTGCCCGAGCGCTACCGCCGCGACGACAGCGGCCTGACCACCCTCGAATGGCTTCTGATAGTCGCCGCCGTAGCCGGCCTAGCCGCCCTAGCAGTAGTGCTGGTCACTAACGTGGTGGACCAAACGTCCGAGCAAATCGCCGGTCAGAGCGCCCGGAGGACCGCCGCGCAGCTTGCAGCTCAAGACATCACAGACGAGGCCGTAGAGAATGTTGCTGACGACGACTACGCCGATCACGACGCAGTGAACGACTTCTACGAGGACAAGTGCGACCGATTGGAGTTGATCTACGGCGACATTGACCTCGATACCACATGGGCTGACGGTATGGGAACTGGGACGGGCAGCACTCGAGTGTGGACCTCAGGCTCGGAACCTAGCTGTACTCCGTAAGGCAAGCCGAGCGCAGTTGGTGAGATGTGCATCGGACGACCTGGTTGCAGGAATCAGCATGCGATATGCCGCGGGCCGGCCGCACCGCATCTCAGATGACGGGGTTCTATCGGTCACCGCTGTCAGCCATCTCGCGCCAGTCGCGCTCTTTCGATGCCTCCTCCGTGTCCCCACCCTCAACTGAGGGAGTGCCGGGCACGACATCGGGAGGGAACTACCCGGGACCGGAGCCAACTCATCAGACATGAGTTTTGAACCGAACAGTGACAGTGACTTCAACCAGGCAGCTAGATCGCGGTCGTTCGCCACGAGGCGACGACGGCTTGACTACGCTGTCTTGGCTGCTGATCACCGCGTCGGTAGCTGGTCTGGCGGCCCTTGCTGTCGTTCTTGTGCAGTCGCAGGTGGAGACCACCGCGGAGCAGGTCTCGGACGCTGCCTCGCGGCGCGCCGCGGCCGCTCATTCGGCGTTCGCCGTCGAGACCGACGCCAAGGCTGCGGCCGCGAGGGACTTCGACACCTGGGCAGACTGGGAGCGGCACTTCAGTCGGGAGTGCGACATCATCGCCGTGCTCTACGCCGGTACCGAGATCGAGATGGCGAACAACTTCATGGGAGTTTTTCGGGGCACGATCTTCGACGCGGCTGCGGCCAGGTATGCGGCTGCGGCCGACGAGCAACCCGCGACTGCGACCAAGGCACAGGTCCAGTGCGAAGTCGGTTGAGCGCGGCCGGACGCTGGCGTCGGGGCTCTCATGACCGAGCACGCAAGGACCCCGGATCGTCGATCTCAGGCTGCCTGCCCGTCGCGCCGGGGGCGAGTGCGGGCGGCGACCGGTTCGCCGGGAGGTTGGAGGCTTGTCTAGGGCCGAGGCACCGTCTGAGCCGGTGGGTTCGGTCGGGTCAGGACGGCGCGGCGGCGGGTCCGGGGTCCGTGGGGTCGGGGTCCGGGAGCCTGCCTTCGACGGCGGCTTCGACGGTCTCGGTCTTGTCCTGCCCGGCGATCAGCGCGGTGAGCTTCAGGTTGATCTCGTCGGCCTTGGTGTGGAGGGTGCCGTTTCGCTTCGTCGGGGGCCGTGGAGCGTGTCGTGTTCGCTGTTGGGGGTGCGGGTGGCGTCCGGTTTGTCGGGAGGTTGGAGGCTTGTCTAGGGCCGAGGCACCGTCTGAGCCGGTGGGTTCGGTCGGGTCAGGACGGCGCGGCGGCGGGTTCGGAGTCCGTGGGGTCGGGGTCCGGGAGCCTGCCTTCGACGGCGGCTTCGACCTCCTCGGTCTTGTCCAGACTAGCGATCAGCGCGGTCAGCCTCAGGTTGATCTCGTCGACCTTGGTGTGGAGCGGGCCGTTTCGCTTCGTCGGGGGGCGTGGAGCGTGTCGTGCTCGCTGTTGGGGGTGCGGGCGGCGACCGGTTTGTCGGGAGGTTGGAGGCTTGTCTAGGGCCGGGACACCGCCTGAGCCGGTGGGTTCGGCCGGGTCAGCTCGGCGTGCCGGCGGGTTCGGGGTCCGTGGGGTCGGGGTCCGGGAGCCTGCCCTCGACGGCGGCTTCGACCTCCTCGGTCTTGTCCAGCCCGGCGATCAGCGCGGTGAGTTTCTGGTCGATCTCGTTGTTCTGCGCGGTGAGTCTCAGGTCGACCTCGTCGAGCTTGGCATCGAGGGTGTCGATCTTGGTCGCCATGCCCCGCGTTCGTCTACGGCGACGAGGCCGGTGGCCGCGGTGTCCTCTGGGCGGCTGGTCTGGCGCTGGTTGCCGGTGAGCGAGAAGATGAGCAGCGCCGCAACGACCATGCCGAGCGAGGCCGGCAGCGGGTCGTCACCCGTCCTGGCCCGCCGGCGGGCCTTGGCTTCGGGTGTGGATCGTGGCCGCGGCTGCCGCGGGCGGTTCAGGCCGCGGGTCGGGGATCGCGGCCCAGGAGACCGGTTCGGCTCCGCGTCAGCCCGGCGCGGCGGC
>MKWU01001327.1_pt1 | contig 43681 bp, 46 predicted proteins | sample 809101 | NCBI WGS metagenome assembly MKWU01 (sample SAMN05860141, study PRJNA318959) | sponge metagenome | host: Aplysina aerophoba | place: Slovenia: Piran, Adriatic Sea, Gulf of Piran | collected 2013-05-07 | reverse complement strand
AGTATTGCGGGAATGTCATCCCGGGATTTCAGATTGAATTTTATTTTCTCTATTGACGTACCCGCAAGTTCAAGCTGAAGGTTCTTTATCTTTCTCATGGTGAATTCTCCGAAGATTCTTTGAAATGGCCCAATATGTTGATAATTTAAGTATAATTCTACCATATATGGAGAATCTTCACCAGAGAAAATCAATGATTATTTGTTTTATTTCAGTGAGTTAAACCTTTTCTGGCAGACACTACTTAGGACAAGGAGGCCCATCATGAGAAATATATTTAAAACCTTACTATTAGCGTCTGCGTTGATATTACCAATAGCAGCCTATGCCGATCATCATAAGCATGATCGCGGAAACCACCAGCATGAAGCCATGCAGCATGAAGATGTTGTCATGGGATCTGGTGTTATTCACAGTGTTAGCCGAATGAATAATAAAATCAATCTGACACATGCGCCCATTCCTGCGTTGAACTGGCCTGAAATGACAATGGATTTAGATGTGGCGGAAGGTGTGGATTTGAAAAACCTATCATCCGGCCAAAAAATCAAATTTTACATCGAGCTTGGTGAAGACAAGGTATATCGCATTACCAAAATTATAAAAGTTGATGATTACCACACCCACGATGCCAAGTAATGTATGTAAGGTGAAGATTGATCGATACATGAAAGCATGAAGCATGGTGGCTAGGATGATAGCCACTCTGAAGAAGAAATCCGGCTTGGAATTAATTCCGGTTTTGATCTCACATCCCGTACAGATTTCCAATGGGAATTTACCAGGAAACTGCGGGTTTTGAGCATATATGATTCCGATCACGGATGGAACTCCGGACCAAGGATAATTCTTTAATCGGGGTGGCGGGACCGACGGGATTCGAACCCGCGACCTCTGGCTTGACAGGCCAGCGTTCTAACCAGGCTGAACTACGGCCCCGTTTAAATCAGATGGTGGGCGGTACAGGATTTGAACCTGTGACCCCCTGCTTGTAAGGCAGGTGCTCTCCCGCTGAGCTAACCGCCCGCAAAAACGCAAAAAAGCAGGCAATCTGTATAACCGAATAAAAACTCTTTGTCCAAGACTAAGACACGGAACGGTTAAAGTCCATGCTCTTCTATGAACCTCTCCGCGTCCATAGCCGCCATGCACCCGCTTCCCGCCGCCGTTATGGCCTGTTTGTATCTTGTATCCTGTATGTCTCCGGCGGCAAAAACGCCGGCAACGCTTGTTTCAGAGGTGCCGTTATTGGTGATCAGGTAACCGTTATCGTCCATCTCAAGCTGTCCCCTGAAAATTCCGCTGTTGGGAGTGTGCCCGATCGCTACGAACATACCCTGACATTCCTTAACGTAACTCTCCCCGGTTACGACGTCCTTTATCCGCACCCCCGTTACTCCGTCCTCTCTTGAACCCAGAACATCTTCAACAACGCCGTTCCATATAAAATCTATTTTTTCGTTTTCTCCGGCACGCTGCTGCATTATCACCGATGCTCTGAGCTTGTCGCGCCTGTGAACCACCGTAACCCGGGTGGCAAACTTGGTAAGAAAGATGGATTCCTCCATGGCGCTGTCCCCTCCCCCGACAACTACAAGTTCCTTGTCCCTGAAGAAAAATCCGTCGCATGTAGCGCACGTGGAAACCCCATAACCCACAAGCTCACGTTCGGAAGGCAGGCCGAGCATTCTTGCCGTGGCACCCGAAGAAATAATGAATGTGGAGGCTAGTATCTGCTCATCTTCCGTCGATACGCGAAACGGCCTTTTGGAGAAATCGACAGCGGTTACGGCCTTCTGTACGCACTGTGCCCCGAAACGTTCGGACTGCTCCCTCATAAGATCCATAAGATCAGGACCCATGATTCCGCTTGGAAACCCCGGGAAATTCTCAACATCAGTAGTCGTGGTAAGCTGCCCTCCGGCTTCCGGACCTTCAAATACAAGCGGCTCAAGATTCGCCCGCGCTGCGTAAAGGGCCGCGGTCAGCCCCGCCGGGCCGGAACCCATGATGACCACCTTGTAGCTTTCTTTCAGTTCTTTCACTTCGCACCCCTGCAATTTCTTTTTAGAACAGGGACTTTATACTACATTCAGGTAGTGGTTTTTCAAGAGATAAAACAAAGGAAGGAGGCAGCCAAAACCCTCCCCCGCAAGCGCTTACGTTAATGGAATCCGCAAAGAAAACTCCGCTTTATGACAGACACGCAGCCCAAGGAGCCGTATTCGGCGAGACGGGCGGTTTTCTTCTTCCGAAAAACTACGGTGACCCGGAAGGAGAAGCAAAAGCCGTAAGAGAATCTGTAGGCGTTATAGATATCTCAAGCAGGGGGAAACTTATGCTGTCGGGAGCCGACCACATAAAATTCCTGCAGGGCATGCTTACAAACGACGTAAAGGAAAAAATTCCCGGGACAGGCGTCTACGCGGCAATACTCACCCCTAAGGGGAAAATGATTTCAGACATGAGGGTATTTAAGAACGAAGACTCAGTCTACATGGACACAGAGCCAGGCATGAGTGGGAACATAGCGGAGCTTCTTCGAAGATTCAAACTTTCATACAAAGCCGAGGTGATTGACGTCACTGAAGATTACTGCGTTTTCCACGTGTGCGGTCCCAGCTGCGGGGAGTTAATCGAAAAACGCCTCGGCACCGATGTTAAACATATGAAGGCATATGATCACCGGGCTTGCGGCGAGGCAACCGTAATGAAGCTCAACAGAACGGGAGAAACCGGTTTTGACGTTCTTTTTGAAAACCGTAGCGCTCAGAAAATCTGGGAACTTCTTATTGAAAATCTGCCGGTTCCGGGACTTTGCGGACAGGAGGCTCTAGAGACCCTGAGAATAGAAGCCGGAATCCCCGTTTACGGAAAGGATATGGACATCTCCACCATACCAATTGAAGCCGGCATATGGGATGCCCTTGACTTTGAAAAGGGCTGCTATGTGGGGCAGGAAGTAGTAGCAAGGATAAAGTGGAGAGGCAGAGTAAACTGGCACCTCGCGTGTTTCGAAGTGCAGCAAGACGGCAGCGCACTACCAGGAGACACTCTCTGGGTTAAGGAGAAAAAAGTGGGGAGAATAACCTCTTCAACATACTCTCCCACTCTGGGGAAAAAGATCTCCATCGGCTATATAAGAAGGGAATTCTGCGACTTTCGGGGGAAAATATTCGTTGGCGAGGAACATCACGCCGAAAAAACTCTGAACACGGTAAAAATAACGGAAAAACCCTTTTATAGCCGCTTTGAATAATAAAAAAAAATGCTATAATTTAAGGGTTAACTATTTGGTCGTAGGTTCGCCTGGTTTACGGGTGCATACGGCGAGTATTTCGGGTTTGATCATGTTTTAACTTAAAGAAGAGGTAATTATAAAGTAATGATACTGGACAAACTTCTGAAACATTTCTCAAACGATCTGGCAATCGACCTCGGAACTGCAAACACCCTTGTATACCTCAAAGGCCAGGGGATAGTGTCTAACGAACCGTCGGTGGTAGCAGTGCAGAACATTCCAGGATACAAATCAAGACTCATCGCTGTAGGAAAACAGGCCAGGGAGATGGTAGGAAGAACCCCTGAGTCGATTAAAGCCATAAGACCTCTTCGTGACGGTGTTATCGCCGATTTTGAAGCGGCTCAGAGAATGATCGAGCACTTCATAAGAAAATCCAACGGCAATAAGAGAAGCCTCGTGCGCCCGAGAGTAATAATATCGGTTCCCCTTGAGATTACCGAAGTAGAGAAAAGAGCCGTAAGAGAATCCGCAGAGGCGGCGGGAGCCAGGAGAGTATATCTCATTGAGGAAACAATGTGCGCCGCCATAGGGTCTGGGATAGAAGTGCATAGACCCTCGGGCAACATGGTGGTTGACATAGGAGGCGGTACCACGGGAATAGCCGTTATCGCGCTGTCCGGGATAGTTGTGAGTAAATCAATCAAAATCGGTGGAGACAAGATGGATGAAGCCATACAGCAGTGGTTGAGAAGAAATCACAACATAGTAATCGGATACAGGACAGCGGAAGAACTTAAGAAAAAGTTTTCTTCACTCCCGGAAATAAACACCACCAGAAAGACGCAAATGAAAGTAACCGGAAGAAACAACATTTCCGGTGTTCCTTCAATGCTCACAATTGACGCGGAAGAAATCGGAGAGGCGGTAGAAGAAACCATAAACCAGATAGTCGATGCAATCATGCAGACTTTGGAGAGAACCCCGCCGGAACTCTCTGCAGATGTCTTTGAATCGGGAATAATGCTAGCCGGAGGCGGCTCGCTTCTAAGAGGGGTGCGCAACCGCATAGAGCAAAAAACCGGCATACAGATAAAAAGGGCCGAGCACCCCCTCGATTGCGTCGTTATGGGCTCCGGAAAAGCTCTCGAAGATATAGATCTTCTAAATTCCGTCGCTATATAAATCATTGAAAACCAGTGATATCAGGCAGATTCCATAATGTCTCGATTATTGAGTCGCAAGCGCCGAGTTCAGCCTTGATTTTGCGTCTACTTTCACAATCCGGCTTCAAGACGAATTGCTCCTTGATTTTTCCTTGAAACCTGAATTGTTTTGTGTTACAGTAGTTTAACAACGGTTTTTTGTTTTAGTATCTCGTAATTTCTTGCAATGGCTGTCATAACGTGGACGATGATTTTCCCGCCACTTATGAGAATCGTAATTAAGTATTTCCGACCGGAAGGGAAACTTAATGAAGAAGTTTTTTAGCAAAAATCAGCTATTTCTGTCCTTTATCCTCATAATTGCTCTAATTCATCTGTTGCCCGTCACTTTTGATCTGGCAAAGAAAGAAAATAATTACACAACAAAGTTGATGCTTAGCGTTAACTACGGCTCCGGTGCTTTCGCAAACCACGTCAAAGATGGCGTAAGATACTACTGGGACCATTATATTGACCTCGTCGATACAAGTATTGAAAATTCCCACCTGAGGACGCAGCTACAGGAAATGGAAGCACAAGAGCTGATGCTAACGGAAATAAGGCTTGAGAATGAAAGATTAAGAAGTCTTCTTAACTATAGAAGCTCCTTTGAGGGAGAAGTGGTGGGAGCAAAGGTCATAGGGAGCAGCCCTTCGCTGGTGGGGCCTGGCTTCCTTATAATAGACAAAGGATCGTCTTCCGGGATAAGTGAGGGATCCCCGGTGCTTAACAACGTCAGGGCTATAGGGACCGTACACTCGGTAAGTGAAAAAACCTCCATGGTACTGCTAATGACGAATCCCTCAAGCGTAGCAGATGCAATTGTACAAAGGAGTCGCGCACGAGGCATAGTTGCTGGAGCGGGAAACCATTACGTTATGAAGTACCTTGAGCAAGAAGACGATATTATAGTTGGAGACAAGATCATATCATCCGGAAAAGACAATGTTTTCCCAAAAAATATTGTTATAGGAACCGTAACGAGAATCGAGCCGGACAAAGGACTTCAAAAGGCCATCATAAAACCGGTAATCGATGTGAGCAGGGTTGAAGAGGTGCTCATACATCTTAATTAGCTCTCTCCAACTGAATCCAGTTGGAATATGATGAGAATAAACTTCTCTTTTCTTTTCTATCTATTCTGCTCTTTTCTTTTCATCATTATCCAGACGTCAGTAATCCCGACATCTTCTCTGGGCAAGTTCACCCCTGATTTCAATCTGATCTTAATAATCTGCCTGGCAATCAGGACCGAAATACCTTATCTGTTCACACTTGCCATGCTGAACGGGTTTTTAATGGATGTTTTTTCGACCGGAGCTTTGGGGCTCCATACGGTCACAAGATTCGCCGTGTTTCTTACTCTGCGAGTGAGCATGCACAATCTTAATTACAACCGCAACAACCCCCTTTTGCTACCTCTGGCACTTTTTATAGGAACCCTGCTCATGCACTTGCTGCTACTGATATTGCTTCTGGTTAAACAAGATAGCGGACAGGCGGCATTTCTCAGTGTTGAGCTAGCTTTTTATCAAGCTATCATTAATACAGTGGTCGGCGTTCCGATAATAATGCTTCTGAGGAAACTGGATGGGATTCCTAAAACATAGATTCACAATAGCCTCCTCCCTAATTGTGCTGTTTTTTGTCGTCTTCTCGGCGAGGTTGTTTTACCTCCAGATATACAAGGGCGAGGAGTACAGAAATTTTTCGGAAAGAAATATCCTGAGGGCGCTTGAACTTCCTGCGCCCAGAGGACGCGTTTTCGATAGAAACGGCGAAAAAATTCTCTATAACAAACCGTCTTTTAACATACGAATATTTCCGAGAGAAATAACAGAAGTCGAGGAGCTCGCGGAAAAACTTGCGGAGATAATAAACGCTCCGGAGGAAGAACTTCTGAAAAAACTTCGAAAAATAGCAAACCTCAAAAGTTTCTATCCCGTTACAATCGCCAAGGACATAAGCAGGGAAGAGCTCCTTCTGGTCGAAAAAAGCAAGGAAGAGCTAGAGGGCATGTTTCTTGAAGTGGGGCACAAGAGATTCTATCCGCATGGAGAGGCAGCCGCCGTGCTTCTGGGATACACGGGAATCGCCAACGCACAGGAGGTAAGAACCTACGGTCGGATCAAGGCGGGGAACGAACTCGGGAAAATGGGGGTTGAAAAGGTCTTTGACAGCGAACTCAGAGGAACAAACGGTCTTGAATACGTCATGGTAAACGCGCACGGAAAGGTGATCTCAGATTCTGTTGCCGCACTATTGCCAGCCCGAAAGAGCAGGGAAATGGTTCAGGGAGAAGATATACACCTCACCATTGACGCACAGCTGCAGAAGGTCGCCTATGACGCTTTGGGTAAGGAGAAAGGGGCCATAGTCGCAATGGACGTAAGAAGCGGAGAAGTTCTGGCAATGGTAAGTCGTCCATCCTATCGTCCCGAGCAAATCTCGAAGGGGCTTTCTTCTGAGCAAAAAATAAAAAAGAAAAAATCTTTTTCCCTTCTAAACCGCTCAACCCAAGGAACCTATCCGCCCGGGTCAGTCCTCAAAATAATTACGGCCTTTGCGTTGCTAGAGGAAAAAACTGCTGATCCGGAGTTGTCCGTATACTGCCCGGGTTATCATTTGATAAACAAGAAACGTTTTAACTGCTGGCGCGAAGAAGGCCATGGGCATATGAATCTCTACAGGGCGATTGTCGAATCGTGTGACGTATACTTCTACAAACTTTCCCTGAAGCTTGGTGTTGACGGTCTTTACCCGTACCTGAAGAAATTTGGACTTGGAGAAAGAACCGGCATAGCACTGCCCGAGAAACGCGGAGTGAGCCCATCCAAGACATGGAAAAGAAAGCACCTGAAAGAACCTTGGTACCCAGGCGAAACTGCAATCCTGGCAATAGGTCAGGGATACGTTACCACAACTCCTCTTCAGATAAGTGTTGTGACTTCAGCAATAGCAAACGGAGGCATTATAGTCAAACCGAAGATAAGAAAAACGGATGAAAAAAAACTACCACGGATAACCGGGGCGGCTCAGCGCCTTGACGCAAAGTCAGTATCTTTTCTCAAAAAAGCACTTTACGGTGCCGTAAACGAACACCGGGGTACCGGAATTTACGCAAGATCAAAGATCACGTCCGTCTCGGGTAAGACGGGTACGGCCCAAGTCGTATCGGCAAAGTTCGAGTCGACCAAAAAACAGTTCCAAGACCACGCATGGTTCACATCCTACGCACCATCGGATTCGGCGGAAATATCCGTAACCGTCCTCGTTGAAAACGGGGGAAGTGGAAGCGTGGCCGCAGCCCCGATAGCAAAAGAAATCATTGAAACCTATTTCAAACTCAAAAAGGAACGAGGTGAAGCTCGAGTTGCCAAATCTGAGTAAATACTCCTGGCTGTTGCTGCTGACCGCTTTGCTTTGCTCAGCAGGGCTTATGAATCTCTACAGCATCTCTCTGCTAGCCGGCTTGGGTGCATTCAAAAAACAACTCATATGGGTCCTCGCGGGACTTTTGACTGTGGCGATTATTAGTCGCTTAAGACCTCTGACGCTGAGAAACCACTCACTTACTTTCTACCTGTTTTTCCTCGTGCTGCTGGCGTTGATTTTCGTATTCGGAAAAACGGTATCGGGGTCCAGAAGCTGGTTCCAGATAGGTCCGGTCTCTGTTCAGCCTTCCGAATTTATTAAAATCGGAATAATAATGGTCCTCGCTAATTACTACGCAAACGAGGTGGCCACCAAAGAAAATTACAATTCAGTGGAACTTCTCAAGCCTATAGCTCTTCTGCTTGTTCCTACTGCAGCAGTAATTGCTCAGCCCGACATGGGAACCGCGATTACTATTCTTCTTATAGGTTCAAGTGTCATTCTGCTCTTGGGAATCAGCAGAAAAGCACTGCTTCAAATAATAATCATAGCGCTGATATCCATAGTGCCGGTCTGGCATTTTCTGATAAAGGACTACCAGAAGGAAAGGATATATTCCTTTATGGACACTTCCTCTGACCCTTTTGGTATAAGCTACAACTCGATTCAGTCCCAGATTGCGATAGGTTCCGGCATGGGTTTCGGAAAAGGCTTTTCTCTGGGTTCGCAGTCCAACTTGAATTTTCTTCCCGCGCACCATACGGATTTCGCATTTTCGGTGATTTCCGAGGAGTGGGGGTTTCGGGGTTCAGTGTTTATTCTTCTTCTGTATTTCTCGATAATTCTTTTTATTCTCAATATCGCAACATCCCTAGAAGATCGCTTCGCGACGATTGCATGCTTTGGAATCGCAGCCATGTTCTTCTGGCACGGCGTGATAAATATCGCCATGGTAACGGGACTTCTGCCGATCATCGGCACTCCTCTTTTCTTCATCAGTTACGGTGGTTCGTCAATTCTTACGGCCTTTATCGGAATCGGTATAGTTCTTTGCCTGAGAAAAAAATAAACAGAGTCCGAAAACCCAAATAAGCGTAAAAAAAACGAATTCTTGACAGGGAATTAACATCAGATAGAATCTACGCCTATTTGAGGCGTGGGAAGGAAAGAGCTCTTCTCTCTGCGAGGCCTCCAAACAATTATTTTCAATTAAAAAACAGCCAGAGATCGGCTCCTTTCATGCGGAGGTTCTTCATTTTTCTAAGTGTTATGTATATCTCAAGCACGCTTCCGGCTCTATTCATATCAGACGCTCAGGCACTTTCTAACGTAGCCGACGTAGAAGAAATCGGCTTTGATGAGAAACTCTCTTCCGCCATCGATCTCGACACCGAATTTCGCGGAGAAAACGGAGAGACGGTTAGCATGTCTTCTTTTTTCGGGCAGAAAAAACCGGTGCTCCTCAGTCTTGCCTACTTCACATGCCCAAGGCTCTGCCTTCTTGCGACGGACGGAGTTGTGGAAGTGATAAACCAGATGGATACCTTCAGGCCGGGCGAGGACTACACTGTAGTGACCGTGAGTTTTGACCCTGAAGAATCCCCCGATGTAATCGGCGAGAAAGCCGCAAGATACAGAAAAGCGCTTGTGGGCGGGGTGGAGGAAGCCAAAGACTGGCACTTTCTCACGGCAACGGAGGAGAACATACTGAGGCTTACCGATTCGGTAGGATTCCGCTTTAAAAAAGACGGCGAGGAGTTCGCTCATCCCTCGGGAATAATCATACTCACGCCGGATGGGGTAATCTCGCGATACCTCTACGGAGTTCAGCATGATCCCCGTAACTTCAAGTTATCACTAATAGAAGCTTCGGAAGGGAAGATAGGTTCCTCGAAACTAATTAATAAAGTACTTATGTTCTGTTATCAGTTTGACCCGGTCGGAAAAAGGTACGCACTCGCGGCCCTTAACGTAGTCAAGGCGGGAGGAATGGTAACTCTAGCGGTTCTCGTAACGTTTCTCTGCCTGATGTGGAGAAGAGAAAAGAAAATCCATTAATTGTTGCGGAGGTTGTAAATCATAAATGTCCACATGGATACCGGAATCGGCTTCTAATCTCGCCGCAAGCGTTGATAACATAACCCTGTTCGTAACGATCGTATCAGTATTTTTCTTCGTACTGATTTCGGCCGTACTCGTAGGCTTCTCAATCAAGTACAGGAGAAAAAGCGAGGATCAGGAAACCGCCTACATAACTCATAATTCAGTCATTGAGACCATCTGGACAATAATCCCGACCATACTGCTTATGGTCATCTTCGCGTGGGGGTGGATAGCTTTCAAGGAACTTCGCAACCCGCCCGCAGAAGCGATCGAAGTCAACGTCATAGCGAAACAGTGGCTTTGGGAATTTGAGTATTTCACCGGGAAAAAATCGCTGAACGAACTGTTCGTACAGCAGAACAAGCCCGTAAGGCTCATAATGAGATCAGATGATGTTATTCACAGCTTTTTCGTTCCGCAGTTCCGGGTAAAACAGGATATTCTTCCGGGCAGTTACCAGCAGCTTTGGTTCACCCCGACCAAGGTCGGGACCTTTGACCTTCTGTGCGCGGAATACTGCGGTTCCGGGCACTCGCAAATGCTTGCCAAGGTAAACGTCCTGAGTCCAGAGGCATTCACAAGGTGGGAAAAAGGAGATGAGCTTGAAGACGGAGCCTCCGTGGCGGCGATCAGCCTATCCCCGGCGGAGAGAGGAAAAGAACTGCATTCCCAGAGGGGGTGCCTTGCATGCCACAGCATAGACGGCAAGGAAGTCATAGGGCCGACCTTCAAAAATCTTTACGGAAAAACAGAAAAACTTGCAGACGGTTCCTCGGTCCTTGTGGACGAGAACTATATCAGGGAATCAATTTACGAACCCCAGGCAAAAATGGTAGAGGGCTACCCGCCAACGATGCCTTCGTTCAAAGGTATATTATCTGAGGATGAAGTAACCGCTCTTGTCGAGTATATAAAGACGTTGAAGTAGCAATATCAAGGAGAAAAAGATGGCAAACGGAGTCATGACGCAAACCCAGTATATACCGTATTTAGCCGAGAAAGGTTTAAAGTCGTGGATTTTGACAACGGATCACAAGCGCATCGGGATCCTTTATCTCATTACGATCTCATTTTTCTTCATGATCGCCGGCCTGACGGCTCTGGGAATGAGATACGAGCTTATGACTCCTGAGCTCGACTTCTTCAGAACCGCAACAGAGTACAACATAGCGTTTACTCTCCACGGTTCCCTGATGGTTTTCTTCTTCATCGTCCCGGGAATCGCGGCGAGCTTCGGCAATTTTCTGATACCGCTTATGATCGGAGCCAGGGACGTGGCGTTTCCCAGAATCAACCTGCTGAGTTTCTGGATATATCTTGTCGGAACCGCAATACTGCTTTCCGCACTTGCGCAGCCGGCTGACACGGGTTGGACGTTCTACACTCCTTACAGCATTCAGACAGGCACCAAGGTAATAATGATAACCTTGGGAGTCTTCGTCCTCGGATTCTCATCGATTCTCACCGGAATGAACTTCATAGTGACCATCCACAAGCTTCGGGCACCTGGAATGACGTGGTCAAGACTGCCGCTTTTCATATGGGCATCTTACGCGACCGCGATACTGCAGTTGCTCGCAACGCCGGTTGTGGGAATCACGCTTCTTCTGCTGATAGCGGAGAGAGCATTTGACATAGGCTTTTTTGATCCGGCCAAGGGAGGGGATCCAATACTATTCCAGAACTTCTTCTGGTTCTACTCCCATCCCGCCGTCTACATAATGGTTATCCCCGCCTTCGGGATTATTTCCGAGATAATCCCCGTCTTCGCAAGAAAACCCATCTTTGGATACAAGGCAATCGCGTATTCAAGCTTCGCAATTGCGATAATAAGCTTCTTCGTCTGGTTGCACCACATGTTCGTAAGCGGCATATCGGAAACGGCGGCGGCGATATTCTCATTTCTGACCATGCTTGTCGCCATCCCGACGGCCGTAAAGGTGTTTAACTGGACCGCAACTCTGTACAAGGGATCAATAGACTTTCATTCATCCATGTTATACGCGCTGTCATTCATAGTTCTTTTCACGGTTGGGGGATTGACCGGGGTTTATCTGGGAGCCTTGGCCGTTGACGTGCACCTCCACGACACGTATTTCATAGTAGCTCACATGCACTACGTCATGATAGGAGGAACCGTGATGGGATTTTTCGGCGCCCTTCACTTCTGGTACCAGAAATGGTTCGGGAAGGTATTTAATGAACTGATCGCAAAAATCGCGTGGTTCCTGATTTTCGTAGGATTCAACGTAACGTTCTTCCCACAGTTTTTCATGGGTTTCCAAGGGATGCCAAGAAGGTATGCGACCTACCCCGAAGAGTACATATCCTATCATGCTCTTTCGACCTACGGATCATGGATACTCGGGCTCGGAATTTTAATAATGACCGTGAACCTGCTTATACCGCTGTGGAAAAAAGGACGGCCCGAATCGTCAAATCCCTACGGCTCTCTCTCTCTTGAGTGGCAAGTTCCTTCCCCGCCCCCACATGAGAATTTTGACGAAATACCGACTGTAACTGACTGGACTTACGCTTACGGGAAAAAATAGATCGGAGGCTAACGTAAAAAAATGAGCAGCACAGCAGAACACGCCGAAAGCCACGCGCACGGACACGGGCTCGGAGAAGCCGTAACTCACAACGCGGCTAAATTCGGGATGTGGCTTTTCCTCGGAACGGAAATTCTTCTTTTCGGGGGACTCTTCGCGGCGTACGCGCTTTTCAGGGCCAAGTTCCCGGATCTTTTTTACGACTCGCACAAGAAACTGGATGTGACCCTGGGCGCCATAAACACCATAGTGCTCATATTCAGCAGTTTCACGATGGCTCTGGCCGTGTCGGCCTCCCAGAGAAGAAACAGGAAATGGCTGATAATACTGCTTGCCATAACCTTTATATGCGGAGCGGCTTTCGGAGTAAACAAGTATTTTGAGTACAGCGCAAAGTTCCATCATCATATATATCCCGAGACGAACATATTCTTCGCCCTTTACTTCATGATGACCGGACTTCACATGCTCCACGTGTTTTTGGGAATGGGCATAATCCTCGCCCTGATAATAATGGCCAAGCAGGGAAGGTTCAAAGAAGGAAACAGATACACCCCGGTTGAGGTCGGAGGGCTTTACTGGCATCTGGTTGACCTGATCTGGATATACCTGTTTCCGCTATTGTATCTAATCGGGTAAATGGAGAAAGAATAATGAGCACACACGATCACACTGAGGAACATCACACCGGTCTTCGGGTATACGCCGCTGTATGTCTTGCACTGTTCGTCCTAACGGCAGTTACGGTTTATGTGGCGAAGTTCGATTTCGGCGACTTCAACATCGTCGTCGCCATGGTAATAGCATCGATAAAAGCATCGATCGTCGCCCTTTATTTCATGCATCTTAAATTTGAAGACAAGCTCACGTGGATATACGCTCTTTACCCCTTATTCCTTCTTTCCCTTCTTATCGGTTTCACCTTAATGGAAACCTTCACAAGGGTGCCGGTAATAAAGTAGTTTAAAAAAACAGGCATGCTTGCAAAGACCGCCCTAGCGCTTCTGTTCATACTTCTTATATGGGGAAACGCGGTATCGGGACTCAAGGCCGGACTCGCCTGTCCCGACTGGCCGCTCTGCCACGGGGAGGTGATCCCGCCTTTCAGGTGGGATATATACGTCGAATTCTCCCACCGTGTAATAGGCGGCATAACGTCCATAGTGCTTTTCATCTTCTGTTACAGGAGATTTCGCACGTACAAAAAAAGTTACAGAATACTCCCGCTTTTGGTAGTTCTGCTTCTTCTGTTTCAGATAGTGCTGGGAGGAATTGTGGTTCTCACCAAACTTCCCGTGGACCTAACGACGATTCATTTCACAAACGCCATTATAATCTTTTCAATTACCCTTTATATGGTGTATTTTGATGGCGTAAGGAGAAAGCCTGATTTCCGTTTCTCGGGCCCGGCCGGGCTTTTCTTCGCGCTTTTTCTGCTTGTATTCATCCAGGCTTCCCTGGGAGCTTACGTAAGACACCTGGAAGCGGGGCTTGCCTGCCCCGATTTTCCCACATGCTTAGGCTACTGGATTCCACCCGAGCTCTCGGGCAAGGTGCTGGCGCACTTTACGCACAGGATAGTCGCTTACCTGCTCACAGTGGCATTTATTTTCGTTCTGATTCTCTCCAGAAAATCCGAAAGACTCAAGGAAGCCCGAAAAAACATGTCTCGGGCAGTCGCCCTGCTTTTCCTTCAGATCGGACTTGGAATCGTGGTCGTAACTTCAAAGCTTCTCTTTTACGTCACCGCCGTTCATCTCGCAATCGGTCTTCTGATACTTTCCCTCTGCCTTCTCACCTGGTTCGGGTATATAAGTAAAGACACTGTCGCCGAAAAAACTTTTTAACAATGAGCGAAGCGCAGAAAAAATCCGTGGGAAACATGGCGGTTTCCGCTGTTATCCTCTCTAAGCCCGGAATAATAATGAGCGTGGCGTTTACCGGCCTTGCGGGAATGGTAGTGGCCAACCGGGCCTTCCCCCCCTTGCAGACGGTTTTTCTATGCGTTGCTTCCCTTCTTCTTAGCGCCGGTGGAGCGGCAATTCTGAATAACCTGCTCGACAAGAAAATCGACAAGCAGATGACCCGCCTTAACAAAAGGGTGGAAGCCCTGAGAGTTCTCGGAGATCGAAACGCGTGGGCAATCTCGATACTCATGATGGTAGTGGCTCTCTTCATCTCGCTTTCTTACTTCAATTATGTAAACGCGGCGCTCATTCTCCTCGCGATTCTAAGCTACACTCTTATTTACACCCTTTTCCTCAAAAGAACTTCCCCTTTCGGCACAGTACTCGGGGGAATACCGGGCGCCCTTCCCGTTCTTATAGGCTACACCGCCATAAAACCCGTCCTGCAGCTCGACGCGATGATAGTATTCATATTCATGATGCTCTGGCAGCCTCCCCACTTCTGGGTGCTCGCGCAGAAATATAAAAAGGATTATGAAAAAGCCGGGATAAACGTTCTTCCCGTCGCCTTGGGGACGAAGTACACCAACATGCTGATACTTATCTACTCCCTCTCCCTTATACCCCTGACTTTCATCCTCTGGCTCACGGGGACAAACACCGTTTATTTTGCGGCTTTCGCCGCAGTATCCGGAATATACTTTAATTACCTAGTAGTAAGGAGCGTTTTCGCCAACCGTGGTTACGGAAAGGCATTCTCGGCTTCAATCATCTACATGCTTCTCATAATGCTCGGCATAGTAGTTGACATACTGGTTAAGTCACTCTCCCCCGTAGAGAGGGTTATCGGGAATCTTATGTAGTAACCGAGGGCAGAAGTTCTTTGAGATCCTCAAGCGGTCGTGAGAGGGTAAGAATTGCCTCTTTCCAGAAATCTTTGCTCGTTATATCGTCCCCGATGGATCTTTTCACCGCCCCTTCCGCATCGTCTGAACCGGTGAGAGCTAGAAACTCTTCGTAAACTGGAATAAATTCCTCGCCATGCTGCCTGAATTTCTCGAAAAGCGCCCTGCTCAGCAGGTAGCCGAAAGTATAGGGGAAATTATAGAAACTGACGCCCGTTATGTAGAAATGAAGCTTTGAAGCCCAGAAAAACGGGTCGCATTCCAAAAGCACGTCTCCGAAAATCTCCTTCTGGGTCTCGGTCATAAGGTCCTTTAGCTCGCTCACTGTCAGTTCCCCTTCGGCACGCCGTTCGTAGAGCTTCCTTTCGAACTCATACCTGACGGGAATGTCCAGAAGATATATGGCCCCGTGGTTTACTTCTGCATCCCTCACAAGCACTTTGTCTTCAACGCTCGTTGAGGGATCCCGCAGCAGTCCCTCGGCAAGCAGCATTTCCCCGAAAGTTGAAGCGGTTTCGGCAAGCGTCATGGGGTAGAACTGTGCATAGGGACGAAGTTCCCTCATCACGTGAGAATGAAAGGCATGGCCCGCCTCGTGAGCGAGGGTGAGTATGTCGCCTACCCCGCCGTTATATGTCATGAATATCCTTGACTCCCCGGTGAGAAGAGAACCCGTGCAGAAACCCCCGGGTCTTTTTCCTTCCCTTACTTCCCAGTCTATCCACTCGCTCTGGCACATATGGTCAAAAAACCCGCCGAGGCGCGTATAGGAAGCCGAGAAAGAATCAGAAACCATAGATTTCGCACCACTCCAGTCAACCCCGCCGGTTTTGCCAAGATTCATTGGGGCTCCCAGATCGTACCACGACACCCCGTCCAGCCCCAGCGTCTCGGCCTTGAGCCTAAGAATGCTTCTTGGGAGCTCGACCGTCTCCCGTATGGCCTCCATCATGGAATCCAGAGTCTGTCTTGAGATCGCCGCGTCAAAGAGCGCTACGTCGAGGAAATGATCGATTTCCCTGTGCCTGTAGAGCGTGTGCCTGGTTCCCGATATGGCGTTTATGGCACCGGCGGCCACGTCTTCAAGACCCTCCCAGGCTTCGTTGCCCCCGGAAAAAGCGGCTTTTCTTATCTCTCTGTCGGGACTTTCCATAAGCGATCTTCTCTGGGACATTGGAAGTCTTTTTTCCGTCCCGTCGGGGTAAACCATCTCAAACGTCATCTTGGAAGATACGGTATCGTAGATCCGCCCCCAGGCGCTTATCCCGTCGACTCCGAGTTCCGAGGCCAGAATTTCCTTCGGAGCGGACATGGTGAACCGGGAATTTCGCCAAACGCGCCTCACGTAATAGGAAGCCGACTCGATATCCGGGAAAGAGACGAACTCGGAAAGCAGATCTTCGTCGACATCCCGAAGCGCTCTTTGCAGCTGAACCTCAAGCTTCTCGAGATCCGAACCGAGAAGGGAAATTGCCGCTTCCTCGCGCAGATAGTCCTCCCTGTTGGAATCCGAAGCGCTGAGACATCCCACGTAGGAACGGATATGGGAATATTGGCTTATGAACCTTTCCGTTTCCTGGAAGATATCTTTCCAGAACGCAAGGTTTTCTCTGCAAAGAGGTTCAGAAGCCGAAGCCTTCTGGTCGAGACTCTTTATGCCTCCGGAGAGATTCTCTTTGAATTCTTTATATTCAACTCCCTGAAATTCGGGGAAATAAGAAGTAAGGTCCCAGTTCATATCGGTATTTTCGCGCTACATCGACAGCGACAAGCTTCTGGATGCAATCGCCCCTTAAGACCAGAAATAATACAACAGAATTTGCTAATTGGAATAAGCCGGGTTTCCACAGAGAGCAATTTGGAACACGCCGGGTTAGTCTCCACGGGAAAGGAACATTTGACATTACCACAGGCGTATATATTTTAACCCCCTGAACAATGAAAAAAGCTTACCTCGCGCTTGAAGGCGGAAAAGTATTCGAAGGCACAAGCTTCGGAGCCCAGGGAGAGGCAACCGGCGAAGTTGTTTTCAACACCTCTCTAACTGGTTACCAGGAAATACTCACGGATCCTTCCTACAACGGTCAGATCATCGTAATGACCTACCCCGAAATAGGCAACTACGGAATCAACCCCGAGGATTTCGAATCAGAAAAACCTCACCTAAGTGGTTTCGTCGTAAAGGAATACTGGGATCACCCGAGCAACTGGAGATCAAAAGAGAGCCTTGACAGTTTTCTTTCAAGGCATGGAATACCCGGCATACAGGGAATCGACACCAGAGAACTTACGAAGATCATACGAATCGGTGGAGCGATAAAGGGGATTATCTCAACTGTCGAGACAAGCTCTGAGGCTCTGGCCGAAAAAGTCGACTCCTCGCCGGGAATAGTCGGACGCGATCTAGTAACGGAAGTAAGCTGCACGCAGCCTTACGTATGGGATGAAGGAACGGGAAAGTGGCGCCACAGTAGGGATAAAAACTCCGAACCCTCCAGAAAATTCAAAGTCGCCGTTTACGACTTCGGAATAAAGAGAAACATTCTTAGGGAGCTTCACGATCTTGGATGCGAAACGACGGTTTTTCCGTCGAAAACGGACTCTAAAGACATACTGGCTTCCGACCCCGACGGGATTTTTCTCTCAAACGGACCCGGGGACCCGGCCGCGGTTAAATACGCCTCGAAGAATGTAAGAAAATTCATCGGGAAAAAACCCATTTTCGGAATCTGTCTAGGACACCAGATACTGGGTCTCGCGCTCGGAGGAAAAACCTTCAAGTTAAAATTCGGGCATCGCGGAGGAAACCAGCCGGTTAAGAATCTTGCAACCGGAAAGGTGGAGATAACTTCGCAGAATCACGGCTTTGCCGTGGACCCCGATTCGCTTAAAAGCAATGTCGCCGTCTCCCATGTAAATCTGAACGACCAGACCGTCGAGGGACTGAAACACAAGGACTATCCTCTCTCCTGCGTCCAGTATCACCCCGAAGCCTCGCCCGGGCCGCATGACTCCTCCTATCTTTTCAGAGACTTCATCGAGATGATGGAAGATTTCTCAGCGTAAGAACTCAGGCAGGGAATGACGGGGGCTCAGCACCGAAGATGCAATAGAGTCTCTAAGCTTAATCTTCTGAATCCGATCTTTTCGTCACTCTCCGATGAGATTCTCGAGACGAAATCAAAGCGCGGTTGATGATAGTCGACGGGTATTCATTGCCTTCCAGCCCGAAACCTTTAGATTCAAGTTCCCGTGAGACATGCTCGTTGTGTTCCCAGAATTCATTCTCAAGCCGCCTGTCCTCTTCCGGGTCGTCTGAAACTCTGCGCGTGCTGCAATACGAATTCAGGACCTTGAAACTACCGTTGGCATACAAACGGACATGCCCGTCGTTTGTCATCCGATGAGACGCGTAGTAATCAAGGTAGTCGCCGGCTTCGTCCGTTCCAAACAGATACCAGACAGTCCACCCGCTCTTGACGATCTTGCCCCGTTGTCGATTTTTAACGGCCTCTTTCGGAAGCTCTATACTCCAGGTTTCAAAATCCTTATTGAAATTCGCAATATGCTGATCCACAGAACCGCTCATCTGGTTTTAATTACTTGGGTATTACCCTGTTTCTTCTTTTTCTAGATGCCTTTCAAGAAATTCTATTGTCCGCAACGTAAGCTCTGCTCTCTCATCAAACCCGTCAAATCTCTCCTCTTTCATTTTTTCGTTCAGCAACTTGTAAAGACGATTATATATATCCGAAGGGGTTTTTAACTTCTGTTCCTGCATATTATATTCCTCCCTAGAACAATATGAGTTTAACCGACCGGATACTCCCATTTAGAAGTATGCGGTGCAATTTATCCACACACATCTTTTTTGAGCAGACCTACATACTTGTCGGCAAGCCTTGTAGGTTCGGGAATCCTAAGACCTCGGGAACACTCAAGTGCCATCATAACTGAGGTATCGAGATCGGCTCTGTTCCCAATAGACACGAAAACCGGCTTCACCCCGTCTCTGGTTCTCAGAGCGGCACCAACTACTTCGCCGTCTTTTCCCCTCATCAACGTTCTTTCACCCTTCTTGAGCCCCGGTTCACCGAAAGTCCCATAGAGGCATTTTTTCGCAACGCCCATCGCCGGAATATCAAGCAAAACCCCGACGTGACAGGCAAGGCCAAAGCCTCTTGGGTGAGCAAGTCCATGTCCGTCTATCATGATCATGTCACAACTCTCACGAAGCTTGCCGAAAGTCTTTATTACGCAAGGGGCCTCCCTGAACCCCAGAAGCCCCGGAATATAGGGAAATACCTCATCCGAGACAGTCCATACCCTCTCGATCTCCTCCAGTTCAGGATAGGAAAAAAGAATCATTCCGCAGACAAGCTTTTTTTCCTTAACGCAGATAGCAATATCGGCACCAGCAATTGTGTGAATAGGCTTCAGGTCAGGGGTTTTTACAACCCTTTGCGAAAGTCTTTTCTGAATACGAAAAGCTTCTCTTACAGGGGTAGATTTTGCAGAATAGAGTATCTCAAGGTCTTTTATCAGGTCGCCTTTATTGTGCATGGAACCAGAACACCCACCTAGAGTTGACAGTGCTTGCAAGCTCTGCTTATATGCATCTTTCTGCCTGCCTTTTCGCAATGACTGCAACCGTACTTGCCGTAGAACCACAGTACTGGATCAAGAGCCGCACTTGTTCCCGCAATCCTAGGCGGTCCCCCTATATTGGTCTGGGCAACCGCTTCGTGGCAGGCACTCTGTATTATCGGTTTTGCTTCTTCGAGCCCAAGTCCTCGCGTGTTTGCGATTCCCAGATTCTCCGTCGCGCGACGAACCTGAACATCCACTGCTACGGGAACTTTTTCTATGTGCTCTATCTTAGCCCCACCCGGGTCCGCCATGATCCGGACCCACACCGCTCCTATTTTCGGACCGCGAAGAAGTGGAAACTTGGTCAGCGCTTTTAGTAATTCCTCAGCGTCCCCAAGTCCACTGTCTATTACGCGGCGGATCGGACTATCATACAAGGCCAAATTGGTAGAAATAACATGCCAAGCTTTTGAGTCCTGTTCGTGGCGTTGGCTTACCCTGCTCTCAGACAGGTATGACTTGAGCTTGTCTAGGGCAATTTTTCTTGCTTCAGCAGGCTCGAAAAGTTCCGGATGTGACCTAAAAAGTTCCGCTGCCGCCTGCCACAGACTATTTGAGTCTCGCGCGCGGTCCATCGCCGAAACGAAAGTCAGAAACAGGCGCACCGTGCGTTCGGACTTGCCGGAAGCGCGCATCCCCTTAACGAATTTTACTTCCGGCATTTGCGACCATGAGTCGTAAGGTACTATATCTCTCTCAGACAGATCGAGGTCGTTGCCGTAGAAGTCATCGGCAATCATTTTGACTATCTGTGCCGGGTTAGACATTTTTAGAGATTGAAGAACTGTTCTTCGTCGTTTTTACCACTTTAAGTTGGGACCCATAAAGGCTTTACGGGTTCTGACCCGTCTTCTTTACATGAAGCAATATATTCGTTAATCGAACGATGGAATTCTTTCTCGATTCCATCAGTATCAGTCGCTTCAAAAGAGGCAACTGGATAACTGCCGCTGTTAATGACTCTTCCGTGAAAACGCCCTAAGGAATCATCAAATTCAACCTCTGCAACATACCCCTTGTATTCAATCATGGCTTCACTCCCGCGGCTTTTAGGAAAGCGGTTACGTCTGGTTAGAATAGAATATACGAAAACATGTTCGGAAAAAACTTCAAAAAGCAGAAAATCCAGACTCCCGAAGTCGAGATAAACACCGTCTGGGGAGGAAAAGGGAAACCCTTGCTTCTTCTGCACGGCTACCCGCAGACGCACGTTATGTGGCACGCGGTAGCGCGTACGCTCGCCTCGAATTTTCTGGTCGTGTGTCCCGATCTCCGGGGGTATGGAGACAGTTCTAAGCCCGCCGGGGAAAAAGATCACTCGAACTATTCAAAAAGAGCCATGGCCGTGGATATGGTCTTGGTGATGGAAGCTCTGGGTTTTCATGAATTCTACGCTGCGGGACACGACAGGGGAGCCAGGGTGCTTCACCGCATGTGTCTTGATCACCCTGAAAAAGTCCTAAAGGCCTGCGTCATGGACATTGCCCCTACCCACCACATGTTCAAGACCGCGGACAAGCATTTCTCTACAGGTTATTACCACTGGTTTTTTCTTATCCAGCCCGACGGGCTTCCGGAAAAAATGATAGGAGTCGACCCGGAGTACTATCTTCTTGAAAAACTCAGACGTTGGAGTGCCCCCGGTGCGAAATTTGATCCCGAGGCCGTAAAAGAGTACGTGCGCTGCTTCAGCGACCCGCGCGCAATCCACGCAAGCTGCGAAGACTACAGGGCCGCGGCTTCCATAGATATTGTCCAGGACGAAGAAGATATGGATGCCAAGATAGCGTGTCCGCTTCTTGCCCTTTGGGGTGGAAGGGGGTTCATTCACAGAACCTACGACGTGCTTGACGTATGGAGGCAAAAAGCGCTCAGCGTTTCGGGAAAACCGCTTGACTGCGGCCATTTTGTCCCGGAGGAAAAACCCCAGGAAACCTCCGCGGAACTGCTGTCATTTTTCGGATAACAGAATTTCAGTGCCACCAAAGACAATAAGCACGCACAGAAACACATATTCTCTCACGTGATTCTCGGTGTACATATATACGGGACGCACCTGGAAATACTTTTTATCGACCGAAACACCCTCTCCACGGTCAAGAGGCTCTTTTAGGCTGAAACAGCCTACCCATCTCCTAATCAGTTTCTGCTGTTATGAAGCACGGCAGGAAATATGATATAATTCAGTAACAAGCGGAGGGAGAAAAGATGCCATTAGAGAAACCACTTGCATATTTCAGGAAGCATCAGGAGAAATTTGCCAGCGAGCATCATGGGGAATTCGTGGTTATCTATGAAGAAGATGTGGAGGGCTTCTACAAGAGCGAATTGGAAGCATACACAGTCGCAATAAAAAAGCATCCGGATGGATCGTTTCTTCTGCGGCCATGTCTAAGGCCCGAAGAGGAAAACGTGGCTGTATTCCACTCCAGGGTTGCCGGCTAATTGTCTCCGGAAACGAATCATTCGGCGTTCACCATCAAGTTTTCAAGTGCGGTTGCGGTACTTGAAACCGAAATAGGAATATCAAAGCCGTACGATCCGGATTCAGAAGACGGTACTCCGACGATTACAAGTTTTAGAGCCGTGTGGGACACTGGAGCGTCGTGTTGCGTCATCTCGCAGAAGGTTGTCGACTCTCTCAAGCTCCCTCAGATAGACAGTATCGTTACTCACACAGCCAATGGCACACGGCTTTCTGGGGTGTATCTTATAAATGTCTACCTTCCAAACAAGGTTTCTTTTTCTGCGGTTCGCGCAATAGACGCGGATATAGATGCATTTAGTGCGGATGTCCTTATCGGCATGGACATAATCGGCAAGGGTGATTTCGCGGTAACCCATAAGAACAAAACCACTTGCATGACTTTTCAAATTCCGTCACGCCGACATATTGATTTTGTAAAAGATATGGGAAAAGGGAAATCTTGATTCACGAGGAAGAATTGCAACAAAGAAGATGGCCATGCACATCGTAAAAATTTTCAAGAGCGGCCGTAGCCGAGCTATACGGATACCGAAGGATTTCGCCTACGAAGGCGGAGCGGAGTTGACCGTGCGGAAAATCGGCGAAAAACTGATCATGGAACCAGTGCGCAAATCCTGGCTAACCTTATATGACGAGATCGAGCCGCTAGGAGCAGATGATGATTTCCTAGCTGACCGCCCTGATTTGTCCGCTATTGACGAAGACAGGGTGAAATCTGAATGAACTACATGTTCGATACAGACACCTTCAGCTTACATCATGCACAATCGCGCTTTATCTGTTATCAAAACCTTGGACGAGAAAACGCGTACGGGCCATGTTATCTGCATTTCAGTGACAGCTGGGGTGCGTCCTCTTCGTTCTATCCAATACCTGCACCTTCTCTCCCGGAGTCCTTCGCTTCTTCTCCGCTCCCTTCGATCCCCTCGAACATATCCGTCCCCACTCTGAGCGAAGCAATTACGAAATTTTTATTGACGTGTGTACCGGCATGCGGTACATTGCTCCATGGTTCGAAGTTTTCGCCATCGAGGCCTCAAGCGACTGTACGAGCGTGGTGACCCGAGCCGAGTGCCTGCGGATCAGGCGGAACGCATTGCGCTTGCGTTGGCGGATCTTGACGATGCCCGCACACCCTCGGATCTCGATTTGCCCGGTTACCGTCTTCACCCGTTAAAAGGTGGTCTTAAGGGATTTTGGAGCATCTCGATTTCCGGTAACTGGCGGGTTATATTCCGCTTTGACGATGGCGATGTCTACGACATTGACTTGGTTGATTACCACTAGGAGGAAGCAGCAATATGACGATGAACAATCCACCGCATCCCGGCCGCAGCATTAGGGAGAACTGCCTAGTCCCGCTTGGGTTAAACGTTACCGAGGCGGCGAAAGTCTTGGGCGTTGCTCGTCACACGCTTTCGCGCATATTGAACGGCCATGCGGCAATTTCACCGGAGATGTCTATCAGGCTGGAGAAGGCGGGCTGGTCCAATGCCGAGTTTTGGATGCGTCGCCAAGCCACCTACGACCTAGCGCAAGCACGTAAGGGCGAAAACCGGATCAATGTCGAGCGCTACCTGCCACAGCGAACGGAGCAGTAATGAAGACCGAACATCACCACGGAAAAAGCCTGTAAAACCACTTGCATGACTTTTCAAATTCTGTCACGCCGATATATTGATTTCGTAGAAGATATAAAAAAAGGGAAATCTTGATTCACGAGGAAGGATTGCAACAAAGAAGATGGCCATGCATATCGTAAAAATTTTCAAGAGCGGCCACAGCCAAGCTATCCGGATACCGAAGGATTTCGCCTACGGAGGCGTAGTGGAACTGACCGTGCGGAAAATCGGTGAAAAACTGATTCTGGAACCGGTGCGCAAGTCCTGGCTAACCCTGTATGACGAGGTCGAGCCGTTAGGAACAGATGATGATTTTCTGGCTAACCGCCCTGATTTGTTCGCTATTGACGAAGACAGGGTGAAATCTGAATGAACTACATGTTCGATACAGACACCTTCAGCTTACATCATACACAATCGCGCTTTATCGATTCTCAAAACCCTGGATGAGAAAAATACGTACGGGCCATATTATCTGCATTTCAGTGATAGTCAGGTTGCGTCCTGATTCACTCCTGTTTTCATAATTCCCCAACTTTATATAGAGTATCACCATGTCGAAGATGCTTTTCGTAATGGATCCGATCGAATCCATAGATATAAACAAGGACACAACCTTCGTCATAATGCTTGAATGCCAGGCAAGAGGGCATGAGATCCACTACTGCGAACTCAAGGATCTTTTCGTCAGAAGCTCGGAGGCGTGGGCGGACTCAACCGGGCTTCGCCTCGAGAGAAAAAGTGACTACTACTCAAAGGGTTCCACGGAAAGTTCTCCGCTTGATGACTTTGACGTTGTATGGATGAGAAAGGACCCTCCCTTCAACATGGACTATATCTACTCAACCTACATACTAAGCAGGGTTGACGAATCCGCAACTCACGTGATCAACCATCCGGCCGGGATAAGGGAATCCAACGAGAAGATGTACAGCCTTAATTTCGCCAACTACATACCCCCTACCCTTGTTTCAAAAAATATAGAAAAACTAAAGGGGTTTCTCTACGAGACCGGCAATGAAATGGTGGTAAAACCGCTTGACGGTTACGGCGGGGAGGGAATTTTTCTCGTAAGGGCCGACGACCCTAACCTAAACGTGATACTCGAGAGCATAACAGATTTCGGGCGGACCTACGTTATGGCCCAGAAGTTCATAAAAGAAGTTTCGCAAGGAGACAAAAGGGTTATAATTCTAAACGGCCAGCCCATAGGGGCAGTAATGAGGGTCGCCGCAAAGGGAGAATTCAGAAGCAATTTCCACTCCGGAGGACATCCCGAGAAAACCACGCTTACGGAAAGAGACCTTGAGATATGCGATGGCCTCCGACAAAGGCTCATAGATGACCGGCTCTATCTGGTTGGAATCGACATAGTCGGAGGGTATCTGACCGAAGTCAACACCACGAGCCCGACATGCGTTCAGGAAATAAATTTTTTCAGTGGAGTAAAACTTGAATCGCAGATAGTCGATTTTGCGGAGAGCATTATTCGCGGGGCTCACGAAAACCGTTAGAGAATTTCCAGATAAAAACCCTGCACAGGACTCTAACAATGAAAATATCTAAAGAAGACGTGCTGAACACAGCCGAGCTTGCGAGGCTCGAGTTTGATGACGAGACACTTTCGAAGTTCGCCCGTCAGCTCGGGGACATCCTCGTCCACATAGATGAGCTTGCCGAGCTTGATACGAAAGATGTGGAGCCCACATCGCATGTGCTTGAACTCTCAATCCCCTTCCGAAAAGACGAGGTGAATCAGTTAATAACGGCTGAAGATGCCCTTCGCAACGCACCCGGCAAAGAAAACGATTTTTTCACGGTTCCAAAAGTCATAGAGGACCAGAGTTAACCCAATGTCCATTCCAAGAACCATAAAAGAGGCAGCCGCGCTCATAGAAAAAAGGGAAGCTTCCCCTGTGGAACTTACAGAACTTTTTCTCGAGCGCATATCCTCCGAGGACGGGAAAATAAACTCTTATATAACCGTCTGGGAAGAATCGGCTTTAGAGGCCGCCAGAAAGGCGGAAAAGGAGATATCCGAAGGAAACTACCTGGGCCCTCTCCATGGAGTCCCGATAGCACTTAAGGATATTTTCGTGACAAAGGACTCGCGGACTACCTGCGGGTCGAAAATGCTTCGGGATTTCGTCGCTCCATATAATTCCACCGTGGCCGAGAAACTGATTGCAGGCGGTTCCGTAGTGCTCGGGAAAAATAACATGGACGAGTTCGCCATGGGGTCTTCAAACGAGACATCTTACTTCGGACCGGTAAGAAACCCCTGGGACACCGACAGGGTTCCGGGAGGATCAAGCGGGGGTAGCGCCGCCGCCACGACGGCAAATCTGTGCGTCGCGTCAGTCGGAACAGACACCGGGGGTTCCATAAGACAGCCTGCTTCTCTCTGCGGGGTAGTGGGAATGAAACCCACCTACGGAAGGGTAAGCCGCTACGGCATGATCGCATTTGCTTCTTCCCTCGATCAGGCGGGACCGCTTGCGAAAATCGTGGAAGACGCGGCCATAATCCTCTCTTCCATAGCGGGCCATGACCCGATGGACTCAACCTCCGTAAACCTTCCGGCCGCTGATTACGCAGGCGCGCTCAGTGCGGATATAAAGGGGCTGCGGGTAGGCATACCGAAGGAATACTTCGTTTCGGGGATGGATCCCGAAGTGGAAAAATCCGTCCGAGAAGCTATCGCCGAACTTGAAACCCTGGGAGCGGAGATTGTGGAGATTTCGCTTCCTCACTCCCGCTACGCGGTTTCAACCTACTACATAATAGCCCCCTCAGAAGCAAGTTCGAACCTCGCAAGGTACGACGGAGTAAGATACACATACCGCTGCGAGGATGCGGAAACCCTGAGGGATCTTTTTTTCAGAAGCCGCTCGGAAGGATTCGGAGACGAGGTGAAAAGAAGAATAATGCTTGGGACCTATGCTCTTTCCACGGGCTATTATGACGCTTATTACCTGAAAGCGCAGCAGGTAAGAACCCTTATAATAAGGGATTTTGACAGCGCATGGGAAAAAGTTGACGTCATAGCGAGCGCTACCTCTCCTGAAACCGCTTTCAGAATAGGGGAGAAAACAGACGATCCCCTTAAAATGTACCTATCCGACATACTTACCATTCCCTGCAACATAGCGGGACTGCCGGGGATATCGATTCCCTGCGGATTCAGTTCAGAGAAGCTTCCGATAGGGCTTCAGATAATGGGAAAGCCGTTTGACGAACAGACGGTGCTCAATGTCGCATACGCTTACGAGCAAAGCACGAAGTGGTACGAAGAAGAAATGCCCCCACTTGGATAATCGCAAACCAAGACACCTCTCAGCGCAAAAGCATGTTATTACCGAAATACGAAGTTTTTTTCACGGAATAGCAGGGCAACTTGTGAATGAACAGAGAAAGTGCCCACTCTGGATACCATAAAAAACAGTACGTACCCTGCGGATGGTATAACCCGTCTGCTCATTTTCACTGCGGATGTGTTATAGTTGAAGTATGCTCTTTAACAAGGAGGAACGACCGTGAGCAAAGACAAGAAATGCATGATGTGCGGCAAGCCTTCCCCTGATACCATATGCGACCCTTGCAAGGCAAGCGTTCAGGCCGAAGCCGCCGGGGAAAAAGCGAAAATGGAAAGGAGCGTAAAAGTCGGCGGGAAAATGGCCGACGAACAGTCCAAAAAGCGTTCCTGATCAATCAGCCTCCCCGAACTTCAGAAACCTCTCTGCATATTCAGCTTTAGCTTGTCGGATACATCAGAGAGCAGTTCGTTAATCTTCTTCACCGCTTCTGGATCGGAAGTAGTGTTTTCGGAAGTTATTATGTTGACAAACATAATGTTTCTCTGCATAATAAATACATGGATTTTATTGACCGACTTGAAGAAATGCGCAGACTCGATAACGCGCTGCGTCGTCCGGGCGGATTTGCCGTTATCTGGGGCCGGCGCCGGGTGGGAAAATCGCGTCTGCTTATCGAGTGGTCCAAGCGTAACGAGGGTCTTTACACCGTCGCGGACCAGTCGGCTCCCGCAGTGCAGAGGCGTTACCTGGCGGCTGCGGTCGCAAAGCGGTTCCCGGGGTTTGCAGATGTCGAATATCCGGACTGGCGGGCGTTTTTCGCACGTCTCGCAGCCGAAGCGGCACGCACAAAATGGCAGGGTCCCTTTATTCTGGACGAACTGCCGTATCTGGTTGCGGCCGACCCCACCGTGGCGAGCGTTCTTCAGAACTGGCTTGACGGTCCCGGGCATCGACCCTGCGTAGTAGTCAGCGGATCAGTCCTGCGGATGATGCGCAGCGCGATCCTCGATGCGGACGCCCCGCTTTACGGGCGCGCGGCAGAATCCTTCGCCGTTCGTCCCCTCAGGCCCGGACATCTCGGCGACGTATTCGCCGTATCCGCTCCCAGGGAACTTGTTTCCCTCTACGCGCTCTGGGGCGGCATGCCGAGATACTGGGAACTTGCCGAGCCGTTCGGTACGGATTTTGATTCCGCCGTTGACTCGCTGGTTCTTGATCCCTCGGGACCTCTGCACAACGAGCCTGACCGGCTGCTGCTTGAGGAAACGCCGTCTGCGGTTGCCCTGCGGCCGTTTCTTGATGTTATCGGCTCCGGCGCGCACAGGGTAAGCGAAATCGGAGCCCGCCTCGGCCGTCCTGCATCAAGTCTTCCGCGACCGTTATCGACGCTTGCGGAAATGAATCTTGTAATTCGCGAGGTTCCGTTCGGAAGCGACACCCGTTCCGGCAAGCGAAGTCTTTACAGAATCGCCGATCCGTTTTTTCGCCTGTGGTTTCGAGTCGTTGCGCCCCACCGTGCCGCTCTTGCGGAGGCTCCGCGCGAAACGCGTCTTGGTTACTGGCACAGGTACAGGGCGGGGCTTGAATCGGCCGCGTGGGAAGAACTTTGCAGAATGGCCGTGCCCTTTCTTCACCTAAATGGCGGCCCGCTGGGTCGCCTCGGCCCATGGGAGCCCGCCCAGCGCTACTGGCACGGCAATGATCCCGAATTTGATGTTGTCGCCCGTTCAGTTGACGGAGTCAAAACACTGGTGGGCGAAGCCAAGTGGGGAAAGCGCGCGGCTAACCCGCAGCGTGGCAGTACGGATATTCTTCCAGGCGCGGCAGGAAGCAAAGTGGTAAGGGTTTTGTTTGTTCCTTGCGCAGACACCGTATCCGGCACCGCGGAAAACACCTATATCGTTGACGCAGGTGCGGTTATGACGGCTCTTCGCGGCGACAGTTGATAAAACAGCCAGCAGGAGAGAAAACCGGAGAGAGAATTCTTTTCCTTTTTTCACGGAACCGGCCCATCGCGGTTCCAGATTTCAAGAGCCACTCTGTATATTCCGTTTTTGGAAACTCCGAAGACTGTGCTTACGAGGGAAACGGCTTCACTCAGCGAAAATCCCTTTTCCCTGAGAAGCCGCAGCGTCCTCTGAGCCGCATCAGCAGACACCTCGTTGTGCCCTTCCCTGCTCCCTTCCGCAACTACCGTTATCTCCCCTTTCAGAGTTTCTCTTTCTGAAAGAACAGAAATCACCTCGGACAATGATCCCCTGAGCACTTCTTCATAAAGCTTTGTCATTTCCCTTGCAACGCAGATATTCCTGTCGCCGAGAATTTCCAGCATAAGACTCAATGTACGTGAAAGTCTTTTGGCGGACTCGTAAAAAACCAGAGTATGAGGATAGAGTTTTACGTCCTTTAGAAGCTCTTTCTTCTTGCCGATTATCTTCGGAAAAAACCCGAGAAAGAGAAAACTGTCTGTGGGAAGTCCCGAGACAACAAGCGCGGACAGAACGGCCGAAGGACCGGGGACGGGAACTACTTCTATATTGTTTTCAATCGAGAGATTTACGAGCCTCCACCCGGGGTCGGAAACCGAAGGAGTTCCGGCGTCGGAAACCAGCGCCACATTCTTTCCTTCTTTCAGTTTTTCAAGAAGTCCGGACGATTTCTCAATTTCATTATGCTCGTGATAGCTTGTGACCGGAGTTGTGATTGAGTAGCGGGCGAGAAGCTTTTTTGTGTTTCTAGTATCTTCGCACGCTATCAACTGGCAATTTCTGAGAGCTTCAAGAGCCCTCAGGGTGACGTCCTCAAGATTCCCTATAGGAGTTGAGACAACAAAAAGTTTTCCGGCCATGGGTTTATCCATCGGAATCTCTTGGTATATAGATCAGAATTAAGCTGCTCAAGGTTGGTTGTTCTTTCAATCTTTATAATCAGGCATGGCTTCATTGATAGGGATAACCTTGTTCATGAAGAACAACAAATTCCTTCTTGGAAATATCAAAGAACCGATCAAAGAAGCTTGTCAGTTTGGAGAGAACACTCTCTCGCTTCTGGGTACGTTCGCCACCCGGAGAGAAGCGAGTCACCGGAGGCAAGACTTTTGCGATCGCTGTACCGGTCGTGGCAACATGTCCATCGCGGAATGCATTTCGTACAAATGCGTATGCTTCGTCATGATCCAGTCCCTCGCTTTCAATAATATCCTCAAGTTCTTCAATTTTTTTCTTTTCGACAAACTTCTGCCAGTCATCACCTACTACAGAGTGAACATCAAGTGTCGCAATGAACTGATCAATGAGATCCTTCTTATTCCGTAGTTCAACGCTTGAATTGATTGCCTTGTTAATATCAATCAGCAATTCACGGTTCTGGGTGTGACCTTCATGATACTTCCTGATAAGCCCTAGGATGTAGTCAATATTGATCTCTATCTGCTTGATAAGTTCCATCTCAAAGACCAAGTCGTCGTTAATGTTCTCTTTCTCACTTTCAGGGCCTCCGCGAAATTCGTTGTACAGGTCTATATACATGCTGTGGTAGTCCTGCAGGTCACGGGCTGAAAGTATTTCGTTGCCGGCAAATTCATCGAAAGTCACCAAGATGTTCTGCATGCGCAATATATGGCCATAGAGCTTGATAAAGTCTTTCTGGCTCTGTTCTCCCAAGATACGCTCGCCAACAGGAAATTTATCCTGAAGCTCCTCAATCAGACTCTTGTAGCCACGTACTTCCTTATCGCCATCCTTGTATCCGTTGTAATAATCATCGTATGCCTTCAGAAGGACAATACCTCTTGCTTCTTTGTCTCCAAAAAGGGCAATTGATTCGTTTGTCGCTTCCTCCAAGTTTCGGAAACACACAATATTCCCGAAGGTTTTAACGCTGTTGAGAATGCGGTTAGTACGCGAATACGCTTGCAGTAGTCCATGCAATCGCAGGTTTTTATCAACCCACAAAGTATTGAGCGTGGTCGCATCAAATCCGGTCAAAAACATATTTACTACAATGAGAATATCGATCTCTCGGTTTTTTACTCGCTCGCTTACGTCCTTGTAGTAATTCTGAAACTTGTCAGAAGACGTACCATAGGATGTTCCGAACATCGCATTATAGTCAGCAATAGCATTCTCAAGAAAATCCCGCGAACTCTTATCAAGTCCACTCGTATCCTCTGAATTTTCGTCTACCATCCCATCTACATCCTCTTCGTTTACGCCGAAACTGTAGATCAATACCAATTTAAGCTTTTTGTCGCTTGGTACGTCTGCGAGCTGCTTCTTAAACTCGGCATAATATTTTTTGGCTACTTCAATTGAAGAAACAGCAAAAATTGAATTGAACCCGGCAAGTCTTCGGTCCTTAAGCTTGTATGAACTCTTTCGCTTGGTCTTCTGATCAAAATGTTCACGAATATAACCCACAATATTCGCCAGACGATCAGGCGAAGCAAGCGCGGCCTCACGGTCAATATCGCTTACTTTCTTATCCTCAATATCCTCCGCTTCACGAACCGTTGAGACATAATCGACCTTGAAAGGCAGAACATTCCTATCTGCAATCGCGTCTACGATCGTGTACGAGTGTAATCTATCCCCAAACGCTTGTTCAGTAGTCTTGAGGTCAGCACGGTTACTAGAAGAAGCGTTTACCGCAAAAATCGGCGTGCCGGTAAAGCCAAAGAGATGATATTGCTTAAACGCCTTGGTGATCGCTACGTGCATATCACCAAATTGTGACCGATGGCATTCGTCGAAAATGAGCGCCACATGATCTTCAAAGATCGTGTGACCTCTATTGCGCCCGACGAATCGATCAAGCTTCTGAATTGTTGTGATAATGATGCGTGAGTTTGGATCTTCTAGTTGTCGCTTTAGAATTTTCGTGCTGGTATTGCTGTTGGCAGCACCTCTTTCGAACTTGTCATATTCCTTCATCGTCTGATAGTCCAAGTCCTTTCTGTCTACCACGAACAGCACTTTGTCTACATACGGCAACTTGCTTGCAAGTTGCGCTGTTTTGAAACTTGTGAGCGTCTTGCCCGAGCCAGTGGTGTGCCAGATGTATCCACCAGCCTCCAAATTGCCAAGTTTTTTATAATTTGTACTCACTTCAATACGGTTCAATATCCGCTCAGTTGCAACAATCTGATATGGACGCATCACCAGAAGCTGGCGGTCGGTCGTGAAAACACAATAGCGGGTCAGAATGTTCAAGAGTGCGTGCTTGGCAAAAAACGTCTTCGCAAAATTCATTAAATCAGCAATTGGCTTGTTGGTTGCATCTGCCCACCAGCTCGCAAACTCAAAGCTATTGCTCGAACGCTTGCCCCGCTTAACTCCTCTCTCATTAGCTTCCTTAATGTGCTGAGAGCGTGTTGTGTTGCTGTAATACTTGGTATGTGTACCGTTTGAAATAACAAAGAGCTGGATGTATTCATAGAGTCCTGACTCAGACCAGAAACTCTCGCGTTGGTAACGATTGATCTGATTGAACGCTTCTTTAATAGCAACACCTCGGCGCTTGAGCTCAATGTGCACCAAAGGCAATCCGTTCACCAGCACGGTTACGTCATAGCGATTTGCGCGTTGACACTCGTCAGTTGAGTACTGGTTGATGACTTGCAACATATTGTTGTGAATGTTGTCTTTGCGGAGAAGATAAATGTTCTTTACTGAGCCGTCATCACGAGTGAGGTTTTTGATGTAATCTTCTTGGATTGTTGCAGTTTTTTCTTCAATGCTCTGGTTAGGATTTGCCAACTCACCCTCAAAGAATCGATCCCATTCGCTGTTGCTGAAATCGTAGTCATTGAGTTTTTCAAGCTGTGTGCGCAAGTTTGCGATCAGATCAGTTTCATCTGTGATCGGCAGATACTCATACGCTTGGGATTCAAGTTGTTCAATAAACGCACTTTCAAGCTCCGCTTCACTTTGATACTGCTCGGGGCGCCTTTTCTCCGGCACGTACTCCGCAACAACAGTGCTCTGCGGATTTTCCACCACTAAATTGTACTTATTGCTAACTGACATATTCACCGAATATTAAAAGCTTATCGCGGTAGTATTCATACTGCTTTCGTCGGGCGACAAGTTCGGCAGGTAAGCCGATGGAAATGTCGCTTACAAGCGCATTAAATTTATTGAGAATAGAGGTGATACGCTTCTGTTCGGATATTTTTGGCACAGGAATTCGGTATTTCATAATTGCCTTTTTATCTCCTCGCGGCATTCTTGCACCCTTTGAATGTTGTATGTTGTAGCCAAAAAACTCTTCAGACGCTAGTACGTGATATAGAAAATCTGAACATAAATTCTGCTTCTCATCCTCTTTTATACGAATAACGAGCACATCTCCACTAGTCCCACCTGTATTCGTCGCTTGCCAAATCTTTCTGAGGTAGGGCCGAATATTACCAAGCAAAATATCGCCGTCCATGTATTGGGTTAACTTCCCCGTAAACGGCACGTAATTTGACGTCGTTTTTCCTTGTTTATCATGTATCAGATTGTCAACACCAACGTAACTTTCTTCATCAAGCTTGCTAGCATCAATTCTAGTTCTTGAGTAAGCTGCAACCTCCATTAACGTCACTACTCTATCCCCCTCCTCTCTCGTAAATGTTGAAAGTTCCGAACGATAATACTCATACTGCTTTTTTCTTGCTTCTAGCTCTGCTTCTAGCTCTGCTTCTAGCTCTATAAAGGTATCAAGGATTTTTACGACCTCTTCTTGGATTGCAAATGGTGGGATTGGGATTTTTATTGTGTTGAGTGTTGCCTTTCTTACACCCTTCAACGTACTACCAACGGACTGACTTTCATACTGATTTTTCACAAAATGAGAACCTAAAACATACATTAAGAACTTTGGTACTAGAAAATCCTGGTTTGGCTTGATAACAAAAACGCTTTCACTCACATTCCAATTATCGACTGGAATATCTACAAGTGCTGTTTTCCCAACCGTGCCGATACCCGAAAACAGCACATCCCCCTCTGCAAGGTTTGAGCGATTAGCAATAATTTTTAATGCTCTATCATTTACCTTGTCGGTCTTGTTGCTAAATCGCACCTTGCCAGTTGTGATTTCTTTGACGGTAACATAAAAGTTTGCAGCATCTGGTGTGTTCAACCTGAAGTTTTTTCGCGGATTTAATCCAGTCTTTATGGAGTACACGACCTCTCCTAAGTCTCTAAATTCCACTCCCTTGGGACATAGTTCGGCGATTAGCTTTTCAATTTTGTTCATATGTTTGGTCATTTTGTTCCTTCTATATCACCAAGAATGACATCAATCGCTTTACGCAGATCTTGCTGTCGTGCCACGATTTGCGCAATTTCTTTATTGAGTTCCGTAATGTCTACCAGCTCCCGCGTGTCCTTGCCATAAACATAGTTTGACACGGAAATGTTATAGCTGTTCTCAGAGATAATCTTGTTGTCGATCAGCGTGGCAAAATATTCAATGTCTTTACGAGTGGTAAATGCGTCGAGTATCTTAGTGCGGTTTGCTTCACTTAATTTATTCTTGTTCCCACCACGAACAAACTCACCAGATGCGTCAATGAACAATGTTTTGTTATCCTTCTTGCTCTTTTTGAGCACAATTATGCACGTTGCAATAGTGGTTCCGAAAAAGAGATCAGGCGGAAGTTGAATAACCGTATCTATATAGTTGTTTTCCACTAAATACTTGCGTATTTTTTGCTCAGTTCCGCCACGGTAGAGCACACCCGGAAACTCAACAATAGCCGCGGTGCCGCTCGTGGAAAGCCATGAAAGCATGTGCATTGTGAAAGCAAGATCGGCCCTGCCCTTTGGCGCAAGCACACCGGCCGGAGAAAAGCGAGAGTCGTTGATGAGGATCGGATTCGCATTGCCCTCCCATTTAATGGAATAGGGCGGATTGGAAACGATTGCATCAAACGGTTCATCATCCCAATGTTTTGGATCAGTGAGCGTATCACCGTGTGCTATATCAAACTTCTCGTAGTTGATATCGTGCAAAAACATATTGATACGGCAGAGGTTGTAGGTGGTAAGATTGATTTCCTGACCAAAAAAACCTTGCCGAACTTTATCTTTGCCGAGGACTTTGGCAAATTTGAGCAGTAGCGAACCGGAACCGCAAGCTGGGTCGTAGACTTTATTCACTTCTTTCTTGCCGACGGTAGTAATTTCGGCAAGTAACTCACTGACCTCCTGAGGCGTGAAGAACTCGCCGCCGGATTTTCCGGCGTTTGAGGCATACATGGTCATCAGAAACTCGTAGGCGTCTCCAAAAGCGTCAATGGAGTTGTCGGCATAATCGCCGAAGCGGAGCCCGCCGATAGCTTCAAGGAGCTTGGTGAGTTTCTGATTCCGATTCTCTACGGTATTGCCGAGTTTAGCGGAGTTGACATCAATATCGTCAAACAATCCCTTGAGGTCATCTTCGCTCTCGGTGCCTTTGGCAGAGTTTTCAATATTGTTGAAAACAGTCGCGAGCGTTTCGTTCAAGTCTGAGTCGTGGCGTGCGTTTTTTGCCACATTCACAAACAACTCGCTGGGGAGTATGTAAAATCCTTTTTCTTTTACAGTGTCATCTCGACCGAACTCAGCTTTTTGGTCTGAAAGCGTTGCATAATCGAAATCTTTAGTTCCAGTGCGTCGCTCTTCTTGATTAATGTAGTTTATGAGGTTCTCGCTGATGAACCGGTAGAAGAGCATCCCGAGCACATATTGCTTAAAGTCCCACCCGTCGACACTCCCGCGCAGATCGTTGGCGATCTGCCAGATCGTGCGGTGCAATTCTGCTCGTTCTTGCTCTCTGCTTACTTTTCCATTTGATGTTTTTGCCATAATTGTTATTGAGAATTCGCAGTTGTTTAATTCAAAACACGTTGGCGGAGGGCGAGGGATTCGAACCCCCAAGTCCTTTCGGACGCCGGTTTTCAAGACCGGTGCAATAGCCGTTCTGCCAGCCCTCCGGCAAAAGTCAGATTATACAGATAAACCAGACGCACTTCACTGATCTTTCACTGTAATAGTTATTTTCTCCGAAAGCACGGGAGGTTTATGAGGTATGTGCACATAATTACCCAGCAGCAAGCGCAGTGTATGCTTCCCGGGGGCGAGGGTTATCTCCGTTTCCGTCTGTCCGCCTCCGAAGTGCCTTACGTTCTCGCTGAAAACAAGGGGTTTTCCCATGTCGGGCAGAGTCTTAAGATCGATTAACAGATGGTGATGCCCGGTATTTGGAACCTTGACCCCGGCCGGAGCAACTCCCATGTTCACCAGCCCGAATCTCACGGTGAAAGTCTTACCGACAACCTCCCCGTCTTTGGGGGAAATGATATACGCCTTGGCACCGGGAGGAGATTCGGAAAAATGCTCTTCCGCAAAAGCCGTGCTCCATGACATGGCCACGGCTATGAAAAACAAAAAAAATGTCCTGTTTATTATCATCTTGGAGACCTCAACCATGAAAACAATTGCTTATCTAAATTACATGTTTTTTTTAGAATCGCCACTTCACTGAAATGTCCGAAAGGGTGGAGAAAAACTAACCGGAGTCAAAAAATAGAACCAATTAAAAGTCATAAACCGGAAATTAGCACGTCCGCGACGATAAAATCAGCTACTGTCCTAGTCAACAACTACGCAGAACCGATTCCAAGAGATATTGGAACAGAATTCCGAGCGGCGCATTATGACGGACCTAGTCCAGGACCATAGGATTTCTAATTCAAAAGATCAACTACCACTCTTCCAACCTGGCCACCTTTCAGTATGAGATCTATCTCCGGGTCAAGATCTTCAAGGGAGACCGTTCTGCAGATCTGCTCAAGAATATCAAGCTTCCACTCGCCTGACATCTTTTCCCATACGAGTCTTCTTCTTTTCATCGGGCAGCTCGCCGAATCTATGCCCACAAGCGTAATCCCCCTCAATATGAACGGATAGACATTCGTGTTGAGTTCATGGGAAGCTACATTGCCGCATGTAGTCACAACACCTCTTTGTTTTGTGGACTTAATAGCGGTAGCAAGCATTTCTCCACCCACTGTATCAACTACCCCGGCCCACTGTCCCTTAAGCAGCAGTCTGCCCGAAGGATCGGTCAAGCCCTCTCTCCCGATGACTTCCTCCGCTCCCAGGTCCGCCAGAAACTGCCTCTGCTCCGCTTTTCCCGTCGAAGCCGTCACGCTGTAGCCAGCTTTTCCAAGAATAGCGACGGCCATGCTGCCGACCCCTCCGGTTGCCCCCGTCACGAGAACCTTTCCGTCTTCAGGGCTTACTCCGCCTTCAACAATCCTCAGCACGGACTGCGCCGCGGTAAAACCCGCGGTTCCATACATCATTGACTCCTTGAGATCGAGTCCCTCGGGCAGATTAACCACCCATTCGGCCGGAACCCTGACGTATTGTCCGAACCCCCCGGAGGTATCCATTCCCAGATCGTAGCCATGCACTATTACCCTATCTCCGGGCTCAAACTCCCCGCTCTTCGAATCTTCAACCACGCCGACGGCGTCAACACCGGGAGTGTGGGGATAATTTTTAGTAACACCCCTGTTTCCTATGGCAGAAAGCGCATCCTTATAATTCAGGGATGAGTACTTTACGTTTAAGAGCACCTCCCCGTCGGGCAGGCTGCCGATTTGTCTGGTTGTGATTTCCCTAGTGAATTTTCCATCTTCCGTTTTGCTTACAACCATTGCCTTGAAGCTATCAGAACTCATTTAAAACCTCCTTCAGTTCCGGTTTTCATCTTCGCAGAGATCCTCAAGCGCAAGTAAAAGCGCCTGCGTTCCAAGCCTCCCGTGCCCCAGCGCACGCGCCCTTTCGTAAAGGGATTTAACTAGTGCAAGCCCCGGAAGATCTATTCCCATCCGCCGCGATTCCCCGAGAGCGATCTCCATGTCCTTTATGAAGTGTTCAACGAAAAAGCCCGGGTCGAAATCCCCGTCCATTATTCTGGGACCAAGATTGTTCAGAAGCCAGCTCGAGGCCGCGCCGCTTCCTACGGAGCGGAGCATGGTATGGGGATCGAGCCCTGCCTTCCGACAGTAAATCAAGTTCTCACAGACCCCTATCATTACTCCCGCTACCGTAATCTGGTTGCACATCTTCGCGTGCTGGCCGGAACCCGCCTTCCCCTGGTACACGATGTTTTTTCCCAAAAGCCCCAGAAGCGGCTTTAGCGAATCAAAAACTTCCTCATCCCCTCCGACCATTATTGAGAGTTCTCCATTAACGGCACCCACGTCTCCCCCGGAGACCGGAGCGTCCAGAGAAGCGCAGCCGAAGCCAACCGCCTTTTCATATATCTCTCTTGCAAGAGTCGGTTCGGTCGTGGTCATATCGACGAGAATGCGACCGGGCTCGGGCTCGATCAGAAGACCCTTGCGACCGAAATACACTTCTCTTACGTCATTCGGGTAACCGACAATGGTAAAGACAACTTCGGCTTGGCGGACAACCTCGGCGGGAGAGTCGCACCAGATGGCGCCTTCACTCAGCAGTTCTCCCGCTTTTTCTTCTGTTCTGTTAAAAACAAAAATACGGTACCCGGCACGAACGAGGTGTCCGCACATGGGCGCACCCATGATCCCCGTTCCTATCCACCCTATCGAACTTTGTTCGGGACTTATTTCGTTCATTTGCGCTGAAAACTATTGCGATGCGACGCTTTGCTGCTTAAGCATGGGAAGATATTTCCCGCCAAGGAGTATGTGACCCTCGCTTGAACCGGCAAGAAGCCTTTGCACGAGATATTCCCTGTCAGGCCCGAGGACGTTAACCCCGTGGTCTGACTCGACAAGGCAAAGAAGCTTTATGTCGCTGCCATTTTTAGTTGCGGTTTCATAAACCGCGGAATAGTTGAGAAGAGCAGCTTCCACGGTGCCACAGGGAAGAGAGGGGTTCCGGGCTCCGGCGTGGTGTTCGCTCATGCGGAACCAGCATGGGTCAGGGTAGCCGTGAAAATGCAGAATGGACATTTCCTTCTCAATGAGATAAGGGGCATAAAGGGCGGAGGAGAGCGCCTGGGAGAGTATCACGTAAGTATCAAAAGACGGCCTTATGTCTTTTCTTCCCAAGTCGACTCCTCTGGGTATCTCGAGATGAAGCTTTCCCTTCACAAGGCCGATTCTGACTATATCGGAATCTGGATTCAGGTTTGTCTTATCGCATCCTGACCTTGAAGTGACAATCCATATGTCCGGAATCTGCTGGTACACAGTCTCATCACCGAGAAGGGTCTTGACATACCATCTGTCGTTCGAGGCTGCTCTTACCTCATCAGGGTTGTAACCCGGAATCTCCTGCAGGGAATTCCACATGCTCTCGTCGATATATTTATCCCCATCGTATCCGGGAGGTTCGGCAAGCGCTATGAAGCCGTACGAAACTCCGGTCCTCCCGTCAAGTATCTTGTTCGCCACGTCTCTGTGGGACAGGCGCTTTATCGCATCTGAGAACTTTGACCCCGCGGGAAAGAGATCGGTGCTTTTGAGGTCCGCGCCCAGGGCAGACAGCTTCTTGGCGTATTCAAATTCCTTCGGGTCGTACTCGCTTACGGAAAAACGCGTCAGAACGGGTGGTTTTATAGGGGCGTATATTTTCGGAATAAGCGAATAGAGCACAAAATCATCAAGCTGATCATGGGTATATATGGAATCGGATAAATTCATGTTTGTTATCCCGAACTTGCTGTGCGAAACCCCTATAACGATCTCCGACATGTTGGCTATCAGGTTTTTCAGGCCTATGGAGATTTTTCTCTCATAGGTCGTATCCTGATTCTCAAACTCCGGGTCGAGGGACATTATAGTGATAACCTGAGTGTTATAGGGATCCTGAAGATAGCCGACGGTGAAATCGTCCGCCCAGCCGCTTATCTTTAGTATGCTGCTCACCGATAGGCTGTCCTTCCTGACAATCCTGTAAATGTTTTCGGCTACCTTGCTCAGAAGCCATCTGAACAGAGACAGTTTCTTTTTAACATCTATTACGGCGTTTACCTTCCTCCTCACGGACCTAAGTCCCATGAGTTTAGAAAACGCTCCGTAAGACCCGTCCTCGGTTGTCGCATCTTCCCAGGGAATCACGTTGACCCCGTTACTCAGAAGCGAGTTTCTGAGTCTTTCCCTGTACGCGCTTATCTGGGTGTCCGGGTAATTTTTCGGAATCGGCTTGAAAGTTACGATAACCCGCTCTGACATCTCAGTCGGATTTTTGGGATTAACCAGGTTCTTTATCTTCGGCATCCCGGTAAGCGCCGCTATGGTCTGCAGATCTAAATCCGCAATTCCTTGACGATCATTCATAAAAAAGACAACCTCACACAACCCGCACCAGAATCAGGTGCAGGAGCAAATAAAACAGAGCAAACGAAAGTTCCAACCAAGCCCGGGCAACCTAGAGTCTAACGCTTGCTACGGATTTTTTCAATTTCGCGAAGCATCTCTTCCCGGACTGCACACTCAAGCTTCTCGCCACCTTTCTTCCCCTTTGGAAAGCTTGCGGTATCTACAGGAGGAAGGATCCTGACTACAATATCCCTGTCGGTATTAAGTTTGTAGGAACCCTTTTTTCTTATATCTTTGCCTCCCCATATGATCATCGGCACAACCGGCACTCTTGAAAGCGAGGCCATAAAAAAACCGCCCTGCTTAAAAGGAAGAAGTTCTCCGTCCTCACTTCTTGTGCCCTCAGGGGCAATAACCACCGAAGGCCCGTTTCTTATTTTCCTTACGATTTCCCGGACCCTGTTCGTATCTCCAACCGAACCGTCCCTCGCAACGAAATATTGTCCGCTAAGTGAGCACACCCAGCCGATAAAAGGAATCGAGGCAACTTCATTCTTCATCACGGCCCTCCATTCGAAAGGCAAGACCGCGGAAAAAACGGGTATGTCGAGGGAACTCTGGTGGTTGAACATCACTATGAAGGGACCTTCGGGGAAATTCTCGGTTCCTTTTACGTCAAGCCTCACTCCACAGGACCAAAGAACCGTCCTTCCCCAAGGCCGAACGGAACACTTTATAAGATGCCTTACAGCGAGAAGTGACATCACAACTCCCACACTGCCCCAGAAGGCTGTAAACAGGGACGAAAGAATTATCGCCACAATACTTCTTATTTTCTTCATCACTGCTACTCAGTCACGTCGCAAAAAGAGCTTCCAGAACCCTGAACTATGCGGGAACTATAATGTTTACTCCCTGCTCCTCAATCCGTATATCATGTTTTCCGGAACGAAGAAGGAAGGTCTCCCCGTCCATGTGAGCCGGAAGATCGGTAAAGGTTTCAAACCCCAGTTGCTTTGCCCTCACAATGCTGACCTCTCGAAGTCCCTCGTGGCGGCCCTCAAGCACCTTTTGTATCTTAAAAAGCCTTCCCAGAGGACTCATATCACTTATTATATGAATGTCGAGATATCCGTCGAATATGTCAGCCCCAGGAGCTAGGTTGAACTTTCCACCCTGAAAAGGGCCGTTTGAAGCACCGAAGAGAAGCAGCTTCTCGCCCGCGGCGCCGACTTCTCCATCCATCGCGGAGAAAAAACCCCGGAACCGAAACGCCTCGATCACCGCTCCAATAATGTAACCGAAGGAACCGAAGCGCCTGAGGCCCAGATCCCCGAAATCATGTGCCACGGCCCCGTCCATCCCTACCCCGAAACCGTTTATAAAGCACTTTTCGTCAACAAAAGCCACATCAGCTTCTCTCGCTCGGCCAGAAAAAATATTGTCCACCGCCGCACGCATATTAAGCGGAATACCAGCTGCCTTCGAAAAATCGTTCCCGCTACCGCCCGGAACAATTCCCAAAACGGCTTCGGTTCCGTGAATCGAACTTACGATCTCACTTGACGTACCGTCTCCTCCAAGAGAGATCATATGGGTAAAGCCTTCACAAAGCCCTTCTGCGGCGATCTTCGCGGCGTGCCCGGGGAATTGCGTAAATCTCACCTCGTGGATAATTTCTTTTGCTTCAAAAACACTACGGATCTGTTCAAGCGTTGGGCCAAGCGCTTTTGCACCCGCCTTGGGATTTGCTATCACAAGATATTTCATCTTGTCTTCTTCCTGCTCCAGAATCGGGGATTACGGAACATATGATACCCTACAATTTTACATGAACATGTGTGTTTGAGGCAGTTACGCTGTTGACTGCAGGCATATAAAACAAGGATTTTGTGAAGGGGCAAGAAACTTTTTATCCCGGAATTTCCACAAAACTCCTTGAAAACCGGCTGACTCTCTCCAAAAACCAGGAATTCAACCCCAAGACCAGATCAGTTGGGGCGGGGGGCTCACATGGCCATTTGTTTCGCAGCGTTCGCGCCGCTTCGGATGCTGCGATTCAGGCACAACTGCTATCATGGGGAGAAGGAGCCGATGAGCGAGGAGGGGGGACTGTCTGAGCCTGGGCGTGTTGAAACGTCACTGGTGCGTGACAGGGGAAACGGGAAGAGGTATCTGATACCTTCTCCGAACAACACGAAGCAGAGGTCTCTTTACGCGGACGTGGAGGGCTCAGGCGGCAGACACTGCTTGTGGATTCCTCATAACAGCAAACCGAGGTCTCCCGGTTTGCGGAAAAACAGTTAAAAGATATGCCTTGCAGCGTACAAACGCACACCCGTGCATGTAATTCCAGTCACTTACGCTACGAATGCGCTGAAGTCAGGAAAGGCTGGACGGCCCGAGTGCATGAGGTCGCTTGTTTCGGGGTGTTACGCCGATACCGGGTAGCGTTTCTCTATCGGTTCACAAAACAATTTAAACAGTAATCAGCCTCGAAGGAATTGCTGCGTCCGCGGTTGGTCGGGGTTGGTGATTCCGCGGGAAACCGGCGCCGCGTTCCGTCTTAATCGGGCAATATGGCCGTCGGATTGCCGAAATGCGGGGGGATACCGCGTCGCCCGCGCGCAAGACACGGAAACCGGACCCAAGAAATCATATAAGCGCAAATGCCACTCCTTACACACGGTTTGTCAGTATACATTAACCAGTTATACTGACCGTATGTAGCTAGACTGACCAGTTATAGCTAGCTATGTTGACCGGAAGTCATCAATATCGTTATTCTCCCTTCGGGGGGGATATGTAACCAGGATAAAAAGTGGAACGTACTCAGATTGTCCTTTTGGGGAGAGTGCCGGCGGAAGTCCGCCTTGCCCTCGTATCCGGACAAAGAAATACCCCCCCCGATACCTTTCATAAGCTAGATATTTAGAATCTGGCGGAAAGCAAAAAAACAAGTTTATATAGAATTCACGGGACACTCGATCGAGAGTTGCCTACCCCCCCTGCGCCTCCGAGCGCC
>MKWU01001326.1_pt1 | contig 43689 bp, 44 predicted proteins | sample 809101 | NCBI WGS metagenome assembly MKWU01 (sample SAMN05860141, study PRJNA318959) | sponge metagenome | host: Aplysina aerophoba | place: Slovenia: Piran, Adriatic Sea, Gulf of Piran | collected 2013-05-07 | reverse complement strand
TACAAACCAAAAAAATGAGTCAACGAAGTTACGGCAGATCTCAATCAACAGTAAAAATGACCGCTCAAACTAGCACTTATGGAAAAATGATGGAAAATGGGTATGTTATTTATGGATGCCCCCTTAGTGGCGAAGCAGCGACACATTGCCTACGCCAGCAACTAGGGTAATTGAAGCATTACCTCCCCCGTTGATCTCGCCGGAAAACGAATTTGACAGGAGTTTCTTGGAAATCTCAATCGGGAACTCACAGGTCACTGTCCCGAGACTTGCAGTGCCGTCAACTTCGACCCGAACATTTTCCGGGATCGAGACCGATACATTACCTGCGCCGGTCCGGAACTTGCTTTCACCACGGGGCTGTCCCTGCATCTCTACCGTCACATTCCCCGTTCCAGCCATAACATTCATCTCATCTGCCTGAGCGTAAATTGTCAGGTTTCCGGCCCCGGTTGCCACATCTATCTCTTCCAGATCGCCCGAAATTTCCACATTTCCGGCTCCCGATTTTACATCCACCTCACCTTTGATATCCTCTAAAAGGATATTGCCAGCTCCCGTGCGTCCCGTAATCTCTCCCGAGACCTCCATAATGGTGATATTTCCAGCACCTGTCTTAAAGCTGACATCATATTCATTGGGCACTCTTACGGTAAGACGAATTTTAATCGACTCCCCTCTGCCTCTGCGCCAGCGCATTTGGCGCTGTTTCCCTTCAATTCGTGATTGAATACTGACATCGTCGCCTTGCTTGTTGAACTCATAGCGATGCCCCGACTTAAGAATTTCCTCAGCTTCGTCTGGATCGTCCGCGCGAGCACGACGTTCGAGTTCAATCTTGACTACATTCTCATGTGTAGACTCCACCTCGACGTCACCTCTGTCCATATCTAGGGAAAGTGTGCCTCCTGGTTCAACCTCGTACTCTTTTTTGATGACATCCCGGGCAATGGGCTCAGGTTTGGAAGCTGCCAGCACCACAGCCACGATGATCATGAGTCCTACGACCCCTGAATAAGTATGGATTCGTTTCATTTGGACGGTAGATTCAGCCGGTGTACATATTTTGCTACGGAATTTGCAGAGGCAGGTTGCAGACAAGTATATGAATCCTGTGCTCTCGACCGTTGTTGAACAGGCTCAACTTCGAAAAGCCTATACGATGCCCAAGGTTACACTACAGCGCTTGGACGACAAGTTTCATTTTCTTGCTACGAACAGCAGTGGCAATACGTTGCACCTGGATACCGGTCCTGACGAGGGTGGGAGCGGCCAGGGGGTGGGTCCTATGCAGGCTGTGGCCATGGCTTTGGGGGGATGCAGCGGAATCGATATTGTCATAATTCTCAAAAAACAACGGCAGGATCTGCAAAAATTCGACACGGTAATCACATACGAGCGTGCAGAAAACGAAACGCCGTCCCTGTTTACCAAACTACATGTACATTATGAGTTTGGAGGAACGCTTGATCCAGAGAAAGTCCGTCGTGCCGTAGATTTAAGTATCAGTAAATACTGCTCAGTGGCTCATATCCTTGAGAAAACTGCGCCAATCACTGTGAGTTGGTCCATCAACGGCCAGCACTATTCCTGAAAATCCACAAACCAAGTACCTATGTCTGTAACGAGTGTAAACCGCGCCAACGCCTCCTGGGAGGGAGACCTTAAATCCGGTAACGGACAAATCAAGATTGACAGGGGTGGCATAGACACGCCCTTTACCTTCGGTATCCGCTTCGAGGACGAACAGGGAGTCGGACCGGAAGACTTTGTTGCCGCAGCTATCTCAGGATGTTTTTCCATGGCTCTATCCAATGAGTTGGACGGCCGAGGCACCACAGCAAAACGTGTCGATACCCGAGCCAGCGTCATGTTTGGACCTGATCCGGCTGGAGGTTTTCATATCTCCACGATTGATCTGGTTGTTCGTGCAGACGTGCCAGGAGTTGACGAAGATGGCTTCCAGTCCGCCGCAGAAGCAACCAGAACAGGCTGTCCTATAGCGAAGCTGTACACTGGCACTACGATAAATCTGGACGCGAAGCTTGTGGGCTGACCCCAAGTGCCATCCGTCTATTGATTGCCGTCTGCCGTCTTCGAATTGGATAGATACACGCGTGCTGTAAGCGGTGGCAGACTCAGCGTAGCCGTCGTTACTACCGAACCCGTCGGGTGTACCTGTCGGTAGGTCCCCTCGGGTATCGTGATCTCGTGGGTGTCATCCGAGGCGTTGAAGACTACTAAGGCATGTTCGTCTCCCAGACGTCGCTCGTAGGCCAATACGCGGCGATCATCGTCAACCGCGAGCCATTTCGTCTCACCATTGACGAATAACCGCATGTTCGCCTTGCGCAGTGCAATCAATTCTCGATACAAGCCGGTTAATTGCAGGTCTGCGGACACAACATCGGGTTTCCGTTCCTGGCCAAGCGGATGTGTCAATTCGTCTTCGAAGGTGTAATCGGACCATATAAGCGGTTTGCGCATATCTGGATCATCTCCGCCCCACATGCCCATTTCATCCCCATTCCATATGTGAGGCGCACCTGACCAGGTGAACTGTTGCACAAGAATTAATTCCTGAATAGCACGCGTCCGTGCGTCAGGGCGCTCCACCTTGAAGTCTGGGTTACCTCTGGGATGCTGTCCGTATTTGTACAGGACAGGGTTGTAGATGCTGGTGCTGATGCGCGGGGTGTCGTGACTGGCTGCAAGGTTCATCATAGCGTTCCAGAAACGCGTCGGAATACCCGCCATAATGGAATCCAAATGAGCTACATAACCTGACGCCGTCAGGTTCGGAGGGGTCTGCGCAAAAAAACTACGCGTTGGCATGTACCAGCGATAGTTCATAACCGCATCAAAAATGTCTCCCTGAACCCAGGGAACAGGATCCGCCATATGATGCGGCCATGAATCCCACCAGACCTCACCCACAAGGTATACCTCGGGGTTGATGCTTCTGACGAATTCGCGATAATCACGCCAGAACCCCAGGGGAACCATCTCAGCAACATCCAGCCTGAATCCATCCAAGCCATCTTCCGGGTTGCCGTCCCCGTTCGGGTCCAGCCACCGCTTGGTCACATTGTAGATGTGAGCTTTGGGTCCCGGATGCAAGTTTCCCTCATGAGCACCATGGATATGACCGGGCGGGACATCTATTTTTGCCAGCTCCGGCAACGATTTAACTCCCAACCAGCCGTCATATGAAAACTCATTTGTATCTGGTGTAGCTGGATCGTCAAAAGCATTGATTTCGTACCAGTCAGCGAATACGGATTCCTGCTGATTCTCCAGAACATCTTCCCAAGCCCAGAATCTCACGCCCGTGTGATTCCAGGAGTAATCCAGAATGATCCGCATGTCTCTGGCATGCACTTCCCTGATCAACTTTAAGAAAAGGCTGTCTGCTGCAGTCCATTGCCATGTATCCAGATCCAGGGGATCCTCTGCCTCCGCTATCTGGCGGTCACCCACAGGGTCAGGCCCGAAATTTCGATCCACATGCCGATAGTTGCGTGCATCAAATTTGTGCAGGGAAGGTGCATCATTGATTGGATTCAAATAGAGTGCGGTAACCCCCAGTTCTTTCAGGTAATCCAGCTTATCCAGTACCCCCTGCAAATCTCCACCGTAGCGCCGGTATTGCACAGCAGTATAGAATTCCATCTCATTTTCCAGGGCCCAGTCCTCCTGTTTGTACCAATCGTGCGTCCAAGGTGTCGTGGCCCAGTTTTCCGGCTGCGGCCCAAACCAAAAGCCACGGATATCTTCTGGTGTAGGATCATTATCGGGATCTCCATTCCGGAATCGCTCAACAAAGATCTGGTACCAAACAGCTTCATCCGCCCAAGATGGGGGATCGCTGATAGGAGTCTGAGCTTGTACTAGAGAAACTAGGCAAGCCACAAAGAGAAGGCTAACGCAGGTACGCATCGGTTCCATCTATCCAGTCTTGTCTTGGCGGGCAAAAAACATCTACATCTAACGTATCCTCAAGCGCAACGGCTTTGTGAGGTAGATGGGAGGGGATGACCAGTACTTCTCCCTCATGTACAACAATCTCCTGCTCCCCATTGGCCCCAAGCCAAAATCTCAAAGCGCCTTTCAGAACATACGTGAGCTGCTCATTATCGTGCGAATGCCACGGCACTACGCTATCCTTATCAAGGTAAACGTGTGTAATCATCATGCGCTCGCCCGTGACGATTCGGCGACCAAGGCCGGTTTTGACCTCTTCGATTGGCATGTCGTCCCATCGATAAAGTATTGCTTGTTTGTCCATGTGTTCCACTGATGTGATCTCGAAAAAACCTCGGAAAACTGCACACGGCGGGAGTAACGCCGCTGTGATCATTTCCCACTGCTCAAGTTACATCATTTCGCTGCACTTCACTACATACGCCTGTCCTGTCTCTTCGTACACCTTAACCACACCAGAGAGTAAGAATAATCAATGTCGTTCGCCATACCTTTCATTGATCTGAATATAAGTGGCAATTTCATCTGAATACACACAGGCTGAATCGGTGCAAAGAAGAGGATGTGCAACTGTCTCCTGTGGAGCTGGAGGTCACGTCAGATCAACACAGGCGAATGAGTGAAAAGTGAAAAAGCAATGGTGGAATCTGTTCGAGAGGAAGGGTGGGAATGTCAGATGCCTGCTGATGTGTGCCATGGGTGTGATGGTACTCTCCGATAGGATACTAGATACGCCCACGGACAATTCTTAGGAGACCTTCATCAACGAGCGAAAGAACGGGAATATATTCCTATTTGGGGAAAGCCTTTGTAGACCGTCGTGTATATTCGCTGTGTGTCTAAAGCCTTCACCAACACTGATGTATTGTTGATTCTGAAAGGATGGTAGCCAATATATTTTCCGTCTCCCGAGACAACATTCACGCTGTACAGGTGCTGCTGTTCTGCACCTTCCGAACCATAGATGAGGTACGATACAAAGAAGAGGTCGGAATCTGTTGCAGGAATGAACCTGATGGACGAGGTTTCACCACTCCCATGAGATGGGAAGCCTATCGTAGTCTGGCCAGCATCTGTCCGTCTCTGTGGGGTAGGAGCGATGTTAGCATCCGCCAATTCAACGCGCCAGCGAATCACACCGGCATCCGAGAAGCCGGTCACCACCGGATTAAGATCATCTGCGTAAGCAATCGTATGATGCGTTTCGTTGCAATCCAAGGTGCCCCGCTCTGACAGATTTGAGCGAATGAAAGGATCAGGATCGCTATAGGGTTCACCAAAAGACAGGACGAATTCTCCCTCCAGCGTGTGCTTATGGATCACGCCGGGCTGTTCTTCGGAATAGCCGATGGTATACACATGGTCATGCATCGCACACAGGTCTCCATGCCCGAAGCTATGGGCAGTATGAAAATAATTTCTCAGCACCCAGGCAGCCCCCCTCCTGTTTGAATACCGAAATACGGTATGATGAGGCACCAACAACTAGTAGCGGGCCGTCCACAGTCTCGGTAAAGGACACTCTTCGCACGGATGGGAATTCTTCGGGCCCCTCCCCCCGTTTGCCGATTACAGCTGTCAGGATGCCGCGGGAATCATAGGCACGCACATGGCCATAGACAAAATCCACATAGTACAGGCCGTCCGCACTGATATCAAAGTCCATCGCCCTACCGATCATTTCAAGGGGTTCGCCTTCTTCTCGACCAATCAATACGCCCTCCAACGATGATGCGTCAAGGTAGGGGGGCGTATCCGACGAGTCCTCATGAAGCACGAATCGGGGATCCGCAACAGACTGGATATTGCCCGCGGTAGGGTGGAGAATAACATCAGGCGTGCCCCGACAGGACGCCAAGGCGATCCCCAGAATTAGTACCGCCATCCCAGGTAGAGATTCAGTCACACGGAATGTACTCACAGGTCCATGTTTCTCTGTTATTCTTGCAATTTTTGTCCTCCTCTTCCTCGAAAGTGCAAAGGCCTCGTTCCTCCCCCGTTTCGGGATCCGGCGAGGCCTGCATACATTTGGTTTCATTACACGCCACCTCTTCAGCTTGGAACATAGAATCTCCGGAGCGGAGTGCGGTTCCGATACCATAGCCCAGTACAGCGAGGAGTACGACCGAACTCCCACTTCATAGAACCCCTCCGCTACGACGACAACGCCCACCATAACCACTGCAGTTGGTCGGTTCTCCTCAAATAGGGAACAGCACCACACTTCACTAGCGCAACTTGAGTCTCCTTCAGGGCAGACTCGTACTTCGCCCATGCAGCTTCGTACTCCACCCATGCAGCCTCAATCTCTGCCCACGAAGCCTCACGATCTGCCCATACAGTCTCTACCTTCTCCCCTGTAGCTGCGAACTCTTCCACGGCAGTATTCAACAAAGTAGCGTCGCATACGACCAAAACAAACTCCACACCCGCCATGATACTCTCCAACTCCGCCAGAACATCCGTAGGATTCTCTGGGATAGCCTCCAATTCCGCCTGTATCGCTGAGATCTTGGCATGGTCAAACCCCACTGTCGTATAGAGATCTTTGTACAACTCTGCCAAGGTGGCATGAATAGCGTTGCACCTCGACGCATCCACCACATTCTTGTCAACATCCCCCGCGTAGTCGAAAAGTCCATCACAAAGACTCTTCATCTTCTGCAACTTCGAGTAGGCATCCATTTTGATCGAACGGTCGTACTTCATCAGGGCCATCTCTAGGGGCGAATCTCCCCGATTGTACGGAATCCTGTTCAAATGCTTGTAATTCTGGCATGAGGTAAGCACAAAGCAAACGGAAATAAGGATGCAAGGAAAAAGATGTCTCATCATGTTGCGGTACTCAATCAACAATCGTGCCGTTTATTTGTCGTTCTTGCTGTCCGACTCCTCACGAGAGGGACCGTCTATTAGATCCCTCGGAATTTGTACGGGATCATAATTGGTCTTTGGGCGATCTTTGATTGTCCCTTCAAGCAGGTATACAAAATCTTGAAGACTGTAGGAGTTCTCCAAATCCTCACGTCCGTGCAACTTTCCCAACGTTCCGGGTAAGCATCTTGTACGTGAGCAGTTTGCCGAACAGTCCTTTTGCAATTTGCTCCATCTGCTCAACTGTATCCAGTCTGTGGATATTGTGCCGACCCACAAACTCATCTACGTATCGTTGTGGATGCTCTGGTGACATTTGATGATACGTTCCATAGTAGCCCAGCTTCAATAGTGCCCAGAAGGATTCCATGCCGTTGATATGAGTCATGCCGTCCACATATTCTGAGACCGAGTGTTATACGGTCTCGTGAGTAGCTCTCCTTAATGCCTGGTACGCTTTGGCGTCATCGGCATAGACTTACGCTTTCTGTAGTGAGGTGCTGTATACAAAGCCTGTGAGAGTCTCAGCAGTGGTGTCTGATACCACTCTCGCCCGTACATGCTTTATAGGTCGGTCTTTCGTACAGATAATCTTTACAGGATATGGAATCGGATGGCATCGGGCAGTTATCATCCCAAGCCGGTCCGCCGGGTGCATATTCCGAAGTCGAGAGGAGGCGTTCGACCGCTGGGGATTTCCACCGCGGCAGACCGGGTGGCACAGATGGTGATGAAGGCGGCATTAGAGCCGGTATTGGATCAAGAGTTCCATCCCGATTCCTATGGATACCGACCGAACAAGTCGGCTCATGACGCGACCCAGCAGGCGCGAGTGCGTTGCTGGCGATGGTCATGGGCGCTGGACATGGACATCCAGGCATATTTTGACACGGTAGACCATGAACCGCTGACGAAAGCGGTCGGGCAGCACACGGATCAGAAGTGGGTGCTTTTGTATACAGAGCACTGGCTGAAAGCTCCGGTTACGCATCTGGATGGAACGTAAGAGGCTCGGCTGCAGAACCTGCAACGCTAGTATATCTTGAGATACGACGTAGCGAGTAATAGACCAAATTCAGTCTGGGCAAATGGCGGATGCCGCAGTTGGACTGACCCTCGGTGTGATAGGAAGGTTCCAATTGATTATTCTTACCAACCCTAACACAACAGACTTGGTAGTATTTCCTGCGACAGATTCCCATACACATTCAACTGGAAACGACAGTTCGCATTCTCGCGTTCGAGTCCATTTAAGTGTCGGTTTATTTGATGAATAAAGAGTCAGCCGCACGCTGGATGGAACGTTGTCTCTCTCTGGCGGCCAATGCTGATAGTGCAACAAGCCCAAATCCACGTGTCGGCTGCGTAATCCTGAGTTCCGAGGGTAAGCTTCTCGGAGAAGGATGGCACAGGTACGCAGGAGGTCCTCATGCAGAAACAGAAGCAATAGAACAGGCCGGTTCGAGGTACGGGCCTAAGGCACTCGAGGGAGCAACCCTCGTTGTGAACCTTGAACCCTGTAATCACCAGGGACGCACCCCACCGTGTACACAAGGCATTCTGCAAGCTGGCATCGCACGCGTTTATATTGGAATGTGTGATCCGAATCCTAGGGCAGCAGGTGGAATGGCGATGCTGAGGGGGCACAAAATCGCAGTTACTACCGATATTCTGAGGGATAGATGCTATCGATTTAACGAAGCCTTTGTCCACTGGCATACCAAACGTCTCCCATTCGTGACGCTAAAGCTTGCACAAACCCTCGACGGCTGTGTCGCAACTGCAACGGGAGAGAGTCAATGGATCACAGGCGAAGCGGCACGGAAATATGTTCATGTTTGGCGGCGAGAGCATGATGCTGTGCTCATAGGTTCGGGTACAGCACGCATTGATAATCCGAGTCTTACTGTTCGACACGTCTCAGGAATGCAACCGATGCGTATCATTTTGGACGGAAAGGGTAACCTGTCCGCCACGCTCAAGCTCTTTACTGATCAATGGGGCGCAAAAACAACTGCTGTAGTTACGGAGGGTGTTACACCCGAATACAGTGATCAACTTCTTGGTAACGGAGGCTGCCTCATGGTTGCTCCATCTGAGGCAGGTCGGATATCGCTTCCAGAACTGATACATCTACTTGGAGAAACAAAACAAGCTGGCTCACGAGTACAGTCGCTCCTTGTGGAGGCAGGACCTGCACTAGCTTCGGCATTGCTGCGACAAAACCTCGTTGATCGGCTTCGACTGTTCATCGCACCTAAAATGATTGGGAACGGCTTGCGTGCTATTGGGGATCTGGGGGTTGAGCAATTGGCCCAAAGCCTTGTTTTTGCGCAATACTCTTGGGAAAGCGTTGGTGTAGATCAGCTATTTACGGGGTACAAACACCCAATCCCGACTTGAAGTCAGTATGTTTACGGGTCTTATAGAGCAAATTGGGCAACTGAAAAGCATCAGGCAAACCCCTCGTGGGCGGGAGCTAACCATTGGAGCTGTCCTGTCCTCTGAGCTGTGCGTTGGACAAAGCATCGCCGTAAACGGCATCTGCCTAAGTGTGACCGACCAGTCAGAAGACGTTTTTACAGTCTTAGCGGTCCCTGAAACTATCTCCAAAACCACATTGGGTGAACTGTCAGCGGACACTCCAGTCAACCTCGAGCGTGCCTTATTCGCAGATACCCGACTGGATGGACATATAGTTCAGGGGCATGTAGATACAACATGCTCAATCACCCAAGTATCTCAGCAAGGCGGCGAACGGGTTTATGAACTCGTGATTCCACCGGAGTATGCCGGGTTAGTCATCCCACGCGGATCTATTGCCCTGGACGGCATAAGTTTGACTATCGCGCATCTTCGTGATCTGTGTATCTCTGTTGCCATCATTCCCCACACCTTCAAGCATACGAATGTGTCTATGTGGAGGGTAGGTATGCGCTGCAATGTCGAATTTGATGTTCTTGCCAAGTACGTAGCGCGCCAAATGGCCGTCCGTCTGTGATCTTCAATGGAAGTGATTCTGGGTCGCAAATGGATTAATTTCGGGATTGCGTTAGTCGGATCATAAACACATTCTCGTTAACCTCTTGCCCCTAGATTTCGGGATTTACAAGAGGCCCTAATGAGACGGAACTTCGTCTGGAGAGAGTTTTCTGAGCAAAAAATATACAGGAGGTTGGAACATTGTCAGTGGTTTTCCGTAGATTCAGTGCAGTTGCCTTTACTATTGGGGTAATTTACTAAGGGGCCCCTGCGGGGGCCTTTAAATTTTGTCTAGCTCTACTAACGCAGAGAAAGCCAGTTTCACTGAAATAGAGATAGTGTTGGTCGTGAGGATTGCCCCTCGTTTCTCCGTCTAGGAACATTCTGTTTCTGAAAAGAGCGTTCCCTACAGAAAAACACCATCTCCACCGCAGCCAGAGCCAGCCATACCACAATCCGTTTGTGGTATTCAGCACAAAAATAAGGAGTCCCCAAGCTGTCCGAACGAGTCTGAAGATCCTCCTATTCCTGGGCGGTTACCTTCAGGTCGCTGACATGCACGTTGAGTGCATGGTTGATTCGTAAGCCCACAATACCGTCTGTCATGACCTGATCCCGGGGAGTACTCGCAACCTCAGTGCCATTAACCGAAAAGGTCACCATCTCACTTCCCACATTAACCAGCAAGTGGTTCTCGACGGAACTCTCAGTGTTAGGGCCAAATGTACCTACTGCTTCACTTGCCGTCCAATCCCGGATAACTGATGTTTCCGCACCAGTGCGGCGTTTAATCAACGTCTCTCCAGTGTTGCGAAGAAGAAAATAGTCGTACGAAATGTCCTCTCCTTCCAGATTCTGACCACCCATAAACACACCATACGCCTCACGACGCTCGCCTGGATCAAACAGATGAATGGTCGCCTCCAAGGTATAGTTACCCTCCACCATGGCGTCCGGGTGGTAGAAGATTCCAGCCGGACCGGTCGTAATGTGCCAGCCGGGTGTCATGTTCACAAAGAATACATCCGCAGAATCTGAATCTGCACCAATAACCGCTTCTGGGTCAGGGCGATCAAGGCGCACCTTCCAGGTTTCTGGGGTCCCCAGGTTCTCGCCATCGGGCGTGGCAGGATCCATCTGAGCTATTGCAGCGAGCGGAAGAAAAAGAACAGTTGCCGTCAGTAAAAAACGTTTCATGAGAACAAGATTGTGTTTGGGTAGAACCCAATTTACGACGCTGAAGTCATCTTAACAAGGCTTTCTCCGAACAATTAAAGGTATATGTGCGTTTCCCAAGGTCCGCTTGGACGTATAACTATCCCGGCAACATCGTCGTGCAGAAAACGCTCCCCATACTCGAAAATATAGATACCGCCCGGCTGCCTCAGGCGGAGTGCGACGGTCCTGCGTCCGTGTATCTCGAGACCTACGGCTGTCAGATGAACGTATCTGACTCGGAGATCGTTGCTTCTGTATTGCGTGATGCCGGATATGGATTAACCCACGACCCGCTTCAGGCAGATGTTGTTCTGCTCAATACGTGTGCAATCCGGGAAAACGCCGAGCAGCGGGTACGTAGACGTCTTGAATTCTTTCGCGCCCGCAAGCGCAAGCATAATACCAACCTGAAAATCGGTGTGCTTGGATGCATGGCCGAGCGCCTGCGCCATAAACTACTGGAACAAGAACGCTTGGTGGACATCGTCGTTGGCCCTGACGCCTACCGCGATCTACCCCGACTACTCCACCAGGTAGACGAAACCGGTCAAAGTGCAGTTAATGTGCAGCTCTCACGTGAGGAGACCTATGCGGATATTGCACCGGTCAGGTATGATTCCAATGGTATCAGCGCGTTTGTTTCAATTATGCGGGGCTGCGACAATATGTGTGCCTTTTGTGTTGTGCCCTTTACGCGTGGCCGCGAACGCAGTCGCAACGCGGGGACAATCGTTCGTGAGTGTCAAGGGCTTTTTGATGCTGGCTACCGTGAAGTAACCCTTCTCGGACAGAACGTCAATTCATACCGGGATGGTCCTGTAGATTTTGCAACGCTACTTTATCGCGTGAGTCTGCTTTCACCAGAATTGCGCATTCGCTACTCGACCAGCCACCCCAAAGATTGCTCCGAAGCATTGTTGGAAGTCCACCGGGATCGTCCGAACGTATGCAACTTTATCCACCTCCCTGTGCAGCACGGCAACTCGGGGGTGCTGCAACGAATGCGCCGAGGCTATTCAGCAGATGAGTATCGAGCACTCATTGAACATACACGCCGGATTTGTCCAGGAGTATCTCTTTCCACCGACATTATCGCGGGATTCTGCGGCGAAACCGAGGCCGAGCATCAGGATACACTCGCGCTGTTGGCAGATATCCGGTATGACCATGCCTTTATGTTCATGTATTCGGAACGCCCGGACACCTATGCAGCTCGCAAGTATACCGACGATGTGCCTAAGGAAGTAAAGAAACGTCGATTGAGTGAAATCATTACACTCCAGAAATCGATTTCACACGAAAATAATCAAAAAGAAATCGGACGCATCCATACCGTGCTCGTAGAGGGGGCAAGCAAGCGAAGCAAGGCGCAACTGTGCGGCCGTACGGATACAAACAAGATGGTCATCTTTGACCGTGGCACGCTTAGCGCAGGCATGTACGTAAAGGTGCGTATTACAGGATGTACGTCAGCTACACTCTTCGGTGAAGTTCTGGCCGGATAATCTGGGAAATTATGGATAGCTGCGTAACCAACTAGTCCAAAATAAGTTATGCCGTCACGGGCATCGCTTTATGAAGCCCTGAGTGTGGGCGCAAATATAATGATCTCCGGGGTCGGGTCAACTGTGCGGCCAGGTGCACTCGGATACCGTAAATCAACTCTACGCGAAGCACAACTTCCGCGACTTCGGCACGAAACACCAGAAGGAGCGCATCGCGGCTTTGGTGGTCGGCAAGCGGTTGATGTACCAGGATCTGATCAAGTAGAAACTACCACTGTGGATATGGTGATATTCTGGCAATTTCGTGATTTTGTATTTGCCACTGGACAGTAAATTCAGACACACCAAGCTGTTCAGCGAGGTCATAAATCTGGTCCTGCTCAATGTCGTTTTGTGTACCCACTTTATTTCTAAGCCACTCACTTGGTGCAAGTAATTCAGCAGCAAAGGATCTTGCACGAGACTGCTCGGGGGTTCGCAACTTACTTAAAATGGCAGGTCCATTCCCTATACGTGCAATGTAATGTCCCAAGGCACGTGCAAGAAGAAACTTCTTACCTGTATCCCGCTTTGAGACGATAACACATGAGGGTGTATCTTCTCCTACACAGCCTTCTATGCGGGATGAAGGAGACATCATTTCTATGTTATGGATGGCATATTCACCATCAAAGGAAAAGGGACCCGGTTCACGACCAAGTTCACGCAGAACAGTGCGTGCATCTTTTTCTCCTGCTTCCCATGGGCATTCCGAGTTCAATGATCTACTCCGAACGGCTGTCTTCACTTCCTCCCATATCGTATTGCGCGATTCGCTTACAGACGCAAGAGATTCTTTGAGCCATTCATGAGTCGGTCCCAAGCTTGTTTCGTCCGAGGCCAGCATCAATTCTTCACGAATTAACGGAGCAGCTTCATTCCAAACTGTGGTGACTTGATTAGCCAGTGCAGGTTCAATGTCGAAGGGGTCAAGTCCTAACATGGCAGTTGCTCGGCAGAATTCTTTCTCATCATCATCGAACTTGTTTTTGATAATGTCCCACTCCTCAATCCAAGGTACGTCGTTCACATTTTTGTCCCTCAACCTGTTGATGACATCTTCTACGAGATCATGCAGTTCCTTCTGCAAGGCGACGGTTTCGACCGTTTGTTCACCGTCTAACAGAAACTCTATGTGCGCATGTTTGGCATACCACCTTTCATTTGAAACCACCACATGTTCCCCCTCAGGGCGAAACACAACGCGAGGAAATACGAATCCGTTACCTGCGTAGGAAAGGTCATGTCTTGATGAGAAACCCGAACGCGAAGAACCAGATACCGTATCCGCTTCATGGTACAGGTGCCACCAATTAACAACGATCCACTCAGCGATATGGGCCATAGGCACCTCTATGTGTTCAACGTATTTATTCCCGGCTCGCAACCATGTAGCCACTTGGTCACCTACGTTGATAGTAAGGTGAGCCATCGTATTATGGGCAATAGGATCTGGATACGGTCGCGCATCAACCCATTTGTAATCAAACAACGACATTACCTCATTCCTCTAATTGTGTCGTGAGGGCCGAGGGGAAACCCGTGGTATTCACACGAACCTCGACCGGATTGCCTTGCTTCGAATAACCTACCATCTTCCTCATGCCATACGACGCGGGGAAACCCCCGTTCAAATTTGCCGAAATTCCCTTTACGGATGGCATTTCTGAGCCACTCTTCAACACGGGCCTGATCTTTCCGCAAATCCGTGGGGCATGGGGTCTTACCAGGTCTGTTCTCTGGTCTTTTCCCTCCAACGCGAACGGTTCTATGATATGGGCTACCAACATACCGGCATTCCTCGGCAACTGCATCAAGGTCTGTATCGGGAGGTGGGGGCAATACCTTGCGCACCCTTGGCTTATCACGCCTGTAGGCATGTTCGTCTGGCTGGCATCGTGGGAGTACTACTTTATAAAAAATAATGCGATATGCCCATTATTATGGGTATAAATGTACATAACGAGAGTGTCTGTAGTGCGATGCGCGACTCTCCTCTGGAGAAAGGCCCGTGATACGACTTTAAACGCAAAAGGTCATCAGCGAGGGCTGTATCAGCTACCTTTTCATCGTACGCTGACGTTGCCGCTATGTCCGTGGGATCCGACCGGTCGGGTCCCCTACGAATACAACAACCGATTCAGGGGGAGAGTCATGACCCGCCTACGGTGAATACACAGGAACCATCACGTCTAACCCATGGAATGGTAGCAGGAACCGGTACCTTTTGGCCGGGAGTATGACTTCTAAGGTCAATGTCGTCGTATCGGGTTGAAATGCGAAGCGTGTTTATCGTGGTTTATGCCGGAGAGTTGTGAAGATCGTTCGGCGGTATAGGTTTAGGATGAGGGCATGCGGTACATTATCCCCAACTTCATATTCTTTTCGCAGGGCGCAGAAAACCCCGTGATCACTGATATCGGTTGCGGATACACTCCCAAGTTCGGCGCAGGTATGATCGAAAAGGGAATTACCCGTTTAAGTGAAACTTTGTTGCTGATTACTTCGATCTCCGTTTGGTCGGCTTTGCCTGAAAAAGAACCCTGGCCACTTCTTTGGGGGTCTTGCCACGATAGAACGGATTGATCGCCGGTGTATTGGATCGTTTCTCCAAGAGTCGTAACCGCTCTTGTTCTTTGGGTTGTTCTGAGTTGGATGCAGGTTTCAGTGTGATTCCCCCTTAATGGATAATAGTTTATCTCTGAGTTCAATACCTAATACACGACGGACTTGTTCTTCAGAAATGCCTCTATCATAAGCAATTCTATGAATTTGGTTACGCTCTTCATCCGTATAATGATCGTCACGGTCTGCGTACTCAAAGCTAAATCGTTGAATCTGATAGGCCTCTTTACCTTTGACTTTGTCTTGTACCATATCAGCAGTCTTATTAGCCCAAGAGACTGCGTCCAAATCCTTAGATACATCTTTGCCTAGATCAGAGAGTCCCAAAGGACTCTGAGTTGTCTCAATTTTGGCAGGCAACCGAGAGAATATATCCCTTAGTGCATCATTGATTTTATCGATTTTACCATTTATCTCTTTAATATCCTCCCTGATTTCCCGCATAAACTCCTTGAAATTGGCTCGATCCGCATCGACAGATCCCTTCCATATTCCGTCATCTTTGATATTCTTATGGGTACTGCCGCGCCACGAACGAAGAGCTACAAAAACCCCAACAGTTATAATTACAAGTGTAAGAATAGATACAATCGAATTGAAGATATCCATTACATTCCCATTAGTGAAGTGAGAATCGGAATAACAAATATACGCAAGATTGCGCGGCAATGGCTCTTACTAAAGGTTTTATGAAAGGGTTCATATATTTAGGAAAAATATGGAAAGTTCCACATTTGTATAAAATAAGGTGTATCCTATTCCTGCATCTTCACGCGACGAATCCGACACGTCGGGTTACTCGCCAAATAGAATAGCCACTATGCTATGAGAGTGACCCGCATTATGAAATAAAGATGGGCTTTTTTTCTATGACCTTATTGGTGGTCGTAAAAAATGCGGTTTAATTAGAGTTCAGGGCAGTCTTGTGAAAGAATAGTTGGTTGCATTTACTTCCCCACCAAGTCTTTGTACATCAATCGTTTTCCTACCATAGCAGCTACCACGTGGTTCATCTACTGAATTGTATCAAGACCGCGAAGGTTGTGTTTCCCTGCGAACCGATCTACGTAGCGTTGCAGGTGTTTCGGAGACATGTGATGATAGACTCCGTGATAAGCACGTTTCAGAACCGCCCAGAAACTCTCTACGCCAGTTGTATGAGCCTGCCCGTTCACATACTCGGATACACTGTGTTTGACGCTCTCGTGGTTTTCAAGCCCAACATAAGCCCGTGCGTCATCCGTGCAGACCTTCGTACCGTCTTCCATGTGCTCACGTACAAAGCCTTGCAGTGTTGATTTATCAGTGCTGGCAACCACACGTGCAGCTACGTTATTGCTCTCCCAATCCTTCATACCCACGACGGCTGTTTTCGCTACGGGGCCACGTCCCAGGTTGGCTTTTTTACTAGCGTGCTTGTTCTTTCTAGTCCACCAAAGTATGATTCGTCAACTTCAACTGGGCCCGCAAACTCATTAGCAATCTCTTGGATAAATGCCGTCCGAATGCGATGCTGTAAATGCCATGCCGTATCCTGTTTGATACCAAGATCACGATGCAGTTTCATGCTGGACACACCCTTGAGCGAAGTCATTTCAAGATAGATCGCGTAGACCCATGTACGTAACGGTAATTTGCTCGATTGCATAGCTGTTCCGGTACGTACGCTGAACGTTCGTTTGCATGGTCGGCAACGATATGGCATGGTCTTGTGTGTCCCTCGATACGTGTTGTCTCCCCCACAGCGCGGACACTTGCGGCCATCAGGCCAAACAACTGACTCAACCACTATTGTGCTGATGCTTCATCAGGAAACAAGTCCTGTAATTGTAACAACGTTATTCCGTCTCTGTACGAACGTCCCGGCTTTGCCATGATTACACTATCGGCAACAAAGTTTCACTTAAACGGGTAATTCCCATCGAAAAGTATGCTGCGGAGTGTGTCGTGGTTGACCCGACGCGGAAACACAAGCCCACCCTGATGTATCCTTGCGGGACAATATGGGGATTAGTTCGTGCATTTTCCTTTCGCCGTATGCGCCAGCAACGAGACACTGACCTTCTTTCAGTCGAATGTCAACAAAAGTGGTTCCATCCTTGCAGATCACGTCAATGTGGTGCGGATGAAGACACATTCGTACGAAGTACGGGGAATCACTCCGTTTTCCTCGCTCCGCTACCTTGGGTTAGAAGGCGCCGACATCCTCAAACTGGACATCAAAGGGGTTGAATACGAATTCTTTCAGCAACTTGAAGAAAGCGAACTGATTCCCTTCGGGCAAATATTTCGTAGAGTTTCACCATCATGCCTGGGAACGTTATACCAAGTCCGATACCCTGAAAATCATTGAACGAATACGTAACTCGGGGGTTGAGGGTTATCCCCTCAACGATCATAACTACTTGTTTCGATCTGTGTAAAGAAAGCCGAACCCGACTCAAAGCAGTCCACGAAGGAAGCAGAAAAAACCATGTGTGCGAATTCTCGTACAAGAATTTGACCATTGCCGAAGCAAGGCCTCGGATCATGTAGGGCAAACCGAAGAAAGTCGCCAAGTAGGAATCGGATTTTCACTCAAGTATATAATTCCCATTCGATTACTGTCTTTGCTGCTCTTCATTGCTGCCTTTGCAACTGAGCGCCCGCCCAATATTGTACTTATCATGGCCGACGACATGGGCTACGAGACGCTGGGAGTAAACGGTGAATTGAGTTATGATACACCACATTTGGACCTCCTCGCTCAACATGGAATGCGGTTCACCCATGTATTTTCCACCCCTTTCTGTACACCCACGAGGGTGCAGTTGATGACCGGCAAGTATAATTTTCGAAACTACATTGGATTTGGGCTGCTGGATCCAACTGAGCAGACGTTTGCCCATCTGTTGCAGGACGTTGGCTATGCCACAGGAATTGCTGCAAGTGGCAGTTGTATGGTAACACGTACCAACGAGAACTGGCGGGGCGCAGAGGCTCAACTTCCGAGGAAGCGGGATTCAAAGAATTTGCACTTTGGCAGTACATTGAGCGCGGCAGCCGTTACAAGTCACCTACAGTACATTATTTTGGAGCTTGACCGCAATACGCTGGTGCTGTTCACAACAGACAATGGGACGCATCGGACCACATCCTCTCAGCACAAAACAGGTCTGATCCAAGGTAGAAAAGCTTATCCTGTTGCTGCGGGAACGCATGTACCACTCATCGCTTACCGGCTCGGAACGATTCAGCCGAATATCGTCAATGATGGGCTGGTGGACTTTACAGATTTTCTGCCAACTCTGATTGAAGCGGCAGGCAGTACCGTACCAGACGATTTTACGGCAGACGGGCTGAGTTTTTATGGTCAGTTGACTGGTCGGACGGATATCCCGTGCGCCGTGAAATACATATGCGCGTTGCCGCACATGGTGGTTATTGCCGCAGATGATTCCCATAATTTGTCTTGGCTGAGTTAGCAAGCAATTCTCCGCCTCATGGACCGACAAGCAGTACAAGCCCGATTTGGCATCATTGGTGAATCCCCTGGGATTCACCACGTGATAGACCGTGTTCGTCAAGTCGCGCGTACAGACATTTCTGTCCTCATTGAGGGAGAAAGCGGAGTCGGAAAGGAGCTGATTGCACAGGCCATCCACGAACTGTCGCAGCGCCGACATAGTGCACTCAAAGTCATCAACACCGGGGCTATTCCTGAAGGTCTGATAGAATCAGAGCTTTTCGGCGCGGAAAGAGGTGCATATACCGGTGCTACTGAGCGTCGGCGCGGACTGTTCGAGGAAGCCGACGGAGGAACAATCTTTCTGGACGAAATTGGCGAAATGCCACAGCCCACCCAGGTAAGGCTGCTCCGGGTGCTCGAGTCCGGCACCTTCAACCGTGTCGGTTCCACCACCGTCCAGCGAACGGATGTCCGTGTAGTTGCAGCAACAAACAAGAATCTGGGACGTGAGGTAGGCGCTGGCCGGTTCAGAGAGGATCTGTACTATCGCCTCAGCACTGTGATCATCCGGGTCCCCCCGCTCCGTGAACGGAGGGAAGACATTAGGCCGATCTTTGATGCCTTTATTTATGCATCCACCCGAAAATATCAATCACCTCGCCGAAAGTTAACCCCGGAAGCCTACGCGTTGCTTGAATCCTATCATTGGCCTGGAAATGTGCGCGAACTACGTAATGTCGCTGACCAGATCGTCGTACTGCACCGTGGGATTGACGTAGGTACGGATGCCATTCGACCTTTTTTGCGCGGGGTGACTGCAGGTGGCGACTCCACTGCACTTATGCCTGTGAAGGGTGAACCTGTCAAAGAATCCGCCCTTGAACTTGCTGTTATCTACCGGGCATTACTCGAAATCCGCCAAAGTATACAGGACTTGCGCAAAGACCTTGGAAGGACACTCGGCGACCGCGTACACAGTAGCGAGCCTGAGCCGCACTACCGGGAAGAGATACAGATTGACAGCTCCCGTCCTGTGCCTATGTTGCCCAGCCCGGATCGTAAGCGGGATCTGGACAGTGTCGTCTATGAGGTTGAATCAGGAGATGAGCCAAAGACCATTCTAACGCTCGAGAAAGCGGAGCGGGATTTAATCCTACAGGCAATGAAGCATTTTGACGGCAATCGCAAGGAGGCTGCTGCCGCACTTGGCATCAGTCAGCGCACACTTTATCGCAAGCTTCAGAAACTGGATGACGAGGTGGCTTAACTTCACGCTTCTCGGGCTTCTCCTGTGTATGCATGGTTGCTCATATTACAGCTTCAGCGGAGCAAGCATCCCGGCTCACTTAACTACGATTGCTATCCCGATAGCCGAAGACCAAAGTACGAGTCCCCTGACGCTTCTGGATGAGTCCCTGACAGAGCTCATGATTGACCGGTTTGTCCGACAAACGAGACTCATCCTGACCGAAGACGAAGCAGAGGCCGATATATTGCTTACCACACAGATTACACGTTATAGCAATGCCCCCACATCCGTGACCGGACAAGAACGTGCTCAGTACAACCGCATCGCTATTTCCGTCTCTGCCCAGTATGCCAATCAGGTGGATGGGGATGTACTGGAACGGACCTTTAGCGGTTTTGATGACTACGACCCCCTGGAGGGTGGGTTGGAAGCCGAAGAAGCCGCTGCGTTGGCTGCCCTCGAAAACATTGCCGACGATCTCTTTACCGCAGCCACTTCCAATTGGTAAGCAGTATGATTGCCGTACTGTACGCGGGTGCTATGTTGGTGCTCGCTTTCTATGGCGCCAACCTGCTTTGGATGAGCACAGTGGTTGCTCGTAGCGAGGGCACGAACCCGGACCCGCTGCCGGATATCAACCGCAAAAATGGTGCGTGGCCACACGTTACCATTCAGATCCCCCTTTACAATGAAGCACTTGTTGCCCAGCGTGTGATTGATGCCTGCGCAGCTATTGAGTATCCCCGAGGTCTGTTGCAGTTGCAGGTTCTGGATGATTCCACCGATGAGACCGTCGCAATAACTAGGCAATGTGTCGTTGATTGGCAATCACGCGGACTCGACATTGTACACATACAGCGCCACCACCGCGAGGGTTATAAGGCGGGTGCGTTGGCTAATGGTCTGCAGTCGGCTACTGGAGAACTTTTAGCAGTGTTTGATGCTGACTTCATGCCTTCGAAAGATTTTTTACTGCGTCTGGTTCCATTGATGGAGGAGGATGGGCTGGGTATGGTTCAAATGCGCTGGGGCCACATGAACGCTCGGACCTCGCTTCTTACCCAGGTGCAGGCATGGTCACTGGATGCACATTTTGCCGTTGAGCAGGTCGCACGGCATACTTCGGGCTGCTTTATCAATTTTAATGGAACAGCGGGTCTATGGAAACGCAGTTGTATTGTAGATGCGGGTGGCTGGCATGGAGATACATTGGCGGAAGACTTGGATTTGAGCTATCGTGCACAACTTCGCGGCTGGAAGTTTCGGTACATCAATGAACTGGAGGCTCCGGCAGAGCTGCCGGCAACACTGGCTGCACTTCGGGTACAGCAGACACGCTGGACAAAAGGAACGGCAGAGGCCGCGCGTAAGCTACTTTGGAGGCTATGGCGGGCAGCCGTGCCTCTAAAAACTAAAATTCAAGGCACTGTTCACCTGACCGCTCATGTAGTCTATCCATGTCTCGTTCTTGTAACTCTGCTACATCCGCTCCTGCTGTTTCAGGAAGCACAAGGAGCTGGCCCCGGGCAGGTCTATTTTGGAGTCATGGGCCTCGGTTTAGTGGGCTTACTGGGGTTCTTCCTTGCACAGGTGTTTGCTCAGCGCACCCTTTACCCGGACTGGCCCCGCCGAATGTGGTTTTTCCCCATCTTTATGGCAGGATCAATGGGACTTGCCATAAGCAACACAAAAGCACTCTGGACAGCATGGAGGCGTTTCTCCACAGACTTTGAGCGGACTCCAAAGGCCAAGGGAAGGTACAGCGTCCGAACTTCCCCCCTAATCGTAGTAATTGAAGCAGTGATGGCCGTATACTCTGTCGTTGGACTCTGTTATCTTCTGTGGGATGGTATTTGGGCCGCTGTTGGATTCCAAATATTATTTTCAATGTCCTATATCTTCGTTACGCGGTATAATATTTTTGAGCTTCTTGACCGAACCTAGTATGGCTTCTCTAACACTTATTGTTGCGCTGAACGCCATCGAAGAAGGCCGCTCAGCGGAAATCCTGGACCAACTGCACGACTTGCGCCGACAAACCCCCTTGGATGTAGCTACCAACTATGTTCTAGCGCACGCCTTGGAAGTGTGCGAACAGGACACTCGCGCGGAATCCGTCTGGAAAACCACGAACCTTTTGCAGGCCGAAGACAAGAGCCCGGTAATCCCAGAGCCGAGTGGTGCTCCCGCATTTGAGCACACCAGCAATTTAGCCGCGAAATTGGACGAAATTATTGGAGAAGAGGATGACGACGAAATTCAGCGGCTGATCACGCAACTTGACTCAGTAGGGCGCCCTGATATAAGCTCACACGACAGCGATTCTGACGAACCACTGGAAGAAGAAGAGTTTAGCGATACGATCACCGAAACCTTCGCACGTATTCTCGTAGCTCAGAAACAGTACGAGAAAGCATCATCCGTTTACCGGTCACTCAGTGAACAGGACCCGGATAAACGGGACCGCTTTCTCCAGGAAGCGGAAAGACTGGAGGCCTTAACCAAGTCAGAGTAGATAGTGATTCTGCCTAAGGACTGCCGTCGTGTTGCCGGCGTAATGAGCGGCACATCCCTGGATGGGATTGATGTAGTTATCGCGGATCTGCAGGGACACGGACGGCAACTCCGAGTCATCGCTTGGTATGGTGCCAGTTTTGCCTTTTCGGAAGAATTGGCTGACAGCCTTGGAAAGGCTGCAAGTGAAGAGTATATCGGCGTGGCTGAACTGAGCCAACTGAATGTGCGACTGGCGTACGAATACGTGCAAGCGATCACTCGCACACTGGCAACCAGAGAGGACTCCACGCAAAGCCTGGATTTGGTGGGTTGCCATGGCCAAACGATTCGGCACCTCCCGGATAAGGTACCTTGCCTGGGCATGGGGATACACTCGACATTCCAGATCGGCGATCCCGCTACAATGGCCCAACTCCTTGGCATACCTGTTATCGGAGACTTTCGGTTGGCAGATATGGCATGTGGGGGGCAGGGCGCACCGCTGGTGCCTTATTTCGACTATGTGATTTTCACGCATGACACGGAGGTTCGTGGCTGCCTGAACCTTGGTGGCGTGGCCAATCTAACTGTTTTGCCTCCCGGTGCACATGCCGATCAGGTCTATGGCTTTGACACTGGTCCGGCCAATATGATTATCGACGCGCTCTGCAGCCGTTTGCTGGACTTGCCTTTCGATGAAGGGGGGAATATAGCCAAATCCGGTATGGTTAATGAGGCTTTGCTTTCAGAATTGTTGCAGGACACCTATTTCTTGTCTGAGCCCCCCAAGTCGACTGGTCGTGACTATTTGAATCATGCATTTCTGCGACGATTGCTTGATCAGTCGGATCGAATACCGGCTGAGGATTTGATAGCTACGGCTACGGCTTTGACGGCAAGGTCCGTGTGGCAGGCCTATCAGGCCTTTGTGGAACCCCAATATGCAATCAATCGACTCATTGTATCTGGGGGAGGTGCACACAACCGAACGCTCATGGACCTGCTCAGAGATTGTTTTGCACATAACAGATGCATGGTAGACATTGAGACCTCAGACTCGTATGGGATTGGCGTAGACAGTAAGGAGGCTCTCTGTTTTGCAGTTCTTGCTCACGAAACTGCAAACGGGATTCCGACCAGTATGCCCTCTGTTACCGGAGCTGATCGTCCGGCCGTGCTGGGCAAACTTTGTGTTCCGTAGGGTCTGAGTTTCTTGCAGAGAGAACAGTCTAACCTGTACGCGGACATGCATCTCCCCTTAGAGCGCGAAATAATGCGAAATACGGGGGTCTAACCTGTACGCGGACATGCATCTCCTTCATATGCTGAAGATTGGCCGGGCATCAAAATAGGAATTATTATAGTGCCTGCCCGCCCCCTCATTTTGGAGATGATCCAATTTCTGGGTAGAGTTAGAAGATTATTCAGGATTGATTATAGCCAAAATTGAGGCCTGATTTCGTGATGTGCACGGGAGTGCCTTGGAGTACGCAACCAGTTTCCCAGTTGTGCTGAGATTATAGATCCGAGAAGCCAGTTTGGGTGGTTTTCCGTCTCGTCCAGAATTGGCTCTTCCGTCTCCGATTGTGGAGCAAGGTTAAAATCCACAAAATCCATTCGTTTGCCACGCCGCTTGACGCAACAACGTTCGTAGCTGGTCCATCAGGAACGCCCCAATACGACACAGATTGGTGGTAAATACACTTGTCCCAACCGTCCATGCAAATCCTGCCTTGCCCCCTTTGGTCCGAATGCGACCCCCTCCATGCTGCTCCAAACAGTTAATTCGGGATTCAACCTTTGCATGATTCCGACGTGCCATTTGGAAGGCCTCCGTTGACTGACGCTCAAGGTCCGCTTTGGAAAGGTAGCCCTTCTTGGGAAGAGTTATATGCAGGGGCGTGGACACCGAAACCTCCAGATTCTCCTTTGGCTAATACTCCCGATCAAAGCTCAGCGAACACAGGTTGGGATACGCCGCAGCGTACTTCTCCAAAATCGGTGCAACCATCTTAACATCCTCTTCTTCCCACATGATCTCCCATCCCATGATCAATTCTTAATCACATTCAATGATCGCGACCAGAATCCCAAACTCAATCTGAATATACAATAGATGCTGCTGGGTTGATTCCGACAGGGGCCCAGGGAAACTCGGGTCCCTACCGCGATCGCTGAACATTTCCGCCTCGCAGGCTCCTAGCCGCTGCTCCTAAAGATTCACGGTGTGTCTGTAGTGCCTGGTGTCGTGTGTCCCATGTCCACAGAATACACAACGACCCTGGGGATCACTGAGGGTGCAAAGAAAGATTCGGCTTCTATGGATCCGTAAGCACGGCCAGATCGGATAGCCCTTAGTGTAACTTTCGCTGGCAACTCAGTCCGGCCGACCACCTTTCCAGATGCATCCAGAATCAGCCACTCTGCGGTCGGGGCTTCTCCTTGGAGCTCACCCTTGAGCCATACCTGATCCTTATCATCCACTATGAAGGTCTTGTACGCCGGTTTCACCTCGTGAATCGAACCAAACTCATCAGGATTTACTATCGCATCCTGTTCCGCCGCCGTGACCGGGATGGGCGCGTGATTTTTCTGGACGGATCCCAGTGTCTCTCCATCCACCGAGGTAATAGCTATAGAAATAGTCTCGTTCCATCCAGAGAACAATTTCCCACTTGGAGTGAAGCGAGCAGTCGGCCTGCGAGCAAAGGGAACTTCGCGTAGCGCAAGACCCCCTTCCTGTGACATGAAGATCAGTCTTTCCTCATCAGGTAGGCGAGCCAAGCTCCGCACCATCGTGCCAGCCCAATTCGTCTGTGCGGTCACCACAAAGCGATCCTGGTCTAGGTTCCCTGAACTGATATGGAATTGATACTGAACAATAGGTCCCATGTCTGCGATCCCAATGACGTTAGAAGGATCGCCCGCAGAATCGTTATCCACGATTTTTACGCTGCCTTCAAACGCCCAGGTTTCGGGAGCAAAAATAGAGAGTACATCGCGAGCAGAATCGAATACGTAGATAGAGTCATTCCGGCCTACGAGTACGCTTCTTATGCTCCCAAACTCGCCAGGACCGTTCCCAGGACTTCCAAATGTCCCCATGAGGACACCATCCGGGGAGAATACCGAGATGACCTTAGAAGAGTTGTCGCCTACGAAGAATTGGCCGGTGGCATTGACAGCCAAGCCGTCAATGCCGCCGAAAAGAACAGTGTCGCCGGCCTCTTCATCTCCTATGCGGAAGATCTCGGAGAGAACTACCCGTGGATAGTCCTCCTCGCTGGGTCTCGCGTCACGACCATCCCTCTGGCAAGCTGGCAAGGACATGCACAGCAGGAAGAAAACCGCAGGTCTTGGGACATGCATAGGTGTTTAGTTAAGCGGCAAGATCAACAACCAAGGGCAGTATAGTACATTTCAATCAAAGAGTATTTGACGGAAGTTACCCCCGACATTGGGCTAATCGGCGTTAAAGTCGGTGTAGTACCAAAGATATAATAGCGTGGCATGACGCCAGGAAGCAATAATTTCACATGGATTGTAGCAGAACTTCCCCTCAGTGTCATTTCAGCATCCTATTTGCGTATTGATCTACCCACCTGTCCCACACTTCCGAATCCCTCCCAAACGTCATGCGCAACTCCACATGCTGACTCCCGCCTGTAACCAGCCTTGTGCCATGCGCCGCCGTAGCGGGCACAATTACGGTTTTGTGCCTCATTTCTTCGTGATCCAGCATGAACGTGACTGCGCCATTATCCGAAATCGACTGGATAGTATAGTCGCAATTCCGCCATAGGCGGATTTGAACAATGTTGACCACGTTGTCCTCATTGAAGCCAGCCCCCTTGTATTCATAGAACGTCCCGTTCTTCTTAAAATCGCCTTGATTATCGGCTGCTTTAACCCTCCGTCCGCCATTGCCTCTATGAAGTAGTTCTGCCATAGCGAGCTTCGGGATTGCGGAGTAAGCACACTTGGTAATCCGGTAGAAATCACGCTCAGAAATCTTTTCCGCCATTGCCAATCCAACAAGGCGTTTCCGTATTCTGTATGTGTGGCGCACAACCTTGCGCGTATCGTTAAGATTGGCAAGAATGAACTGTATCGCGTCGCCCAAATCAACTTGGCGCATACCGCTTGTCATATTGCTCTACAAACTCGTACTTGGTCAGCCAATATACGCCTCCATTTGCACACGAATTACCCCTCCAGTCCACACTCTTGATTCTCTGGGTCAACGTATCGACCGGCACCTTAGCCCTGAGGTAGTGCCCCCTATTGTTGGGCTTCGGATCGGTTATTACGCGCTTTGGGGAAGCACCAAAAACGAATATGTCAAAGTCCCTTGGAGTCGCAAAGTCGAAGTCTCTTGTACCCGCGATTTTTTTCGGTGCGTGTACACGCAAATCCGGCCCTTCGGAACGATCCAACACAAAGAAACTGGTCGGTACATGATAGTCCTTCCCATCCAGCGTAAAGCAATCACGGCCAAGGTCGGTTATCGAAACGATTCGCCAGTGTTGCGGAATTATGCGCTGCCTGGTATGCTTGCGGTACACGTTGGGGAGTATGAATGCAATGGTGCGAACGTTCTCAAACGACATTGCTCTCCGAATAAACGCAGAGGATAACTTGTGGTATTGGCCGTAAGGCGGATTGCCTACGACCAACACTTGCTTGTACCTGTCTGGCACATCGTACTCAAACCAGTCAGCCCGCATAACGTCCTTGTGCTGAGGGTCTATATCAAGGCCGACCTTGTTCTTGTGATTGATTGCCTCAAGAAACGCACCATTGCCCGCGGACGGCTCCACAACAAGGTCATATTTGGACAGATTGCCCAATTTGCTGAGGCAACTACGCACTATGTTAATCTTGGTGAAGTACTGATCTAGTGCTTCGCCGGTTGTTGTGGGAGTGAGACGCTTGAGTTGGTGCATTTACGCCACCTGCAGGAAGGCAGCTATCATCCCCACAACAAGTAGCACATCAGGGCGACTAGAGCGGCAAGCCACACATTTGCGCCCACAAGGAGCCAAGTAATCGTGTTTGAATTGCAACAGTTGATTTTATCATTCATTGTTCTTAGTTCGATTTGTGGCTGTCGTTGAACCAGTTGAAGATACTGTATCAGCCAAAAAGATACGTAATTTACCTGTCAAGTAAGGAGTTGGTAGAGGATAGGATCACACTGCAAATGCACACATTTACTTATGTGCTTATGCACATGTCCGTATAGTCTAGTAGTATTACTCGCTCTTTATTCCTGTCGTTTGGCTTCCACCACGCCTACACTTCTAACATACAACCGATGTCTCACTTTCTATTGGCACGGAGAGGTTTGGGAATGCGGCCTATATCGGGCACAGCTAGGTGCAATTAGCTGTGGATCTATTGTAGTCGTGAACAGTAGTATATGATGTCCATGTAGGCAACTAAGATGTCCGATAACAAGATGTCCGATAACAAGATGTCCACGTACGCCCAACAGATCAAATCCAGAATTGATGGCACCTTCGTAGGATGGAGTGGAGAAACCATCGTCAAGTTGGTGAACGGACAGATCTGGCAGCAAGCGGAATTTTGGTACCGTTATCACTACGCCTATATGCCCGAAGTGATTATTTCCCCTACCGGCGGAGGACATACGATGCAAGTTAATGGCGTGCCGAGACCTGTAAGTGTAATCCGGCTGAAGTGATAAGGGGTGAAGCACTCTCCGTGCGTAGTCCAGACAGACTAATTAGCACTGGAAGATGCTATGGCTCTCGGGGAGTGGAGTACCAGAGCCTGTCAAGCGCGGCTTTGCTTGCGCCATCTGCACTTGGATATAGTCGGGCGGAGTTATAGCCTAGCCGCTCGCACAATTCGTATAACCGATAACTGGCCGTTATCGGTACGGTTAACTTTCGCAGGGATCCTTTGGGCAGTTCATACTCTAGGCCGTCACTAACGATCGGTTCATTGGTTTGGCTTCGAAGAGGGTGAACGGTAAACAACCCCTGCTGTGCCACTACATTCGGTGATATGGCACCAGACACTGTAAGTACTCTAACCTCACCGCAGTACTTAGCACTGTGGGAGCCCACATCAAGTTCCAAAACAGCTAATCTTTGATCGTGTTTCCAATCAAACCGGATCCGCAATGCTTCACTAGCAGCAAAATATGCGGCTATATAGGCGTTCGTACTCCAATCCAGCAGTCTGGTTGGACATCCATGAAGTCGTGCTAGGGCCATGGCTTCCAGCAAAGCCTCGCCAGGCCAAGTATCGGGCTTGGCGTGATAGCGCCTTAGAAGTAAATCGGTCAAGTTATCGTCACGAAAATCTTTCGAGTCATGGGGAACGCTTACACCAATAGCATCGCAATAATGGATAAAGCTTCGCATTAAATGAAATTCTATCGATACTTGGGCGCCAGTTGTCAACGGGTGCGCTGACAGACTTTGAAGCAGCGGGGCCGTGGTGTCGCGCAAGATCGTTGGGATGAGCTCCCATTTAGCATTGGCTTGACCTCTATATATCAGTTTATTTGACGGGTCTGAAGACTGTCTAATGGGACTGAGCCGCTCCCAGAGCCGTTCGGTGGTTTCGAAGCGCTCTTCAGGAATAGAATAGGGGATGATAGGGTATCAGAAGTTGGTATGCGTTAGGGTTTTCCGCGTTGGTTCGGGTGGTTGTGCCACGCATCAATGGTCTGTTGGCCTAGCATGATCTTGTAAGCCTGCAACATAGGTACTGGGCCCAAGAAAAGGACTTGGCCGTTATAGCGTCAAACATCGGTAGCCCGAATGTATCGGGGGCTGATTCGAGTCGTGAAGGATCTTAGAATTGAAATCTGGGCCCTGTGACTATGGCCGCAACAGTATATAAATATTCGAAAAAACATCAGGACAAAATATCGCAAACTACCCCAGGCTCGGGAACATGTGCACATGCCTGAGCGGACTGAATTCGCGGTACTGCGGGAGAAGGCCGGGTTCTCCATTGAGGCGCAGCCCGTTTTATTGGGAAGCCTCCCCGGACGGTTCACCGGTATGAGTCTCCGGGCGAGCCTGGTTCGGTAACGTCGTTTCTGGTCATTGAAGTCCTGATGGCCGGGGGCGGTTGGCCCTGGCAAGCCAGTTCAGCCTACAGTGTCTCGTGCCAGCGATGCGACACGAGGTCTGTAGCGCGTCTTGCAGGATGCACCGTAAGCGGAAATTTTTCTTCGGCCGTATGCCCTTGGCTTTCCCATGCGACCCAAGCTTTAGGTTGGGTGTAGTCCCAAAGATATAATAGCGTGGCAGGTTCGCCAGGAAGTAATAATTTCACATAGATCGTGGCAGAACCTCCAAAAGAATATGGACGATGACAAATCAGTGAGTGCACTCCGGGTTCTTAATCTCAACCAAAAAAAGAACCACCACGGTTGGAAAGCACTGAAAATCGAGATTTTATGTTGAACTGCCATATTAGCCTGGCACAGATTTGAACATCCAGGGAACGTTAAAGGTATGGCCGTAATTACAAATGAACGAACAGGACAAGCGTCCTGCCTTAGACTGGTGCTGGCACCTTGGTAGTCCGGCGCGAATCATTACCTCCAGAAGTCATGTCCAGTATTGAGCAGGCCGGGGAGTTCAATCTGATCCATCGATTAACTTCCATTAGTTCACCGAACGTTAAACTGCCGATTATTACGGGGATTGGTGACGATGCGGCGATTTATCGCACCGGGAATGACAGGGTACAGGTAGTAACAACAGACGCCCTAATTGAAGGATATCATTTCGATTTTGCGTTCTACAGCATGGAGGACGCTGGTTATAAAGCCATGGCGGTCAACCTCAGTGATATTGCCGCGATGAATGCCCACCCTATTCTGGCAACGATAGCACTGGGTGTACCCAGATCTGTGTCCATGGAAAACTTGGAAGCGCTCTACCAAGGCCTCACGGTTGGTGCTTCCGCACACGGGGTCCAGATTGCAGGCGGCGACACAACACGCGCACCCGTTCTCATGCTAACCGTTACGGTCATTGGTGAAGCCAAGGCGTCAGAAATCGTCTATAGAAACGGAGCCCGAACAGGTGACATGATATGCGTGAGTGGAACCCTGGGGGGTGCTTCTGCGGGGTTGGATATTCTGCGGCATGGAATTAAACCCGAGGCAGTTGGATCAACGGCCTGGAATCTTCTCGTCGCCCGTCACCTTCGGCCAACCCCCCGATTAGATCTTGTAAAAGAATGGGCCTCCCAAGGCATACGTCCCTCCGCCCTCATTGATATTTCAGACGGATTAGCCAATGAGTTACACCATATTTGCGCAGCATCGGGGTGTGGAGCTACTATATGGGAATCCAGACTCCCCCTGTCCGAAGCACTGAGGGCTGCAGTCATTCTGGAGCGGGGATCCGTCGATTATGCTCTGAATGGCGGGGATGATTATGAATTACTTTTCACAGCCTCGGAACAGGCCTTAAAGAATGCAAACCCTGCATCCTTCACCACGATTGGAACTATCACGGAGAAAGACATCCTGCTTCACCGAACTGATGGCTCCCTTGAACCTTTGGTACCAGCAGGACACGACCATTTCAGTGCGATATAGTCGACTACGATTCCACACCGAGCTCCTTGAGCTGTTCGACTGTTTGAGAAACCTTTCGACCAACCACTAACCTACACACTTCCGACCGCAGAGAATTGTCGGTAGTTTTTGCAAATCTAAGAGCTGCGGCAGCTGTCGCAAACTGATCTTTGCTGTTCTTTGAACCATCCACGTAGAGCAGCTCATCCGCCAACACCGTTGCTAAAGATCCAACGTATCCTCTATCACCGGATTTCTGTGGAGCTTCTGGACTCTGCACCGTAATGAGGACCATTTGGCCCTTACTAAGTGCTTGGCGATTAGGTTTTTCGAGACGCTGCTTAAGTGATCCATCGTGCAATACCCAAATGACACATCCTGAGTGCTCCTGTATTGCCTTCACAAGGTCTTTTGCCACCTTGAGATGCCCCGTCACAATGACGGTCTGTCCCTTCTCCGCGGCCTCCCTCGCAGTCTTGAAGGCTTTTTTCAACCTGGCTGGTGGGATACGATCAGGGCCAATAATGGCCAATCCCCCCTCCTTTAGAAGCACCCGATCTCCTGCACCAAATATCAGTGGCGGCGCCCCTATACCCATCCTGCTTCGAATTCTCCTCAGATAATCCTTATCGCTTCGGGCAGAGATCCAAAAACCTTTTCGCTGCCATTCTTCCAGATTGAACCCTAGATTGATGCGACGATCCAGGAGCCATTGAAGCCGGGCAGGATTAACCTGTGCACTCGTGGCAATTTCACGCACCGGTGCATCACCAAGGAGGAACGCTGGTCTCTCTTGACGTCGATACAGGATGGTAGCCACCCGGTTATACTCCGCAAGCCCCAGTGGATAGTGTTTCTCCTCACCTCCCTGAAATGCACATAACAAAAGCACTGCACAGGCATCATCGGTCAGTAAATCATTCATTGGTACCGGGGCTAAACAAGTCGACGCGAGAGCTCAAGCCGTTGATCGGAGTGGAGTCGTCTTCGTGACTAGCATCAGTGTTTTCTTCCCCGTCAGCCCAAGGTCTAGCACCAAGTTTCTCTAACTGGCTGCCTGTTTGAGAAATATTTGGACCGGTTAGTAATCGGCATATTTTCGGCCGTTCAAGAGCGACAGCAGCCATTGCAAACTGATCCCTGCTGCTCTTCAAACCATCCACATAAAGCAAATCATTAGCCAACTCCGTTGCTAAGAATCCAACGTATTCTTTTTTGCCCGATTTCCGTGGAGCCTTGGGGTTCTGTGCCGTAATGATAACCAGTCGGTTCTCGCTGAGTGCTTGACGATGATGAGCCTCTTTGAAAGCCTGCTCAAGGGATCCGTCATGCAATACCCAAATGACACGGCCTGAATGCTCCTGTACCGTCCCGACAAGCTCTTTTGCCATTTTGAGATGTCCAGCTACAATGACCGTCTGTCCCTTGTCAGCAGCTTCTCCTGCGGCTTTGCGGGCTTTGACCAGACTGGATGCAGGAACGCTGTCAGGTCCGATAATAGCCAACCCATCCGAGCTTAACAGGCTCGTGTCTCCAACACCAAAAAGGAATGGCGGTGCTTTATCATCCATCCCATGCTGGATTTTCTCGGGATATTGCTCATCGCCTATGACCAGGATCCAAAAACCTTTTTGCTGCCATTCTTTCAGGCTGAACCCCAGTTTTATGCTACGTCCCAGTAAACCCTGGATCCGATCAACGTCAACGTTTGCACTCTTGGCAGCTTCTTGTACTAGTGCGTGATCATCTAGGAGGAATCTTGGTCGCTTGTGATTCTGATTCAGAAACGAAGCTATCCGATTGTATTCCGCAGGCTCAAGTGGAGAATACGTCGTCTCGTCTTTTTGAAACGCACACAGCTGGAGTACAGCTCTGACATCACCGACCAAGGGATCTGCCCATTCCTCCTCCAACTCGAATAGTTCGCCCTGAATGCCTGCTACCTTGGGGATAAAATTTTCCCGATCAGCTACAGACTCTTCTCGGGGTTCCTGCTTTACTTCGTCATCGGGTTTTGTGTGTATTGCTTCCGATTCGAGTTCTCCTTCCGAGCTACTCTCCTGATCCGCTGATTGCGGCGTTGCTGTTTCATTCAATTCGATCTCAGGATCGGACTCGTCCGCTTGCGCGGGTTCCGGCTGGCTTACATCTGAGTGTTCTGGAGAGCCCTCGATCACGTCCGGCTGCACTTCCAGTGACTCACCGTTAACCTCTAGCCGTTCTTCTTTCCAGTTCTCCGCCCCATAATTGATTAACTGGAACGCGGATTCTGTGGGCTCTCCACCAACATGCACAAAACATTTTCTCGATCCGATAAATTCGAACACTGCTGATTCCACGCAATATCGATCCGTACTGATCTCTGCGCTGTCCATATAGACTACCGAATCACACAGCGTCATCAGCATCCGTCCCACTCGTGGTTCTTTGTTCAACAATCGTTCATCGGCTGGACTGCGGCTAGATAACAAGACTGTTTGCCCGGACGCTCTCGATCGGCGAAGAGACTTCTCTAAGGGTACATTTAGCTCAGATCCTTGGAGTGCCCATATAACAGTTCCCTCTGCATCAACAGCACTTTTGACCGCATTTTCTCCGATAGACTGCCTTCCTGCAACAATTATCGCCTGACCGCTCTCTGCATACAACTTTGCCAGCATTTGAACACTTTCTGCTGAATACTGCGTCACCCCTTCCGGTCCCACAATTGCTGTGCCGCCCTGATCAATGATCGTCACTTCCCCGGTACCGAACAGGACTGGTGGCGCCTGCGACTTCATGGACTGTTTTATTTTTTTCGGATACGCTGCATCCCCACGGCCAAGAATCCAAAAATCTCTGCGCTGCCACTCTTCAAGGTGAAATCCCAAAGAAATCTTCCGCTCCAGAAGGCCGGATATACGACCGTAGCCTAGTCCCGTCTCTTTTGCCGCATTCTCGACACATGAGCCGCTAACCATATCCTGTGGACGATATTCATTGTGGTGAAGCCACGTTGCCAGCAGATTATATTCCGCTAGCGTAAGCGGTTTATGCTCCCGTTCTCCACCGAACCAGGCACACAGAAGCAACGTCACATTAGTATCGTCAGACAGCGGCCAAGCCATGATCACCCAGATAAGTTATGCTTGACCAACGCCACTGGTCGCACACTCGGACATCCATCATGGCGCAGAAGAGCAGACGCCGTGACCATCGTCCAACCACTGACGCTCACATCGTCAATCAGGAGTGTTGACTGTTTGCAGGGTTGTTCGATCATAAATGCATCTGCCACATTAAGAGCGCGCTGCACCTCATTATTCTGCTCACTCTGCCGCGCCCCCATGCCGGTTCTCGAAACAGCACGAATCAGAGACCACCCAAGCCGTTCTGCAACTGCTGCCGCCAAGAGCGGCACATGTCGCCTGTTGCTGCGTGGCGGCACATATGTTACGCATCCGATTCCCCTATTTTTGGGCCATTTTCGTAACCTATCAATGAGCGCATCAACCACCATATCTGAATATCGCTGTTCATAATTGCGCTCCCTCAAAATCTGATCGCCAAGTCCCCCATCAAAAGCCCTGCAAAGTGCAAATCCTGGCAGCATACGATGACATATGTCGATCGTAACATCGTCTCCATGAATGGGATGATCCGAGATTCCGGCTACTGGCCATTCACTGCGGGACGATATAGGATATGGCCGTCTTCTGATGAACTGTTTTGCTTCAATTACCAACTCCGGCTTGGGTTGGTGAGACTTATGAGCCCTGTTAGTACAATTCCGACAACGACCACAGTCTTTCGCAGAATCATCATCAAGGGCTCGCTGCAAGAATGCCATGAGGCATCCATCGTGATTCATGTATTTCCGCATCTGCGCCTGCTCGGATGCGCGAACCTCCCGTAACCGGGCGACGTAGTCTGGGTTGACACTGAACCCACTAGCTTCGCCAGTTGCATACCACGTCCATCCCTGCTGAATGACCGGAGCCGGCGACTCAAGTGAGGCGAGCTTCAGCACCTTTTCAATCCTGGACTTTTTTAGATTAACCTCCGCCATGATTTCCTCCATCTCTAAACCGTCCTCCGCATTCTCAAGCACATCAAGCACTTGGTTGATCTCATTCTGAGGGGGGAAGGCATTGTCCATGAAGTAATCAACAATACGCTCATCCTCTTCTCCCCAGAGTAGAAAACCGTAGGCATTATCAATTCCTCGCCCTGCTCGTCCCACCTGCTGGTAATAATGTACAACTGATCCAGGTCTTTGGTAATGAATAATGAACTCAAGATCCGGCTTGTCAAAACCCATTCCCAAGGCGATAGTCGCAACCAGAACCTTGATCTCATTGCGCAGAAGTTGTTGCTCCAACGCTTCCCGTTTCCCTGCGTTACCGTAATAGGATGCCGCCTTAACACCCTTGTACCGAAGCCAGGAAGAGACAAGGTCCGCATCCTTGCGTGTAAGGACATAAATGATCCCACTCCCCGACAGGTGTGGTATGACCTGTGCTATCCATGCCAGTCTCATTTTGGGATCGGGCAGCGTGAGGTTGTGGAGTTGCAGGCTGCGCCGCCCCAGACTCCCGCGACTAACCTGAATATCTCCCCCCAGTTGTTGCTGCACATCTTTAACGACGCGATCGTTCGCCGTAGCAGTCGTGGCTACAATGGCAGCCCCCTTCGGAATAGCCTGTTGAACCCTCCGAATGCGCCGATAGTCTGGGCGAAAATCATGCCCCCAATCCGAAATACAATGGGCCTCATCTATGATCAGCATTCCCAGCCCCCCTGTAATCAGCGGTAGTGTGCGCCTGGTAAAGGAGCCGCTTGCCAGCCGCTCAGGCGTGATCATGAGTATATCCACTTCATCTTTTCGGAGCTCCTTTTGAATCTCATTCCAATCCGCAAAATTATCGCCCGTCATCCTGCGTGCATTGAGCCCAAGCGCAAACGCTGCCTCCTCCTGGTTACGCATCAGTGCCAGAAGTGGAGATATCATCAGCGACGGTCCCAGGCCTTTTTCCCGCCTGAGTTTGGTTGCAATGGTATAGACCATGGTCTTCCCCCAACCCGTCCGCTGGACAACCAGAACCCGCTCCCCCTTTACGGCATGTTCAATGCTATCCCACTGCCCGTCACGAAATTCCGCCTGTTCGTTCCTTACCGCATCGCGGAGGTAGCGGATCGCCACTTCCTTTAGATTACTCGGGTTCTTCAATTTTGACATAACGCAGGACGTTTCAGTGGCTGCACCACTCAATTGCAGTAGCTGAGAGTAACGCGCGCTGCATCTGGCGACGTACATCAGCACCGATCGGAGAGCCTGGTGGAATCATTGCACGGGGCCGGCGATCATCAGGGTTGTACTCCCTTAACAGGTACTGCTCGATTTGATCCAGTACCATCCGGCGGTGATAGCGAGTTTCTGTATCCCGTTGGGGCACCTCAGCCTCCACGAGCCACTCCACGAACTCACGAAGTCGTTCCATAACCATTACCCGCACCGCAGGGGCCACATCACGTTCATTCGCCAATCCAATCAGCTCATCAATCCACACCTGCTGCACCACGCGCTGCAATTCGGCATCGTACGGATCGTCGGCCACAGATGTCCCCCAGACTGCGTCGCTAACTATTTCCATAACGCCATGAAAATCCGGGAGGGTCTCATCGTGATCATGCTGATATACCATGCGAGCTGTGCGCGCCGGATTGAGGATCCGAGCAAATACCAGTGTAGCAACCGCAGCAGCAGGCGTGTAAGCATCAAATGTCAGACCCGTATGGCGATCAAACAATTCGCGATGCGCTGAAAACCCGGGTGGACGGGGAGGCATACCGGAACGGATGCTTTCCGGGACGCGAAGCGCATACGGCGAAACCACCTCCATCAAAGCCTCCAGCGCTGCCAACTGCACCGAACCCGTAACCGGTTCGACCAGCGCCTGACCATCTCCACGCATCGCATAGGTGTACGTCACTCCGCCCAGTAATTTGACTGTAGCCTCCACCTGATACCTGTGTCGCAGGTAGAGCGGGACCAGTACCTCCTCCATGGTTGCCAGCGGACGTCCTTTGCGAATGACTTCTTGACCGAAGCGCGTCAGGGCAGCATCCCTGATAGCCATTTCGTGGAGAAGGGCACTTACCATATCGTCACCATTATCCCAGAGATTGGCGAGCGGATGTGCTGCACCGGCAGGGCGTGCATCCGAATCGGTAATGTAGTGCAAGCCATTATCCCAAGCCTGCTGCAGGATTGCGCTCAACAGCGCCTCTTCGTCATCACCCGGTAACGGCTGAGCATACCCGTAGGCAATGGCAACTTTGTCCCATTCACCGATACCAGTCGAGTAAGCCTCATCCAGCTGGATCTCTCCGGCCTCATTGAACATAGCGTATGGAGCAGGATAGTCCATGACGGACGCCCGGCTATTGACAGAGGACGCAAAATTATGGCTGAGTCCCAGTGTGTGACCGACCTCATGTGCGGACAATTGTCGGATACGTGCGAGTGACATGGATAACATCGCATCGTCGGCTGCAAGAGAATCACCGTAGGGGGCAAGTAGTCCTTCGGCAATGAGGTAGTCCTGTCGGACCCTGAGTGAACCGAGCGACACATGCCCCTTGATGATCTCACCGGTGCGGGGGTCTGTCACACTTGACCCGTAACTCCAGCCACGTGTAGCGCGGTGCACCCACTGAATCGTATTGTAGCGCACATCCATTGGATCCGCTCCTTCCGGCAATATTTCAATCTGAAAAGCATTTGAGAATCCAGCCGCCTCAAATGCATCCGCCCACCATCGGGCACCATCCAGGAGTGCTCCCCTGACCGGCTCGGGTGTACCTGGATCCAGGTAGTACACTATGGGGGACACGGGATCACTGACTACTGCACTTGAATCCGCCTTGATCAGCCGATGACGCCGAATGTAGCGTTTCACCATATCCTCACCGATAGGCGCTGCATAATCCATGTAGCTTATCGCACCGTACCCGGCTCCCGGATGAAATACTCTAGGGGTGTACCCCTCATCGGGCAGCATAACGAATGAGTGTCGCACACTCAGTGTCACCGAATATGGATCAGCTGCCACATCACGTACAAAGCGCCCTGGAGCATTAGACGTGAACGTTATTCGCGCCTCCATCTCTGTATTTCGCGGGAATGCCTTAAGCATATCTGGAATGGGAGCGCTCCGACTCTTATCCAAACTGAAATTACCTTGCTGCGCCCCCTGCAACCTGCGGGTAATTCCGTTAGCATCTCTAACAACGAAATCTGTCGCGTTTACAAGGATTCTATCTGCCTCTTCGGCCTCAATCTTGAACCCCCAAAGGATGGCTTCCGCAAAGGCCTCACTGACGGATGCTTTTTCTGCTGCTGATTCCGAATCAGCGCGATAGCGTAGGTTTGGCATAACGAGAAGAATCTTGGGACCGCTACGCTCAAACCGGACTAGGCGAGTACTGCCTAACTGGCTTCTGTCCAATCCAATATCGTTGGATCCCAACCCTGCAGGCATGGAGGTCACGTAGATGAACTCCTGGTTCAGCGCAGGAATTTCAAGGTAGATTTCACCTGTACCTGAGTGCCAGTACACGGGAAAGAAACCGTCCCGTTTGTCCATGTCCTTTGTTTTCTCAGTAATGGACTGAACTCCCTGCCCGTACGCAGGCAGGCAAAATAACAGCAGTGATAAGGTTAAGAGGCGCATATTTGTAACGATCTAGTGTAAATGGAGAACCGCAAACACTCCAGCGAATGGATAAACACCGGGCTGCAATGATTCGTTCAGAATACCGTGAAAACCCTTTACGGGTTAAATCTGGTTGAGTTTGCCGCTCGACAAACTACCAATGAAGCCATTTTCCCTGAGCCTCGTTTAAGCCTGCGATTCGGGAAAGCTTGGCCCGATTATTAGCCGCACTGTTGCAGAGTTGCGTAACTTTCCATCTAACACAATCTGTCTTAATTAAAACATGACCACAACGGGTCAAGTCGTACAGGTAGTCGGCCCTGTCGTTGATGTCGCTTTTGCTGCCGGCGAGGTGCCGGATATCCTGGATGCCCTGGAAATCGACCGGGAAGGTCAGGACGCTCTCGTCCTTGAAGTGCAGCAGCACTTGGGAGAAAACCGCGTCCGGACCATAGCCATGGACTCCACCGATGGTCTGACACGGGGCGTCCCCGTCAACGGTACAGGACAGCCGATTGCAATGCCCACCGGACGGGATATCCGTGGACGTCTGTTCAACGTAGTAGGACGCGCGATTGACGGTCTGCCTCAGCCTGAAGCTGAAGGATACCTACCCATTCACCGTGAACCGCCTGCGTTTAGTGATCTGTCCACCAGTGTCGAAATGCTGGAAACGGGCATTAAAGTAGTGGATCTCATTCAACCCTACGCACGCGGCGGCAAGATCGGCCTCTTTGGCGGCGCAGGTGTTGGTAAGACGGTGCTCATCATGGAGCTGATCAACAATATTGCTAAGGCGCACGAGGGCCTGTCGGTCTTTGCCGGTGTTGGTGAGCGTACGCGAGAGGGGAATGACTTGCTCCGCGAAATGATTGAGAGTGGAGTTATGCAGTATGGCGAAGCGTTCCAGCAAGCCTTGGAAGAAGGTGAGTGGGACCTGTCCAAGGTGGACATGGACAACATCAAAGAAAGCAGTATCAGCCTGGTGTTCGGTCAGATGAACGAACCGCCGGGTGCACGGGCACGTGTGGCTCTCAGTGGACTGACCATTGCCGAATACTTCCGTGATCTGGGTGGCCGTGATGTACTGCTCTTCATTGATAACATCTTCCGCTTCACACAAGCTGGCTCAGAAGTAAGTGCCCTCTTGGGGCGTATGCCCAGTGCAGTAGGTTATCAGCCCACGCTCGCCACAGAAATGGGTGAGCTTCAGGAGCGAATCACCTCGACAAAGAGTGGCTCAATCACTTCCGTCCAGGCGATATACGTGCCGGCGGACGACCTTACAGACCCTGCGCCAGCGACTGCTTTCGCGCACCTAGATGCAACCACAGTTCTATCGCGTCGCATTGCTTCTCTGGGGCTCTACCCGGCAATTGATCCGCTCGATTCGAATTCGACAATCCTGTCTCCCAGGGTGGTCGGTGATGAACACTACACCACTGCGCAGGACGTTAAACAGCTTCTGCAACGGTACAAGGAGTTGCAGGACATCATTGCCATCCTTGGGATGGATGAGCTCTCCGATGAGGATAAGCTCGTTGTGCAGCGCGCTCGCCGCGCCGAACGGTTTATGAGCCAGCCATTCTTTGTTGCCGAGCAATTCACCGGCGGCAAGGGCAAGTATGTCAAGATTGGAGACACGATCAAAGGCTTCCGCATGATTCTTGCGGGTGAGCTGGATCATCTGCCCGAATCTGCCTTTACCTATAAAGGCACCATTGACGAGGTCATTGAGGATGGTGAACAAAAACTTACGGAAGGATAATGGCGGCTGAGGTACCCCGCGCGCTCCGTGTTGATATCGTTGCACCTGATAGGCGCGTATTTCAGGGCTTCGCTGCAGGGCTACGTGCACCTGGCGCGGACGGAGGCTTTGAGATCCGCTACAATCACGCGCCGATGATCGCATCCCTGACCGTGGGACCACTGGTACTGACCATGTCAGGTACAGAAAAACTCACGTTCGCCACCAGCGGGGGTTTTGTCGAGGTAATTGGCAACGTGGTTACTATTCTGGCGGAAACCGCCGAGCCCGCAACTGATATTGATACAGATCGCGCCAAAAACGCAGAACAGCGTGCACTGAAGCGCCTGGAGGAAGCATCTGCTGACTTGGATCGTGTGCGTGCAGAGCAGGCGCTTGAACGTGCCCGCAATCGTCTTCGCATCAGCATGGCTGATTGATTGGTTTGTGTAGACGAATTTTTGCGCGCAGGGACCCACGCGGACAGATGCGTACATCCACTTTGTTTCTGATCCTGCTGATGTGCGCAGCACCCTGTGCTGCGCAGTCAGATTCGACCTGGACGACCGAAGCGCAGGGCAGGGTCTCCTTTAACCAAGTCGGATTCTATCGATGGCATGATGGTGGAATAAGCTCCCTGGCACTGGGCGCTGGCGTAAGCGGAGAAGCCCAAAAAACTGCAACCGCCTCGCAACATCAGCACGAAGTGCGTCTAGCATTTGGTGTAGTCAGGCAGAATAGTATCGATCTGCGCAAGTCTGAGGATATTATTCACCTGCGTAGCACATTCAAGTTTTCCCGTGTGCCGATTTTCGGTCAATCAAATCTTGCCATAACCCTGGATCTCCGGTCCCAGTTCGCCGACGGTTTTAGGTACAACGAAAAAAAATCGGGTGTGGAAGCCCTAAGGATCTCAGGTTTCTTCTCACCTGCGATCCTCACCCAAACCGTGGGACTTGATTACCAGGCAAACAGTTGGGTCAACCTGCGTTTTGGTGTAGCCGCTAAACAAACTGTAGTAACCATCCGCGCTTTGCGCGAGCGCTATAAGGTATCACCGGACGCCCTTTTGCGATGGCAGGTCGGAATGGCAGGGCTGGTCATCGTTGAGCGAACCGTTTTCACGAATGTGCACCTGAAGTCGACGCTAACATTTTTTGTCGCTTTCAATCAACCGTCCCCTGATACGATCTGGGAAACCCTGGTCACCATGAAGGTCAATTCCTGGCTTCAAGTAAACGCGGAGTACACGGCGCTCTTCGACAAAGATCTGTCACCCTACATTCAGCAGAAACAAGCCCTGACCGTTGGGGTCTCGTTCAGGATTCTGTAGGCTCAGATACCATACGCCAGACCACCACAGCCATCAGTAAAACGGCGACTGTACCAGACAGAATATTGTACAGGAACCCTGGGTTCTCGTAAAGCCAGCCTGCAACAGCTGTTGCCATCCCCAACCCAAGCTGGCCGGCCGCAACTGCCAGCCCCATCATTGCTCCCCGCTGCGTTTGTGTTGTGAGTGCGGTGAGAAGTGCCATGATTGGTCCCGTTCGCATGGCCCCAAGAATCAGCACGAGCGTAATGAATATCGTCGCGCTCATGAGCCCGGTTACCCATACGGTTGCGAACGGAAGCAGAACAGCTAGTGCCAGGCACGCAAGAATCAGGATTGGTTTTCGACCCAAACGATCTGAAAGCATGCCCCCAATTGTCGTGCCCACAATTATCCCTATTCCTCCAATCACGAATAACAACGCCAATTGTTGCACCGAAATACCGATGTCCTCCTCCAGCCATTTCGGGAAGAAGAACAAAAAGAGCCCAATACTGAGGAAAAGAAGAATATAGAGTATCACACCTGCACGCGGCCCCGGACTTCGCAGGAGCTGACTGTAGGTATTAAGTGCGGCTGTGATTGACAGGGGCGCTGTATCGTATTCCGCATCCGGCTGGGGCAGCCAGTACCAGGCCATCACGCTCGCTATGGCGATCAATCCACCAAAAGCCACAAAGGGTGCCTGAAACCCGTACGTATTTGCCAGCAGGATTGCGGCAGGTGTCCCGATGACCTGGCCGGCCGCAACCCCCGTCATTATCCATCCTGTGGCCCACCCCCTGCGATTGTAGGGAAAATAATCCCCTACGAATGCCACCATACTTCCGCTGTACACACCGCATGCCATCCCCGCAAGCGCACGAATCAGAAAGAGCGATTCATAATGTCTGGCAATACTGTGCAAAAAGAGCATCACCGCGATAAGCGCTGTACCCACAACCAAGACTTTGCGTCGTCCTACTCGGTCAGACACCGGACCAACAATCAGCGTTGAAATTGCCAATGCAACAGAGTAGGCTGAACCCAAAAAACCCAGCGCAAAGTCGGTCGGGGGGGATGCATTGAGGAGCTCATTCTGAATGAGCGGCAAGAGAGGAGCCACAATAAAGAGCTGACAGCTCACGACAAAAACCGCCAGCCAGAGTGGGGCAATGATCAAAAACCCGTTGCGTTTTCCTACCGATGCGCTATCTAACGCCGACGCCATCTTTACAGTAAAAGGTCCAATCCCAGTAGTTGAGAATGCTCCTCCTTATGACTCCTTCTACTTTATCTGGTGCGATCCTCCAGTCAGGGGATGAGTGCTCCGCACACAGATCAGTTTAGCTCTCAACTCCCAAAGTACGCCAATTTAGTTTTTCGGCAGTCAATTTAGAGTAGGACCCACATGTATTGTCGTGTATGTTGCGACATGCCTTGAGACAAAAGTTAGGTTGGACCTTGGTAGTCGAAGTAGGATTCCCGTGGGGAATCTCAGTTCTGTGTCAGAAGAAAAACAACAACTTAGGTGTGACCGGACAAATTGGCGAGGTCGCAATCCCCTAATGAGCGGGGCATCCTGTGTTAGTTCGAGAAACAGGTCGCCAATCTCAACTATCACATCCGTCGCAATCCCCTAATGAGCGGGGCATCCTGTGTTAGGGATCAAATCCATGACGCTCGCCTGAAGGTGCTGGGGAGTCGCAATCCCCTAATGAGCGGGGCATCCTGTGTTAGGCTTGGATGAACAGATTCTTCAAAAGCATGGGAGTTGAATGTCGCAATCCCCTAATGAGCGGGGCATCCTGTGTTAGTACAAGGAACAGCTACGTAATGTTAACCCAAGTTCGCCATTTCATAGTGCTCTGGAAGTACGGAATTTCCCCATTCCCGTTTTCGGTCGATTTTTTTTCGGGGATATGGACTACTGAG
>MKWU01001325.1_pt1 | contig 43742 bp, 44 predicted proteins | sample 809101 | NCBI WGS metagenome assembly MKWU01 (sample SAMN05860141, study PRJNA318959) | sponge metagenome | host: Aplysina aerophoba | place: Slovenia: Piran, Adriatic Sea, Gulf of Piran | collected 2013-05-07 | reverse complement strand
GCGACCGCCTGGTGCCGTCGAGCGTTCCGGGCGTCGGCATGCGCGCCGACGACCCCGCCCCCGGGACCGTGTTCGGCAAGGCGCTCGCGCCCTGGTCGGGCGACGGCGAAGGCCTCGTGCTGATGCTGGTCATGAACGGCTGAACCCGCCCCCGGGACCGTCGCCTGCGAAGCTCCGGATCGAAGGAGCGATCGAAGCCGCGCGAGGCGGCGGCGGGACTCTTGCCGCCGCCAGCATCGCCCAGCCCGCCGGCGTGTAGCCGTCGGGCAGAACGACATCCGCCGGATCGCGCCGGCCCGGGATGCCTTCGGGCAGCGAAAACGGGGCGATGCGCTCGCGCACCGCGGAACGGCGGTGCCCGTTCTCGTAATGCGCCACCCGCAGGACGAGCCTGTCGCCGAGCCGGTCCAGCCTCACCTCCAGGCATTGCAACGGACAAGAAATGGGGTGCATGCGATCCGGACCCGGTCCGAGCCCCCTTGCCCCTGGCATGTGGTGTGTGGTATGCCACATACATGGCCGATACGGGCACCATCGCCAGCGCGGTGACGCTGGAGAAGGTGGGGCGGAATTTCAGCCTCACCGACCACGTCCATGCCGAGCTGCGCCGGGCGATCCTCGATGCGGGGATCTACGACGAGGCGACCGATCTGCGGCTCGACGAGCGCTCGCTCGCAGACCAGCTCGGCATCTCGCGCACGCCGGTCCGCGAGGCGCTCGCCCGGCTCGCCCAGGAGGGGCTGGTCGCCGTCGTGCCGCGCAAGGGCGCGTTCATCGTGCGCAAGACCCGGGGCGAGATCCTGCAGATGATCACCGTCTGGGCGGCGCTCGAGAGCATGGCGGCCAGGCGCGCGGCCGAGCTCGCCACCGACCGCGAGATCGCCGCGCTCGACCGCCTCGCCGGCGCCTACGAGACCGGCGACGCGCGCGCCCATGTGGACGCCTATGCCGAGGCCAATATCCGCTTCCACCAGGCGATCCTGGAGGCCGGGCACTGCGCCATGCTGGGCGACATCGCCGACGGGCTGTTCGTCCATGTCCGGGCGGTCAGGAGCCGGGCCATGCACGAGGCCGACCGCGCGGTGCGCTCGGTCGCCGACCACCGCGCCATCGTGGATGCGATCGCCCAGCGCGACCCGGTGCTTGCCGGCGAACGCGTGCTGCGGCACACGATGGGGCTGCACGACCATGTGAGCGCGCGATGGGACGAGTTTTCAGCCAGTCAAGGTCAAGGAGGGTGAGGTGAGCACGGTAATCGAGAAGCCGTCGGCGACGGCGCATGACACGCTGGCGCAGAAGAGCCGCGACGAGGGGATCGTCTCGGGCGGCCATCTGGTCGCCAGGGCGCTGAAGAACGAGGGGGTGGACACCGTGTTCACCCTCTGCGGCGGGCATATCATCGACATCTACGATGGCTGCCTGGATGCGGGCATCCGCATCGTCGACGTGCGCCACGAGCAGACCGCCGCGCATGCCGCCGACGGCTACGCGCGCCAGACCGGCAGGCTGGGCTGCGTGGTGACCACCGCCGGGCCGGGCTGCACCAACGCGGTGACGGGGGTGGCGACCGCCTTCCGCTCGGAGAGCCCGATCCTCCATATCGGTGGCCAGAGCTCGCTCACCCAGCACCGGATGGGCTCGCTCCAGGACCTGCCGCATGTCGACATGATGACGCCGATCACCAAGTTCGCCTCCGGCGTGTTCTCCACCGAGCGCGTCGCCGACATGGTGGCGATGGCCGCGCGCGAGTGTTTCAGCGGCGCCTACGGCCCGGCCTATCTGGAGATCCCGCGCGACATCCTGGACGCCGAGATCCCGCTGGAGCGCGCGCGCATCCCCGCGCCCGGCAGCTACCGGGTATCCACCAAGTCGATCGGCGACCCGGCGGATATCGAGCGCCTGGCCGACATCCTGGTCGCCTCCGAGCGCCCCGCCGTGCTGTTCGGCCAGCAGGTCTGGGCGAGCGGGAGCCACGCGGCGGCGACCGCCTTCGTGCGCGCCCTCGACATCCCGGCCTATATGAACGGGGCGAGCCGGGGCATGCTGCCCGAGGGCGATCCGCACCATTTCGACCGCACGCGGTCGGACGCCTTCAAGGAGGCCGACACGATCCTGATCGTCGGCACGCCGTTCGACTTCCGCATGGGCTACGGCAAGCGGATCTCGGAGGCCGCGACGCTGGTGCAGATCGACATGAGCTATGCCACCGTCGGCAAGAACCGCGACATCTCGCTCGGCATCGCCGGCGATCCCGGCGCGATCCTGAGTGCGGTGGCCGACGCGGCGACCGGGCGGATCGACAAGGGGGCGGGGGCCAAGCGCCGGGAGTGGATGGCGAAGCTGCGCGGCATCGAGGCCCAGAAGCTCGAACGGCTGATGCCGATGTTCACGTCCGATGCGAGCCCGATCCACCCCTACCGCCTCGCCTGGGAGATCAACGAGTTTCTGGGCGACGACACGATCTATATCGGCGACGGCGGCGACATCGTCACCATCTCGGCCCAGGCGGTGCGCCCGCGCCGGCCCGGCCAGTGGATGGACCCCGGCGCGCTGGGCTCGCTCGGCGTCGGCACCGGCTTCGCCATGGCGGCCGGGCTCGCCCATCCCGACAAGGAGGTGGTCTGCCTCTACGGCGACGGCTCGTTCGGCATGACCGCCTTCGACATGGAGACCGCCCAGCGCTTCGGCGCGCCCTATCTGGCGATCGTCGGCAACAACTCGGCGATGAACCAGATCCGCTACGGCCAGATGGCCAAGTACGGCGCCCAGCGCGGCAATGTCGGCAACAAGCTGGGCGACGTCGAATTCTCGCATTTCGGCACCATGATCGGCGGCCATGGCGAGGAGGTGCGCGAGGCCTCCGAGATCGGCCCGGCGCTCCGCCGCGCCCGCGAGGCGATCGCCGCCACCGGCAAATGCGCCGTCGTCAATGTCTGGGTCGACCCCGACGAGTACGCGCCGGGGACCAGGGCCCAGACCATGTACAAGTGACCGCGGAGGACCGAGAGATGGAAGCGCTCAAGGGCGTCAGGATACTCGACTTCACCCACGTCCAGTCGGGGCCGACCTGCACCCAGCTGCTGGCCTGGTTCGGGGCGGACGTGATCAAGGTGGAACGCCCCGGCGGCGGCGACCCGACGCGCGGCCAGCTGGTCGACAAGCCGGGCGCCGACAGCCTCTATTTCACCATGCTCAACCACAACAAGCGCTCGATCGAGCTCAACGGCAAGAACCCCGCCGGCAAGGAGGTGCTGGAGCGCCTGGTGAAGACCTGCGACGTGCTGGTCGAGAACCTGGCGCCGGGCGCCATCGACCGGCTCGGCTTCGGCTGGGAGCGGGTGCAGGAGCTGAACCCGCGGATGATCATGGCCTCGGTCAAGGGCTTCGGCCCCGGACCCTACGAGGCGTGCAAGGTCTACGAGAACGTCGCCCAATGCGCCGGCGGGGCGGCCTCCACCACCGGCTTCCGCGACAACGTGCCGATGGTCACCGGCGCCCAGATCGGCGACAGCGGCACCGGGCTCCACCTCGCGCTCGGCATCGTGACCGCGCTGTTCCAGCGCGAGCGGACCGGGCGCGGCCAGCGCATCCTGGCGCCGATGCAGGACGGGGTGATCAATCTCTGCCGGGTCAAGCTCAGGGACCAGCAGCGCCTCGATGCCGGCCCGCTCACCGAGTACTCGCAGTACGGCCAGGACGTCCCGTTCAAGGACGCGGTGCCGCGCGCGGCGAACGATTCGGGCGGCGGACAGCCGGGCCGGATCCTCAAATGCAAGGGCTGGGAGACCGACGACAACGCCTACACCTATTTCATCACCCAGGCGGCGGCGTGGCAGAAGATCTGCGACGTGATCGGCCGGCCCGAGTGGAAGGAGCACCCGGACTACGCGACGCCGAAGGCCCGGCTCGCCCGGCTCGACGAGGTGTTCGGCACCATCGAGGAATGGACCAGGACGAAGACCAAGTTCGAGGTGATGGAGATCTGCAACCCGCTCGACATCCCGGTCGGGCCGATCCTGTCGATGAAGGAGATCGCCGACGAGCCGAGCCTGCGCGAGACCGGCACCATCGTCGAGGTCGACCACCCGACGCGCGGGCCGTACCTCACGGTGGGCTGCCCGGTAAAGCTGTCCGACTCGCCCGCCCGCGTGGAACGCTCGCCGCTGCTGGGCGAGCACACCGAGGAGATCCTGCGCGACGTGCTGGGCTACGAGGGCGAGGCGCTGGAGGCGGTCTGGGCGTCCGGCGCGGTCGGCGAGAAGCCGGCCGAGGCGGCGGAGTAGGGCGATGGCGGGCGCGAAAATCTGGCTCGACTACGACCAGGAGGCGCTGGATTCGCAGTACAACCAGCGCGCGCTGGTGCCCGACGCCGACGACTACATCGCCGTCGACGTGGCCGAATCGGAGCGCGTGCGCCAGAAGCTCGAATGCCGCATCGACGTGGCCTACGGGCCCGGCGAGGACGAGACGCTCGACGTGTTCCCGGCCAGGGCGCCGGGCTCGCCCGTGGCGGTCTACATGCATGGCGGCGCCTGGACGCGGTCGGACAAGGCCAATGAGAGTTTTATGGCCGAGGCCTTCGTCGAAGCGGGTGCCGCCTTCGTGGCCGCCAATTTCGGCCTCTGCCCGAAGGTCACGCTGGACGAGATGATCCGCCAGGCGCGCGAAGCCGTCGCCTGGAGCCACGCCAACGCCGAAAGCTTCAACGCCGATCCCGGCCGGCTCTACATCGCCGGCCACTCCTCGGGCGGGCATGTCGGCGGCATGATGGCGGTGACCGACTGGCAAGCCGCCCACGGACTGCCGCGCGACCTGGTCAAGGGCGCGCTGCTGTGCAGCGGCATGTACGACCTCGCCCCCGTCAGGCTCAGCGCGCGCAACGACTACCTCCATCTCGACGAGGCGGCCGAGGACCGCAACAGCGCGATCCGCCGCATCCCGCCCGACGGCTGCCCGCTGGTGATCGGCTATGGCGGCGGCGAGCAGAAGGAGTTCCGCCGCCAGTCCAGGGCGTTCGCCGCCGCCTGGCGCGACGCCGGGCTCACGGTGCGCGAGTTCGACATGCCGGGCGTCAACCATTTCGAGCTCCGCCGCCACTTCAACGACCCCGAAAGCCCGATCCTCGCCGCCGCGCTGGAGATGATGGGGCTGTAGCGCCCAATGTTTCACGTGAAACATTGGGCTAGAATCCTGGTGTTTCACGTGAAACATTAGCCTGATTCGAGGTTAAGCCGGGTCCCCGGGGGACAAGGCGGGCGTCCGGGCGGCGAGGCGGGACCGCCGGATTCGGCCCGCCCGCCAGCGTCTTGCGGCGCGACGCTGGCGCGGCGGTTGCGGCGGCGGGGCACCGCAAAAATGTCATCTTGACATAAGCCCATGCGGCTTCATGATGTCCGCCATGCGCACCACGCTGACCATCGACCCCGATGTCGAGCAGCTGCTCAGGCGGGAGATGCGGCGCAGCGGGCGGGGCATGAAGGCGGTGGTGAACCACGCCCTGCGCGCCGGCCTCGGGGCGGGCGGCAAGCCGCAGACGGCGCCGCCCTACCGGGTCGAGCCCCACCCGTTCGGCTTCAGGCCGGGCATCGACACCGACCGGCTCGACCGGATGGCCGGCGAGATCGGGGCGGAACGCCGCGTCCGCAAGCTCGGGCAGTGATCGTCCCCGGCGTCGACCTGCTGGTGCACGCCCACGATTCGCGCGCGCGCCGGCACGACGCGGCGCGGCGCTGGTGGGAGGGGCTGATGAACGGGGCGGGCACGGTCGGGCTGTGCTGGCCGGGGATCCTCGGCTTCGTGCGGATCGCCACCGACCCGAGGCTCGCCGCCAACCCGCTCGCGCCGGCCAGCGCCCGCGCCCGGATCCGCGCCTGGCTCGCCCGCCCGCAGACCGCGCTCATCCACCCGGGCGAGCGCCACGCCGACATCCTGTTCGCCCTCCTCGAGCAGGCCGGCGCCGCCGCCACCCTGACCGCCGACGCCCACCTCGCCGCCCTCGCCATCGAGCACCAGGCCGAGCTCCACTCGACCGACCCCGACATGGCCCGGTTCCCGGGGCTCAGGTGGCGGAATCCGCTGGGGTGAGGGGGGATCAGAGGTCCCCGTCGCGAACAACAACTGAAAGGCCATTACCCTATCGCTACAGGTACCTCAATAGCGATCCACAACACTTGACGTTTCCCGAGCGAAAGCCCGGAAAGACCTCTATCAGCATTCTTTTGCAATCCCGGTCGATCTATGTAACATGCCCTGTCTGAACAAATGCCATGTGGTGTTATTCCTGTCCTTTTTCATATTGTTTACATGTCGAACCCATGTTAGCTCCAACGTATCTTCATTTACAAGCGAGAGACTATACATATGAGTTTCAGTCCACACGCCGCCTTGATGAATCCAAACAACTGCGGCCTGGTTCCTTAGCCGACCTAACCATTTTTTCTTCCTCTTTTCTACTACCTTCCAAACCCCACTAGAACAAAAGTACTGTGTGAACGTTTCCCCACGAACAACAATCCTGAATGGCACTTTAGCCGATTGGTTCTGTTTGGCGATTTCGCCGCGCCAATCCCCATCAAACGGCTGGGAAACAGTGGCTTGCGCGCCGCCGTAAATCAGGACGGACGCGAGAACCGGTAAAATGCGCCACGCTTTAGCCAACAATACAATCGTTCGGTGTTGTACCGTCATCGACACTTATTCCGACCGAGTCTGACTTAACAGATGTTCTGCAAGCGCTTTTGCTTTTGGCTTCTCTGGTTCTTTCCTTTTCTCAATGGCCCTTGCAAACCGTACAAACTTTGCGTCAATATCGGTATCATTCATATAAAAATGCTCGTTACTCTTTACGATCAAACCCAATAGTTCGCGAAGGTAATTACGTGCTTCGTTCAGCTTGCGGCTATTCCCTGTAATGCGGATCATTGTGCCATCTTTGGTCGTCTCCGCAACGATTTTTCCATCTGCCATGACAAGATTCCGCTTTTGGTGCCCGTTGAATCGTGGTGGTATTACAATCGACATGACCGTAGGCGTTCGGTCGTGCAAGGTTTTTACCTGTTTAATGTACTGTTCTAGAGTTACTTCTTTCCTGCTCTGTCCATTTTGCTCAAATTGTATATATTCACGAAGAGCAGGATTCGTGGTTTCATCCATTACGGGCTCCCCCCCTTTTGCAAGGGGTTCCCTCTTTTGGTATATGCCATCAAACAAATAAAATCTGATCACTGGTACACCTTTCTCGATGGCAACTTTTTCCGCACTACTGTACTTTACAGTTGTGTTGTACTTGCTAAGAGACCCAACATGAGTAGACACTATGTGATCGTTGGCGCGGGAGTATATGTTCAATAGGAGGGGTTCCCCCGACTTATGTGGAAGTGATATTGCACTGTCTTTCATATCTTCGTGAAGAACGGTTAGGGCTTCATGGGCCCAAGTCTTTAACATGGAGGGTTGTACTTTCTGGTCGAAATTTGCATGGTAACTTGTAAATATGTCTTCAAACAAGGATTGAGCTTCTGTATCAGTAACGGCACCAAATGTCTTTTCAACCCTGTTTATTTTTTCTAGAATGTCAAAGTGCGATGTCAACACGATCGATATTACGACAGATAAAGCAGTCATTAATGCGGAAAAGAAATGGCGTTGCAATTTTCCTTGTCTTGTGTTGTCATACGCTGGGCTAAGAACAAGTTCAGAGGCAACGAGTGTCGCAACAGCGACACCAAAAATGATTAATGAGTCAGTTAACACGGAATTGTTCCATACTGTGGCCAGCGCTCCCGCCTGCGCATACATGATTAAAGAAGAGGCCCCGTTGACCTGCCGTTTTGAGACTACACGCTGGGTAGGCGTCTGTGCCCCGCAATTTTCATGGGGTTAGCAAAAAAAGCTGGTGAATTGCTTGCGCAGGCCGTGGTGGAGAACAGGACACCGAAGGCAAAAGCCGGGCTAACACGATGGCGATGTTGCCGAAGCCAGCGGCGGGGCTGGGCCAGAGGTGCACGACCGCCTCGCAAAGGCTGTCATGCCGACGTGAACCCCATATCGACTATTTCCTTTTTAATCCCTTCGATGGCGTGCCGTATGCGGCTACGCAAGGTCCTGCGCAGAGGATAAGTCCAGGCATCGAATAGGGGGCCGGTGAACCGACTGTCGGGGCGAACGCCGGTCAGCAGTTCCGGCCATATTCGGTTGAAGCGGTTTATCGCTCCATCCTGCAGCATGAGGACCAGTTCCGTGCCGCTGGCGAAGGGCTCGCCCTGGACCGGCTCGTCGAAGTTTGGCCAGGCCGGCATCGGTGGCGACTCTCGCAGAAAATCCCGGCCGTTCGTGTTCACCAGGGGGATGACGGGTAACCAGCGCGGTGTCTCGTTGTTGTCTCCGATGGCGTGGCGGTCGCGCTGGTCCTTCGTCCACTTCCGGAACAGCGGATGTTCGGTTGGCAAGGCAAATTCCTCAGCCAGAAAGATGTGCGCGTTGTGCCGCCCCAACAAGTAGTCGTGTACGCTTATCGCAGGGCTGAGAAACCCGCCGAAGCCTTCCAGGAAACCGCCGGCGAGATGAAACTGGGTATTCGAATTCGAACGTGACGCTACTGCTTGAGGACCACGGTCGGGCGCAATCAAATAGCGACTGTATACGTCTTCTTCGCTTGCAAGCGCCAAGTCCTCGATCCTGCCCCTCGACTGCATTTTCCACGCATTGGCCAGTGCCGGTAGCGCCTTGAAGGGCGTGAGGTCCGCGGCCCGGGTCCTTGGCCCGTCCGAAAGTTCGGGAAAAGGGTCAACCAATACTGTCGCGCGTATTGCCTCGTCCCCTCTTCGTGGATTCCGACCGAACCGACCGGCCAGAACATGCCGCGCCAGGTCGAGCGGTTCGTTGTTCATCGTGCCACCATCGACGGCGGCAAACGAACAATCCGAAGCATGCGACTCCATCAAGTCCCAACGAGGCGCAATTGCAATATATCCGGGTTGCTTGGGATCGGGGCATACGACGACGCGATACCGATAGGCTTTGCGACCCATGTCGATCTGACGCGGGGCCAGGAAAAATGGAAAGGCGCCGCTGCCAAGCGCACACTCCATCAACATTTGCCAGTGCTCGTCGTCATTACGTCCAGAGGGATCGAGGGGACGTTCATCCGGAAAGGTGCTGGCTTGCTCATCGAGGGACAGAGCGAAGCGGGCGTGATCCTTGTGCAGGCTTATGCCGTAGCCCTGCTGCGTCGTGCCACGTAGGGTAGACCGGTAGGGAACACCGCGAAGATTGGCCAGGGTGACTTGCACCGGGAGGCGGGATTCAAGCCATCCCCGCGGTTGCTCCAGCAGAGGCAACGAAGCGGTTGAGGCCAGTACGCCGGCGGCGATCTCGCGCAGCACGGTCGAATCGAGGATTGAAATCAATTTTCGATCGCCTTCCAGATCCCGATCCCCCAACAGGTTCCAGATCGAGATCCGATTGACCCAGGGGTCGAAAAACGGGTTGTCGCTCTTCGTGCCGGGGTCGTCCCAAACCGGCGGAATCTCGCGTGCGAGACTGGCCGCGGCCAACGCCGCCGTCATTCCTCCGCCGGAGGCTCCAGTGATTACCTTGAGAACCACGTCGTGCGGCGGGACGTCTTCCTCCCGTGCCTTGGCGCCATACCATGCGTCCAATGCCTCTACGAGAAAGTCCATCACCCCGCCATGGTAGGCCCCGGCAGCGACTGCGCCGGCCAAGGCGATACCGATCTCAAAGGGTCGGTCGGGCGACGGGTCAGGGCATCGGCGATCGGGCGGATTCAGGTCGGCGCTTGGAAAGGAGTCTTGGTGAAGGAATTCAACGTCATTTGTCATAAAGGGCTCCATGCAGGTATGACCGACGCCTGATCCGTGGCCCACGCGGAAATTTGATCCTTGGAATCGCATACGGTGCCGCCGACGGTGTGACAGCAGGAACTCGGTCTGTTGACGACATCACCCGAGCTATCCACGACGCCCCCCTATCGACAGCACCTCGCGCACCAAATCCACCTGCCGCGAGATACCGCGCTTGTCGAAGATCTGCTGCACGTGCCAGCGGACGGTTCTTTCCGAACGGCCGGTCACGGCGGCGATCCTGCCCACGGTCAGGCCGTCGGCCAGCAGCACCGCCACCCGGCTCTCGGCCCGGGTGAGGCCGAGAGCCGCCCCGATCTGGGCCGGGTCGATGACCGTCGGCGCGTGGTCGTTCGCCAGCACGAGCGCTGCCACGCGCCACGGGTGGAAGTCGATCTCGCCGTCGCCGACGGGGTTGATGTGGACCGTGAGCCCGGGCTGATGGTCGGGGCGGCCTATCGTGAGCGACCCGCTCGCCCCGGTCTCGCCCCGGCCGGGCAGCGCGTGGGCGAGGGCTCTCTGAAGAGCGGCGTCGTCGGCCGGCAGCCTGGCACGGAGAATTCCGCCCCGGTCGTAGAGCGCATCGCCCCTCTTGAGGGTATCTCTCCCCCGGTCGTTCGCCGTCACGATCCGCCCGTGCCCATCGAGATGCAGGACTCCCAGGCCGCTCGTGTCCAGGAGCCCGGTCAGGGACGCCCCCAGCGCCCTGGCATCGGCGAGCGCCTGCCGGATCACCACGTATTGGCGAAGATGGGGCAGCAACTCCCCGATGAACGCGATCCGATCGAACGACCAGCCTTCCCCGTTGACCGGATCGGCCGGGGCCCACGTGATGCGCGATCCGTTCGGCCCGTCCATGCGCGCGTTGAGGCCGTCCCGAAACTTGGCGCGGACCAGAAACTCGTTGCATACCTCCGACGTCTTCAATTCCTCTTCGGTATAGAGGTCGACGATGGGGACCGCTTGCCTGTCCGGCAGGCGCATCAGGCGCGGCACCCGTTCGTCCCGGGGGTAGTAGGTGTCGAAATATTCGCGTTCCAATGCGTGGTCGCGTTCGCCGCGGAAATGGCATTGCGCGAAGTAGACTTCCGGATTGTCCTGAACTTTCCCGCTGGCGAAGGTCAGCGAGTTACCCTGTACCCGGCAGGCTTCGTCGATGAGGGCGGAGCATGCCGGCCAGCGCGTGTCGTCGAGCACCGCATCGTGCAACGACGCCAAAATCGGCTGCAACGCCGGACGCTCGCTCATGACTGCACTTCCACTTCCGGAGGAACTTTCCGGTCCTCATACCAGCATGGCGTTTCGTGCTACGGTAGAACACGGAAACGTGAGCGACCCTAGTAAATTTGCTGGGCAGGAGAGGAAAATTTGGAGACATCGGCCGGAACGACTTCCGTGAGTACTTGGGCAATCCGGCCTCGTCTTTGGAGTTTTCGTCGATGGGGACGCGGATATTGCCGCATCGGCCGGTCATCGCCCGGGACTCAAGGCCGGTCGGCTCCCTCCCGACGGCGAAAATCCGGTCTCGTCGCAGTTGAACAACCGCTCGTACCGAGCCGCCCGGCCATCCATCCGGCCGGTCGGAGTTTGCTCCACGCGGGATCGGTGGCGACGGGCGAGCGGATGTCCGCATGGAGTGCCGAGGAGGCCGCGGCGTCCCCGTGATGGCTCGCCCCCGCCCCGCCGTCCCATCCCATGTTCCACGCCGTCTTCGCCGCCACCCGATGGCAGCGCTTCCGGCACCGCAAACGGCTTTGAGGGAGATCCTACCCGATGACCTCCGCCGCCCGCTCGAAATGGCGGATCGCGGTCTCGAACCCGGGCGCCGCCGTCCGTTGTGCGGCGGTGGCGCCTGTCCTAGGCTCCGGTGGCGACCCCGGCACCGGGCATCGCGGAGCGAGCAATGGGCGACAATGGTGCGACGATGTGGCCGCTCGACAGCGCCGGCGGGTATGAAGTCGTCTCCGAGACCGACCGTCGCGGCGGGCCGCTGCGCACCGTGATCTGCATGGACACGGGGCTGGTCCGCAACGACCCGGTACCGGACGACGCCGAGCTCGCGCGGTTTTACGCCGAGGACTACCGCATCCGCTACAAGGGCGCGCGGCGGCCCCGCCGCCGTCAGGTTCTGCGCAATTTTCGCCGCGCCGCCGCTTACCTGCGCAAGTATCGCGACGTGCTGGACCCCGCAGCCCGCATGCTGGATGTCGGCGCGGGCTCGGGCGAGTTCGCCTTCCTGATGACGCGGCTCGGCAAGACCGTCACCGGGATCGAGCCCAATGTCGACTACGCGGCCCATTGCAGGGACGCCCTCGGGCTGGATGTGCGCACCGCCCATCTCGCTCGCGAGCTGTTCCCGCCCGGGCGGTTCGACCTGATCCGCATGAACCATGTCCTGGAGCATCTGAACGACCCGGTCAGATATCTCGGCGAGGTGGCCGGCTGGCTTGCGCCGGACGGGCTGCTCTACGTCGAAGTGCCCAACATCGAAGCCGAATGCCGCGCCAGGTCGCGCGGCCGCATCTTCCACTACGCCCATATCTTCAACTTCAACCCGTGGACCCTGCGCGCCTGCGCGGGTCTGGCCGGGCTGGCCGAAGCGCCGCAGACCGCGCGGCGGTCGGCCGGGACCACGGGCGTCTTCTTCCGCCGCGACGCCGCGGCCGCCGGGTCCGCCGAAATCGAGAATCCGGAGAACGCCCGCATCGTGCGGAGACTGATCCGCGCGCATTACGAAGGCGCCTTCGGCGAGGGAAAGGCGGCCAGGCCGATCCGCAAGCTCGGCGCCCGGATCGAAGAGAGCCTGACGGGGCTGGTCCTGGGTGCGCCCTCCGCCATCGGGGAGAGCGTGGCGCGCAGGCTTCGATAGGGCGGCGGGAGGATGCCCTTGAGGCGCAGGCTCCGGACTGCGATCCGGGCCGTATCGAAGGACCCGCCCGCTACACCAGCTCGACCGCCCCGCCGCGCCGTCCGCTCGCGCGGCGGATCGAGTACCAGATCGAATCCAGCATCTCGGTGCCCGAGACGCCCACGGCGGGCTGGCGTTTCTCGGTGCGGACCAGGCCGCCGTCGCGGTCCCAGGCCTCGATTTCCGCCACCGCGCAATCGAGCGCCGGATCGCAGACCAGCCGCGCCTCGCATGCGTCGAGCCCGGTCGAGACCAGCGCGCAGGTCACCATGGTGTTGACGTTGCGCGGGTAGAGGCTGGCGATGCCGCGCACAGGGCCGTCGTAGATCACGGTCTCGCCGTCGATCGTGCCCGGGTCGAGCCCGCTATCCGAAAAATCGATGTTGTCGGGGTGCTTGCGGAAGGTGATCCGGACCCGCTCCCAGCGCCCGGGGCGCGCCAGGAGCTCGTCGCCGCCGAGCAGCGCGCCCGCCGGTACCAGCAGCCTGGTGCCGTGCGCCCTGGCCGCGTCTTCCAGCCGCGCCCTCAGCCCGTCGTCGGCGAGCGCGGTCACCGAGAGCGGCATGTAGTCGGCGAATTCGAGGAATTGCGCCCCGAAGCGCGCGGTGATGCCGGGATGGGCGCATTCGACGATGAGGGCGGGGCGGCGGTCGCGCGCCGTCGCGAGATCGGCGAGGACCAGCGCCGGGTCGAGCCCGGAAAGCGCGCCGGGGCTCCGGTTGTGGACGAATGCGGTCTCGAACGCCCCGCCCGCCGCCGCGATCCGCTCGACCACGGACCGCCCGATGAAGCCGTAGCCGACCACCCCGATGCGGACGGCGCTCACGTCACCGCCTCGCGGGTGCCGGCCCAACCCTCCCAGGCGCGGTCGGCCATTACCGCGTCGATGATCTCCACCGCGTCCCATATGTCGACATGGCGGGTGTAGAGCGGGGTGATGCCGAAGCGCAGGATGTCGGGGTCGCGGAAATCGGGGATCAGGTTTCTGGCGATCAGCGCCCTGGCGACGGCATAGGCGTCCGGGTGGCGGAACGAGACCTGGCTGCCGCGCCTGGCCGCCTCGCGCGGGCTCGCGAGCTCGAGCCGGTGCCGGGCGAGGCGCCGGTCGGCGAGCGCGATGAACAGGTCCGACAGACGGCGCGACTTGGCCGCGAGCGCCGCCATGTCGACGCCGTCGAAGCAGGCGACGCCGTCCAGCACCGCGCGCAGCGACAGCACCGGCGGGGTGCCCACGAGGCACTTTTCTATCGAGTCCGCCGGCCGGTAGCGGTCCTCGAAGCCGAACTGGTCGGCGTGGCCGAACCAGCCGGTCACCGCCGGCTCGAAGCCGCCGATCGCGCCCTGCGAGACATAGGTGAAGGCGGGCGCGCCGGGGCCGCCGTTGAGGAACTTGTAGGTGCAGCCCACCGCGTAGTCGACGCCGCAGCGGTTGAGCGCGACCGGGATCGCGCCGGCCGAATGGCAGAGATCCCAGATGACCGGCACGCCGAGCGCCTTGCAGCGCGCGGCGATCGCCGCCATGTCGAGCACCGCCCCGGTGCGGTAATCGACATGGCTGAGGAGGACCAGCGCGGTCGCCTCGTCGATGGCGTCCGGAATGCCGCCGGGCGGCGCGCGGACCAGTTCGCGGCCGCCGCCCAGCAGGCCGACCAGCCCCTCGAGGATGTACATGTCGGTCGGGAAATTGCCGCTCTCGGTGAGCACCGTCGGCCGGCCGCCGTCGCGCAGCAGCGAAGCGGCGAGCTTGAAGATGTTGACCGAGGTGGAATCGGCGACCGCGACCTCGCCCGCCGACGCGCCGATCAGCGGCGCGATCGCATCGCCCGCCCGGCGCGCGAGATGGAACCAGCCGGCGTCGAGCCAGCTGCGGATCAGCCCCTCGCCCCATTCCGCCTCGACGAGCGCGCCGATGCCGGCCGCCGTGGTCCGCGGCAGCGCGCCCAGCGAGTTGCCGTCGAAATAGAGCACGCCGTCGGGCAGCACGAACCGCTCCCGGCATGGCGCGAGCGGGCAGTCCCGGTCGAGACGTTCGAGATCGGCGCGGTCCATGGCGGGGAAAATACCCCCATCCCGGGCAGGCGCGAAGCGCGGTGTGGGAGGGGGCCCTCGTCATTTCGACCGGAGCGCCGAAGAGCCTGCCCTGAGCCGGTCGAACGGGCGCGGAGTGGAGAAACCTCGTCCCCGTGGCACCGCCCCCTCGTCATTTCGACCGGAGCGCCGAAGGCGCGGAGTGGAGAAACCTCGTCCCCATTGGCAGGGAGGTTTCTCCACTCCGCCGTGCTGACGCACGGCTCCGGTCGAAATGACGAGGGGGGGCCGCCGTGCCGCACGCGGCTCCGGTCGAAATGACAAGCGGGGGCCGCACGCCCGCCTACGGCGCATCCGCCTCCCACGGCAGCGGGAAGCCGAGCGCGTGCGCGACGGCGCCTTGCCTTGCGTCCAGCGTGGCGAAGGACAGGCCGCCGGGCTCGGGCGAGGCGTACAGCGCCGCCGCGACATGCCACAGATCCGCGCCCCGCAGATAGCCCGCCTCCAGCACGGCGGCGAATTCGGGGCCGAGCGGCCGGTCGGGCAGCACCCATTCGATGCGCGCGATCGCGCTCTCCGGAAAAGCCAGGGCCTCGCGGGTGAACGCCGCCCGCAGCTCGGCTTCGAGCAGGTTGGAGGAGATCAGGCCGGAGAAATCCTCCAGGCGGCGCGCCCGGTCCCGGGCGCCCGGCTCGTCGAAACCTATGGCCGTCAACACCGAGCTGTCGACATAGGCCGTGCTCACTCGCCGCGCTCGGCGAGGAAGCGGGCCAGCGCGCCCGGGCGCCGCGCCACCGGGCGGAACGGCTGCCTCGGGTTCGCCGCCGGGACCAGGGCGCCTCTGCGTCTGAGCTCGTCCAGCCGCTCCTCGGTCGTCTGCCGCGGCTGGCGTTCAAGCGGACGGATCTCGGCCACCGGCTCGCCGCGATAGGAGATCGTGACCACCCGGCCCTCGCGCACCCGCCGGATGACCTCGGAGAACCGCGCCTTGGCTTCGTATATCGAGTAGGTGAGCGCCATGATCCCAATCTAACCAGTCAGACCAGTCCGGACAACCCGTCGCCGCTACCCGTAGCGGTGCAGCGCGGCGCCGTTCCGCCGCAGCCAGGCTCGCGAGGCTTGCGGGTCGTCGCAGAGGCGCGCGACATGGGCCCAGAAGCGCGCGCCGTGGTTGGGCTCGGCGAGATGGGCGACCTCGTGGGCGACGACGTAGTCGAGCACGGCGACGGGCGCCAGCACGAGGCGCCAGGAGAAGCTCAGATTGCCCGCCGCCGAGCAGCTTCCCCAGCGCGACGTGGTGTCGCGCACGGCGATGCGGCCGGGGCGGGCGGGCAGAATGGCGGATTTCTCGCCCACGAGGGGCGCGATCTCCGCGCGCGCGGCGGCCCTCAGCCAGCGCTCGACCCGCCGCGGCAGGTCGTCCGGGCCGCCGGAGACGCGGAGCGTGTCGCCTTCGCGCCACACGCCGGGACGGCCGGCATCCGCGCGAACGGTCAGCGCCCCGCCGAGAAAGGGAAACGCGGCGCCGTCGGCGAAGGGCAGGCGGGTATGGGCGCGCGCGGTCCGTGCGGCGATCCAGCCCCGCTTCGCTTCGAGGAAAACGAGCCCGTCTTGCCGCGCCGCGCCGGGCGGCAGCACCAGCTCGACCGCGCCGCCGACCGGGGACACCTTGATCTGGATGCGCCGCGCGCGCGAACTCCGGCGGATCGCTATGTCGAGCGCGCGCCCGTCGGCGAGGCGGATGCGCGCGCTCACTCCGCCGCTTCGCGCCGGCGCAGCTCGGCGACGCAGGCCGCGACCGTCCGTTCCATCGAGCGCGCGCGGTCCATGGTCTCGCGGGTCTCCCGCCCGTAGGGCGTCGCGTCCAGCAGGCGGAAGATCTCGGCCGCCGCCAGATGGAAGCCGGGCGGCAGCCCGGCCGAGGCGTAGGTGCGGGCGATCTCCTCCATCTCGCCGACCCAGCGGCCGGCATCGGCGGGGAGGCGCGGGATGTTCGCCCGCATGCGCTCGAAGACGGCGGGGACGGAATCGGCGATCTCGGCGCGCAGGATGTCGCCGACGCCGAGCGAATCGGCCGCGGTCATCGCCGCGGTGTGCAGCGTGTTGGTGCCCTTCGACACCGAGGCGTAGCACATCTTGACCGCCGAGGCGCGGCCGATCTCGGGGCCGCATTGGTGGATCGCGATGTCCTTGCCGTCGAACGCGTCCATGACGGGCGCCGCTTCGCCGGAGACGTAGATGCGCGTCGGCTTGCCGCCCTCGGCGGGCGGGAGTCCGATGATCCCGCCGTCGATGAAATCCGCGCCGGTGCCGCGGAACGCGCCGGCGATCGCCCGCGCGGTGTCCGGCGCGATCGCGTTGAGCTCGGCGAAGGGCGGCGCCTTGCCGGTGCGCCGCATCGCCGCGGCGACCTGTTCGGCGAGCGCCGGCGCCGCCTCGGGCGGCAGGATCGAGAGCACGATGTCGGCCTCGGCGACCAGCGTGTCGAGATCGGGGCAGAGGCGGAAGCCCAGCCGTTCGGCGCGCGCCCGGGTCTCCGCGCCGCGCCCGTCGAGGCAGGCGAGCGGGAGGTGGCCGTGCCGAGCCAGCGCCGCGCCGACGCCGCCCCCCATCTCGCCCGGGCTCAGGATCGCAACCGTCTGGGTCATCATGCCGCTCCGTTCCGCCTATCCGACGATCTCGCCGTCCCTGATATAGCCCCGCGCGCGGCCTTCGTTCCACACCTTGCGCACCGCCGCCGCGCCGTCGGCGACGATCTGCCCTTCGTCGACCAGCAGATGGCGCCCGTTCTCGACCACCACCCTGCCGTCGACCAGCACGGCCGCGATGTCGGACCGGCCGGCATGCCAGACCATGGTCTTGAGCGGGTCGCTGACCGGGGCGAGATGGGAGCCGCCCAGATCCACCACCGCGAGATCGGCGCGGCAGCCGGGCGCGATGCGGCCGATGTCGCGGCGCCCGAGCGCCGCCGCCCCGCCCACCGTCGCCGCCGCCACGAGGTCGCGCGCCGCGGCGTCCTCCGACCGGCCCGAGGCGAGCTTGGAGACCAGCGCCGCCGTCCTGAGCTCGCCGATCATGTCCATCGCGTAGCCGTCGAGCCCGATCCCGGTGCGGATGCCGCGCGCCGCCGTGCGCTGCCAGACCGCCGGGACCGCGCCGCGCGCAAACGAGGCCGGGCAGTTGACCACGGTGGCGCCGGCGCGGCCGATCAGCGCGAGGTCGCCGTCCGAGGCGTAGACGCAATGCGCGGCGACGAGGCCGGGGCCGAGCAGCCCGACATGGGCGAGCTGTTCGGCCGGCGTGCGCCCGTAGCGGGATCGCAGCGTCTCGCCCTCGGTCGCGCTCTGCGAGACGTGGATGGTGACCGGGGCGCCGCGCGCGGCGGCCGCGTCGCGGATCCCGGCCAGGAGCCCGGGATCGCAGCTGTCGGCGCCGTGCGGCCCGAACCCCGCGCGGATGCGCCCGCCGGCGCGCCCGTCATTCGCGTCGAACAGCGCCGCCGCGCGAGCGAGGTCGGTCTCGCCCGCCGCGCGCGCGGCGTAAATCGGCCGGCCGTCGGCGCCGATGCCGAGATCCTCGGTCGAGAACAGATAGGGCATGCCGTAGAAGCGCAGGCCCAGCTCGTCGGCCACGTCGAACGAGACCGCCTGCGCGATGCGGAACTGGTCCATCACCGTGGTCGCCCCGCCCTTGACCAGGCCGATCAGCCCGAGCGCGGTGACCGCGCGCAGCTCTTCGGCGTCGAGCACCTCCATGGCGAGGCCCTGGAGCGGCATGATCAGCCCGTAGACCGTGTCGGCGGCCCAGGAGGCGGTCGGGCGGTCCTCGACGATGCCGCGGAACAGCAGCGCCGAGATGCCGTGATTGTGCAGGTTGACCAGGCCCGGCAGGACCAGCGCGTCGGCCACGTCGATCACCCGGTCGGCCCCGCCCGGGCGGTCCGCCGCCAGCGCCGCGATCCGCCCGTCCTCGACCAGCACCCAGCGATCGGTCTCGATGCGCTGCCCGTCCCCGTCCGGCAGCAGCGCCCAGCGGGCGCGGATCGCGATGGTCTCGGTCATTCGGCCGTCCCGTCGGAGGCGGTATCCGCCACGTGCACGATGAGGTCGGACAAATAGGGATGGGCCCGCACCTTGTCGTGAAAACGCATATCGGCCGTTACCACCGGATATTGCGTCTGAACGGCCAGCGCGAGATAGAAGCAGTCATAGACCGGGTGGTCGAGGTCGTCCGCCAGCCGCGCAGCGGCCGGCGTGAGCTGGAGCATGGGGACGGGTAGCGAGATCGGAGCCGCCCGCAGGGTCTCGACCGCCTCCGTCAGTTCGCCGGCCCCGACATGGCCCCGCCGGTGCATGGCCCACAACGCGTTGGCGGCCTCGGCGAAGACCAGCGCGGGGGCGACGAACGTCGATCCGCCGATCAGAAGCTCGGCCGCATCGGTGGAATGAACCTCGTCGACCAGCCATTTCACCACGACGCCGGCATCCACCACATAGCCCGCGGTCACGCCTGGCTGTCCCGGTCGCGGTCGGCCCGGATCGTGTGGCTGCTGTCGACCGGCGAGCGAAGCCGCCGCCGGAGCGCCGCGGCCCGCGCCGCGAAATCGGTTGCCGTGCCGAGCAGGGTCGCGCGCAGGGTCTCCCGGTGTTCGGCTTCGGCGGAGCGCCCGTTGGCCGCGGCCCGCCGCTTGAGCGCGCCGACGACCTCCGGGCTCACTCTTCGTACCGTCAACTGCGCCATCGGTATTGCCTGCATTGCGATGCTGTCATTGCCTGCGTGACCATGGGCCTGGCGGGGCGGTCGTGCAATGCGTATCCCGGGGCATCGGGTCGTCCTTCGATACGCGGCGTAGCCTGTCCCGAGCGAAGCCGAGGGGCCGCTACCCGGGCTGCGCGTCGAGGAAGCCGGCGAGCAGGCGGTTGAACGCGGCGGGCCGGTCGAGATTGGCGATGTGGCCGGCGCCCGGGACGGTCTCCAGCGTGGCGCCGGGGATGGCCTCGGCGATCTGCCGGGAGTGGGCGAGGGGGGTGACCTCGTCTTCCTCGCCCCAGATCACCAGCGCCGGGGCGCGGACGGTCGCGGCCTCTTCGGTGAAGGCTATACCATCGAAGATCGCCGTCATCACGTCGATATAGGCTTGCGGCGGGACCCTGGCGATCGCCGCCGCGAGGTCTTCGCGCGCTTCGTCCGAGGCGGCGGGGGTGAGCCTCGATTCGACATAGCGCCGGCCGAACGCGGCCATCGGCGTCGAGCGGATCGCGGCGGCCCATTCCGGTATCCGCGCGCCGCCGACTTCGCGCATGTCGACGAAGCCGTCGGCGAGCGTGACCGAGCGCGCCGCGTCCGGCCATCGGGCGGCGAGGGAGAGCGCGATCGGCACGCCCATCGCCAGCCCGACCAGGTGGCAGGCCGCGACGCCCAGCGCATCGAGCCCCGCCTTGAGGCCGGCGGCCACCCCGGCGACCGTGAAGCGGGCATTGTACGAGCTCGCCCCATGGCCGGGGCAGTCGAAGGCGATGCAGCGATAGCGGTCGGCGAGCGCCGCGAACTGGCCGCGCCACATCGTCGAATCCGCCCCCATCGAGTGGATCAGCAGCACCGCGGGCCCGCCGCCCTCCTCCCGGTAGTGGAGCCGTTCGCCGTTGGCGTCGACATGGGGCATGCGGGCTCTCCCTGCAAGACGGGCCGGTGCGGGCGGTCCCGCCAGTCTAGCCCGCTTTCCGGCCGGGGGGACGGCGGAAGACGGGAGGGGCGAAGATGCGGACGGATCGACAGGCGGGGGCGGAGAATCGGACGCGTCGCCGCGCGGCTCTTGCGTCGCCGGATTTTGCCTGTATGGTCGCCCGGCGTCGCCAGGTCGTCGTTGGTGACCGGATTGCCCGTGCGAGCGGGCGGCCAGGTTTCTTTCCCGACATTGCGAACGTTATCGAAGAAGCGCCGCATGAGGCGGCGCTTCGCCCAATTGTCGTGAAAGGAAGCGATGATGGCTACAGGCACCGTAAAGTGGTTCAACCCCGCCAAGGGTTACGGGTTCATCGAGCCGGAGGATGGCTCGAGGGACGTATTCGTCCATATCAGCGCGGTCGAGAGGGCCGGGCTCACCACGTTGAACGAAGGGCGCAAGGTCTCCTTCGAGCTCGTGTCCGGCCGCAACGGCAAGATGTCCGCCGAGAACCTCGCCCTCGACGGCTAACGTCATGACGGGGCGGGCAATGTCCGCCCCGCTCGAACATCGCGGAGATCGTCTATGGCCCGAAGACCGAACTACAGCTTCGAACGGCGCCAGCGGGAGATCGCGAAAGCCGAGAAGAAGGCGGCGCGGCTGGAAGCCAAGGCCAAGAAGCGGGAACGGCAATCGGACGAGAGCGAGCCCGGCGAAGGCGACGGCCAGTCCGACGAAGCCCCCCGCCCGCCCGAGGAGACGGGGTAGCGGCGTCCGCGCCGGATGCCGTTCAGCGCATCACCAGCCCGCCGTCGACATAGAGCGTCTGGCCGGTCATGAAGCGGCTCCAGTCCGAGGCGAGGAAGAGCACCGGGCCGGCCACGTCCTCGGGCGCGGCGATCCGTCTGAGCGGCGTGTCGGCGACGATGCGCTCCATGGTCGCCTCCGGGGTGTCGCGGCTCGACCCGGTCGGGTAGACCAGCCCGGGGGCGACGCAGTTGACCCGTACTCCCTGCGGTCCGAGCTCGGCGGCGAGGTTGCGGCTGAAGCCGACCAGCGCCGCCTTGGCGGTGGTGTAGGCGTGGTACGGGATGACGGGACGTTCCACGAGGTCGCTCGCGACGTTGACGATGCTCCCCTTGGCCCGCCTGGCGAAGGCCGGGATCGCCGCCCGGCAGACGTTGAAGCTCGCGCGCAGCGAGCCTTCGATCTGGCGGTCGTAGTCCTCCCAGCCGAGCTCCCAGAACGGGGTGCGCGACGCCGGGTCGAAGGCGTAGCCGGCGAAGGCGTTGTTGACCACGGCGTCGAGCCGGCCGAACGCCTCCTCCACCCCGGCGATCATGGCGGCGGCCGCTTCGGCGTCGCGCACGTCGGCCTGCACCGCCCAGCCGTCGCCGCCGGCCTCGCGGCACGCTGAAGCGACTTCCGCCGCCGCCTCGGCGCTGGCGAGATAGTTGACCGCGACCCGGGCGCCCTCGGCCGCGAAGGCGCGGGCGATCGCCGCGCCGATTCCCCGGCTCGCGCCCGTCACCAGAACCACGCGATCGCGAAAATCCATTTCCCGCCCCGGCGTCAGTCGAGATAGTCGGCGAGCTCTTCGGCCGCCGCCTCGGCGCCGCGCTCGATCTCGACGATACGCACCAGGTCCAGGAGGTTGAACCGCCCGTCATGGTGCCAGCCGGCCTCCGGCGCGGTCATCTCGCCGAGCGCGCAGATCCGCGTGGCGCCCGCCTCGCCGAGCAGGGCCGAGAGGCGGAACAGGTCCTCCGGCGCCGCCGCCACGCCGACGGTCTGGAGAAACCGGGCGTGGTTGGCGATCTCCGGGATCGCGTCGTCGAGACGGTCGAGCGCGGCCACCTTGACGGTGCGGTTGGAGCCGCCCGGCGCGAGGGCAGGGTCGTCGTCGGCGAACGCGACGCTCCACGCGCCCTCGTCGTCGCCCGCGACCTCGATCGCGCCGAGCACGGCCGCGAGCGCCGCATCCTGGCGCAGGATGGCAAGCCTGGCCGCCTCGTCGGCGTCCAGCGCGCGGCGCGGGAAGCGGTGCGCGAGCGCGGCCAGCTCGCTCGCGAGATAGCCCGCGAAGGCGCGCGGCGAGACCGTGCCGCCGCGCTCGACATAGAACACGTGCGGCGAGTAGCAGCCGTGCTGGTCGTAGCGGACCACGTCAAGGGCCGCCCGGCGCGCGACCCCGGCCGCCTTGTCGGCATCGAGCGCCGCCGCCGCGACCATGCCGAAGCTGAGCTTGTGGCCGAAGGGCAGGAACCGCGCGGTGGCCGGAACCCGGGCGCGGATGTCTTCCAGCGCCGCTGTCCCGCCATAGGCCAGCACGAGCCCGGCCGCATCGAGCAGCGCTCGTTCGCGGGATTCGTCGCCGCCCCGCCACCAGACGATCCCGATGCAGTCCGCGATCCCGGGGTCGATCTCCGCCACCGCCTCGGCGAACCAGCCGGCGAGCAGCGGCTCGGCGCTCGGCAGCTTGCCGATACCGGCGGACTTGACCAGCAGGCCCGAGATCAGGCTCCACAGCGGCAGGCCGGGCACGTTGCCGGCCCAGATGTGGGCGATCAGCGACGGCCCGACGGCGCGGCCGTAGCCGCCCTTGCGCAGCGGCTGGAAGCCGTCGAGCATCGCCGGGTTGGCGAAATCCTCGGCGACGAAGGCGGCGAGCTGGGGCGCGCGGAAGGTCTTGAGGCAGGCGGTGAGGCCGAGCCGCACGGTCTCCGCGTCGTATCCCGTGACCGCCGGCAGCAGCGCCTCGGCCCGGCGGCGCCTGGGGTTGGCGCGGTCGAGCAGGGAACGGACCGCGCGGTCGAGAATTTCGACGATCTCCCCGGTCGAAAGCCGGGCGAGGCGGCGTTCGCGGGCGCGTCTGACATGGGCGGCGAGCGCGGCCGTCTGTTCGCCGGTCAGCGCGGGCACGGCCACCTCGACGCAGCGCCCCCAGGCCTGGAAGCGCAGCGTCTCCCGGGCCACGCTCTCGGCCGGCAGGCCCGGAAGATGGCCGGCGAGCTCGGCCACTACCCCCTCGCGGCCTCCAGGAACTCGGCGACCGCCATCGAGCATCCCTGGGCTTCCTCGTCGTCGGCGCGGCCGAGCAGCACGAAGCCCCCGGCGCAGGCGACCCCGACATCCTCGGTCATGATCGCCGCCGCCGAGTTGTAGTTGGCGAGGTCGCAATGGACCAGGATGCCGGGCTCCCCGTCCGGCACGTCGGCGCCCGAGAGCGGGTCGACGACGCGCGAGCGGATCCAGTGCGGGCCGGATTTGGGCGCGCCGGGGCGGTCATTGCCGTCGTCGTAGAACTGGGTGCTGAGCTCGGTCATGCCGTACATGTTGATGCAGTCCGACGGGGCGACGCCGAGCAGGTCTTTCATGCGGGCGTAGAACTCGCCCGCCGCCACGTCGCGCGAGCGGCCCTTGAACCCGCCGGTATCCAGCACGCGGCTGCCCGGCGGCAGGCGCCAGCTCCGGCCGCCGCGCCCCATCTCGTCGAAGGCGTGGACGAAGCTGTAGGTCGCCCCGAGCAGCGCGCAGGGCTCGCCGGTTTCGACCGCCTCGCCGAGCGCGCGGAACAGGCGGTCGTTCTCCAGCCCCTTCTGGTCGAGCAGGTATTCGCTGTCCGGCGTGCCGAAATTCTCCACCGCGAGGGCGAGGTAGTGGGCGAGCGAGGAGTTGGGCATCTCCTCTTCGGTGGGGAACAGGACCCCCATGCGGATGCGTTCGCGCCCGCGCATGAAGCGGGCGCGGAAATTCTCGATCATCGAGCGGTCGTAGACCGCGAGCGTCGGGTGGTAGCAGCGCCCGCGCGCGCCGCCCGTGGTGCCGCTGGTCATGAACACGCGCTCGGTCTCTTCCGGCGCGACGCAGCTCAGCGTGAGCGTCTTGAAGGCGCTGATCGGCACCGGCGGGATCTCGCGCCAGCTCCGCGCCGCGCGCGGCGTGCGGCCCTTCTTGAGGCAGAAGCGGCGGAAGCTCTCGTTGTTCTCGAACTGGTGCGCGAAGAGCGCGAGCGCGAGCGCGTCGAACGCGTCCTCGCTCGACGATTCCCGCGCGATAAAATCGAGCACGCGACCGCTCAGGGCTGGTTCCGCCACCCCACACTCCGCAAGGCATCCACCGGTAACCGAAGGTGGCGGTTCCCGCCCCGGATGTCCAGTTCCGCACGGCGCCGACGGGCCGGACCTCGTCATTTCGACGGACCCCGGACTTGATCCGGGGCGGAGCCGGGCGGAGTGGAGAAACCTCGTCCCCATGGGCAGGGAGGTTTCTCCACTGCGCGCCTCCGGCGCTCCGGTCGAAATGACGGAGGGGTTGCCCATGGGGCTCGGAGGTTTCTCCACTGCGCGCCTGCGGCGCTCCGGTCGAAATGACGAGGGGGGTGTCAATGGGGCAGGGAGGTTTCTCCACTTCGCGCCTGCGGCGCTCCGGTCGAAATGACGAGGTGGAGGATGGGGCAGGGAGGTTTCTCCACTGCGCGCCTGCGGCGCTCCGGTCGAAATGACGCAGGGGTGGCTGGGGCGGGGAACGGCGACACCACGGGGGCGCGGCACGGCGGCGCCCCCTTCGTCATTTCGACCGGAGCCGTGCGTCAGCACGGCGGCCCCCCCCTCGTCATTTCGCCCGGAGCCGTGCGCAGCACGGCGGAGTGGAGAAACCTCGTCCCCGTGGGGCAGGAAGGTTTCTCCACTGCGCGCTACGCGCTCCGGTCGAAATGACGAGGGAGGCGGGCAGGGAGGTTTCTCCCCTTCGACAAGCTCAGGGCAGGCCACTACGCGCCTGCGGCGCTCCGGTCGAAATGACGGGGTGGCCTGCGCGGCGCTTGCGGGGCGGCGGGCGGGGTTCCATGATCGCCGCGCGATGGCGACCCGACCCGATCTTGCACCCCGTCCGAGCCGGCAGGCGCGTGGCTACGCCGATTTCCAGGAGCACCTGGCGGCGCTGGAGGCGGCCGGGCTGCTGCACCGGATCGACCGCGCGGTCGACAAGGATTCGCTGCTCCACCCGCTGGTGCGCTGGCAGTTCCGCGGCGGGCTGGCCGAGGCCGACCGCAAGGCGTTCCTGTTCACCGACGTGGTCGATGCGAACGGGCGCGGCTACGACTTCCCGGTCGCGGTCGGCGCGCTCGCCGCCAACGCGGCGATCTATTCGATCGGCATGGGCGTTCCCGTCGACGAGATCGGCCGGACCTGGCAGCGCGCGATGCGCGCGCCGATCCCGCCTCAAATCGTGCCCGACGCGCCGTGCCACGAGGCGGTGCTGACCGGGGCCGCGCTGCGCGGCGAGGGGGGCGGGCTCGATGCGCTCCCGGTGCCGATCTCGACCCCGGGCTACGACGCGGCGCCCTATCTCACCGCGACCTGCTGCATCACCGCCGATCCCGGGACCGGGGTGCAGAACATGGGCACCTACCGGGCGCAGCTGAAGGCGCCCGACCGCATGGGCCTCAAGATGTTCGTCGATCTCGGCCAGGGCGGCTACGACCACTGGCTGAAATGCCGCGAGCGCGGCACCGCGCTGGAGATGGCGATCGTGGTCGGCTGCCCGCCGCCGGTCGCATACTGCGCGCCGCAAAAGATCGCCTTCGGCACCGACGAGCTCGCCGTGGCGGGCGGTATCGTCGGGCGCCCGATCAACGCGGTCCGCGCGAGGACGGTCGACCTCCTGGTCCCCGCCGAGTCCGAGTTCGTGATCGAGGGGACGATCGACACCGAGTACATGGAGCCCGAAGGCCCGTTCGGCGAGAGCCACGGCCACATCAACCTCGAAGAGTACAACTTCATCTTCGAGGTGACGGCGATAACCCACCGGCGGAACGCGGTCTTCGCCTCGATCATCAGCCAGGTCACGCCCTCCGAATCGAGCGTCGTCAAGCGGGTCGCCTACGAGCCGCTGTTCCTCGATCACTTGCGCGAGGGCCTCGGCATCAAGGGGGTGCGGCGGGTCTCGATGCACGAGCCGCTGACCAATTTGCGCCGGGTGATCGTCGTCCAGCTCGCCGCGGACACGCCGCGGACCGAAATCTGGCGCGCGCTCTACGGCACGACCTCCTTCCAGCAGCCCTGCGGCAAGTACGTGATCGCGGTGAGCCCGGACATCGACCCGGAGAACGCCGACGCGGTGTTCTGGGCGATGGCCTACCGCGCCGACCCGGAGCGCGACACGGCGATCCTGCCGCATCGCGACCGCGGCCACGGGCCCAAAGGGGAGGGGGAGGAGTCCTCGCTGCTGGTCGATGCGACGCTCAAGGGACCCCTGCCGCCGGTGGCGCTGCCGAAGCGCGAATACATGGAGCGCGCCCGCGCCCTGTGGGACGAGCTCGGCCTGCCGGCGCTCCGGCCCGAGCCGCCCTGGCACGGCTATTCGCTCGGCGACTGGTCGGAGAAGTGGGACGAGGACGCGCGCCGCGCCGTCGCCGGGGGTTGGCGGGAGGCCGGCGAGCGGTCCCGCCAGCGCCGCCGCAGCGGGGTGCGGCCGAACGATCTGCTGCGGGCAAGCGAGGATGGCGAGGAATGACACACCGGATCGCGGTCGTCGCGGGGGACGGGATCGGCACCGAAATCATGCCCGAGGGCATCGCCGTGCTGGAGGCGGCGGCGCGGCGCTTCGACATCGCGCTCGACTTCACCGCGTTCGACTGGAACTGCTCGGACTACGAACGCACCGGGCGGATCATGCCCGAGGACGGGCTCGACCGGCTGGCCGGGTTCGATGCGATCTATCTCGGCGCGGTCGGCATGCCCGGCGTGCCCGACCATGTCTCGCTGTGGGACATGCTGATCCCGATCCGCCGGCGCTTCCACCAATACGTCAACCTGCGCCCGGCAAAGCTGTTCGCCGGCGTGCGCTCGCCGCTCGCGGATCGCGGCCCGGACGACATCGACATGATGATCGTGCGCGAGAACGTCGAGGGCGAGTACTCGCAGATCGGCGGCCGCCTCTACCCCGGGACCGAGGACGAGGCGGCGATCCAGCAGGCGGTGTTCACCCGGCGCGGCTGCGACCGGATCATGCGCTTCGCCTTCGAGCTCGCCCGCACGCGCCCGGCGAAGAAGGTGACCTCGGCCACCAAGTCGAACGGCATCATCCACTCGATGCCCTTCTGGGACGAGCGCTTCGCCGCGATCGCCGCCGAGTATCCCGGGATCGAGATCGACCGCTACCATATCGACATCCTGACGGCGCATTTCGTCGCCCATCCCGACTGGTTCGACGTGGTGGTGGGCTCCAATCTGTTCGGCGACATATTGTCCGACCTCGGCCCCGCCGTGGCCGGCTCCATCGGGCTGGCCGCGTCGGGCAACATCAACCCCGAGAAGGACCACCCCTCGATGTTCGAGCCGGTGCACGGCTCGGCGCCCGACATCGCCGGGCGCGGCATCGCCAACCCGATCGCCCAGATCTGGTCCGGCGCGATGATGCTGGACCATCTCGGCCACCCCGACGCGGCCCGGGCCATCGTCGATGCGATCGCCGCACTCCTGGCAGGCGACGGCCCGCGGACCGCCGATCTCGGTGGCAACGCCACGACCCGGGAGGTCGGGGGCGCGCTGGCATCGGCGCTGTGATCGCGCTCTACGCCTGGCCCACGCCGAACGGCCAGAAGATCTCGATCATGCTGGAGGAGTGCGGGCTCGACTACACGGTCGTCGCGGTCGACATCAACCGGGGCGAGCAGTTCGCGCCCGACTTCCTCGCGCTGTCGCCGAACAACCGGATCCCCGCCATCGTCGACGACGAGGGGCCCGGAGGCGGTCGTACCGGGCTGTTCGAATCGGGCGCCATCCTGCAATACCTCGCGGAGAAGACGGGACAGCTCATGCCCGCCTCCGGCGAGGGCCGCTACCGGGTCGTGGAATGGCTGATGTTCCAGATGGGCGGGCTCGGGCCGATGTGCGGCCAGGCGCACCATTTCCGCCAGCGCATGGGCGGCGAGGACGTGCCCTACGGCATCGAGCGCTATACGCGGGAGGTCGGCCGGCTGTACGGCGTGATGGACCGCAGGCTGGCCGACAACCCCTATCTCGCGGGGGAGGAGTATTCCATCGCCGACATCGCGTGCTGGCCCTGGATACGGCCGCACAGGCGCCAGGGCCAGGACCTCGCGGACTATCCCGCGCTCGGGCGCTGGTTCGAGGAGATCCGCGCCCGCCCGGCGGTCGAGCGCGGCATGATGCTGCTCGACGAACACCGCGGCCGCCGCCACCTCACCCCGGAAGCGCGCGAGCTGCTGTTCGGCGACGGGCAGGTCGAGCGGCCATGACGGGGTAGGAGAGGGGGCGCTTCAATCCCGCCTCCGGCGGCGTTCCTGCCACACGGAATGGAAGTTGCCGGCGAACATCAGCGCCGCGCCGAGGAAGACGAAGACGTTGAGCGGCTCCCGGTAGATCCCCCAGGCGAGCATGGCGGCGAGCGGCAGGCGCAGGAAGTCGATCGGCATGACCACCGTCGCGTCGGCGAGCGAGAACGCCTTGGCCATCGCGTAATGCGCGGTGAGCCCGGTGCAGCCGATCAGCAGCAGCCACGGCGCGTCGCTCCAATGCGGATCGGTCCAGCTCCAGATGCAGGCGAGGAAGCCGATCGGCAGCTGCATGATCTGCATCCAGATCACGATGGTCAGCGTGTCCTCGGTGCGGGTGAGCGCCTTGGCGATCACGTTGGAGGTGGCGAAGCAGAGCGCCGAGCCGAGGACGACCAGCGAGGCTAGCTGCACCGCCTCGACGCCCGGCCTGAGGATCACCAGCACGCCGACCAAGCCGCTGACCACGGCGATCACCCGGTGGCGCGACAACCGCTCGCCGAGAAACAGGGCGGCCAGCAGCGCGACCCACAGCGGCGTCGAGAACTCGAGCGCGGTGACCGCCGCCAGCGGCAGCGTCGCCACGCCGTAGGCCCAGGCCGACTGGGCGGCGAAGTTGACGCCGTTGCGCGCGACATGCATGCCGATCCGCGAGGTATGCAGCAGCCGCCTGCCGTGCAGGACGATCAGCGGCGTGACGATGGCGAGCGAGACGGCGCTGCGGATGAACATGATCTGGAACACGCCCAGATTGGCCGAGAGCTCGCGGACCGCGATCATCTGCAGCAGGAAGGAGGCGATCATCACGCCCGTCCATGCGGCCGCCCGTATCAGCGTGTCGCCGGGGGGCCGTGCCGTCATCGCGCGCTTGCGGCGCGTTCCCGCCCCTTGAGGCGCGCCTCGCGGCGGGCGACATAGGTGGTGGAGCCGAAGATCACCGCCGCGCCCACCCAGGTCCAGCGGTCCGGCACCTCGGTGAAGATCAGCCAGGCCGCGAAGGCGGTGAAGGGGAGGCGGAGGAAATCGAGCGGCGCGACCACGCTCGCATCGAGATTGACCAGCGCGCGGGTGAAGCAATAGGGCGCCGCGGTGCCGATGAAGGCGAGCGCGAGGAGCATCGGGACGTCGGAGAGCGCCGGGCCCTGCCACAGGAAGATCGTCGGCACCAGCGCGATCGCCCCCATCAGCAGGTTGGAATAGAAGGCGATCGGGAGCGCCGCGTCGGTCCGGGTGAGCAGCTTGATCATCACCACCGCGCCGCCGTAGAAGGCGGCCGAGGCGAGCACCATCATCGCCTCGGGCGAGATCGGCACGGCGCCCGGGCGGAGCACGATCAGCGCGCCGAGGAACCCGACCGCGGTCGCCGACCAGCGCCGCCAGCCGACCCGTTCGCGGAGGAACAGGGCGGCGAAGATGACGGTGTAGAGCGGCAGCGTGAAATGGAGCGCGGTGGCCTCGGCGAGCGGCATGGCGATTATCGCCTGGAACCACAGCGCCATGCCGAAGAAGTTGAGCGTGGCGCGCCCGACATGGGACTTGAACACCCTGGTCCTGAGCCGCGTGATGTCGCGCCAGTAGAACCAGGCCAGCAGCACGACGGTGGCGATCAGCGAGCGGTGGAAGATGATCTCCACCGCGTGCATCTCCGACGACAGGAAGCGCACGAAGACCGGCGTCAGGGTGAACAACGCCATCGACACCACGGCCCAGGCGATGCCGCGCAGGACCCGCGCCGGATCGGCGACGGTCTGTACCGGGGATGTGTCCACGCGCCAATCTAGCGCAGGGCGGTCAGCGCGTCAGGCGGCGCCGCGTCCCTCGATACGCGGCTTCGCTCGGGACAGGCGAAGCCGGGTGTCGAAGGGCGGGCGGCTATTCGAGGATCGTCTCCAGCTTTTTCAAATGCGCCGCGAGGCGCTCGCGAACCGTTTGAGCCGTCTGTGGCGTCCATTCGCGGAACCCGCCGCCGGCGGCCATTCCGAGCCGTCCGCTGCGCACGAGCGACTCGAGATAGGGCGACGGACCGGGGCGCGATTCGAGGTCGGGAAGCACCGCGCCGTGGATATCGAGGGTCAGCTCGGTGCCGACCAGGTCGGCATTCTCCAGCGGCCCGAGGACCGCGAGCCGGCGGCCGAAGCTCTCCTTGACCACCGTGTCGACCGTTTCGGCGTCGCAAACGCCGTTTTCCACCAGGCTGACGGCCTCCCGCCACAGCGCGTGTTGCAGGCGGTTGCCGATGAAGCCGGGAACGTCCTTCTCGACCCGCACGGGACGCTTTCCGATCCGCTCCAGCACCGCCATCGCCGCCTCGACCGCCGCCTCGGACGTCCATTCGGTGCGGACGACTTCGACCAGCGGGACCATGTGCGGCGGGTTCCACCAATGGGTTCCGAGCGTCCGCCCGCGCGCCGTCAGCCCGGCCGCGATTTCCGTGATCGGCAACACCGAGGTGTTGGAGGCGAGGATGCAGGTCTCGGGCGAAGCGGCTTCGATGTCGCGGAACACCGACCGCTTGAGGTCGAGCTTCTCCGGCACGGCTTCGATGACCAGCCCGGCGTCGCCGACCGCATCGGCCAGGGCGGGACAGGTCGCGATGCGGCCGAGGGCGTTCTCGATGCCGGCGCGCCCGTCGCCCATCGCCGCCATGCTCTCCGCCACCCGGTCCTGCAACCCGGCGAGAGCCTGCGGCGCCGGGTCGTGGACCCGGACCGCCAGCCCGGCGCGCGCGAAGGCGAGCGCGATGCCGTGCCCCATCAGCCCGGCGCCGACGATTCCCACGGTTGCGATCATCGTCCTACCCCGCGGTATAGCCGCCGTCGGCGTAGAGGATATGCCCGGTGTAGAAGTCCGACGCCTTCGATGCGAGGAAGAGCAGCGGACCGGCCAGATCCTCCGGCTCGCCCAGCCGGCCCCTGGGGAGGCGGGCGAGAAACCCCTCGCGCACCCGCTTCGCCTCCGGCGTGTCTTCGAACATCCACGCCGTGACGGGCGAGCGGAAGACGGTGGGCGCGATCGCGTTGACGGTGATCCCGGTCGGCCCCAGCTCGCAGCCCAGCGCCCTGACGATCCCGTCGACCGCCGACTTGGAGGCGCAATAGGCGGTGTAGCCGGCCGGGTGGCCGAGCAGCCCGCGGGCCGAGGAGACGAGCACGATCTTGCCGCCGCCGCCCTGCGCCTTCATCTGCCGCGTCGCGGCGCGGGCCAGCAGCCAGGACTGGGTCACGTTGGCGTCCATGACTTCGGCGAAAATGCCAGGCTCCATCTCGTCGATCTTCGCCACCCTGTTGGTGCCCGACGCGACGACCAGGATGTCGAGCCCGCCATGCGCTGCGACCGCCCGGTCCACGATGGCATCGACCGCCGCTTCGGAATCCGGGCGCGCGTTCGCCGTGGCGACCGCGGCGCCGAGCTCCCGGCACGCGCCGGCGACCGCCTCCAGCGCCTCCGCGTTGCCGGCGACCAGCGTCAACCGGCACCCGGCGTCCGCCAGGGTCCGCGCGGCGACCGCCCCGAACGCGCCCGACGCGCCGGTGATCAGCGCCGACCGGCCGGCGACGTCGAAGATCTCGGACGGTTTCACGATGCGTCACCCGGGCAGGGGATCGCCGCCGGCATCAGCCAGCCTCCCCACTCTCGATGCGGTAGCCGCCCGAGCGGTCGACCATCGCCACCAGCCGGACGATGCAGCCGTCGCCCTTCTTCCAGCGCCACGGGAAGGCGGCGAAGGTGACCCGCATGCCGGTGACCTTGTCGATGTCTCCGCCGACATTCTCGATGCCGCAGATGCCTTGCGACAGGATGGCGCGGTGGCACGGCTCCCAGTCCGGGAAGTCGTCGAGCACCTTGCGGCCGGTCTCCTCCTCGTACTGGCGGACCACATGGGGCATCAGCCCGTTCGGCCAGCCCGGGCCGTGCGGCGCGATGGCGGTTCCGAGCGGATGGTCGAGGGCCTGGGTGTCGGTGCCGACCATCTTGACCTTGCGGCGCGCGAACCACTCGCCGGCTTCCCTGTAGAAGCCGGGGGAGTAGGCGTAGTAGGTCTGGTTGTCGCCGTAATGCCGGTGCCAGCCGGTGTTGACGATGACGATATCGCCCTCGCGGATCGCCGGCCGCGCGTTCTCCAGGTCTTCCGCCCCGATCACCTCCCAGCGATCCTTGGGGATCGACACCACGACGCCGGTGCCGAAGAAATGCGGCAGCGGCACCTCGTCCATGAACGCGGTGCCTTCGACGACATGGCCGGGCGCGTCGATATGGGTTCCCGAATGCATCACGGTGGTGATGCGCTGGGTCAGCACGCCGGACTTGGCCATCGAGTGCAGACGCTCGATCTTCACGTCCTCGAAATAGGGCCAGCAGGGCTGGCCGAGCCCCCAGCGATGGCTCAAATCGTAGAACTCCAGCCCCATGTCGTTGTCGAGATTCTCCTGGTAGTCGGCGCCCCGTATCGCGATCGTCATGTCGCGGCCTCCCTGTCTGCCGAGCATTTGTATTGTATTACAATACAACTGTATCATAATACGGTCAACAGCGTATGCGGTCCGGTGCGAGGCGATGACGGTCAGGGAACTTCACGGAACGGGCGCGGAGCCGGCGGGGAAAAGGACGGAGAGCCAGGGCATCCAGGTTCTCGCCCGCGCGGCGGGCATCCTGCGCGCCCTCAAGGCGGACAACCGGGGGCTGAGCCTCGGGGGCATCGCCCGTCGGGTCGGCCTGCCGCGATCCACGGTCCAGCGCATCGTCAACGCGCTGGTCGCGGAACGGCTGGTCGTGCCGAACACCGTGTCCGGCGGCTTTCAGCTGGGGCCGGAAATCCAGGCCCTGGCGCGGGCCGCCCGGCAGGATGTCGCGCATGCCCTCCGCCCGGTCATCGAGGCGCTGTCGCGCGCTACCGGGGAGACCGTCGACCTGGCGGTCTACCGCGAGTGCGGCATGGTGTTCGTCGACCAGGTCGTCGGCCCCCAGCGGCTGCGCGCCGTCTCGGCGATCGGCGAGACCTTCCCGATGACCGTCACCGCCAACGGCAAGGCCGCGCTGGCCTGGCTCGACGACGACGAGGTGGCGCGCATCGCCGCCGCCGAACGCCGCGGGCCGGACGCCGTGAGAGCCCAAATTCGCGCCACCCGCGAATCCGGCTACGCGCTCGATCTCGACGAGCATATGGCGGGGATTTCCGCCGTCGGTATCGCCTTCAGGATTCGGGGCGCCGTCTACGCGATATCGATACCGGCTCCAACGCAACGGTTTCGCGGCGAACGGGAAGCGCTGGCCGAAAAGCTCCTCGCGCTCAGGACGGAGATCGCCCGCGCGCTGCCGGAAGCGGAGTTCGGGGGCGGATAGGCCGCGAAGCGGCGAGCCCGCCCGCCCGGTCTCGCGCTACCCCTCCGCCTCGGCCTCGACGATGAGCGTCGTGCCGTCGGCATCGACCACCGTGACGCGCGCGCCCCCGGCGAGCTCGGCGCCTTCCGGGCGCACGGCGAAGCGCCACACCGTGTCGCCGATGCGGACCCTTCCGCGCCCGCCCGAGGTCGCGGTCTCCAGCACGTGGTGCGTGCCCACGAGGTTCTTTCCGCGCTTGTTGAGGGTCGGGTGGTCGGTGGGGCCCCGGCGAGCGGCATAGATGCGCCGGCCGATGAAGATCGCCGTCACCGACATCACGGCGAACAGGATGGCCTGGATTTCCCAGATCATCGAGGGGATCGCGGCCAGCAGGAGGCCGGTGACGACGGCAGCGATGCCGAGCCAGAGGAAGATGGCGCCGGGCACCAGGACCTCGATCAGCATCACCAGGACGCCGAAGGCGAGCCAGTGCCAGAAGGAGACGGTGTCGGGAAAGTCCATCGTCGTTCGCCTGTCCCGTCCCGCCGGTCAGTCGCCGCCCGATCTGGGAACCGAGCCTCTCCCTTCCCGCGCGCCGCTGTCGTCGCCGAAGGCCTGTCTGGCGATTTCGGTGAGCCCGGCGACGGCGCCGATCACGCCGGAGGCCTCGAGCGGCATCAGAACGAGCTTCTGGTTGCGCGCCGTGCCGATGGTCTCCAGCGCGGAGACGTATTTCTGGGCGACGAAGTAGTTGACCGCCTGGATGTTTCCCTCGCCGATCGCCTTGGAGACCATCTCGGTCGCCCGGGCTTCGGCCTCCGCCTCGCGCTCGCGGGCCTCGGCGTCGCGGAACGCCGCCTCGCGGCGGCCTTCGGCGTCGAGGATCTGGGCCTGTTTCTGGCCCTCGGCCCGGAGGATCTCCGACTGCCGGACGCCCTCGGCCTCGAGAATCGCGGCCCGCTTCTCGCGTTCCGCCTTCATCTGGCGCGCCATGGCCTCGACCAGCTCGGTCGGCGGCGAGATGTCCTTGATCTCGATGCGGGTGATCTTGATCCCCCAGGGCGAGGTCGCCTCGTCGACCACGCGCAGCAGGTCGGCGTTGATCTTGTCCCTCTGCGACAGCAGCTCGTCCAGATCCATCGACCCCATGACGGTCCGGATATTGGTCATCGTCAGGTTGAGGATCGAGATCTCGAGACGCCGCACCTCGTATGACGCCTTCACCGGGTCCAGCACCTGGTAGAACACCACCCCGTCGACCCGGACCATCGCGTTGTCCTTGGTGATGATCTCCTGCGACGGCACGTCGGTGACCTGCTCCATCACGTTCTGGCGCTGCCCGATGCGGTCGACCAGCGGCACGATCAAATGCAGCCCCGGGGTCAGCGTCCGGACATACCGGCCGAACCGTTCGACCGTGAACTCGAACCCCTGCGGCACGGTCTTCACCCCCATGAAGACCAGCGCGATCGCCAGCACGATTACGACGATGACGAAAACGGAGAACGCTTCATCCATGCCGAAATGCCTCGATCGGTCCGCTCGTTCCGGGCCGAGCGGCGCGCCGCCCGAACCCCCGGAGTATTGGGAGGTTTGGCCGCCCATGCAAGAGTTGCTATCCAGGCTGGCAAACCATGCTCTTATGCACGTTTGGCGTGTCGACCCGGCGCCCGGTGCGCGGATATCTCCCGGTCGCCCCTCCCGCAACGACTGTCGACCTCCGCTCGTCAGGTTGTCGGCAAGAGCCCTGACGAAGCCCGCCGCGGTTCAACCCGGCGTGCCTCCGCCCTCCCATTCCGCGCGCAGCGCAATGCGGTCGATCTTGCCGCTGGCGTTCTTCGGCAGGGCGTCGCGCAGTACGACCTCGCGCGGCCGCTTGAAGTCCGGCAGCAGCGTCTCGCAGTGGCGGGCGAGGTCCGGTCCCGTGAGCCGGGCGTTCGCCCGGGCGACCACGTAAGCGACCACCGCCTCGCCGTAGATCGGGTCGGGCACGCCGATGGTCGCCGCCTCCGCGACGTCCCGGTGCCGGGTGAGCGCGTTGTCGATCTCCAGCGGGGCGATGTTGACGCCGCCGCGGATGATCACGTCCTTGGCGCGCCCGGTGACGTGCAGGAACCCGTCCGCGTCGAGATAGCCGACATCGCCGGTCTTGAACCGGGTGCCGCGGATCGGCACCACGGCGCCGCCTTCCAGAAGATAGGCCGATGCGTTCTGCGCGCCGCCGATCTCGATCTCGCCGATCTCGCCCGACTTCGCCGCCGCGCCGTCCGCGTCGAGGATGCGGACGTTCTGGTAGAGGCCGGGCCGGCCGACGCTGCCGATGCGGCGCTCGCCGACATGGTTGCCCGCGACCACGCCGCCCTCGCTCATGCCGTAGAGCTGCATGAGCTCGATGCCGTAGGTCTGCTCGAAACGCTCATGCGCGGACACCATCAGCGGCGCCGTCGACGAGCTCATGAAGCGGACCCCGGCGAAGCCCCCGCTCGGCGGCGGGCCGTCGCGGTCCAGCAGCATGTTGACGACCGTCGGCACGCCGATGACCAGGGTCGGGCGGTAATCGGCGATCCAGTCGAAGAAGCGGCTGTGCGAGAAGCGCCGCGCGAGGACGATGGTGCCGCCGGCCACCAGCATCGGCATCACCGTCAGCATGTGGGTCGAGGGCCAGCTGATCGAGCGGTATTCGAGGACCCGGTCGCCCGGGCCGAGCTTCCACATGTCGATCGTCTGGTCGGCGATCCAGAAATAGTTGCCGTGGTTGTGGATCATCCCCTTCGGCGCGGCGGAGGTGCCCGAGGTGAAGCCGATCACCGCGACCCCGTCCTCGCCGATCTCGGGCAGCGCCGCGGGCGGGTGCGACGCGGCATCCTCGAACAGCGAGTCCAGCGGGACCGCATCCCGCGCGGGATCGAGCGACTCCGCACCTTCGCCCCGGACGACCAGCCGGGGGTCGAGACGGCGGGTCATCTCCGCGACATGCGCCGCGTTCACCTCCACGTTGATCGCGCAGTACGCGACGCCGGTCGCGAGGCAGGCCATGAACAGTGCCATCTGCTCGAGGCCGTTCTCGCTCAACACCAATATGCGGTCGCCCGGCGCCAGCCCGCGCTCGGCGAAGAGCCCCGCGAAACCTTCGCACCGCGCGAGCGTTTCGCCATGGGTCAGCGCTCTTCCGTCCTCGGCCGATTGCAGGAACACCTTGTCCGGGTCGGCCTCGGCGTGGCGCCGCAGCAGGGTGGAGACGGGGCGGAACCCGGTGCGGTCGGGGACCTGTTCGATCATGTTCGAAGGAGGCGAGCCGCCGGCGTCAATCGGCGCCGCCCGCGCCTCCCAGCAGATGGCCGAAGCGCCGCCTGGCCGCCTCCGCCTCGGCGGGGGTCGGCGCGTTGACTTTGGGGAAGTCGTCCTTCCAGTGGAACGGCCGGCAGGCGTCGATCACCGCGCGGCCCATCGACAAATCGCCCGAACCGCGTTGGTCCGGGTGGAGCAGGGGGTCGGCGGGGGAGGTCCTGGCGCCGCCGATGATGTCGATCGAGCTCGCCGGGTCGCTGCGCGTGAGCAGCGCCCACCAGAGCTCCTCCAAATCGGTCACGTCGATGTCGTCGTCGACCACCACGACATAGCGGTTGGCGTAGTTGGCGGCATGGCAGGTGGCGGCGATATGGCCGGCCTGCTTGGCGTGGCCGGGGTAGCGCTGCTTGATCGAGACGCCGTGCAGCAGCCGCGACGAGCCGATCTCGTAGCACCACACGCCGGTCACGTCCGGCACGCCGGCCGATTCCAGCGCCTCCTTGACCATCGCCGAGCGCAGCACCGCGCGGTAGCGGCCCATCTCGTCCGACCCGCCGCCCATCGGCGGCACGCCGAGGATGATCGGGTCGTCGCGGTGGTAGAGGCGCTCGATCTGGAGCACCGGCTCGGGGTGCTCGCCGCTCGCGTAGTACCCCGTCCACTCGCCGAACGGGCCCTCCATCTTGTCGTGGCCGGCGACCAGGTACCCCTCGACGGCGATCTCGCAATTGGCCGGGAAGGGGAGGCCGGTGAGCTCGCCCCGCACGCACTGCACCGGCGCGCCGCGGATCCCGCCCACCAGGTCGAGCTCGCAGGTGCCCGACGGCGCCTCGGTGCAGGCGGCGTAGAACGCCATCGGGTCCGAGCCCAGCACCATGACGATCGGGCATTTCTCGCCGCGGGCGAAGTATTTCTCGCGATGCACGTGGCCGTGCTTGCCGGGCACCATGAGGACGCCGATCGAGGTGGCGTCGTGCACCATCGCGCGGTAGGTGCCCACGTTGAGCCAGCCGTCGTCGGGGTCGCGCGTGACGGTGAGGCAGCCGGTGCCGATATAGCGCCCGCCATCCTCGACGTGCCAGACCGGGGTGGGGAACTTCATCAGGTCGATGTCGTCGCCCGCCAGCACGTTCTCCAGCACCGGGCCGTGATCCACGATCTCGTGCGGGACGGTCCTGCGGTCCTTGACGAAGCCCTCGTAGCAGGCGTCCGAGAGCTCGGACTTGGTGAGGTCGTCGGGGAAGCCGAGCGTCATGTTGCGCCGCTTGCCGGCGAAGACGTTCATGATCACCCGGTAGCCCGGCGGGCAGCCCTCGACGTCGTCGAACAGCACCGCCGGCCCGTCGTCCTGCTTGATCACCGCCTCGGCGGCGAGGCCGATATCCTCCTCCCAGGACGCGCCGCGCACGACGCGCAGCTCGCCCAGCCGGTCGGCTTCCGCGATCCATTCCCTGAGATCGTCGTATGGCAGAATGCAGCGCAGATTGCTTCGGTCCATCGCACCCTCCGTCGCGCCCGTTATAGCGGTTCGACCCCCAAGTGGACATCGCCCGTCGGCTGCGACACACTCGAACGAGCGAGCAGGAGCCAGCCATGAGACAACCGGCCTTCGACGCATCGCCCTTCATCGACGACCGCCCGGGCGAAAATGTGTTCCGCGTCGACCGGCGGGCGTTTCGCGACGCCGCGCTCTACGAGGCGGAGATGGAATTCATCTTCGAGCGGCAGTGGAACTATCTCTGCCATGAGAGCCAGATTCCGAACCACGGCGACTATTTCTCGACCCATATCGGGCGCCAGCCGGTCTATGCGATGCGCCGCAAGGACGGGTCGGTCGGCTGCTACATCAACGCGTGCTCCCACCGCGGCGCGCTGCTCACGCCGTTCCGCCAGGGCAATGCGCGGGTGATCACCTGCCGGTTCCACGGCTGGGCCTACGATTCGGACGGGCGCTGCATCAAGATCAAGAACCAGGAGGCGGGCTTCCCGGCGCCCGATTTCGACCGCGCGCGGTTCGACCTCAAGCCGGTGCCGCTGGCGGCGAGCTATCGCGGCTTCGTGTTCGGCTGCCTCGACCGCGCCGCCCCGCCGCTCGAAGAGCATCTCGGCGAGGCGCGCTACTTCATCGACATGTTCGCCGACCAGGCCCCCGACGGGCTCGAGATCCTGCCCGGCTCGCAGACCTATGTCTGCGACCACAACTGGAAGTACCAGGCCGAGAACGTGACCGACGGCTACCACGTCGGCACCGTCCACCGGAATTTCGCCAACACCATGCTGGCGCGCGAGGCGAGGGACGGCACCGAAGGGCTGCTCAAGACCGAGACCGGGCGGATGAAGGGCGATGTCGCCAACGGCTCGTTCTATCTCGGCGGCGGGCATATCGCGCTGTGGGCCGACCGGGCGAGCCCGGAGGCGGCGCCGCTCGCGCCCGCGACCGAGCGGATCGAGCGCGACTACCCGGACGCGCGGGCGGACTGGATGCTGCGGCGCGGGCGCAACGTGCTGGTCTTCCCCAACATGGTCTTGAACGACCTCGCCTCGACGCATCTGCGGACCCACCGCCCGCTGGCGCCCGAGCGCACCGAGGTGACGATCTGGTGCATCGCGCCGAAGAACGAGCCCGGGGAGGCCCGCTTCGCGCGGCTCAGAAAGTTCGAGGATTTCTTCCTGGTCACCGGGCTCGCCACCTCGGACGACGTGATCTCGCTCGACATCGCCCAGGCCGGCTGCCACGGCAGCGAGGCCGGCTGGAACGAATACGCGCGCGGGCTGGAGCAGGCCGTCGACGGGGCGGACGGGATGGCCGACGGGCTCGGCATGAAGCCCGTCATCTCATCGCCGAGCTGGGACCACGAAGCCGAATATGTCGGCTTCTACCGCCACTGGCGGGACCTGCTGGCCGATCAGGGCGCGTCGTAGCCCGCCATCAGACCGTCGACGATCCCGGCCAGCGAATCCCAGTCGCAGGCGCCGTAGCTGTAGCCGCTCATCACGAAGCCCGGCCCGGCATAGAACTTCTCGTACTGGGCGTGGCGGCCGGCGAACTCGGAGCTCAGCAAATCCCAGGCGAGGCGGAGCAGCTTCATGCGGCTTTTCGCCGTCTCGTCCGGGGTCGACCAGTAGGTCTCGAATTTTCGGGCGAGCGCCGGGTCTTCGAGCACCGAGGAATCGGCCGGCATCTGGATCGGCCCGCCGCCCATCAGCTCGCGCACCGTCTCGCAGATATCCGCGTGGTTGTTGGAGCACCAGTGGAGCGCGGCGTACATGTAGCGCCGGTTCACCGTCACGAAGCCCGGCACCATCTCCTCGCAGGAATGGATCTGGCCCATCAGCATGCCCTCCAGCGCGGCGAGCTGGGCGGCGAGGTCGCCGAGCGTGGTGGCGACCGCCGGGATGCCGATCGTCCGGTTGGAGACGCAGACCCGGTGGGCCACCGCGACGATCAGCTTGAGCTTTTCGAGGAAGCGGATATTGGCCTGGTGGTTGGCGAGCGAATGCCCCGGGGTTCGCACATAGATCTCGCGCGTCATCGCGACATTGTCGTGCAGGAACACGTCCTCCCACGGCACGCGCACGTCCTCGAACAGCACCGCGGCGTCGGTCTCGTCGAAGCGCCAGGCGAGCGGCATGTCGAACTCGGAGGTGGCGAATCTCTCATAGGGCTTGCGCGCCCATATCGAGACCCCCGGCGCGTTCAGCGGCACCGCACAGGTGATCGTCTCCGCCTCGTTGCCGGGCGGGACGGGCTGGAGATTGCCGACCCAGGTGTCGTGGCAGAACACGGCCGAGGTGCCGATCATCTTGAGCCCGTTGAGGATCACCCCCCGGTCGTCCTCGCCCGTCACCCTGAGCGTCGGCGAGGTCGCGCCCGGCTCGCCGCGGCGGCTCCCTTGCGGGTTGGTGACGGTGTGGGTGGTGAACAGGTCGTCGCGGCGCGCGCGGCGGTAATAGCGCATCAGGTTCTCGCCGGTGCCCGGGCGCAGCTCCTCGAACATCTCCGGGCGCGTGGCGAGCCCCGCGAGATAGCTCGGGAAGTTGTCCGGCGAGCGGCCGAGCAGGCCGTAGCTCCACGACGCGATTTGCCGGTGGGTCTCGTAGCGGCGTTCCAGATCGGCGCGGCTCCGCGGGCGCAGGAAATAGGTCGAGAATTCCTCCCCGTCCTCCTCGCAGACCATCAGCGGGCGGCTCTCCGGCGCGCGTTTCCGGTCGTAGATCGCGGCGAACGATCGGGCCGCGTTGCGGAAGGCAGGGTGGGCGGTCACGTCGTCCACCCGCTCCTTGCCGATATGGACGACCCGCCCGTCGCGCAGGCTCTCCAGATACTCCTCGCCGCTCAGCAACCGCCCGCTCCCCTTCGGTAACGGCGGTCATGTACGCTAAGCTCGGGTATGAGTCGAGAAACCACCGAACATCTCGCCGGGTTCGCCGCCACGCTGCGGCTCGATGCGGTTCCCGAAGACGTGCGCCGATCGGCCAAGGCGCTGCTGCTCGACGCGCTCGCCTGCGCCTTCGCCGGGCACCGGGGGGAGGAGACCGGCCAGGTCCGGGCGCTCGCAACGGCGCTCGGCGCCTCCGGGGAGTGCGCGGTGATCGGCGGCGCGCCGATGTCGCTCGCCGGGGCGGTGCTGATGAACGGCTATCTGATCACCGCGGTCACCATGTGCGACGTGCACCGCGCGACCCTTACCCACGTGACCCCCGAGATCGTTCCCCCGGCGCTCGCCATCGCCGCGCGCGACGACGCCTCGGGCGCCGACCTTCTCGCCGCGCTGATCGCCGGGCTGGAGGTGACCACGCGGGTGGGTCTGGGGCTCGACTACACGGCGTTTCGCGCCAAAGGCTGGCACGGCCCGGGGGTCACCGGCCCGTTCGGCGCGGCGGCGGCCTGCGGCAGGCTGCTCGGCTTCGATGCCGATCGAATGGCGCGCGCCTTCGGCCTCGCCGGCAGCCAGTCCGCCGGCACCTTCGCCGCCTGGGGCACGCCCACGGTCAAGTGGCACCAGTGCCGCGCCGCGCTGTCGGGGCTGATGGCCGCGCTGCTCGCCGAGCAGGGTTTTGTCGCCGCGACCAACTTCCTCACCGCGCCGGATGGCGGGCTCTACGGGACCTACGCCGATGGCGGGCTGCCCGGGCTGGCGACGCGGGATCTCGGGCGGCGCTGGGAATTGCAGCGGATCGCGCTCCGCCTGTGGCCGGCCGCGACCGCGCTTCAGGACGTGCTGACGGCGCTCGCCGGGCTGCGGGACGACACCGCCTTCGCGGACATAGCACGCGTCCGGCTCGCTTTGCCCGGGACGGCGTTCGACATGCATGGCGGGTTCGCGACATACGGGGCCAAGTTCGAGGCGCTGCTTTCGGCGCATTACGTGGCGGCGGTCTATCTCAGGGACCGCGCGCTCACCCTCGACCAGTTCGAGCCCGCCTGCTACGACGACCCGGCGCTCAGGCGGTTCGCCGCCGAACGGGTCGAAACCGTCCACGATCCGGAGCTCTCCGGCGGCCAGGCCATAGCCGAGATCGAGACCGGCGCCGGCGCGCGCCTCGCCGCGCGCTGCGAGCACGCGCTGGGGACGCCGGAAAACCCGCTGTCGCAGGCTCGGCTGGAGCAAAAGTTCAGGACCTACGCGGGACCCGTGCTCGGCCCGGAGCGCACCGACCGGACGATCGCCGCGGTCGGGGCGCTGGAGGAACTGGCCTCGGCGCGCGAGCTGGTGTCGTGGCTCGGCGCGCAGGAGATGCCGGCCTAGCGCCGCACCTCGCATTCGATGGTCCAGCGCACCGCGCCGGCCTGCTCGCGGCGCGCGAGGTTGAGCCGGGACTTCCCCTTGAGCGCCTCGGCGGCGGCCTTGCGCAGCTCGTCCTGCGCCGCCTCCGGCAGGTCGTCGAAGGCGAGCGTGAGGCGGACCGGCGATTTCGCCCGCGCCGGGCGCGCCGCGGGTCGTTCCCGCCGGGCTCCGTTCGCCTTGCTGGCGCCCCAGATACTGTCCCAGCCGGAGCGGTACTCGGGCGTCTTGACGTTGCTGAAATAGCCGTAATGGACTTCTTGCTTGCCGCCCACGGATTCGCGGGCCGACTTCGGTGCGGGCGCGGTCGAGGACTCGCCGGACTTCGACGGCGTGGCGCTTTCCGTCGAGCTCTTGGACTCGGTCTTTTCCGCGACCGGTTTGGCGGTCGAGGTGTCACTCATCGCTTGCATCGGTCTCCGGGTTGGAAAACGGGCGCATCCTGTTACATCGACCGGCGCCCCGATGCAAGACGTGCGATGACCGTCTGTCGCTAGCACATGATCTGTCCGGCTTAGGTAGCACGTGAGTTGTCCGGTTAGGTGTCTCGGAGAGGAGGCACCTGGATGAACCGGACGATGTGGCTACAGGA